>Ga0318546_10000020_pt1 | contig 44113 bp, 37 predicted proteins | sample GRESIP169b2f19_FD_203514 | JGI IMG/M metagenome (GOLD analysis project Ga0318546, IMG submission 203514) | Tropical soil microbial communities from Luquillo Experimental Forest, Puerto Rico - GRE.SIPMG.169b2f19 | ecosystem: Environmental > Terrestrial > Soil > Tropical forest > Bulk soil...
GGATTAAGGTGAGGGCGATGCCGTTGGGTTTGACATCGCCGGTCACGAGCGGCATCACCCGCGCATAATCGGCGCAGGTCAACGTGATTGGGAGATCGGCCATCCGCCTCCCGCCGTTATAGATACCGGGTGGGCCTGATCAAGGTACGCCACATATGAGCCGACGGACTGCTGTCCCAGCCGAGTCCCTCTTCCGGCTGGCGGAAGTTGCGGCCGATCACGTCAGTGAACTCCTCCAGCTCCACGATCACGTTCGGATCGAACGAATAGAGATCGTGGACGGTAATCATCCGCGCGGTCATGTACCACTTGTGGTTGCAGGCGCGGTTGTACTCTTCTTCGATGTATGGGTCCGGCCGGTAATTGGGGCCGAAATTCTTCGTGTAGGATTCTGGGTAGGCATACCCGACCGACTCGTCGGCGTAGAAGCGCAGCGCCTGATGGGCGCGGATTGCCCAGGCGACCTCCTCGTCGACATAGGGCGCCACCATCTGCGCACCCCAATAACCGTGGTCGGCGCGAATAAAGCCGATGACGCCGATATCGTGCAGCAGACAGGCAAGGATGACTTTCTCGTTCATGCCGGCCTTGGCCGCGTGTCTGGCGCTTTGCAGCAGATGGTTCGCGGGGCCGAAACGGTATTTGAAGAAATCGATCAGCGTCGGGCGCGGCGGCATTTCCGGCAAGCGCGGATCGTCGCCCATCAGCATGTACTTGCCGGGGTTGGCGGCGAGCAATGCCGTGCCGCTCGGGATGCTCATATCGCCGTCGGCGAGATTGAACAGCCGCGATTTGACGATGATCGCGTCGAGCTCACGCATCATCCTGTGCTCAAGCGCATCAGCCCGTTCGGCCAATGTCATCGTGTCGTTCATTTTAGCTTCCTAGCTTCCTATTTGTCTCAACGGAGCGATCGCCAACCGTAGCAAATGGCGGCGGTTCGCTGCTAGTCTGACAACCGGACCAACGCCTCGAAAGCCCAGCAAGATGACCCGGCATTTCGGTGTTTTGATTCCTTCTACCAATACGACAGTCGAGTTGGAGTCCCGGCTGTTGCCGGCGGCTTACCAGGCGCATATCGGGCGGCTGATGACCAGCGCGCCCGGCCGTACCTTCCAGCCGAGCCGCGACGAGGACGTCGACTACCAGTCGCGCCTGCTCGGCACCGCCAGGGTCGAGCTGGTGATCCTGGCGCAGACCTCGGCGAGCCTCTTCGCTGACGATTACGACGAGGTCACCACCCGGCGGATGAGCGCCGGTGCCGGTGTTCCGGCCATTACCTCGGCGCAGGCGGTCGGCCGCGCGGTGCGGGCGCTCGGCGCTCGACGTATCGCCATCGTCTCCCCCTATTCGGACGAGGTCAATCAGCGCGGCGCCGGCCGCTATTTCGCGTCAAAGCACGGGCTCGAAGCCGTCGCACTCGAAGGCTTTGGTGCCACCGATTCCTATGCGATCGGTCAGCTCGCCCGGAGAACGCGCGCAACGCCTTCGCACGGATCGACCGGCCCGAGATCGAGGTCTTTGTCGTGCCCGGCGGCAACTTTCCAACGATGACCTCGATCGCGGGTTGGGAGCGCGACTTCGGCAAGCCCGTCGTGACCACCAACCAGGCCTCGTTCTGGGCGATGCTGCGCCATTTCGGCGCCGGCGAAGGCATCTCCGGCTAGGTCGCCTGCTCGCCGAAGTCCCCGCCGGGTAGTAGTCACTTTTCGGGCGGCCACTCATCCAGCCCCAGCAACCGACGGCCCAGTTTTGTGAGCGCGGCGGGCGGCCAAGGTTCGATGCGGTCATAACCGGGCCGATTGCGCCACCAGGGGACGCATCGGCCCGTGCGCCACGAATCGACCTGGGCCTGCCGCAGGGCTCCATCCGCGGGAAACATCGCGACGTAAAAGGCGATCCGCGGCTTCGACGATCTGTTCTTCGAGTTGCCGTGCGGCAGCCGCGAATCCCACACGATCAGGTCACCGGTCTGCGCGGACACATGGACGATCTCGCGCCCTTCCGTGTTCGCCAGCCAGTTTTCGCCGTCCCGATCGATAATAGGGGCACGCGGCCATGCGGCGCGGTCATGATAAAGAGAGGGCACGCAGCGGAAGCCCCCTTGATCGGCGGCCGTGTCCGTCAGAGCCAGCACGCCTTGATACATGCGTTTCTCGGCATTCCAAGGATCGTGATCCCAATGGATGCCGTATAGCTCGAAACCTGGCTGCCAGGGCGGCGTGAACCGGCATGAATCAAGCGATACCGTTAGCCGATCACTCCCCCAGAGCGTCGCCCAGATGCGGTGCAAATCAGGGTGCTGGCGGATGTCCCATTGGGCCTGATGTCCCCAGATCGGAAGGAGGTCGCGCGGCTCGCCGCCATATCGGTGCCAGCGCGACGGATCGTTTACCGGCACCTTCGCTTCGGCTTCGAGCACCTCCACGAGGTGTTCGCACAAGCCGACGGGGATGGCGCTCTCGACGCGCACCCAACCAAACCGGCGCAGCTGAGGGACATCGAGGAAAAGCGCCATCGCCCGATGGCAGCACCTATCTCGGCAAATAATGGGCGAAGACCACCGGAGAGACGAAGGCCCAGGTTTCGATAAAGGTCGACCGGTCGGGTTTGCGGCCGAGTTCCTCCATCGCGCCCAGCAGGCAGAACCAGTTCAGCACCTCGTGCTGGCCGCTGTCCTCGATCTGGTCGGTCGTGTAGTCGTGCCAGGTCGCGTAGTCGCCCTTTTCGAGCGCGTCGTAGAGGCGACGGTCGGCTGCGACGTCCGGCCATAGCTGGTAATTTTTTTCGGTCAAGAACGAATGCGACCAACTCGACGAGGCCATGATCACGGTGCGCAACGGGCTCTTGGCCATGACCCGCGCGGTGGCGGCACCGACCGCCATGCAGCGGGCGGGGCTCGGTGAAGGCGGGTCGAGTTCGCGGATCTTGTCGCGCATCTTGAGCGGCAGGCGCAGCCCACGCGCCGCGTTGACCCGCCGGCCGTAACAATTCACCGAGAACGGCACGACTGGGTAGCCGAACCCGCGCCGCTCGTCGTCGAGCAATAACAGCGTGTAGGCGAAGGCGTGGCCGAGCGGGTGGTGCAGCGGCTGGTAGGCGTAGGCCGCGTCGATGCCGTGCTCGAGCAGCCCCGCTGCCAGAAATTTCCCGGCAGCACGGTGGCCCTTGAAGTCGAAGCGCTTGTCGTTCGGCTCGCCCCACGGGTTCCAGGCCCGGTTCTTCCACGGCTCGATCTCGTGCCCGTCATAGGCGAGCACCGCAAACGGCGGAACGATATCCTCCTTGAAGTTTTCATACTGGTCGTCGCCGAACATGACGATGACGTCGGGCTTGAAGTCGTCGAGCGCGGCCCGCGTCTCGGCAAAATGCCGGCGATAGACCTCGCGCGCCCTGCCCGCCGCTTCCGCACCCCAATCGTTGCCGAGTTCCTCGCGCAATTGCGATGGCCACCTTGCCGGGTCCTTCATTTCCGGCGGCATGTCGGGATCGTCGAGCGAGGTCTTCATCATGCCGGTCCAGTCCTCGTTCCGCCGCAGCATGACCGGCCGGTGTGTACAGCCCAATCCCAGGATTTCCGCCATTCCCTACCTCCTGTTCGGCAATCTTCATTAGCCCCTCACCCTCCCGCGATGCGGGCCCCTCCCTCTCACCGTAATACGGGGAGAGGGCCGGGGTGAGGGGCATTCGGTCCTACGCGTGGTTGGCGTGCCAGTAGGTGTTGCGCAATACCCGGCCGGGAAGGGCCCCGGTGTGCTTCCCTTGGTCGTAAAGCACCTGACCGCTGACGACCGTGGCGAAGATGCCCTCGGCCGGCTCCTTGATGCGCCAGGCGCCCTTTGGGAAGTCGCGTACGACGACCTCGTGGCCGCATTTGACGGTGGCCGGATCGAAGATCACGATATCGGCGGCCATGCCGGGGTGGAGCAGCCCGCGGTCGTAAATGCCGAAGGTCGAGGCCGAGTCGAAGGTCAACCGGCGCACCGCCTGCTCAAGGGTCATGACCTGCTTCTCGCGCACCCATTCGCCGAGCAACTTGGTCAGATAGCCGTAGCCGCCGTGGAACTGCACATGCGCGCCGCCGTCGCCGAGCCCGATCACCGCGTTCGGATGGGTCAGGATCTTCGTCAGCGCCTCGTCGTCGACATTGTTCTCAGCCTGCAGAAAGCGGGTTTCGAGCTTCTCCTCGACGATGAGGTCGAGGAAGGCGTCGATGACGCGCTTGCCCTGCTTTTCGGCGATCTGGCCGATCGACTTGAACTGCATCCATTTGTTCTTTTCGAGCACCGGCTCGTTGACCCACATGTAATTCCACCAGGTCTTTGAGAAGCCGACCGCGGTGTCGGGCTTGTTGACAACCGCCTCCTCGTGCAATTTGGCCCGGATCTCGGGGTCGGCGTAGGCCTTCAGCTTCTCTTCCTCCGACGACAATAAGATCGGGTGCCAAGTCGGCAGGCCGCGGAAGACCTGGCAGTTCTGCATCGTGAAGTCTTGCGTGACCCGGTTCGGGCTGCACATCGGATAGGCGCGGATGCCGAGCGCGGCGGTCTCCTCGACTCGCGCCATGTGCACCTTCCACTCGTCAGGCTTGCGCATGGTTTGGGAGAGGCTGTTGTAGACGACGGTGCGACCGGTTGCTTCGGCGAGACGCCGGATCATGCCGTCCTTCAGCTCGACATATTGGCCGCCGCCGGCCTGGATCGTGCCGGTGCTCATTTCGCGCAAGACGTCGCCGAGCGCGAAGATTTCCTTTTCGTCGGCCCACAGAGCGGGAATATGGACGCCCTGTGGGTCATAGTGGCCCTGCTCGCGCGACACCGAGAGACCGAGCGCCCCGGCCTTCATGCCGTCGCGCACGACGTCCTGCATCGCCTTGATCTGGTTGTCGGAGGCGCCCGGCTTCTGGCACTCATCGCCCATCACGTAATGGCGCACCGCGGTGTGCCCTATCAGATTGCCGACATTGATGCCCAGGCGCTTGTCGAGACGGTCCATGTACTGGCCGGTCGTTTCCCAATCGAAGTCCACCGTGCGCAGCACGTCCATCGGGATTGCTTCGACATAGGACAGGAACTCGGCGAGCCGCTCCTCGCTGCCCTTGCGCACCGGCGCCAACGACAAGGAGCAATTGCCGAAGATCACGGTGGTCGCACCATGCTCGGGCGAGAAGGTGCAGAGCGGGTCCCAGGTGACCTGCGCGTCGTAATGGCAGTGGTTGTCGATAAAGCCCGGAGCGACGGCGCGGCCGTCGGCGTCGATCGTGCGGCTCGCCACGCCGCTCAGCTTGCCGATTTCGACGATCTTGCCGTTCTTGATGCCCACATCGCCGCGAAACGCCGGCATCCCCGAGCCGTCGACAATCAGCCCGTTCTGGATCAGCAGATCGTACGCCATCGCTATTCTCCCCGAGACGAGTGGTTTCGCCTGCGAGTGTAACGCCTCCAGCAGCGCAGACACACCCTGCGAGAGCAACGAGCCATGACCAGGACGCGGGGGTGGTAACCGTAAAGCGAGGCAATGATTGCCGGGAGGGCGGTTCGTGCTAAAGCCTCGCGCAACACCCACGGGAGCCTCTGAAGCCATGACCTTGTCCGCCGAGGAATATCACGATCACCTGAAGACGACCGCGGTACGCGCCGGTTTCAGCTTTGACGAGGTGGTGCTGCCGGAGCAGCATCGCGTCACCGTCAACGGCCTCGGCTTTCGCTATCTCGATTGGGGCACCCAGGGCCGAAGGCCAGTCCTATTCCTGCACGGCGGTGCCTTGACTGCGCATACCTGGGATTTATGCTGCCTGGCGTTGCGCGACGCCTACCACTGCATGGCGCTGGATCAGCGCGGCCACGGCGACAGCGACTGGGCTCCCGACGCGAATTATTCGATTTCGGCCCAGCGCGAGGATGTCAAAGGCTTTGCCGAGGCCGTCGGGCTCGACCAATTTGTGCTGGTCGGCATGTCGCTGGGCGCGATCAATGGGCTCGCTTATGCGATCGCCTATCCCGAGGCCCTGTCGGCGCTGGTGCTGATCGACGCCGGCCCCAATGTACGCCGCCCGGGCTCGCGGCGGATCCGGGATTTTGTCAATGGCGGTGCCGAGCCCGAGACTCTGGAAGCGATCATCGAGCGGGCGATGTCGTTCAACCCGCGGCGCGACCCCTTAGTGCTGCGGCGCAGCCTGATGCACAATTTGCGGCAGCAGACCGACGGAACTTGGATCTGGAAGTACGACCGCCGGCGGTTTCAGCAAATGGGCGGCGACAAGCACACAGCTGAGCGGCGCAGTCTCGCCGACGGGCTCGCCCGGGTCACCTGCCCGACGCTGGTCGTGCGCGGCGGCGAAAGCGACGTGTTCCACGACGAGGACGCCGAGCGCCTCGCGGCGGGGCTCCCCGACGGCCGCTGGGTCACGATCCCCAAGGCCGGCCACACCGTGCAGGGCGACAACCCTAAAGACCTCGCCGCAGCGCTGCGCGAATTTCTCGGGTAAAGACCCCTCACCCCAACCCTCTCCCCGCAAGCGGGGAAAGGGAGGGACCCGCGAAGCGGGAGAGTGAGGGGCAATCGTTCAATCCCTGAGTTCGGGGACGATCCAGAACGGCTTCTGTCCGCGCGCCACGCGCTCGAAATTGTCGAAGGCGTTACGCCAGCGCTTCCAGTGATTGTCCCAGGTCGGCCCGGCGCCGTGCGGGCTGAAGATTGCATTCTTCAGGGTGAACAGCTCGTGGTCCGGCTTTGGCGGCTCTTCGACCATGACATCGAGCCCCGCACCCAGGATCTTCTCGTCGCGCAATGCCATAAAGAGCGCCTTCTCGTCGACCACCGGACCGCGGCAGGTGTTAATCAGGATCGCCGTCGGCTTCATCATCGCGAGTTCACGCTCGCCGATAAGATTGTGCGTCGAGCGGTCGAGCGGCACGTGCAATGTGACGATTTCGGAAGTCTTCAAGAGCTCGGGGAACAGTGAGAAACGCACACCGAGCGCATCCTCCTGGTCACCGGTGAGCCGATTGATGTCGTAATATTTGATATGCATATCAAAGGCCTTGGCGCGGCGAGCGACTTTCTTGCCGATATTGCCGAGGCCGATGATGCCTAATGTCTTGTCTTCGAGCTCGTAAAGCTTGTACGAATTGAAATCGTTGCCCCGCCAACGGCCGGAGACGACACCCTCATGCTGCCAGATCAGCTTGCGACAGACCGCTAGCATCAGCAGCATCGCGTGCTCGGCGACGGCCGTCGCGTTGGCTCCACCATTGTTGCAAATCGGGATGCCGGCGGCCCGCGCCGCCTCGAGGTCATAAGTGTTGTAGCCCGCGCTCAGGGTTTGGACGATCCTTAGCTTAGGCGCCGCCTGGTAAAATTCCGACCCGTGCTTGAACTGCCCCGCGCCGATGTAATACTCGGTGTCCTTCAGCAATTCGAAGAATTCCGGCCTGCCATGGGGGGCGGTCACCAGCTCCCAACCGGTCGGTAACAGGTCGTGAGCGATCGCGAGCGTCTCCTGGGAATGGGTGCCGGGGGTCAGAATGCGGGGCATATTGCGTCTCCTCTTCGAGGGAATTGTCGCGCCTGATTGGCAAGAAGCGCATCGTAGCGATACCTTACGACCGTCGTCAAATCAGCGAGGAACGACAAAATCATGCCCGAGACGCTCAATGACCGCTTTCAGAACATTCACGAATTCATCAAGGTGGCGCGCGCCAACCTCAACCGGAATGCATGGGATTACCTGATCGGCGCGTCGGAGACCGAGACCACGGTCGCGCGCAACCGAATGGCGCTCGACTCGCTTGGCTTCCGGCCGCGGGTGCTGTGCGACGTCTCGGAAATCGACTGCAGCGCCAGCCTGTTTGGCCGGAAGCTGCGGATCCCGGTATTGCTGGCGCCGGTCGGCTCGCTCGAGAGCTTCGACCCGGACAGCGGTGCGGCGGTCGCCAAGGCGGCCACCGAGTTCGGCAACGGCATGATCTTGAGCTGCGTGTCACAACCCGGCCTCGAAGTCACCGCCGAGGCCTCCGGCGACGGCTTCAAGATCTACCAGCTCTATGTGCTCGGCGACGCCGACTGGGTCGACGATCAATTCCGTCGCGCGATCGAGGCCGGCTATGACGCCTTCTGTGTGACCGTCGACACCGACCGCTACAGCCGGCGCGAGCGCGACATCGCCAAGCGCTATCAGCGCCGCGGTGTCGTCGTTCGCAACGACGCGCGCGTCTTTCAGGCGCAGCACAACTGGCGCGATGTCGAGCGCTACCGAGCGAAATTCGCCATCCCGCTGATACTGAAAGGCATTGCCACGGTCGAGGACGCCAAGCGTGCGGTCGAGCTCGGCGTCGATTGCGTCTATGTCTCGAACCATGGCGGCCGCCAGCTCGATCACGGGCTCGGATCCATCGATGTCTTGCCGGAGATCGTCGAGGCGATCGGCGGGAAGGCGCGCATCATCGTCGACGGCGGCATCAGCCGCGGTACCGATGTCGTCAAGGCGATGATCCTCGGCGCCGACGCGGTCGCAGTCGGCCGGCTCTATGTCTATGGCCTCGCGGCGGCCGGCGGTCCCGGTATCGTGCGCCTGCTCGAAATCCTCCAACACGAGATCACAATCTGTCTCGCGCTCCTCGGTGTCACGAGCTTCGCGGCACTGGACAAATCATACATCTGCCCCGCAAGGCCGGTGGTGCCGCCGCACGTGCACAGCGCCTTCCCGCTCCTCGACCTGCCGCGCGAGACCTATTAGCGGCGGTGCATCGCGGGCGCGCGTTCGCGTCGAAATTAACGCCATATTAACGATACCAATGCGAGCTTTGCGCATCGGCATGCTGAGGCGGGCGGGGGTTGGATGCCTCTCTCGATCGTTGAGCGGGACGGCCGCATCATCGTCAGCACCCCCTATCACCCTAACTTCCCCGCCAGAGCACGCAGTCTCGGCGGCATCTGGGATAAGGCGCAACGCGTCTGGGTCTTCGACGCAGCCGATCATGATCGGGTGCGGTCGCTGTGCGATGATATCTATGGCCCCGACGCGCTGGAGGACAGCAAGGACGAGAGGGTGCCCTTCCCGAACTCCGCGGAGCAGCGGCAGAATGAGTTCGCTGAGGCGGCGGCCGGCGTGCCGCATTATTACGGCCATCGCCGCAGACTGCGCGAGCGGATGATCGCCGCCGGGGCCGAGAGCCTGCCCGACTACGAGTTGCTCGAAATGTTGCTGTTCGCCGCCAACCCGCAGGGCGACGTGAAGCCGACCGCGAAGTCGCTCCTCGCGCAGTTCGGCGGCTTTGGCGAAGTGATGAGCGCCGACCCCGACGCGCTGTCCGGGGCCGGGCTCGGCCTCGCCGGCATCGCCGCGATCAAATCGGTGCGGGAAGCGGCGCTGAGGTTAATGCGCATCGAGCTGCGGGAGCGGCCGGTTGTCGGCTCATGGGACAAGCTGATCGACTATTGCAATGCTCAGGTCGCGCACAACAAGGTCGAGGAATTCCACATCCTGTTCCTCGACCGCAAGAACATGCTGATAAAGCATGAGCGCCAGCAGCGCGGCACGGTCGACCATACGCCCGTTTACCCGCGCGAGGTCGTCAAGCGCGCACTCGAGCTCGGCGCCTCCGCCCTGATCCTGGTACACAACCATCCCTCGGGCGACCCGACCCCGTCCAAGGCCGACATCGCCGTAACCAAGGAAATCAAAAAGGCCGCAGCCCCGCTCGGCGTGGCATTGCACGACCACCTGATCATAGCTTGCAACGGCCATATCAGTCTGCGCGAGCTCGGGGAAATCTAGCCTTCGCCGTTGTGGCCGCGCGTCGCGCGCATTACGCCGACCTTTGGCGGACCAACCCACGTAGCGAGCGGGCGAGGGTGGTCAGCCGGTCCGGGATCAGTGGTCGCGCTCGCTGGGCCTGATCGACGATCCAGTCGCCAATCACAAACCGGCGAAAAAGCGACAGGTCCAACCGATGGCGGGTGGTCGGCACGATCTCGCCGCCGAATTTGCGCAAGAACAGGTGGGCGCCGCCGAGGCTGTATTTGGCGATGCCTTCGCGGCACCCCCACTCGATTGCCCGCCAATGCAGCAGGTCGTTGGGCCGCAAGCGAAGCGCACTGTCCAGCGAACTGTTCGCCGCGTACTCCATGACCCCATGTGCAAAATACCGGATCACCAGGCCCGCAATGATCTCGCCCTGATGGCGGGCAAGAAGGAGCAGCCTGTTGCCGGTCAATGCGAATGTCTGTTGGAACTCCTCTTTCGGTGTGATCGGCAAACCCTTGCGGCGCGACCAATCGAGATAAATTGCGTAATAGGCGGCGATCTCATCGGGGGTCGACGCGGGCTCGACTGAAACCCCGTATTTGATTGCTTTCCTGATATTGGTGCGCTTGTTTTCGGAAAATCTGCGGAACAGCGCATCGGGACCGCGCGACAGATCCAGCATCACGACCCCCTCGTATTGCCGGCGGCGGAAGCGAGGCGGGATCACAGACTCCATGTCGGACCAGACAAACAGATCGACCAGCTTCGCGCCCTTTGCCTCGCTGACGAGACCGGCGACGAGACTGGCCGTTGCGCGCCCGCGATCGGCACTGCGCGAGAACGCGATCTGAGGGCGCACCGACAGTCCGGACTGCACGTGATCGCCGTCATTTACCCCGGTTAGCATGCCGGTGACTTCCTCGCCGATCATGCTCAGAATGGCGAACGCGCGCCGCTGCCGGAGCATCGGCTCCAGGAAGAATTCAGGAGTGGTGTAATGGGTAGGAAAATCGGAATTGGCGAGACAGGCTCGCCATCGTGCTTCGATCGGACCGACCGGCAAGCTGTGCAAAATGCAAAATTCACCACGGCCAGGGTTCGCCGCATTCAGGGCGGCGGCGGGCTGGCGAAACGTTGCGGTTCGAAAATTCATAGCCGGAGCTGGTGCGCTTGCTGCTTCGGTGTCTCACTCGCCAGTACCGCTGCTCGCGCGCGGCGGATTTGGGCGGACAAACGCGGGAGATGCCGCTCAATCCGCGCCCCGGCCGTGCACGCGCAAAACTTCAGCCGGGCTGCTGCTCGCGACGCCTGCAGCACGAGACAATGTGCCAATACCAAGATGAGATATTTTGCGGTGATGGGAAACCAAATTACCTTGACGTAATCGATGCTTCCGGTCGCGAAGAACGCTTTGTAGTCCAATGCCGTCCCCCCGAAGTCAAGGAGAGCAAACCTGCGCTCTGCGAGCAAGCGCTCTATCAAGAGAAGCAAAAGCACGGTCCCCGGCGACAACTTTCCAAAGCTTGGATCGTATCCGACAAGAGTGTAAGTGACGATATCCGCTTCAACCCGACAGAGGGCGTACGCGACCGGTCGATTAAAATGAAATAATAGGAAGCTGCAGACCCGGCCTTCTGTGGCCTCGCGAAAGAGTTGGTGCTTGAATTCGTCGGTCTCAGGAATCCCACACCCGATTTTGCTTTGATAGGCAAGGTTGGAGACGGCGGTAGCGCATTCGTAAAATTCCATCATTTCTTTGGGCGACGTGTAGTGGCGAAAATCTATTCGGCCACCTGCGTGCTCCTCAAATTGACGAACCGCGCGCTTGAGATTGTACCTTGCCTTTTTGGAAAATTTGGCAAGATAGCTGTCGAATGATCCGCTGCTCAGGTCGATAAAATAGCGGATACCATGGTAGGGCATATAGCGAATGGCATTCCCATCAAGAGACAACGTGGCGCCGCTCAAGCCGACAGCCCGCATTTGCTGGTAGACGATAGGCTGGGAGACGGGCGGCCTGTTGAATAGCTGCTCGCGTAGCGGGCTGGTGGTGTTAGAGACAGAGGGGAAGCGCCACTTGGCGAACACCCACGGACCGAATTGGAACCTCAATACTTCGTTGGCTTGTTTCCAAGGCGGTGGTACGCCTTGAAATACAACGTACGGCATAAAGGAATTGCTGGTTTCATCGAACGTTTCGCCATGCCGGATCTGTATGAGCCAAGGCGTCTTGGTAAGCACCTCGCACCAGACTGGATTGAGATATATTATAGTGACCAGTACGCCCTGCGCCGCCGAGCCAGACAGCTTCTCTACTGCAGTCATCAAAACCGATTCACTGCAAGGATTGTACATGTAAATCAGCAGATGATTAGCAGTTCCCAATTCCGGGTAATCAAATTCATCAATTCCTCTGCGGACGACTGATATATCGCACTGGCGCCGGCGATGCGTTAGGTACGTCTCGATGTTATCGGTCGCGATTTGACACAAGATCAGGGAAATCTCGACCCCAATGATAGACCGAAACGGGTAGTGGGATGCCAAAAGCAGCACTCTTCCCTTGCCGGAGCCGAGATCGATGAAAACCGTTCTGGAATAGTCGATGTCCAATTTATGAATTAGCGAATGAAAAAAGCCGATCGGGCTCGCCTCGTATCGAACTGATGTTTCAGGGGATAAACCTAGCTCCCGAAGCGATACCGGTCCGGCGGTGCGGATACCGGCGCGCCGATCGAAGCGAGCATGCCGGTCATGAAAGTAGCGGGCTATAAGCCTGCGGCCCGGGTAAATCACGTTTTTTGCTGCAATCCAGGCCAACAAGTGTGGGTCTATCCGTTGCCGCATAATGCCGAATATTTTGCTGTCACACGTCACATTGGTCGAACAAAAGCACTACTTGTAAAGGCGATATAATGTCCTTAACTTCTGTCATCCCGTCCGGGGGCGGGTCGATCGAACGTATGAATTATGACCGCCGCACGTGCAAACTTCAACTATAGACCTGGAAACCTTTATAAAACCACACCGGACGAACTGGTGGACGCGTCGCGGGTTCATGCGGCGCTCGATCAAGACGTCGGCTGCGCGGTGAACCGAGCGGACCGCGATCGACACTCGGTCCTTGGCGCTCACGCTGCCGACGGCCGGCTTGTGGTCAACAAATTGTCAATTGAGGCTGGCTAGGGAGAGCCGGGAACATTTTCTTCATCGGCCGCTGCTGTAATAGCCAGAGCCGATTGCGTGGAAAATCCGATGCTCTTGAAGACCGAACTCAGACCCGGACGAGGCGAGCCGCTGCCCGATCGTGCCGCAGTGCTGTCGGAGGTGTACCGGCGCTTATGCTCGTCGAGCGGGCTGGTGAGCAGCGGGGCCGAGGACGGCAAACTCAAATGGGCAGAGCCGCGGGTGGCCCACCCGTTGTTGTTGCGGATGCTGCAGGCCGATCCGTCGGTCTGTGCGATCCTGCCCACAGCACGCGTCCCGGTCGCCCTTGGCCTGTCGGAGCATGCGCCGTTCCTGATCAACCGGTCGGGTCTGTTGTTGCTGCCGCCGGCGCTGCTCGGCAGCGGCAGCGCGCTCGCCGCCGCGACGCGCTGGGGCCTCGAAGCCGCGCACTTTTTTGCTTGCGACTCTCTGCCGCCTTCATGCATCGGGCACGCCTTGGCCTCCACCGTGCACCACGGGGCGGCGTTGCTGGCGAACCTTTGTGAGCACGACCGAAACCTTGTTCTAGATTTGCTGCCGGACTGGGTCGCGGCGGCCCTAACTGCTGGAGCCGCGCTTAAACTGACACCGAGGTTGCTGGCCTGGCAGGCATCGCGGGTCGAAACATTGGACCCGGATTCGCAATGGTTTACGGCTCCGGTCGATCCCCCGCTGGCAGGCGAGCTATCGCTTCCGATGGAGCGCATCCTTGCGGCGGGCGGTGACAGCCGCCTGATCGTCGACCCGCAAACCGGGCTCAACCGTTATGGGACGGTGCCCCGGCCGCGCCCTGAGGCGGTGCATTTCTCGTCGTCAACCGCATCGAGCATCAGTGATTATGGGTTTACTTTATGCGAAATGCTCCGGCACGACCTGCTGCTGGCAGCGGTCAGCGATGGTATCGCGCTCGACGAGTTGCGTTTGCGCCTGACCGATGGAGTGATTCATCAGCTTATGGCTTTGCTGTGTATCGAACCCTCTGCCGCGGATGTGGCACTTGCCCCCTCGGGCTCAGACACCGAGCTGCTGGCGGTGATGCTGGCAGCTGCGGCGGCGGAAGAGCCGCTCACCAACGTCCTGATCGCTCCCGAGGAAACCGGACGCGCGGTAGCGCTCGCCGGAGGCGGCCGTTTTTTCGACGATTTGGCTGGTGCCGGCGCGCCCGTGCGCAAAGGTCAACAGGCGTGGCCCAACCACTCGATCGAGGTCAAACAAGTTGCCATTCGCGCGGTTGACGGGCGGCCGCGCGCGACCACAGAGATCGAAGCCGAGCTTCGCAATATCGTTGCGGCCGCGCTCGCACAGGGTCACAGAATTCTCCTTCACGGTCTCGCCTGCTCGAAAACTGGTCTCAGCGCGCCCTCCACGGCTGGGGTGATCGAACTCGTCGCGATGGCGCCCGATCGCATCGATGTCGTCGTCGACGCCTGCCAGATGCGTACGCCCTTCGATCAAATCGTCAACTGGATCAACCTCGGCTGGATGGTCCAACTTTCCGGATCGAAATTCTTCACCGGACCACCTTTCTCCGGTGCGCTGACTATTCCGCCGCGCTATCGCGAGCGCGCAAGCCGAGTCTGCACCTTGCTTGCTGCGGCTCCGGGAGTAGGTCGGCCCGAGGACTGGAACGCGTGGTGGCGCCCACGCCTAATGCCGCCAACCTCATCGAGTCCGCCGAGTTTCGGGTTCTTGTTCCGCTGGCTGCCGGCGATTGCCGAGGCTCATCTGTTGGGCGCGCTGCCAACGCAACTCTGTCGCGAGGTATTCGATCGCTTCCGTAATAGCCTCGTCTCACGGCTCGCGCGCAGCCAGTTCCTGACCTCGATTGCGCCGCCCGACGCCCCCGGAGAGCGCGGATTTCGAGGCTGCGTCCGAGCGCGGGCCGACAGACCTTTCCACCCGTTCGATCGTCTGCTTTACCGTCACAGTTCAGGATCGCTTTGGCGAGCGGCGAACGCTCGACACCCAGGAATGTCAGAGATTGTTCGAACTGCTCAATTTCGACCTCAGCCAACACCTCGGGCCGCTGAGCCCGGCGGAGCAGATTACCGCGGCACAATGCGCTCACATCGGCCAGCCGGTGACGCTGGCCATCGGTCCGGATCAGCGCGAACTCAGTATTCTGCGAATGGTCATCGGCGCGCGTTTTTTCACGATTGTTGGGTATGCCGGGGCGGGTGCGACCGAAGCGGCTCTTGCGTCGGAGATCGCCGATGCCATTCGTGCGATCGATAAGGTCGAGCTTCTGGCCGAGCGCTGGGGGCAGATTATGGAATTGGCAGTAGCGTCATAGCGGGCGAACCAATTTCGCTGGCGCTGCCGACTGCTATCAGGTTCGTCGGATCAATGCGCAAGTAAGTTGGTGGGGTCGGTCGGCTGCCGTTCTAATCGAGTGCGTGAGCCGGTGGCCCTGACGCCACACGTCGCCACTCCAAAACTGCCAATAGTCTTGCCGTACAATACGCGCTGGAGGCGCCTCGGCCAGCCATTGGTCGAGCACGGCTCGGTTGTAACAGGCACAGCAATAATCTTGCGGATCACCGAGATCGCCCCCGGGAAGTTTGTAGACATCCTCGACATATTTGGTCTCGTTATAGGGCATCGTCAAAACCAAATGCCCACCAGGTATAAGAAGCGCGATCATCGAACGGAATGCTGCAGCGGCGTCGTCGATGTGCTCGATCACGCTAATGCAGCTAATGAAATCAAAATCTGCTCTCAAACTGGAAGGCGAGCGGATATCCTCATCGATCACGTGCCAATACCTGTTGAACATACCGCGCGGCCAATAATCGGATATGTTGTCGATCGCGGTAACATGGCAGCCACAGCCATGTAGTACGGCAGGCAGCGGGCTCGTCCCAGGCCCCACGTCTAGAACGCGGGCTGGCCGCAAATCGGAAAGGGCTTGAAAAAGGAAGGCCAACTCGATCGGCCTTTCATTGATGGCGCGCGCCTTCTGGGACTCGGCTTCTGACTCGAGAATCTGCCCTAGATACCATCGTCCTAACCGATGAATCGTTGCCTTCAGCACGATTATTCCTCCGCCCGCCGGGCATCCGCCGGTTCGATCGTCGGCCGCTTCAAACGAATATGCCAGAATCCCCGAGGGCGAGCCCAATTACGCCGATACCCGACGCACCGCAACTCTCGCTGCCGAGATCCCGAGCAATTCGCTGGATAATGACTCCACATCTGCGGATTGGTCATGAACAACATCACCTGAATCAATTCATAATCGATGAAAAATTTTGGGCGCGAGCGTAATCAACTACTGGCGCAGGCGCTGCTGCCATTTCGCAGGTTGCCCGGATACCCCCATACCGCAGTAACGCTCTTCTAGAGCGCCGCCGGTTCTTGGGTCGGTTGGTTTCGTGTAGCCGCTAATCGTGAATTTCGTTTATCTGTTCGTCGTGAACTTCTCCGGCCACCGCACCAGCAGGAGTCGACCCGGCGGTGTCAAGGGCGCATTCTTGTGAAGGTTCATCCGGGCGATCGCCCCGATCATCCCTGTGAGTGTCGCAACCCACAGGCTGACCGGACTCGCCAGGATGAACAACCAAAGCAATGACACCTAGATTGCCATGTGTAGCGGAGAGGGGGTCAGACATGGTGCAAGCGGTTCCCGAGGGCTATCACACCGTCACGCCGTATTTGATGTTCAGCGGCGCGGGCGAGGCGATCGAGTTCTACAAGAAAGCGCTCGGCGCCTGCGAAGTGATACGCCTGGACGATCCCAGCGGCAGGATCCACCACGCCGAGATCAGGATCGGCGATTCCTGCATCATGCTCGCTGACGAGCACCCGGAGCTGCAGGCGCTGAGCCCGAAGACGATCGGCGGGTCGCCGGTATCGCTGCACGTCTATGTCGAGGACGTCGACGCTGCGGTCGATCGCGCGGTCAAGGCCGGGGCAAAACTGGTGCGTCCGGTGGCGGACCAGTTCTATGGCGACCGCACCGGCGGGATCGAGGACCCGTTCGGCTATCGCTGGTTCATCGCCACGCACAAAGAGGACCTGACGATGGACGAGATCCGCCGCCGCGCCGCGGCGCAGCGCGGGTAGCGCTTCAATCGGGCGGGCCCCCGGGCTACATAGGGTTCGGCAACAAAAGGAGGTTCCAATGGACGACAAGACCCGCATCGAACTGGAGGCCGCGACTTTCCGCCGCCTGGTCGCGCATCTGCGCGAGCGGACCGACGTGCAAAACATCGACCTGATGAACCTGGCCGGCTTTTGCCGCAATTGTCTGTCGAAATGGTATCGGGCCGAGGCCGAGGAGCGCGGCATCGCGCTGTCAGACCCCGAATCGAGGACGATTGTCTACGGCATGCCCTATGACGAATGGCGCGCCAGATACCAGAAGGAAGCGTCACCCGAGCAAAAGGCCGCGTTTGAAGCCGCGCAGAAGCATTGAGATCCGAGCGGGCGGCGGCTATCGTCCTGTCGCCGCCGCGGGGGCGGCGGCATCGCAATTGGGGGAGAGGGGGATCATGCCGGATGTCGGCGGCATCGCGGGCGCGCAACTGAAATCGTTCATCGAGCGCATCGAACGTCTCGAGGACGAAAAACGTGCGCTCGGCGAGGACATCAAGGAAGTTTATGCCGAAGCCAAGGGTACCGGCTTCGAGCCGAAAATCATGCGCCAGCTCATCAAGATCCGGAAGATGGACAAGGACGAGCACGACGAGCAGGAGAGCCTGCTCGACCTCTACAAGCGCGCCCTAGGCATGCTGCCGGAAACTGCCTCGGAGGCTCAGGCGGCAGAATGACGCGCCACTCTCCGCCGTGTGTCGACCGGAGAGATAGTGGACAGGCGTTCGGGGACACAGTGGACGGGTTGGCACCGGCGCAGCTTGCCTCGACAATCGACAGGAGGGAACCGCGCGGAGCGCAGCACCGCCACGAGCCCGGCGGCGCGCGGGAGGTGCCTGTGCACCGACCGACTTGATGGGAACGTATCATGAACCCATATGCTGGTCTCATGAGATCGTTGCCGATCCGTCTTCGCCTCCCTGTTGTCACCCTGTTTACCAGTGCTGGAATCCAGGGATCTCAACAGCTTGGTCCTGATCTTTTTTCGCCTCGCGCGTGCGCGAGGGGCGCGGGCGCTCCCGATCGCAAGGGTGACCATCGAGAGACCCGGCGGTAAGAGAGGCATTACAATCAATAGTAGAGCGCTCGCTGCTGATTTGCTGCAGATTGCAAAATGGTTGCCTGCCAGGTCAATTTTCGGTTGTGCCTCGAGCAAATGGCCGCGTGGGCGGGCAGAGCCAGACCTGTCAGATCCCGTAGAGGTTCTCGGGCCGCGCCGGGATCTTGCCGAGCTCGACTTGTTTGACCGCCGCGACGAGCTTGACGTGGGCCGGGGCGGAGACTCCGACTTCCTGGCCTTTGGCGGCGATGACGCCGTTGATGTAGTCGATCTCGGTGCGGCGGCCTTTGAGCATGTCCTGCCCCATCGACGGCCGCGCCAGCTCGCTGCGGGTGTTCGACTGCAATGCTGCCAGGATCTGCGATTCGACCTCGTCGAGCGCGGCGGGGTCGCCCTCGGCGGCGCGCGCCAAGCTCTCCGGGTCGTGCATGCGGATGTGCTCGAGCTGATAGCCGAGCGCCTGGCCGACGCGCACCCCTTCGCCGGCGAGACGAATGCTGAGGCGCCGGATCTTCTCGTTACGGTTCATGTCGTTGCCGGACAGGCCGGTGGCGGCCGCAACGCCGTTGGCCATGCCGTTGACACACAGCTTCGACCAGCGCTCGCCCCAGAGGTTGGTCGTCGCCCGGACGCTGTCGATAGTGCGGATGATGTCGGCCAGCTCCTCGATTCGCTTGGTGATGCGGCCATGCAACTCGCCGGCGCGGTAGACCTCATAGGGCGAGGAGCCTTTTGCCGCGGTGCGGCACACCCGGCCCGGCGCATAGAGTTCGGCGCCGAGCAAGGCCGGGATGACGCCGACCGTCTTGTTGGCGCCTACGATGCCGGCGATGCGCTCCTCGTTCATGCAATTCTGCAGCGAGACGACATAGCCGTCGGGCGCCAGATATTGCGCGACCAGCCGAGTTGCCCATTCCGTGTCATAGGACTTCACCGCCACAAACGCGATATCGACCGGTTTTTGCTTGGCGAGTTCTTGCACCTCGGTCAAATGCATCGTCTTTGGCTTGACACAGACGAATTCCTCGGTAGTAACGCCTTCGATCGCCAGTCCGTCCTTGCGGATTGTCTCGATATGCTCGGGCCAAGGATCGATCAAGGTCACATCGAACCCGTTATGCGCGAGGTGACCGCCGGTATAACCGCCGATTGCGCCGGCGCCGATCACCGCAATTCGTTTATCCATGATCTCGTTCCTCCTTGACCCAGGCCGGGGCATGATAAGCTGATCCCGGGTGCCGGAAAAAGTTCAAACCCGGCGTCGTCCTTTCCCTTGGGGCTTCCGATTGTCGACGATCCGAAACCTGCTCGCCTCCCTGGCCGTCGCCTTGCTCTGTGCCGGTTCTTGCGCGTCGCCGCAGCCGCCTCTGTCGGGCAGGTTGCAACTGAGCAATCCTGATTTTCCGATCATCAACGTCGAGGCTGTGATCACCGCGAATCCGGACTGCGACGCGCGCGACAATGGCTACGTCTCGACCCTGGAATTTGCGATGCCGAACAATTCGACAAAATTCATCGACGCGCCGCCGGGTGCCGATGTCTGCTGGCGCAGTGACCGCAACCCCGGCCGGCCGGTTCCCGGGAGATGGTCCCGCTGGGACAGGGCCTTTCTCGTGCCCGGCAGGCTGGTGAACGCGAACCTGTAGCCGCGGATCCCTGTCGCCGGGCCTGGGCTCGGTATTTGGCCGCAGACTTGGGGCGCGCTACGACTTGTTTCGCAACTTCATCGCGGGCCACAATCGCGACCCAAATTTACCCGAGAACGAGGACGATCCAATGCCGGAGAGCGAGCTGTATCGAAAAGGGGCGGCGCTGCGTCGCCAACTGATGGGCGAAGCGGCGGTGGAGCGGGCGGCCCGCGAGATCTACCGCGACCCGGTCATGAAGAAATTCATCGATGTTGCGACCGAAACCGTCTTCGGCGCGTTGTGGACCCGGCCCGGCCTCGACCTGAAGACCCGCGCCTTGATCTGCGTCGTGTCAGACGCCGCTACCGGCCGTGAACCCGAACTCGGGCTGCATTTGCGCATGGCGCTCCGGCAGGGCTGGACCGAAGAGGAATTGACCGAGGTTTTGCTGCATCTGTCCGGCTATGTCGGCGTTCCGATCATCCGCGAGTGTATGATGGTGGCGAGCAAAGCGTTTGCCGAATACCGAACCGAAAAGGCGGCGGCGGAGCCCGTCACCGCGTAGTTGAGGGAACTTCGACGTTCCGCAGCAGAGACACGAAGCGCGCCGCCGCGGCGATGTCGGCGGCGAGTGCGCGCCGGCGCCCGGCCTGTTCGGCATCCTCACCCCACGCCTCGATCTGAAATGTCTCATCGAGCTGGGAGGCTGCGAAGGCCTCGTCGGCTTCGATGCGTCCTTCGAGCAGAGCCAACGCGATCACGAGAGAGCCGCAGGCGGCTGTGGCGGTGTGCAGAGCGGTCAACGCGAAATCGTCAAGCTCCGCAACCGCTGTGGCGAACGCACGAAGGCTCGCCTCGGGCTGGCCCCTCGGGATGACGCCCGTGGTGACCGTGAGCGGCGCATCGAAGCGCAATACCGCCCAGTCGATCAGCGGCTGCCAAGCCGCCTGCTGGCGTGCAGCGAGTGCCGGTGGATGCGCCGCCCGGTAGCAGACGAGATCGGTCGCGACATATTTGGTGACCTGCTGCGCAATGGTTTCGCGTTGCCCACCGACGCGGTCGAGAGTCGCCGCCGCCAGGCGCATCAGCGGCATCGTCTCCGGCCGCACCTCTTCTTGCTGGCTCTCCCACTCTTCGGCGATCGCGGCGGCGAGCGGCCCGCCCGGCACCACCAAATCGCGCTTGCCCGGCGTTTTGACTGTCCTGCCGTCGAGCACAACTCCGTGGCCGATCGGCAGCTGCACGGTCTCGGCCTTTTTGTAAAACCGCCTCATGTTGGCAATTCCAGATCGGCGAAGGGGTCTTCGGCATCGCCGGCAAAACCGAAAAACTCCCAGGTCCGCCGCAGGTGCGGCGGCGGTGGTGCGGTCACCTCCAATGTTCCGCCAAGCGGGTGCGGGATCGACAGGCTGCGGGCATGCAGGTGAAGGCGCCGCGATCGGGGCAACCCGGCCAGATGCGCAGCCGCTGCGCCATACTTGCCGTCACCGAGGATCGGCGTGCCGATCGCTGCGCAATGAGCGCGCAACTGATGCGTCCGCCCGGTGACCGGCATCAGGGCGAGCCAGCTCACCTGGTTTCCGGCATTCTCGATTATGCGGTAGTAGGTGACCGCATGCTGACCGTCGTCGGCGTCGGGGCGTACGCGCTCGCCGCCACGGCCAGGGCTTTTCGCAAGCGCCAGATCGATCCGGCCCTGTCGGGGCTTCGGCAGGCCGACAACGACCGCCCAGTAGATCTTTCGCGTCGCCTTTTCCCGAAACGCGCGTGTCAGGAATGCCGCCGCCGCAGCGGTGCAGGCGATGATGAGAACGCCGCTCGTATCCTTGTCGAGGCGATGCACGAGGCGCGGGCGTTCGTCATTCCCGAACCGCAGCTCATCCAATAACCCGTCGAGGTGCCGCTCGGTCGCGGTCCCGCCCTGGACGGCCAGACCCGGCGGCTTGTTGAGGACGATGACCGCCTCGTCGCGATGCAGGATCGCGTCGCGCAGCATGGCCTGATCCGCCGGCCGCGGTCGCATCGGCGTCGGCTGAAACGACGGCGACAGGTCATTCAAGATCGGGACTTTGATTGCTTGACCCGGCTCGATGCGGTCGCCCGAGCGGGCGCGCTTGCCGTCCACTCGGATTCGCCCGGTGCGCAGCAATTTCTCGAGCCGGCCATGGCCGAGGCCTGGATAATGGCGCTTGAACCAGCGGTCCAGACGCAACGCCCCGTCCTTGACGTCGACGGTTACGGTCTCGTCCTCCATCATCATTGCGGGGATGCCGCCCGGCGCTGGCGCAGCTTGTCCCAGTAATCGAGCCGCTTTTTAACCTCGCGCTCGAAGCCGCGCTCGCCGGGGCGATAGAAGTTGCGGCGCGAGACCCCCTCCGGAAAGTAATCCTGGCCGGAGAACCCTTCCGCCGTGGCATGGTCGTAAATATACCCCTTGCCGTAGCCAAGGTGACGCATCAGCCGCGTCGGTGCGTTGAGGATGTGCATCGGCGGCATCAGCGAGCCGGTTTCGCGCGCCATCTGCTGCGCTTCGCCGAACGCCTGATAGGCGGCATTCGATTTTGGTGCGGTCGCCAGATAGATTACGCATTGGGCAATTGCCAGCTCGCCTTCCGGCGAGCCGAGCCGGTCGTAGGTGTCCCACGCCGCCAGCGCTTGCACGACAGCCTGTGGATCGGCGAGCCCGATGTCTTCGACGGCCGCCCGCGTTAACCGCCGCAGGATGTAGATCGGATCTTCCCCACCCGCCAGCATGCGCGCCAGCCAGTAAAGGGCCGCGTCCGTATCCGATCCGCGCAGCGATTTGTGCAATGCGCTGATCAGGTTGTAATGGCCCTCCTGGGCCTTGTCGTAAAGCGGAGCGCGCTGCTGCACGAGATGCGCGAGTTCATCGGGTCCGAGCAGATTTTCGGGCGGCAGCCGCGCAATCTCTTCCACGAGGTTGAAGAGAAACCGCCCGTCGCCATCGGCCATTGCGCGCAGCGCGGTTCGCGCTTCGCTCGTCAGCGGCAGCGGTCCTCCGAGACGCTTTTCGGCGCGGCGCAACAGAGTTTCGAGATCGTCGTCATCGAGGCGGCGCAACACGAATACTTGGGCCCGCGACAACAGCGCGCCGATCAGCTCGAAAGACGGGTTCTCGGTCGTCGCACCGATAAGGATGATCGTCCCGTCCTCGACAACCGGCAAAAAGGCGTCTTGCTGAGCCCGGTTGAAGCGGTGGATCTCATCGACGAAAAGCAGCGTGCCGTGGCCCATCTCGCGCCGCTTCTTCGCCGCGTCGAAGACTTTGCGCAGATCCGCGACGCCGGAAAAGACCGCCGACAACGGCTCGAAGACGAGCTCGGTGCCTTGCGCCAGCAGCCGCGCGATAGTTGTCTTACCGCAGCCGGGCGGTCCCCACAGGATCATCGAGGCGAGTTGGCGGTGCGCCACCATGCGAGCGATCGGACCGTCCCGACCGAGAAGATGATCCTGACCGACAACCTCCGCTAAGCTCTTCGGGCGCAGGTGGTCGGCGAGCGGATGCGGCGCCTGTGATTCGAACAGGGTAGTCATCGTTGCGCTCCGCAGGCGAGCACGTCGCCGAAGACCTCGCCGAAAGTGCGGCGCAAAGCCGTGTCGACCTCTTCCATTGTCGCGTCGACACCGGCCGCAGCAAGCGACGTCACACCGTGATCGGTGATCCCGCAAGGAATAATGCCGCGGTAGTGTTCGAGCTCGGGGTCGATGTTGAGCGCCACGCCATGATAGGTCACCCATCGCCGCACACGCACGCCGATCGCGGCGATTTTTTCGTCGCGGGCGCCGGCTCGGGCCACCCAGATGCCGACGCGGCCGTCACGCCGTTCACCACGCACCCCGAAGCGCGCCAATGTTCGGATGATCCAGTCCTCGAGCTGGTGGACATAGCAGCGCACATCCTGGCCGCGCCGGTGCAGGTCGAGCATCACATAGGCGATCCGCTGCCCCGGCCCGTGATAGGTATAGCGGCCGCCGCGCCCGGTGCGATGCACCGGCAGGCGGTGCGGCTCGAGAAGATCTTCGCCGCGCGCGCTGGTGCCGGCGGTGTAGAGCGGCGGGTGCTCGAGCAGCCAAACGAGCTCCGCGGCGGTTCCGGCGCGGATCGCTGCGACGCGCTGCTCCATTTCCCCGACTGCCGCGAGATAATCCACGGGCGTCGCGCTGATCCGCCACTCGATCTCGCCCGTCTCGGTTCCTATCTGAAGGTCCATGTGACTTGATATGGTGGGCCGGATTTGCTAATCACGCCGGCCCCCGTCGTGCGGTCGTGGCGGAATTGGTAGACGCGCAGCGTTGAGGTCGCTGTGGGGGAAACTCCGTGGAAGTTCGAGTCTTCTCGACCGCACCAGCCAGCCCATTCTGTAAAGCGTCGTTGCTGGGGTTGTCGACCCGTCGTAAATGCCCGGGTATGACGAGGCAGTAATGCAAAATACGCGGCTCGCCTCGCTCGATTTTGATTTCGATCCGGAGATCGACATGCTGCGGGCGACGGTTCGCGGCTTTGCCGAAGACCGGATCGCACCGATCGCCTCCGAGATCGACCGCACCGACCGCTTCCCGATCGAGCTGTGGCCGGAAATGGGCGCGCTCGGTCTGCACGGGATCACTGTCGAGGAAGAATATGGCGGCGCTGGTATGGGCTATCTCGCGCATTGCGTCGCGATGGAGGAGGTCAGCCGCGCTTCTGCCTCGGTTGGACTGTCCTACGGGGCTCATTCTAACCTGTGTGTCAACCAGATCCGGCGCAACGGCACGGAAGCGCAAAAACGCAAATATCTACCGAAATTGATTTCGGGCGAGCATGTCGGCGCACTAGCGATGAGCGAGCCGGGCGCCGGCTCGGATGTCGTCTCGATGCGGCTGCGCGCCGACAAGAGAGGTGATCGCTACATCCTGAACGGCAGCAAGCTGTGGATCACCAACGGCCATTACGCTGACACGTTGGTGGTCTACGCCAAGACGCGCCCCGACGCCGGACCGCGCGGCATCACCGCCTTTCTGATCGAAAAGGGGTTCAAGGGGTTCCGGCCGGCGCAAAAGCTCGACAAACTCGGAATGCGCGGATCGCCGACCTCGGAGCTGGTCTTCGAGGATTGCGAAGTGCCGGCCGAAAATGTGCTCGGTGCGGTCGACGAGGGCGTGCATGTACTGATGAGCGGTCTCGACTATGAGCGCGCCATCTTAGCGGCGGGTCCGCTCGGTATCATGCAGGCCTGTCTCGACGTCGTGATCCCCTATATCCACGACCGCAAGCAATTCGGCCAAGCAATCGGCGAGTTCCAGCTGATCCGAGGCAAGATCGCCGACATGTACACGACGATGAATGCCTGCAAGGCCTATGTCTATGCGGTGACGAAGGCGTGCGACCGTGGCCAGACGACGCGCAAGGATGCGGCCGGGGCGATCCTTTACGCGGCCGAGAAGGCGACGGTGATGGCGCTCGATGCAGTGCAGATCCTTGGCGGCAACGGCTATATCAACGACTTCCCGACCGGCAGGCTGCTGCGCGATGCCAAGCTCTACGAGATCGGCGCCGGCACTTCGGAAATCCGCCGCATGCTGATCGGCCGCGAAATCTTCAATGAGACGGAGTAATATGGTTCTTCCTGTCATACCGGCGAAGGCCGGTATCCACGAGCGGCCTGGTCGGCCTTCGCCGGGACGACGCATATGCGGCGGCTGATCTCCTCCGGCTCGTCCTTCGAAAAGCAGGCCGGCTACAGCCGGGCGGTCGTCGACGGGGATTGGATTTTTGTCGCCGGCACGACCGGCTTCGACTATGCACGGATGACGATGGCCGAAGACCCGGCGGAGCAGGCACGGCAAGCCTTCCGCAATATCGAAACAGCGCTTGCCGAGGCGGGCGCGAGCCTCGCCGATGTCGTACGGGTCCGTTACTACGTACCGAACGCTGCGGATTGGCCATTGATCGTGCCAGTACTGGGCAAGGTCTTCGGCACGATCCGCCCGGCGGCGACGGCCCTCTTCTGCGGCCTCGTCGATCCGCGCATGAAGATCGAGATCGAAGTCACCGCGAGGCGCGGGAGCGGAACACAGTCATAAAAACGGGTAAGACGGGCGGGTTGTTGTTCGCACTTAGGGTGAGACGGTAGCGATAAGTTGATCCCGCGCTTGCGATTCGCGCCCTTGCGCTCCGCGCCATGGTTAAAACCTCCGCTTTTAAAGTCATGGCCTTGTGGTTTATGCTGGAGCCGCAAGATTCGCGCTCCAAGGGCTTCCCATGCGCTGCCCAAACTGCATGGCGGAAAACGTGGCGGCCAGGCGCTTTTGCGCCCAGTGCGGAACGCCGCTTCCTTCGCCGTGCGCAGCTTGTGGTTTTGAGAACGAGCCTTCAGCCAAGTTCTGTGGTGGTTGTGGTCAGTCACTCGTAGAGGTCGCAGCTGCGCGAACGCCGCCGTCGACTCATCTCGCCGACAGTGCGGAGCGGCGGCAACTCACCGTCATGTTTTGCGACCTGGTCAGCTCGACGGCGCTGGCTTCGCGGCTTGATCCTGAGGATCTTCGTGACGTGATCGGCGCGTACCATAGGTACGTCGCCGAGACGATTAGTCGGTTTAACGGTTTCGTCGCGAAGTATATGGGCGACGGCGTGCTGGTGTATTTCGGCTATCCCCAAGCACAGGAGGATAGCGCCGAACGGGCAATCCGGGCTGGACTATCGCTCGTCGATAGGATCGGTCGACTAGATCTCGCGTGCGGCAAACTTGAAATCCGCATTGGGATCGCAACCGGACTGGTAGTCGTCGGTGATCTGGTCGGCATCGGTGAGTCGCAAGAACGCGCTGTCGTCGGCGAGACGCCGAACCTTGCCGCCCGCCTCCAGGCATTGGCCAAGCCTAATACCGTACTGATCGCGGAGAGTACCCGGCGCCTGGTAGGAGCGCTTTTCGAGTATCGCAGCCTCGGTGCGGTCGACGTGAAAGGGTTGGCCGGGCCGGTTCCGCTTTGGCAGGTGCTTCGCCCGGGCACTATTCCCAGCCGGTTCGAGGCGTTGCGCTCAGCCTCGCTGACCCCGCTGGTCGGCCGCGAGGACGAAATCGAGCTGCTAATGCGGCGTTGGGCGCGGGCGAAGCAAGGCGAAGGCCAGATTGCGTTGCTCTCGGGGGAAGCGGGCATCGGCAAATCGCGGATCACTGCGGCCTTGCACGAGCGGGTGCGCGACGAGCCGCACACGAGGCTGCGCTATTTCTGCTCGCCGCATCATCGCGACAGCCCGCTCCACCCCTTCATCGCGCAACTCGAAAGAGCTGCCGGATTTGCTCGCGAGGACGCACCGGAGGTCAAGCTCGACAAGCTAGAAGCCCTGTTATCTCAATCGGAGGAGAATCCAACCGAGGCGGCGGCACTCTTTGCCGATCTCCTGGCAGTGCCCATCCATGGCCGCTACCCCGCGCTGACTGCTGATCCACAGCGCCGGCGGGAGCTTACGATGATGGCCTTTGTCCGCCAGCTTGAAGGTCTGGCGCGAAAAAAGCCGGTGCTGACGATCTTCGAAGATGCGCATTGGGTTGATTCGACATCTCTCGAAGTGCTGGAGATGACTGTCGATAGAGTCCCGCATTTGCCGGTGCTTTTTTTGCTGACCTTCCGTCCGGAGCTCGATCTGCCGTGGACGGGCCAAGCGCATGTCATGACACTGACGCTGAGCCGCCTCGGTCAGCGCGAGACGGAAAAGCTTGCCGAGCGGGTCGCGGGTGGCAAATCATTGCCCATCGAGATTCTCGACCAGATCGTCGAACGTGCTGATGGGATACCGCTATTTATCGAAGAGCTCACAAAGACCCTTTTGGAAGGCAGCCTGCTCCGCGAGCAGGATGGGCGCTATGTACTGGACGGTCCGCTGCCGCCGCTGGCGATCCCCTCGAGCCTGCATGCTTCGCTGCTGGCGCGCCTCGACCGGCTCGCCCCAGTAAAGGAGGTTGCGCAGATCGGCGCTACTCTCGGCCGGGAGTTTTCCTACGAGGTACTGGCGGCAGTGGCGCGGCGACCCGGCGACCAGCTCGTCGACGCGCTGGACAGGCTGGCCAATGCCGGCTTGATCTTCCGGCGCGGTGCCCTGCCGCGAGCGTCCTTCATCTTCAAGCACGCCCTCGTACAGGACGCCGCATACAGCACCCTCTTGCGCGGGCAACGGCAGGAGCTTCATGCGCGTATCGGCAAGGTTCTGGAGGAGCAGTTCCCGGAGATGGCTGCCACGCAGCCGGAAATTGTGGCGCATCACTATACTCAGGCAGGGCTCATCCCATCGGCAATCGAGTACTGGCGCAAAGCGGGTGAACGCGCCTATCGGCGCTCGGCTGTGGTAGAAGCGACCAAACACCTGACGCACGGAATCGAGCTGGTCTCATCACTCCCGGCCGGCGCCGAACGTGACCGTAAAGAACTAGGACTATCGCTCGCCCTCGGTCGAGTGACTTGGGCGGCAAAGGGGCACGGGCCTGATACATTGCGTGTTTATTGCCGCGCTCGCGATCTACTGGACGAGAGCGCCACGCTCGAGGAGCGAATGGCCGTCCTAAACGGCCTCTGGAATGTCGAGGTGCATCGCGCGGAGCTGAGAACAACTCGTCAGTTGGCCCAAGAAGCCCTCACGCTTGCCGCGCGCCATCGGGATCCTCAAACGGCGGGTTCGGCCAACAGCCGCATGGGCATAACCTTGTGCTTAATGGTTTGTCGAAGCACGCTGCCATCTAGAGCGAGCTCTTGATTTTTATGCTACGAATCGAGAGGACTTCAGCCCCGTCGCACCCTTTCGTTCAGGAAACGCATTACTGTTGCTCGGCCTGACCTTATGGGCTCTCGGCTATCCCGAGCAGGCAGTCGCCGCTTCGGCCAAGGCGCTCGCCGATGCACGCGGCAGCGGGCACGTAGTCGCGATTGGAATCGCCCTATTTTGGATCGCGTTTTTGGAAGCGGCATTCGGAGCGAGTCCGCCACACGACCCGACCCATGTCGATGAAGCCACCGCTCACTGCGCCGAGCGCCTGAGGATGTACGAGCCCTGGGCACGCTGCAACCAAGGGATACTCTTTTCTAGTCGGGGCGATCCCCAGCGCAGTATTGAGGTCATGGAAGCCGCCATAGCGACGGCAACGGAATTTAATGCCGAGCTCCTGCGGCCCATTCACCTCGGGCATCTCGCGGGGGCTCATGCCAGAATGGGCGACCCAAAGGTCGGTCTCGGGTTGCTCGACGAGGCGCTGATCGCAGTAGAGAACACGCAAGAGCGAATGTTCGAGGCCGAGCTCTTTCGGCTTCGAGGCGAACTCCTGATGGGCATGGAGAAATCGAGCGAGGCGGAGGCGGAGTTTGAACGGGCACTGACGGTTGCCCGGGGCCAGCAGGCGCGGATGTGGGAATTGCGCGCTGCTGTAAGTCTCGCTCGTCTCAGAGGTAATCAGGGCAGGCAATTCGAAGCGCGTGGCATTCTCACGGCCGTTTTCGGGTGGTTCACTGAGGGCTTCGATACCCCTGATCTAAACGCGGCGAAGGCGCTTCTGGAGGAGCTTGGCTGAACGCCTTGCGTCTCGGCAGGGCTGTACATTTTCGGATTCCGAAACCACCTGCCTCGAAATAGTTGATGTTCAGTGTGATCGCATGAAGCTCACCGACGAGCAGCGTATGCTGCGCGATGTCGCCCGCGACTTTGCTCGGACGCGGCTCGCGCCCCATGCAGCGGAACGGGATCGCGAAGCAAGGTTTCCGGTAGAGGTGATGGCCGAGTTGGGAAACCTGGGTTTTATGGGCATGCTGGTGCCCGAGGTCTATGGTGGAGCTGGAGCCGATCATGTCGGCTACGCCTTGGTCATGGAGGAAATCGCGGCTGGTGAAGGCGCTGTCTCGATCATTCTGAGCGTACAGAATTCCGTCGGCTGCATGCCGGTTCTGCAATATGGCTCGGAGGAGCAGAAGCGCCGCTTTCTAGTGCCGATGGCAAAAGGCGAGATGCTCGCCTGCTTTTGCCTCACCGAGCCGCAGGCCGGCTCCGACGCCGCGGCGATCCGCGCTCGCGCGCTGCGTCACGGCAATCGTTGGGTATTGAGCGGCACCAAGCAGTTCATCACCTCAGGCAAAAACGCGCAGATCGCAATCGTCCTCGCCGTCACCGATCCGGAGCGCGGCAAACGCGGCATTAGCGCATTTCTTGTACCGACCGACGCTGCCGGTTTTCGCGTTGCCAGGGTTGAGCACAAGCTCGGCCAGCGTGCTTCCGACACCGCGCAAATCGTCTTCGAGGATGTCGAGCTGACCCCCGATCTGATGCTCGGCGCCGAAGGCGAGGGCTACAAGATTGCACTCTCCAACCTCGAAGGCGGCCGCATCGGCGTCGCCGCGCAATCGGTCGGCATGGCGCGCGCCGCCTATGAGGCTGCGCTGGCGTATGCCCGGGAGCGCGAGACCTTCGGCAAGCCGATCATCGAGCATCAAGCGGTGGCGTTCCGGCTCGCCGATATGGCAACGCAGATTGCGGCGGCGCGCGGCCTCGTGCTCGATGCCGCGGCGCGGCGCGATGCCGGCGAGCCGTGTGTCAAAGAGGCGGCGATGGCCAAGCTGTTCGCCTCGGAGATGGCGGAGCGGGTCGCCTCCGACGCGATCCAGATCCATGGCGGCTACGGCTATGTAAGCGACTTCCCGGTCGAGCGCATCTGGCGCGACGTCCGCGTCTGCCAGATCTACGAAGGCACGAGTGACGTCCAGCGCCTCGTCATCGCTCGCGAGATCGCCAAGGACTGAGCGTAGGACTCATTCCGTTTCCTCCTCCGCCAACACTTCGGCAAAGAGGGCGCGGTCGATGTTGCCGCCGGATTGGACGACCGCAACCCGCTTGCCGGCGACGTGCTGCCGCTCCTGTAATGCCGCGGCGAGCGGCGAGGCGCCGGCGCCCTCGGCGACATTGTGCGTGTCGGTAAACAGAATCCGCATCGCGCGCCGGATCTCCGCCTCGGACACGGTGACGATGCGGGCCGCACCGCGCAGGATAATATCGAGCGCTTCCGGGTCCGGCACACGAACCGCGAGTCCGCCCGCCATCGTGTCGGCGGAATTGGTGCTGACCGGCTTGCCGGCGGCAAAGGACAGCGCATAAGTCGGGGCGTTAGCGGCGACGACGCCGACAATATCGGCAGTCAGGCCCAGGGCTTCGCGCGCTGCGATCACCCCCGAGATGCCGCTGCCGAGCCCTATCGGCACATAGACCACATCGAGGTCAGCGACGGCGCGAAACAGCTCGAGCCCATAGCTGGCGACGCCACGCACCAGCAGCGCATGATAAGACTCGATGAGGTGAAGCCGTTCGCGGTCGGCCAGATCGACCGCATATTCGTAGGCGGCCTGGAAATCGTGGCCGGCCTCGATGAGGCGCGCCCCAAACGCCGCCATCGCCCGGTTCTTCTCGACGCTGTTGCCATGCGGCGCGACGATCGTCGCATCGATCCCCAACCGGGTGGCGGCAAGCGCTATGCTCTGCCCATGATTGCCGGTGGTCGCGGTCACGACCCCGCGCACCGCCGGATCTGCGCGCCGCAGCTCGTCGAGATAGACAAGTCCGCCGCGGATCTTGAAGGCGCCGATCGGCGTGTGGTTCTCGTGCTTGACCCACAGCTCGGCCCCGACCCGCCGCGACAGCAGCGGCCAGCAATATTGGGGCGTCGGCGGCACCACCTTGTGCACGAATGCCGCCGCCGTCTCCAATACCTCGAGAGGAATCATCATCAATATCCTCGCTGCGCGTTGACCCGGTTCTGCAGCGGAAGACCTGCCTCAAAGCGTCGGATGTTGTCGAGGATGATCGGCGCGGCCGTCGGCGGGTTGGTCAACGCCGCGACGTGCGGGGTAACGACGATGCGCGGATGGCGCCAGAACGGATGAGCCGGCGGCAGCGGCTCGTCGCGAAATACGTCGAGCACCGCGGCCGAGAGCTGACCGCTGCTGAGCGTCGGGACGAGGTCGTCCTCGACAAGGTGAGCGCCGCGACCGGCGTTGATCAGTCCTGACCCCTTCGGCAAGAGCCCGAAATTGCGAGCGCACAATATCCGTTCCGTCTCGGCGGTCAGCGGCAGCAGGCAGACGAGAATCTCGCTGCGGGCGAGCAGCCCCGGCAGACCCGCCGGGCCGGCGTAGCCGGCAAAGCCGTCGACGGCCTTTTCCGTCCGGCTCCAGAACGCGACATCAAAACCCAGCGCCTTGAGCTTGCGTCCGGCGTCCTGTCCCATCTGGCCAAAACCAAGAATGCCGACCGGCCGCTCTGCGGCATTCTTGTGCTCGAGCTCGCGCCAGATCCCCGCCGCCTGCTGGGCGCAGTATTCGAGATCCCGGCGGTGCAGCCGCAATACCTGCAATGCGACGTACTCGCTCATCGTATCGGTCATGTAAGGGTCGACGAGGCGGATGATCGGTACACGACGAGGCAGCTGCGGGTCGCACAGGATGTGGTCGACCCCCGCGCCCAACGAGAGAATCAGCTTGAGGTTCGGCAGTGAGGCCAGCAGCCCCGGCTCGGGGCGCCACACCAGCGCGTAGTCTATATTTCGCGGGTCGCCGATCTCCGGCCACACGCGTATTTCGAGCGCGGGCATGAGCCGCGCGAGCTGTGGCGCCCAGCGCGCCTCGGAATCGACGGAGGAGCGGAACAGCAGCGCCATCGCCTCACCTTATGAAGAAGCCGGGTCGAAGCCCGACAATATAAATCCCCTAGACCGGCGAGATGAAGACAAGTGCCGGCCTTATCCTCGCTGATCTAAATCAAGGCGAGAGTGCGGGTTCCCGGTATCCTGATCGCCGATATCTCCGATGACAGGACAGGGCGGTCATGAGTTACAAAGATCTGCTCGTCGTTCTCGACGCCGGCGCGCCGGCGCGCGGACGCATCGACGTGGCCGCGGCGCTCGCCGAGCGTTTTGCTGCACATCTCGCCGGGCTCTACCCGCTGCCGATCCCGCAGCGCCCCCGGGAACTCGGCTATTTCGATCCCGCCATGCTCGATCCGTTCTTCGCGGAGGCGCGGGAACGGGCGCGCGATGCCGCCGACGAGGTGCGGGAGCGGTTCGAACACATCACCAAGCTGCGCGGCGTTACGGCCGAATGGCGGCTGATTCCCGAGGGCCCAGAGGCGGATCCGGCCGTCCACGCCCGCTATGTCGATCTGACCATTCTCGGTCAGCTCGATCCCGATCGCGGCGAGGCCGAAATCATCGATCGCCGCCCGGAACAGGTCGCGCTCGCCTCCGGCCACCCTGTCCTCGTCGTCCCTTATGCCGGGCCATTCGAGAATGTCGGGCGGCGCGTCGTGGTCGGGTGGAGCGCCACGCGGGAGGCCGCCCGCGCGGTCAATGATGCGATGCCGCTGCTGATGGCCGCCGACGTCGTCAACGTGTTGACGATCGATGCCCACGAGGCGCCGCGGGGCCACGGCGCGTTGCCCGGCGCCGATATCTCGCTGCATCTGGCGCGCCATGGGGTCAAGGCCACAATCGAGCAGACGGTGTCGGGTGACCTTTCAGTCGGAGATACGTTACTCTCGCGCGCCGCGGATCTCGGCGCCGATCTCTTGGTAATGGGCGCCTACGGCCATTCTCGGCTCCGAGAGCTGTTGCTCGGCGGCGCGACCCGCACGCTGTTGCGCAGCATGACCCTTCCTGTGCTGATGTCTCACTGATCCTTCCCTGCGCCCCCGTTCTTCCCCCCCGAGGAGAGGCATGGACCGGCAGTCGAAAGGGTGAGGGGCGCCAGCGCTGCCTCTGGTAAGAAGCACTCGATTGTCTCGCCAACTCGCAGGCGGCTACTGTAGGGCCACGGGGCCACAGGAGGGCAATATGGACGGTACCACCGAGCTGCTCGAGGCCGACCGACGGTATCTGGTTCACCCGCTGCATCATCCCAATGACCACCGCCAGCCGCTCCTCGTCGTCGAGGGAAAGGGCGCGATGCTGCGCGACGCCGACGGCCGCGAATACATCGACGGGCTGTCGGGGCTGTGGAACGTCAATATTGGCCATGGGCGGGGCGAGCTGGCTGACGCTGCGAGCGCGCAGATGCGCCGGCTCGCCTTCGCCTCGGCTTATACGGGCGCGACAAACGAGCCGGCGGTGCGTCTCGCCGAAAAGATCGTCGGCCTCGCCTATCCGCGTTCCGCCGCGGTGTATTTCACGACCGCTGGCGCTGAATCAAATGAATCCGCATTCAAATTCGCGCGATATTACTGGAAGGTCAAAGACAAACCACGGAAAACCAAGATCATCTCGCGTATTCACGCCTATCACGGGGTCACGATGGCGGCGATGAGCGCTACCGGCATGACGTCCTACCGCAACATGTTCGGGCCGCTCGTGCCGGGTTTCATTCAAGTGGCGCCGCCCTACGCCTATCGCTGGACCGGCAACGAGGAGGCTGGGATTGGTGCCGCCGACGCGGTCGAAAGAGCGATCCTCACCGAGGAACCCGACACCGTCGCCGCGGTTATCGCAGAGCCGGTGATGGGGGCGGGTGGGGTGATCGCGCCGCCTCCCTCTTATTTTCCGCGGTTGCGCGAAATTTGCGACCGTCACGATGTCCTGCTGATCGCCGACGAGGTGATCACTGGCTTCGGCCGCACCGGCCGATGGTTTGCGCTCGGCCATTGGGGCGTCGAGCCCGACCTCGTTTCTTTCGCGAAGGGCGTGACGAGCGGCTATCTGCCGCTGGGCGGCGTCATCGCGTCAAAAGACGTGCACGCGGCGATCGAGAGCGCGCCGGCCGACCGCAGATTCATGCACGCGGCGACGTATTCCGGCCACCCCGTCTGTTGCGCGGTCGGTTTGCGCAATGTCGAGATCATTGAGCGCGAGGGCCTCGTCGAGCGCGCCGCGGTCATGGGCCCGCGTCTGCTGGCGGGCCTCGGGGGGCTGCGGGACTTGCCGATGGTCGGCGACCTGCGCGGGCTCGGCATGATGTGCGGCATCGAGCTCGTCGCCGACCGCAACACCAAGGCTCCGGCGCTCGGGCTTGGGGCGCGTGTTCTGCGCGAGGCGCTGGCGCGCGGTCTGTTGCCGCGCGTCCGTCCGGGCAGCGCCGACCCGCCTATCGGCGATACGATCTGCCTCGCACCGCCGCTGATGACCCCGGCTGATGTGCTCGAGCGCATCCCCGTGATCTTGCGCGAAGCGCTTGTCGCCGCGACGAACTGAAATGGCGACACGCACGATCGGCATCGTCATCGAGGGAGCCACCGGACGGCTCGGCTCGACGCAGCATCTGCGCTCGCTGATGGCGATCCGCAATGAAGGCGGGCTGGTGCTCGGCAATGGCGATCGCCTGCTGCCGGAGCCGTTATTGATTGGGCGCAACCCCGAAAAGCTTGCAGCTCTAGCGGCCGCGAATGGTGGGCTCAGGTGGAGCACCGACCGCGACACGAGCCTCGCCGACCGCGATATTGCCATCTATTTCGACGCCAGCGCCACCGGCGGACGGGCGGTGCGCACCAGTGCCGCGCTCGAGGCCGGCAAGCATGTCTATCTCGAAAAACCGATCGCCGAGAGCCTTGGCGAAGCAGTCGACTTGACGCGCCGCGCCGAGCGCGCCGGCCTCAAAGGCGGTGTCGTGCAGGACAAATTGTTCCTGCCTGGGCTCCTAAAATTACGCAAGCTCTACGAGACCAATTTTTTCGGCCGCATCCTGTCGATCCGGCTCGATTTTGGTTGGTGGGTGTTTGACGGCACGCCCTACCCGGCGCAGCGGCCGAGCTGGAATTACCGTAAGGAGACCGGGGGCGGGCTGGTCCTCGATATGTTCGCGCATTGGCGCTACATCTTCGATCGGCTGCTGGGCGAGATCAAAGCGGTGTCGTGCCGGCACATGACGGCGCTGCCCGAGCGGCGCGACGAAATTGGCCAGCGGTACAGTGTCGATGTCGAGGACACCGCCTTCGCGATCTTCGAACTGCCAGGCGGTGCGCTGGCGCAGGTCAGCTCCTCCTGGGCGAGCCGAGTCAAGCGCGACGACCTGTTGCAGATCCAGGTCGACGGCACTTTGGGCTCGGCAGTCTGCGGTTTGCACCGCTGCTTCGTGCAGCCGCTGGTCGCCACGCCGAAACCGTTCTTCGATCCCGAGCGGCCCCCGCCAATGAACTTCGACGCGCAATGGCAGGAAATGCCCGACATCGAACCGGTGCGCAACGGCTATCGCGACGGCTGGGAGCTGTTCCTGCGGCATATCGCCGAGGATGCGCCATTCCCGTCACCCTTTCTAGAGGGCGCCAAGAGCGTCCAGCTCGCCGAGGCTTGCCATCGAAGCAACCACGAGCGGCGCTGGATCGAGTTGCCTCCGTTGACTATAGGATAAACGAGGTACTGCAGTGACGGACCGTTCGGTCATCGGCGACGCCCCGAAGCGCCGCGAGGATTTGCGTTTCCTGACCGGCCAGGGGCACTATCTCGATGATCTAGCGTTCGATGGTCTGGTGCACGCAGTCGTGCTGCGCTCACCGCACGCACATGCGGGGATCGAGCGCATCGACACTGAGGAGGCGCGGGTGATGCCGGGAGTGCTCGCGGTATTGACCGCCGAGGAGGTGCATGCCGACGGCTTGCGTCCATTGCGGCCGACGGCCGAGGTGAACGTGCAGACCGGCGAACCATTCGCTTTCGCCACGCAGCCGATTTTGGCCGAGGGCAAAGTCCGCTACGTCGGTGAGCCGGTTGCGTTGATCGTCGCCGAGAGCCGCACCCAGGCGCTCGACGCTGCCGAGCAGGTGGTTGTCGACTACGCGCCCTTGCCCGCAGTGATGACCGCGGCGGCCGCGCGGACGCCCGGTGCGCCCGAACTGTCTGCTGAAGTCCCGGGCAATGTCTGCTTCGACTGGTGCACCGGAGACACAGCGGCGGTGGCGGCGGCTTTCGCGGCAGCGACGCATGTCGTCGCGCTGGAACTCGACAATCACCGCATTCTCACCAATCCGATGGAGCCGCGCGGCATCATTGGCGTCTGGGATGCGCAGACTGGCCGGTATACGGCTCATGTGTCGAGCCAGAGCATCCATGCCACGCGCGACAACACGGCGCGCGCATTGGGCGTGGCCCCGGCGGCGGTGCGGTTTGTCGCGCCCGATGTCGGCGGCGGCTTCGGCGCCAAGAATTTCATCTATCCCGAGCACGTATTAATGCCGTGGGCGGCGCGGCGTGTCGGCCGGCCCGTCAAATGGATCGCCACCCGCAGCGAGGGTTTTCTCTCCGACCACCAAGCGCGCGACCACCAGGCTGAAGCCGCACTGGCGCTCGATGCCAGTGGCCGCTTTCTGGCCTTGCGCGTCACCAGCGTCGCCAATGTTGGCGCCTATCTGCTGAGCGCCGGCGGAGTGCAGACATTCCAATACGTCCATCTGCCGGGGACAGTCTATCGCATCCCGGCGATCGAGCTGCGGATCAGCGGGGTTTTGACCAATACCGTACCGATCGGCGTAAGCCGTGGGCCTGGTTTTGCAGAGGCGGTCAATATCATCGAGCGGCTGATCGATCGGGCGGCTGGACAGTGCGGTTTCGACCGCGCTGAGCTCAGGCGCATCAACATTGTGCCGGCCGAGGCTATGCCGATGACCAATGTCTTCGGCAACACCGTCGACAGCGGCGCCTTCGCCGAGACCTTCGACTGCGCCCTCGCCGCCGCCAATGTCAAGCGCTTTGCGGAGCGGCGCGAGGACAGCGCAGCGCGCGGGTTGTTGCGCGGTCTCGGCTTTGCCTATCACATCAAAGGCACCGGCGGCTCCCCGCATGAGAATGTCGATATCCGCTTCGAGCCGGACGGTACCGTGTCGCTGATCACCGGCACGCAGACGATCGGGCAGGGCCACGAGACGACCTTTCCGCAGATCCTCGTCGACCGCCTCGGGCTGCCGAACGAGCGCATTCGACTGGTGCAAGGCGACACCGATCTGATCCCGGCGGGCGGCGGGCACGGCAGCTCGCGCGCGACCTATATGGGCGGCACGGCGATCTGGCGCGCCGCCGACGAGATCATCGCCAAAGGCGCGCGCATCGCCGCCGAGGCGCTCGAAGCCGCAGAAGCCGATATCCTTTTCGGGGACGGAAGCTTTGTCGTTGCCGGCACCGACCGCGCGCTGGCGTTGCTCGAAGTAGCCGCGATTGCGCGCGCCAAAGGCGCACCCCTCGACACCTACCATCATTGGACGCGCGAGTGGATGACCTTCCCCAACGGCGCCCATGTCGCGGAGGTCGAGATCGACCGCGATACCGGCGAGGTGAGCCTTGCCCGCTACACCGCCATCGACGATTACGGCGTGCTCGTCAACCCGATGGTCGCCGCCGGCCAGGCGCATGGCGCGATCGCACAGGGCATCGGCCAGGCATTGCTCGAGCACGCTGTCTATGACCCGGGCTCGGGTCAGCTCGTGGCCGGCTCGTTTCTGGACTACGCGTCGCCCCGCGCCGGCGACCTACCGTCATTCGAGCTCGGCTTCAACGGCACCCGCTGCACGACCAACCCGCTCGGCGTCAAAGGCTGCGGCGAGGCCGGCGCCGTCGGCGCGTTCCCCGCCGTCACCAACGCCATCCTCGACGCGCTGGCGCCCCGGGGCGTCACCGGCCTCGCCGGTCCCGCCACCCCGCACCGCGTCTGGCAAGCGATGCGGGGCTGACCCCTCCGACTTATGCGTCGGTTATCCTTGCGGGAAGAAGGAACCGTTTCGCTCCCGACCAATTTCGGCGAACGCGCTGGACGACGTTGCCAGCGGATCGGATTCGAAGATGTAGTCGCCGACCTCGGCGGTCCACTCCATCTGCGCCTTGTTGCGGATGAATTCGCCAGCGAAACCGCCATAAACAGGGTCGATGTTGCGGATGTGCACCCGCTGGTCGACGCCGCTCCAAACGACCCGGAAAGACACCGATCCTGTTGGCAGAGGCGACGGTGGAGGGCCGAACAACGCATTGATGATGTTGCCATAATCGAAAACCGGCACATCGAACCCGCGCAGGGAGGCGCTGCCTTTGCCCAATTCGACCTCGACGCTGTCCTCGGGCAGCTCGATCGTCCAGAACAGGCCCAATGGTGGAAAAGTACTCGGGTTGAAGTCGTGGATCTGAGTCGGTGTCTGATCGCTCGCACGGAGCTGATAGACGTCCACTCAGACCAGCGCGAATGTTCCGTCGTGTATTCGCCCATCAGCGCCACGGAAAACGCCCTGCATGAACCGCATGTCGGAATTTGTGAAGGGCAGCCGCAGGGTCTCACCTGTTTGGGTATTGGTCTGCGTCACCATCCCGCTGATGTAGGCCAGACCGACAGAGCCGTCGAGATTGGCGATCGTGATTGGCTCGGCATCGATTGGATCAATCGAGTTCGGGCCGAACACGTGGAACGAACCGCCAAGAAACGGCGAACCACCAGGGATCGGCACCGGCGCGAATGACGCTCTCGTATCAGCCAGTCCTGGCTTGAATAGGCCGGAGCCGAGCGCACCACCCAGCACCGCTGTCCCGGCCGCGGCACGGGCAAACTGACGCCGTGTCATGCTTGGCTGGCATTGGTGGGCCGCACCGACGGTGTGATTGGCAGCCCTCCAGGCTGCAAGTGAACGAAAATTCATCGTCTCCCTCCCTCATCGGTCTGCAAAGGGCGAGAGTGCGTTCGCGGTCAAACTGAGTCTGCAAAGCGGGTCTAAAAAGTTGCAAAAAATTGCAAAACCATAGGAAAACCTCTGCGCCTCACCCGATCTCCGTTGATGTGATCGTGTAGGCGAAGCCCTCCGGATCGAGAGAATCCTTAGAGCCGTTCGTGGTCTCTGCATAAGGATACATCAGGAAGCCGATCGGCCCATCTTGTTGTCCTGGCAGTTTAAAGTCGCGTGCGTAGTTAAATCCGACCCAGTTCATCTCCCAGTTACCGAACAGCCGCTCGCGCAGCGCCCTAACCTTGTCGCTGTCAACGGGAAGGTTCTCCTCCAGTACGACCTTGCGAACGTCGGCGGGGTCGACTGGAAACCACCCCCGGGTGTCGATGTAGACCTCGGCACGGCAATGCTGCGCCTTGGTGATATCGCCGGACTTTCCGAGCGATTTCGTCAATTTCGAGTCCGCCACTCTGATGCCGAAGAAATCTCGCGCCGGCAGCCCCACCGCTCGCGCCAGCCCCACAAACAGCGAATTGATGTCGGCGCACTTGCCACCCAAATCAGCGGACTCCAGCATGAACGCGATGTTCCCAAAACCGCAGCCGCGTGTCTCCGCGCGGCGGAACGTGTTGTCGACGATCCAGTCATAGATCGCCCGCGCCTTGTCCAGCGGTGCGGTGCGGGCGCCGACGATCTCGCGCGCCTTTGCCAAGACGATGCCATCGCTCGGCGAGCTCGCAGTGGGCTTGAGATATTCGGCCAATTCGTCGTGCGAGGCATCAGGATAAAAACCTGAGCGGTCGCGGGTTGCCACCTGGGCGGTGATCTCGATCTCCCGAGCTATCTTCGGGTCGATCCAAATGGCTGAGACGATCGGCGCCCGCGAAGCCGCTTCCCACAGGACGTGAGTGGCGACCGGCGAACGCCAACTGAGATCGAGAACCCGCTGGTAGTCGAGCGCATCCTGCGGCACCGGCACCCATAACCGCACCTTGGTATCGGCATCCGAATCTTTGATATTGATGCGATAGGTGATCTCAAATTGGCGCCAGCCCGTCTCCGCGGTATGCGCGTGCCGCCCCACCGTACCGACGATCCCGGCCGCCGCCACGCTCTTGATGAAGTCGCGTCGTTGCATCGAGCCGTCTCCCCTTGCGCTGATTGCGTCTCAAAGAGCACTCAAGCTGTTACTACGATTGCGAGAGGATGCTTCGGTGCTCCTGCGGGCATTGCAAACCTGGGCGGAAAACTCGCGAAAATACGAAACTTAAAGGGAGACTTTCCCCAGACCGCTCACCCGGTCACACCTTCAACTCGCGCTTGAGCTCCTCGAAGAAGCGCCAATCCGTCCGCTCGGCGATGATCTTCTGCGGCGTGGATGTGATGAGACCGACATCGCGCAGCCGCAGCGCATAATAGCGTACGGAATCCTCCGCGTCGTAATCCCGCCACCGGTCATAGTCGATCTCCTGCAGTGCCTCCAAGGCGTGATCGTACCGGCCTGCAAAGCCCGCATCGACGATCCGCCGCGCGACGAGCGCTGGCTCATTGGCGCAGAGATCCGCGGCCTTGAGAATAGCGCGGATTACCCGCTTGGTCGCAATCGGGTATTTGCGGACATAGTCACGGTTTCCGCCAAGCATGCAGCAGAAGTACTGTGACCAGGGGTGATCTTCCGCAGTGCTGAACAAGACGTGGCCAAAACGCCGCGCGCGGAGCTCTTGCGAGAATGGGAAGGCCGACAGGAAAGCATCCGTCTTTCCGTCGAGAAACAGCGCCATTGGCTGAGAGGACTCGATCCAGGCGATATCCTTATTCGGATCGAGGCCGACCTGCGCAGCGGTCAGAGCGAGGACCGCGTACTGCGGCCAATAGCCGGTGTACACCGCAACGCTCTTGCCTTTCAGCTCGACAATGCTGCGGATCCCCTCCCTTGCGAATAATTCGTAGCAGCCGACATGCACGCCGGCGAGCAGCGTGAGCGCGCTGCCGCGGTCGAGTGCAAAGATGTGGTCCGACACAAAGTCCAGGCCGAAGTCGTATTCGCCGGTCGCGATCGCGCCCGCGATGTTCATCGTCGTCGAGTCGACATACTCGACATCGGTGAACCCCTCGGCGCGCAACAGTCCCTCGGCGACGTACTGAGGCGCGAGGCAAACCCCCAGTGTCTTGAACAGGCGGACTTTGGTGGTTTCGAGCGCGCCTTCCGCAGCCGATACCGGCCGCGCGCGGAGCAGGCCTGCAGTTCCCGCCAGAGAGAGCGTGGTCATAAAGCGGCGTCGAGTCCGCTTCATCCCCATGTTGATCCTCCCTTCGCCACTCGGTTCTGACATCGCGAGAGTATGCTCCGGCGAAGCTGCAAAGGCGGCAGAAAAAGTTGCAAAAAATTGCAAAAATTAACCAGATCAGGTATCTTTCGGCCGCGATCGAGCGCTTGGTTCGCCGCACGGGAAGCGAGAACATGGAGGAGCCTGCCGGGACCGAGGTCGTACGGTTTAGCGGCTTCCGGTTCGACCGGCGTCGCGGGGTGCTGTCGCGTCAAAATGAAGACGGTGAGTTCTTCCCGGTCCCCGTCGGCTCGCGCGCCCTCGATATTCTCGGTTTGTTGATCGATCGGCACGGGGAACTCGTCTCAAGGGACGAAATCCTGAACACTGTCTGGCCGGGGGTTGTCGAAGGCGCCAATGTCACGGTGCAAATCTCGGCGCTGCGCCGCGCCCTCGACGAAGGCCGGTCCAATGGAACCCTGATCCAAACCATCCCGGGACGCGGTTATCGCTTTGTCGGGGCAGTGGCGCAGCCTATCTCTGAGGCGCAGCCTCGAATCTCACCTGTCGATGAAAGGCCATTAGCCACAACTCCGTTGCCGCCCGAACCAATCTCGCGCTCTTCTCGTGCACCACGCCTATCCATCGTCGTGCTGCCCTTTGTCAACCTCGGCACCGACACCGACCAGCAGTATTTCGGCGATGCGATTACCGACGACATCACGACCGACCTGTCGCGGCTCGCCGACATGGTCGTGATCTCGCGCAACACTGCTTTCACCTACAGAAACAAACCGATCGACACCAAACAGATCGGCCGCGAGCTTTCTGTCCGCTATGTGCTCGAAGGGAGCGTGCGCCGCTCGGGCAACCAGGTCCGCGTCAACGCGCAGCTGGTCGACGCCGAGACCGATACGCATCTGTGGGCGGAGCGGTTCGAGGGCGATACCGCCGACCTGTTCGCGCTGCAGGATGAGATCACGGCCCGCATCGCCGTCGCACTCAATCTCGAGCTGATCGGCGCTGAGGCGGCTCGGCGAAGCGAGCATCCGGACGCCTTGGATTTGCTGTTGCGCGCCCGCGCCACGGCAATCAGGCCGGCTACCCCCGAGATCCGCGCTGAGCGGATCGCGATACTTGAGCGCGCCTTGGCGATCGATCCGGGATCGATCGAAGCGCAGAGCTGGTTGGCAAACGCGCTCGGCGGCCGTGTGGCCGCCAACATGACCGAGACGCCCGAGGCCGATCTCGCGCGCGCCGAGGAGCTGGTCGCGCGAGCGCTGGCGGCGTCGCCGCGATGCGCGGCGGCGCACAACGCCAGGGGCCAGCTATTGCGCGCGCAGGGCCGCTTTGCCGAGGCGATCCCCGAATACGAGACGGTGCTCGCATTGGACCGCAACTGGGTCAACGCCTATTTCGGTCTCGGCCAATCCAAGCTTCACACCGGTGCGATCGAAGAAACGATCCCTCTCGTAGAACGCGCCATCCGACTGAGCCCGCGCGACCCTGAGCTCGGCGTTTGGTTCAATGAGATAGGCGTTGCGCATCTGCTGCAATCGAACACCGAGGGATCGATAACCTGGTTTCAAAGAGCTCGCAATGCGATCCCGGCGCATTCGAAATTTCGCTCCTATCTCGCTGCCGCCTATGCGCTCCGCGGGGAGGGCGAGCGCGCTGCCGCCGAACTCGCTGAAGCCCGCCGGCTCAGCCCCGATGATCGCTATTCAAGCCTCGCGCGCTTGCGCACAGTCTACTACGGCTCCCCGAAGCACAACGCTTTGCGGGAAGCTACTTATTTCGCCGGTCTGCGCAAGGCCGGCATGCCGGAAGAGTAACCGAAACGCCCGTCAACCCGAGCGAAGGTTCGACAGATTTTGCCGCTGCTGGCCTGCGGCGTCAAAATTGGCGGGGTCGAGCCAACGCTCGAAAGCCTGTTTCAGAGCCGGCCATTCGCGGTCGAGGATCGAGAACCAGCAGGTGTCGCGGTTGCGGCCCTTGTAGACCGTGGCTTGGCGGAACAGGCCCTCGTATTGGAAGCCCAAACGCGTCGCCGCGGCGCGCGAGGGCGCGTTGAGCGCATCGCATTTCCACTCGTAGCGCCGGTAGCCCAATTCGTCGAAGACGCGGCGCATCATCATGTACATCGCCTCCGTGGCGGCCGGTGTGCGCTGTAGGAGCGGCGAATAGTTGATACCGCCGACCTCGATGACCCCGGCCGCGGCATCGATGCGCATATAGCTGGCGACGCCGACGGCGCGGCCGCTGCTCCGCTCGATGACGCAGTGAACGAACGGATCGTCGCTGGCGGCCGCTCGCTCCAGGTACTTGAGATAGTCCTCGAACCGTGAGTACGGCCCATGGGGCAGATAGGTCCAGTTGCGGCCTTCCTTGTCGAGCTGGTAGGCGGCATAGAGATCGACGGCATCGCGTCCGGGGTCGACCGGCTCGACCCGGCAATAGCGTCCTTCC
>Ga0318546_10000026_pt1 | contig 41347 bp, 27 predicted proteins | sample GRESIP169b2f19_FD_203514 | JGI IMG/M metagenome (GOLD analysis project Ga0318546, IMG submission 203514) | Tropical soil microbial communities from Luquillo Experimental Forest, Puerto Rico - GRE.SIPMG.169b2f19 | ecosystem: Environmental > Terrestrial > Soil > Tropical forest > Bulk soil...
TCGTTGACACCCCGGAGGCTGGACCGTAGACTGCCGCACTCATTTTGCCGGCGAACGCCCTGCCGTAACGCGATGTCCTACCGGCGCTCGCGCCTAACTGAAGCACAAGCATCGGGGAGAAGTTCATGACACGCGCCGACCGGTGGAAGCTGCTCGGGGTGGTGCTCGCCACCGTGCTCGCCATCATCGCGTTGTACCCCTCGGTCGTGTTCTACCGGCTGCCCGCCGCCCAGCGCTCCGGTGGGACGGCGTCGATCTCCGCCAGCCAGCGCAAGAAGGCCCTCCACCTCGGGCTCGACCTCCAGGGCGGCATGCACCTGGTGCTCGAGGTCGACCGCAGCAAGATGAACGCCGGCGAGGCCAAGGACGCGGTGGACCGGGCCATGGAGGTGCTGCGCCACCGCATCGACCAGTTCGGGGTCGCCGAGCCCCTGGTGCAGCGCGAGGGCGAGGACCGCATCGTCATCCAGCTGCCCGGTCTCACCGACCGCGAGCGCGCGCTCGAGCTGATCGGCAAGACGGCGCTGCTCGAGTTCAAGCTGGTGCGCACCAACGACGAGGCGCGCAACATCCTGAACCGCGTCGACTCCTACCTGGCCGCGCATGGCACCGAGACGGTGGGCGACTCGACGCTGCGCCGCACCCCGCTGTCGCGCCACCTCCTGCCGCCCGGCGCCGAGTCGTTCGTCCCCCAGGCCGACATCGAGGTGGTCCGCAAGCTGCTGGCCACCGCGGGTCTCGACTCGATCATTCCCGGCGACTCGCAGATCCTGTGGGGAACGCCCAACGAGGTCATCAACAACCAGATGGGCCAGATGTTCTACATCCTCAAGCGCGCGCCCGAGATCGGCGGCGGCGCGATCACCAACGCGGTGGCCGGCATCAACCCCGACCCGGCTCAGGGCGGCAGCTACCAGGTCCAGGTCCAGATGACCTCGACCAGCCAGGCCGACTTCGCGCGCGTCACCGGCGACAACGTGGGCCGCCATCTCGCGATCGTGCTCGACAACGTGGTCAACTCGGCGCCCAACATCCTGCAGCGCATCCCCGACGGCCGCCCGGTCATCACCGGGCGATTCGACGCCGCGGCCGCCAAGGACCTCGCCATCGTGCTGCGCGCCGGCGCCCTGCCGGCGCCGGTGCGGGTGATCGAGGAGCGCTCGGTGGGGCCGTCGCTGGGCGCCGACTCGATCCAGGACGGCGTGCGCGCCGGGCTGATCGGCACCGCGCTGGTGGTGCTGTTCATGGTCATCTACTACCACCTGTCGGGCATCATCGCGATCGTCGCGATGGTGCTCAACATCGTGTACCTGGTCGCCTACATGGCGGGCTTCGGGGCCACCCTCACCCTGCCCGGCATGGCCGGCATCGTGCTGACGATCGGCATGTCGGTAGACGCCAACGTGCTGATCTTCGAGCGCATCCGCGAGGAGCTGCGCAACCAGCGCAGCGTCCGCCAGGCGGTGAACCTGGGCTACGACCGTGCCTTCCGCACCATCCTCGACGCCCACGTCACCACCATCATCAGCGCGCTGTTCCTGTTCGGCTTCGGAACCGGCCCGATCAAGGGCTTCGCGCTCACCCTGGTCGTCGGACTGATCGCCAACATGTTCACCGCGGTGGTGTTCACGCGGATGGTCTTCGACTTCATGCTGAGCCGCGGCAAGGCCGAGCGGATCAGCATCTAGGCTCTGTCTGAGAATGCCCCGCGACCGCGCGGGGCCGGAATGCGCCGCCGCGCAAGGCGCGAGAACGGAACCTCGTCCATGCTGCAGATGCTGATCGGCACCAACATCCCGTTCATGCGGCTGCGCCGCGCCGCCTACCTGTTCTCGGGCAGCCTGATCCTCGCGACCGCGGTGTGGCTGATCGTCCACGGCGGCCCGCGCTACGGGGTCGACTTCACCGGCGGCACGCTGCTGCGGGTGCGCACCAGCCGGGTGCTGGCCGCGGACCAGGTGCGGGCCGCGCTCGACGCCGGCGGCTTCCACGGGGTCGAGCTCCAGCAGATGGCGGGCGAGAACCGCGACGAGTTCCTGCTGCGCATGAAGGGCGAGTCGGCCCAGGACCCGTTCCCCGGCATCCAGAAGTCGATCGAGTCGCGCTTCTCCGGGGTGACCGTCGAGCGCCGGGGCACCGACCGGGTCGGGCCGCGCATCGGCAGTGAGTTGCGGCGGAAGGCGATCTGGGCGGTGCTGGGGAGCCTGGTCGGAATTCTCCTTTACGTCGGCATCCGATATGAGTTCAAATTCGCCCTGGGCGCCGTGGTCGCGCTGTTCCACGACGTCTTCATCACGTTGGGGATGCTGTGCTTCACCGGGCGTGAGATCTCCCTGACCGTGGTGGCGGCGCTGCTCACCATCGCCGGCTATTCCATCAACGACACCATCGTGGTCTTCGACCGCATCCGGGAGCGCTCCAAGGCGCTGCGCAAGGAGACGCATTCGCGCGCCATGGACATCGCGGTCAACGAGACCCTGTCGCGCACCGTCATCACGTCGCTGACGGTGTTCCTCACCGCGCTCGCCCTGTTCGTGTGGGGCGGCGAGGTGCTGCACGACTTCTCGTTCGCGATGCTGGTGGGGGTCGGCTTCGGCACCTACTCGTCGGTCTACGTCGCCAGCGCGCTGGCGCTCGACATCTGGATCGGCCTCGACCGCCGCAAGGGGATCAAGGCCGAGTAACGAAAGGTTCGTGGATGACCCGCCTACGCAATGCCCCCCGCGCCGTGCTCGCGGCCGGGGCCCTGGTGGCGCTGCTGGCCGCCGGCTGCTCCAAGAAGCCCAACGTGGTGGACCCCAACTTCGTGACCCCCGAGGGCACGCCCTCGTCGCGGTCGCTGCTGGTCATCACCCAGGACCTGCCGGTCTACTACGACATCTATTACGACCTCACCAACGACGGCTTCACGCCCGATGACACCCGCGACCCCACCGGCCCGTTCCCGCTTTACGCCTCGGGTCCGGGGGCGGTGGTCAGCACGCTGATCGACAGCACGCTCGCGGACACGTACCAGCTGCTGCGTCGCGAGGCCAACGGCGGCTTCCGGGTCGCTCTGGACTTCCCCTCCTTCCCGTCGCGGCGCTGGATCGACACCCAGTGGGAGGCGTATCGCCTGATCGACCCCTCACCCTCGGGATTCCAGCCTCCGACCTACCAGTGCCGCGGGCTCTACCAGAGCGAGGTGACCACCGCCTCGCCGCTCTCGAACCTGGGGCTCGCATCGGTCTCGAGCATCGCCAACATCCCGTTCGACTACCAGGGCATGTTCAACACCTCCGACCAGCAGAAGGGGATCGTGACCTTCAATCCCCCGGACTCGATCAACTTCACCCTCAAGTGGACCCCGGTCGCCTCCGCCGTGGGGTACTGGATCAGCATCTACAGCTTCAACGGCGACGCCAACGAGCGCCTGCGAGTCGAGTTGCCGGCGCCGGTCTACCTGGGGCGGACGCGGGACTTCCTGCTGGTTTACGTGCCGGCCCCGGCCTCCTCGTACGTGATGAGGGGCCAGCCCGGCGCCACGGTCCTGCGGCAGAAGGCGCTCATCAACAAGCAGTACTACGAGGTCAAGATTACGGCGGTCGGCAGCGGAGGCGAGATCCAGGCAATGGCCTACGGGGACAACCGGCTCGTGGTGCCGGGCCCGCCGGGGTCCTTCCAGGGCCAGAACCACAACACCTGGAACCTGATCCAGGCGAACGCCATCCAGCTCAGGCCGGGCGCGCAGGCCACGCAGGCCACCACCCTGCCCGAACACGTCGCGGCGCCGTCGTGGATGGTCGCGCCGGGGCGGGCGGGGGCGCCGGCCCCGAACCAGCTCCGCCGCTAGCCGGCCGCAGTCCCCGGGCGGTCCCCGGGAGGAGAAGCCCATGTTCCTTCGCGGGGTGCGCGGCCGCGCGCGACTGGCTCTGCTGCTCGGCGCGCTGGCGGCCGCCGGCGCCCCCCGGGCGCGCGCGGAAGCGGTCGACGCCGTGCCGCCCGGGGCGCGCGAGTTCGGGATCGCCCGGCTCAAGTACGGCGGCGGGGGCGACTGGTACGAGGACCGCACCTCGCTGCGCAACCTGCTGCGCGCGCTGCGTGACCGGGGCGTGGTCCCGGTGCGCCACGGGGACGAGGCGGTGGTGGCGCCCGGCGATGCCGCCCTGTACCAGTACCCGTTCCTGTTCGCCTGCGGTCACGGGAACATGAAGTTCACGCCGCTCGAGGCCACCAACCTGCGGCGCTATCTGACCAGCGGGGGGTTTCTGTGGGTGGACGACGACTTCGGAATCGACCCGTCGTTCCGACGCGAGATGAAACGGGTGTTCCCCGACGACCCCCTCGTCGAGCTGCCGTTCTCCCATCCGATTTTTCACGCGCTTTACGATTTCCCTGGCGGATTGCCGAAGATCCATGAGCACGACGGGGGCCCGGCCCGCGCCTACGGGATTGTCCACGACGGAAGACTGGTTGTATTCTATTCATTCGATACCGACCTGGGCGACGGATTGGAAGACGAGGACGTCCATCACGACCCGCCCGAGAAACGCGAGGCGGCAGTGCGTATGTCGATGAATCTGGTCGTCTACGCCCTCAGTCACTGATCCGACCCGGACCCGGAACCGCCCCCCACCGGGTCATCACGGCCGCGCGATCCGAGGACGTCCACCGTGCCCGAACACCCTCTGCGCCAGATCCTCCGCCGCCACTACGACCGCCTGCGCCGCGCGCTGATCGCGCGCCACGCCGTGCGCGCCGCCGCGCTCTCGACCGCCCTGCTCATGCTCGCGGTCGCGGTGGGCCTGGTGCTGCCGGTGGTGCCTGCCACCGCCTGGGCGCGGGCGCTGGCCGCCGCCGCGGGAGCCGTCGCCGCGATCGCGCTCGCGCTGCTCGCGCTCAAGCGCGAGCGCCCGGGCTTCGATCGTTACCTCGAGCGCGTCGAGGAACACTTCCCGGCGGTGCGTTCGTGGCTCAGGAACGCGCTCGACCTCGAGGCCCGGCCCTCCGCCCACACCTCGGGGGAGCTGGCCGAGGCGCTGGCGCGCGAGACCGCGCGCCGCCTGGACGAGGTGCCGCTCGACCAGCTGCGTCCGCCGATCCGTCCGCGCGTCCCGCTGCTCGCGATCGCCGCGGCGCTGCTGGTGCTCGCCGCGCTGGCCGCCGTCGCCCCCGGACGCCTCGCGCGCTCGTGGGCGACCCTGTGGAGCCCCGGCGCCGCCGCCCCCGAGGTGCGTCTGGTGGTCGAGCCGGGCTCGGTGCGCCTCACGCCCGGCGCCGCGCTCGCGGTGCGCGCGCGGGTCTGGGGCACCCGCGAGCGCCCGCGCCTGCTGCGCGATGGCGAGGCCTCGCCCGAGGCCAGCAGCGAAGGCGGCGCGGGCGGCGAGCGGCGCTGGCGCTTCGACCTCACCCAGCTCACCCGCGAGCAGGGCTACCGGGTGCGGGTCGCCGGGGTCGAGAGCCCGCTCTATCACATCGGGCTCGCCGGCGAGCCGCAGGCGGTGAGCTTCGTGGTCGAATACCAGGCGCCGGCCTACGCCCGCCTGCCGGTCCAACGCGGCGCGGCGACGCGCGGCGACCTGGCGGCGCTGCGCGGCTCGCACGCACGCATCGAGGCGCTGTTCGACCGCGACCTCACGAGCCTCGAGGCCTTAACCGGTGGCGCGCACCCGGTGGCGTGGACCGCGGTCACCCCGCGACGCTGGCGCGGCGAGATCGCGGTCGACCATGAAGGCGAGTACGAGCTCGACGCGCGCGCCGCGGGGTCGACCCCCGGCGAGAGCCGCTTCCGCTATCGCATCCATCCGGTCCCCGACGCCCCGCCGCTGCTGGTGGTGCGCGTGCCGCAGGGCGACGTGGACCTGCCGGCCGGCCAGCAGGTGCCGCTCGACGTGCTGGCGCAGGACGACCTGGGGCTCGCCGAGCTCCGGCTCCAGTATCACCGCGACGCCGACGCGCCGTGGGTCACGGTGCCGCTCGCCCGCTTCGCCGGGACGCCGCGCGAGGCCCACGTCGAGCAGAGCTGGGACGCCGGGCCGCTCGCGCTGCTGCCCGGGCAGACCGCCTCGTTCCGGCTCGAGCTGCTCGACGACAACGCGGTCTCGGGTCCGGGCCGCGCGCTCTCGCCCACCTTCGAGCTGCGCTTCCCTTCGCTCGCCGACCTGTACGAGAGCATCGACGCCCGCCAGGGGGGCGCGCAGCAGACGCTCGAAAAGCTGGGCGAGCAGTCGCGCGAGCTGCAGAAGTCACTCGACCGGCTGAGCCACGAAACGCGGCCGAGCCCCAACCCGTCGCCGGCGTTCGAGCGCAGCGAGGAGATGAAGAGCGCGCTGGAGCGCCAGCAGGATCTCGCGCGCTCGATCGACCAGACCGCGCAGCAGATCCGCGAGAGCCTCGAGATGGCGACCGAGCGCCAGGCCTTCGACCAGCAGCTCACCCGCAAGCTCGAGGAGATCGCGTCGCTGGTGCAGCAGATCCAGTCGAAGGAGTTCAAGGACGCGCTGCAGCGGATGCGCGAAGCGCTCGAGCGCATGGACCGTCGCGAGATGGAGCGCACGCTGCCGCAGCTGCGCCAGGAGAACCAGGAGCTGCTCAACAACCTGCAGCGCACCGCCGACCTGCTCAAGCAGATCCGCCAGGAGGAGAAGCTCGCCGCGCTCGCCCAGCGCGCCGCCGAGCAGAAGGCCGCGCAGGACCTGCTGAACCAGGGGCTCGAGAGCCCGAAGCAGGACGCCGAGAGCATGGCGAAGGCTCAGGAGCAGGCGGCGAAGGAGACCGAGCAGCTCGCCAAGGATGCCTCGGACCTGGCCAAGGAGAGCCCCGAGGCCCAGCAGCAGGAGCTCGAGCAGGCCGCCAGCACGCTGCAGAACGAGGCCGCGAGCGCCCAGCACCAGGCCTCGCAGCAGGCCTCCACCAGCCGCTCGCAGGCCGCGCAGTCCGGACATCAGGCCAGCGAGAGCCTGTCGAAGGCCGCCGAGCAGCTCGAGAAGATGCTGAGCCAGAGCCAGTCGCAGCGCGAGGGCGTCGACCTCGCGGCGGTGCGGCGCGCCGCCCAGGACCTGGTCTCGCTGCAGCGCGAGGCCGACCGCAACCTCGAGTCGGGCGATCCGTCGGCGGAGCGCGCCAACCGCCAGTCCGATCTCTCCGAAGGCGTGGGACGGGTCGCCGATTCGCTCCACGCGCTCGCCAAGCGCACCCCGTTCATCCAGCCCAAGCTGTCCGAGGCGCTGGGCCGCGCCATGAACCAGCTGTCGAGCTCGGCCCGCATGCTCGATCAGGGCAACCGGCCGGGTGGCGAGCAGTCGGGGCGCGGCGCGACCCAAGCCCTGAACGAGGCGGTGCTCGAGCTGCGGCAGACCGAGAGCTCGATGTGCAACAAGCCGGGCGGGAGCAAGAGCGGCAAGCCCAGTCCGGGCGGCCAGCTCAACGACATCAGCGCGCGGCAGGGCAAGCTCAATGACCGCGCCCGCCGTCTCACCGATCAGATGTCGGACCAGCTGCGGGCGTCGTCGAGCGACCAGGAGGAGATGCGGCGCCTGGCCGAGGAACAGGCGCACATCCGCCAGCAGCTCGAGCAGGTCCAGCAGGACGAGGAGGCGCGGCGCAAGCTGCTCGGGCGCCTCGACCAGACCCAGAAGGAGATGAAGCAGGCCGAGGAGCAGCTGCGCGAAGGCGCCACCGACGGCGAGCGCCTCCAGCAGCTGCAGCAGCACATCCTGTCGCGCCTGCTCGATGCCCAGCGCTCGCTCAACCGCCAGGACTTCGATCCCGAGCGCGAGTCGCGGCCCGGCGAGGACATCGCGCGGCGCTCGCCCGCCGAGCTGCCCGCCGATCTGATGCGCGAGAACGACCGCCTGAGGCTCGACCTGCTGAAGGCCGAGGCCGACCGCTATCCCGCCCAGTACCGGGCGTTCATCGAAGCCTATCTACGGAGCCTGAACGGGAGCCAGCGGTGAGGGGGCTCGCCGCGCTCGCGCTGGCGCTGGTCCTTGCCGCGGCGCTGCCGGCCGCGGCGGCGCTCGCTCAGGGGCGTGATTCGGTCGTGGTGCCGGCGCGTCCGGTGTTCCCGGTGATGGATCCCAACACCGGGCGGGTGCTGCCGCTCCGCGTCGACGCGGGGCGGCCGCTGCTGCTCCACTTCACGGTCGAGCCACCGCTCAGCCAGCGATCGTTGCCACCGCTCCCGCCCGCGGCGCTGGCCCGCGTGCGCCAGGCGCGGGCCGACCGCGAGGCCGGGCTGCTGGACCGCGCGCGCGCAGGCCTGGTCGACCTCGACCGCGAGATCCCGCACCATCCGCTGATCCTCACCGAGCTGGCGCGCGTCGAGCTGGCGCGCGGCGAATGGGCGGCGATCGAGCACCTGGCCAAGCCCGAGCGCGCTCAACAGCGCGACTCGCTGCTGATGGCGAGCGAGCTCATGAAGGCCCTCGAGCGGCAGGGACGGCCGCGCGAGGCCGCCGAGGTACTGATCGAGGCCTGGGCGACCGGCCCCGCCCAGGAGTGGGCCGGCGACTCGCTGAGCCATCTCGCCAGCGCCGATTCGCGCGGGGTGCGCGAGGTGCTGCGCGCCGCGGTCCACCGCATGCCGTGGCGCACCGACATGACGCTGGCCGCCTGCACGCTGGAGTGGCGCGACGGGGATCCCCGCGAGGCGCAGCGCATGCTGGCCCAGGCCGACGGCCCGGCGCTGCGGCCGCCGCTGCGCTCGCGCTTCGCCGACGCCCTGCTCGAGTCGGCCAGCCATCGGGACTCGAGCGGGGCGGCCGACGCGCTGCTCGAGCTCGCCGCCGACACCCGGCTCGATCCCGGATTCCGCTGGCCCGCCGCCCGCCGCGCCTGGGACCTGACCACCGCCCTCGGCACCGAGGACGAGGCGGCACCGCGGCTGACGCGCGCGCTCGCCGATCTGCCGGCCTCGCAGTGGGACGGCGCGTTCCTGATCGACGTGGCGCGGGCGCTGCGCCGTGCCGGGCTCACCACCGAGTCGCGGGCCCTGCTCGCGACCGGCGAGCACAACCTGTCGCGGCGCGACCTCGAGCTCGAGCGCGCGCTCGCCGACCTGCGCGACGGTCCGCCGGAGCGCGCGCTGCCGCGGCTGTACGCGGTCTCGACGTCGTCGCCCGAGGGCGCGTTCCGCTACGCCGAGGCGTTGTTCTTCGCTGGCCTCAGTGACTCGGCGCTGGCCTGCTACAAGCGAGTGGCGGCCGATCCCGCGAGCCCCTTCACCGGACCGTCGTTCGAGCGCATCTACCTGATCGAGGACGCCGAGCCGCGCGGGGCGCTCCCCGCCTGCGGGCGCGTCGCCTGGGAGCAGTGGCGCGGCGAGCCCAAGCACGCGCTGGCGCTGGCCGAGTCGCTGGTCGCGGGCCTGCCGCGCGGCGCGCTGTGGGCCCAGGCCGCGCTCCAGCTCTCGTCGATGCGCGACGCGGCCGGAGACCCCCGGGGTGCGCTCGAGCCGCTGCTGGTGCTCGCCGATTCGCTGCCCGACGACCGGCTGGCGCCGCTGGCGCGCCAGCGCGCCGGCGACCTCTATCTCACCCGGCTCAAGGATCCGGCGCGCGCGCAGGCCCAGTACGAGGAGTGCCTGGTCCGCTACCCGCGCGCCTGGAACGCCGCCGAGGTGCGGCGTAAGCTGGATCAGCTGCGCCGCGAACGGCGGCTGTGAGACCCCGTCCCGGAGCGCGATCGTGAAGCGAATCTCGAATCCTTCCCCGACGCGGGTCCAGGCCCCGTGGCGTCGTGCCGCCCCGCCACGCCGGCCCCGCTGGCCCTGGGAGATGAGCCCGGGGCGCGCGCTGCTCGCCGGCGTCGCGGCCCTCGTGACCCTGGTGTTCGCGACCTTCGTGCTGCGCCGCGCCGTGAAGCAGGCGCTCGGCGGCCGGCGACCCACGCCCCGGCCGCGCGGCGACGCGCCGCCGCGGCGCGCGATCCGCTGGCCCTGGGGGCGCCGGCGCCATCGCTCGCACGCCGAGGTGGTGGACGCCTGGCCGCTCGCGATCCTGCTCCCGCTCGCGCTCGGGTCGCTGGGGATCGCGGGCCTGGCCGCGCCGGCGCGGGCCAAGATCCTGGTGCCGATGGACGAGGTCCAGACCGACCACCTGAAGGCCTACGGGCTCACCTACTGGGCGCTGGCGCAGGGACGCAAGGCGGAATGGCTGCTCAACTACCGCGGCGGCTCGTTCCTGCTCCCCGACGACCCGGCGATCGAGCGCGAGGCCGATCTGCGCGGCATCACCGTCGAGCACATGGACGGGGCGGCGGAATCGTCGATGCGCGCCGAGATCGCCGACAACAACATGGAGGCGGTGGCGCTCGAGAAGGCACCCCGGGTGGCCGTCTACATCCCGCCCAACACGCCGCCGTGGGACGACGCCGTGGTGCTGGCGCTCAAGTACGCCGACATTCCCTACGCCACGGTGTGGGACGAGGAGGTGCTGCGCGGCGACCTCCAGCGCTACGACTGGCTCCACCTCCACCACGAGGACTTCACCGGGCAGCACGGCAAGTTCTACGGCGTCTACCACCTGTTCGCGTGGTACCAGGAGGAGGAGCGCGTGCAGCGCGCGATGGCGGCCAAGCTCGGCTTCGCCAAGGTCACCCAGCTCAAGGCCGCGGTGGCCGGCGCGATCAAGGAGTTCGTGGGGCGCGGCGGGTTCATGTTCGGCATGTGCTCGGCGACCGACACCTACGACATCGCGCTCGCCGCCTCGGGGGTGGACATCGCCGACCTGCCCTACGACGGCGACCCGCCCGATCCGCTCGCCAACCGCAAGCTCGACTACTCGCGCACCCTGGCGTTCAAGGACTTCCGCCTCGAGATGGACCCCATGGTCTACCGCTTCTCGGACATCGACGTGACCCAGGAGGCGGCGCTGCGCGGCCCCAGCGCGGTGTTCACGCTGTTCGATTTCTCGGCCAAGAACGACCCGGTGCCGACCATGCTGGTCCAGGATCACGTCAACGCGATTCCCGAGTTCCTGGGCCAGAGCACCGGGTTCCACAAGCGCTTCGTGCGCAGCGGCGTGCTGGTGCTGGGCGAGGTCGAAGGAACCGATGAGGTCAAGTACCTGCACGGTCAGTTCGGGCGCGGCACCTTCACGTTCCTCGGCGGTCACGACCCCGAGGACTACCAGCACATGGTCGGCGATCCGCCCACCGAGCTGTCGCGCTACAAGCACTCGCCCGGCTACCGGCTGATCCTCAACAACGTGCTGTTCCCGGCCGCCGAGAAGAAGAAACAGCGCACCTAGGGCGGCCGGCCCGCTCTCAGCGCCTGGTCGTGTCGGGGTTCGCCGGCGCGTTGACCTTGGGCGGAGCGCTCTCTCCCCGGAGCAGGTAGCGCCGCCGCTCGCGCTCGATCTGCAGCGCTTCGGGGTTCAGCACCTTGAGCTCGACGCGGCGGTTCATCCCCCGGCCCTTGGCGGTCGAGTTCGGCGCCACCGGCTGGCTCATGCCGTAGCCCTTCGCGGTCATGTTGGCCGCGATCTTCGGGTGCTTGCGGGTGAAGTAGTCCAGCAGCGTCTTGGCCCGCGCGTCGGACAGCGTCTGGTTCTTCGCCGCCGAGCCGACGTTGTCCGTGTGGCCGCCGATCTCGAGCTTGAGGTCCGGGTACTGGCTCAGGATCACGGCCAGCGAGTCGAGCGTCGGCGCGGACGACGAGTCCAGCGTGGACTTGCCGGTCGCGAAGTAGCGGGTGCGGCTGCGGATCACGCCGACGTCGAGCAGCTGGCGCTCCATCCACGTGATCTCGATCGGGCAGCCGTAGGCGTCGACCTTGACCCCCGGCGGGGTGTTCGGGCAGCGGTCGACGCCGTCGCAGACGCCGTCGCTGTCGGCATCGGCCGGGCAGCCCCGGGCATCGACGGTGCAGCCCCTGGGGGTGCCCGGGCACTGGTCGATCCCGTCCCACACGCCATCCCCGTCCTCGTCGTGCGGGCAGCCCTGGGCGTCGACCGTGGCGCCCTTGGGGGTGTCGGGACACTTGTCGATCCCGTCGCACACCCCGTCGCCGTCGCTGTCGATCGGGCAGCCGTTGGCGTCGATCTTGCAGCCCGCCGGCGTATTCGGGCACTTGTCGAGCCCGTCGTACACGCCGTCGTGGTCGCTGTCGATCGGGCAGCCGTTGGCGTCGACCTTGGCGCCGATTGGCGTATCGGGGCACTTGTCGAGCCAGTCGCGTACGCCGTCGTGATCGATGTCGCGCTCGTGGCCGCCGAACAGGTAGTGGAACCCGGCGGTCAGCACGATGTGATTGAGCAGGCCGCTCTGGTAGCGCTCCTGGTACATGATGTCGCGCGCCTGGAAGCGCAGGAACGAGCGCTGGCTCCTGAGGTTGATCAGCAGGCCCGCGCCGATGCTGGGGCTGCCGCGCGAGACGTCGGGATTGGGATCGCCGTCCCAGTGGCTGTGACCGTAGCCCATGCCGGTGGTCACGAACGGCAGCGCGCGGCCCTCGCCCGAGCGCAGGTTCCAGCGCAGGTCGCCGCCCAGCCAGTAGAAGCTGCGATTCGGCTCGCCGGTGTAGGTGAGCGGCGGGGGCGGATTCGCGACCGCCTTGCTGGAGCTGAAGATCCCCCAGCCCTCGAAGGTCGCGAACGAGGCGAGGCGCACGCCGACCGAGCCGCCGTATCCGGGGGCGTCCCGGGTGTATGCCCGGATGTCGTAGTGGAAGTAGCCGGCGTCCGCCGAGACCTCGATCGGATGTCCGGTGATCTGTGCATGGCCCGGCGTGGAGATCAGCGTGGCGGCGGCGACGCACAGCATGGCTCCCTTGAGCCGGGACATTCGAATTCGAACCTCCCCGATGCGGTGTCGACGGTGTGGCGGTGACCGGTGACGCGAGCGGCGGCGGAGCGCCTCCGCAGAGGTGGCGCCGCGCGCGCAGCGATGAGTCGTGTTCAGGCTGGCCCGGTCAAATGGAGCGGTAAGTGGTACCATCCGTCGCGCATCAGGTCAACGCGGCCGGCCCGGGCGTTTCCCGGGCCACGGACTGAGGTTGCGCGGAATGCCGAAGAATGGTCGCCCGGAGAAGATCGCCCAGTACGCGGCGGGCTACGGCGAGGTTTCGAAAGCGCTCGAGGGCATGAGCCACGACGCGCTGATCGCGCACCCGATCGCCGGGAAGTGGAGCGCCTGCGAGATCGTCCACCATCTCGCCGACAGCGAGTCGATCTCGGCGATCCGGCTGCGCCGGCTGATCGCCGAGGAGTTCCCGGTGCTCAACGGCTACGACCAGGACGTGTACGCGGTGATCCTGCGCTACAATCTGCGCGACATCCAGCCGGCCCTCGACCAGTTCCGCGCCGTGCGCGCCACCAGCGCCCAGATCCTGGCCGCGATGTCCGAGGAGGACTGGAAGCGCCCCGGCTGGCACACCGAGGCCGGCCTCTACACCGCCGAGACCTGGCTCGACATCTACTCGGCCCACGCCCACAACCACGCCGCGCAGATCCGGCGGCTGCGCGAGGCGCTCAAGAAGTAGCGCGCCTTCCGCGAACCCGGCGAGCCCCACGTGATCTGGCGCTGCCGCGACCGTCGCTTCGACCTCGAGACGCACACCCACGTCATGGGGATCGTCAACGTGACGCCCGACTCGTTCTCGGACGGCGGGCGCACGCTCGATCCTCGCGCCGCGGCCGAGCGGGCGCGCGCGCTCGCCGCGGAGGGCGCCGATGTCGTCGACCTGGGAGCCGAGAGCACCCGGCCCGGCTCGTCTCCGGTGCCGGCGGCCGAGCAGTGGCGGCGGCTCGAGCCGGTGCTGGCGGCGCTCAATGGTTCCCGGGCGCCCGCGCTCTCGGTCGATACCGCGAGCGCCGAGGTGGCCGCCCGCGCCCTCGAGGCCGGCGCCTGCGCGGTCAACGACGTGAGCGCGCTCCGCGATCCGGAGATGGCGCGGGTGGTCGGCGACGCCGGCGCCGGGCTGGTGCTGATGCACATGCGCGGCGCCCCGGCGACCATGCAGCAGGACCCGCGCTACGGCGACGCCGCCGCCGAGGTCGCGGCGTGGCTCACCGGGCGCCTCGAGCGCGCGCGCCGCGCCGGGATCCGTGACGAGGCGGTGGTGCTCGATCCGGGCATCGGCTTCGGCAAGACGGTGCGCCACAACCTCGAGCTGCTGGCGCGCCTCGAGGAGCTGGCGGCGCTCGGGCGCCCGGTCCTGGTCGGCGTATCGCGCAAGAGCTTCCTCGGCGCGCCCCCGCCTCGGGATCCCGGCGCCGCGCTGCCGGTCGATCAGCGCCTCGAGGCCGGGCTCGCGGCCACCGCGGTCGCGGTGTTCCTCGGCGCGCGCATCGTGCGCACCCACGACGTCGCCGCCACGGTGCGCGCGGCGCGGATCGCCGATCGGCTGCGTGAGGCGCGGCGATCGGCCGCGGACCTCCCGCGCTGACCCATCGCTCCCGGGCGCCCGGATCCGGGCGCCGTGGATTGGCGTCGCGGGCATCTGATAGAGTCAACGCTTGCGAGCCCTGCTCATGACGCCCGTCCATCATTTCTGGGTCCTCGACCTCCTCGACATCCTGCTGGTGGCGGTGTTGTTCTACCGCCTGCTCATCCTCGTCAAGGGCACGCGCTCGGCCCAGATGTACGTCGGGCTGCTGGTCATCGTGCTGGTGGGCTTCGTCGCGCGCTGGATCGATCTCATCGCCGTCAAGTGGATCGTCGAGAGCCTGAAGACGGTGTGGCTGATCGTGTTCGTGATCCTGTTCCAGCCCGAGCTGCGCCATGCCCTGGCCCAGTTCGGCCGCACCCGCTACTTCCGCTCCTTCGTGCGCGCCGACACCTACCCGGTGCTGGGCGAGGTGGTGCGCGCGGTCGCGACGCTCGCCGAGCGCCGCCACGGGGCACTGATCGTGATCGAGCGCAACGTAGGGCTCCGGAACTTCGTCGAGACCGGGACCCGCATCGACGCCAAGGTCTCGGCCGAGCTGCTGGTCACGCTGTTCAGCCCCGGCTCGCCGCTCCACGATGGCGCCATCATCCTGCGCGAGGACAACGTGGTCGCCGCCGCCTGCATCCTGCCGCTGTCCTCGAACCCCCGCACCTCGGTGTCGCTCGGCACCCGTCATCGCGCCGCCCTCGGGCTCTCCGAGGAGACCGACGCCGCGATCATCGTGGTGAGCGAGCAGAGCGGCGGCATCTCGGTCGCCCATCGCGGCGCCCTCAAGCAGCGGCTCGACGAGGGCGCGGTGCTGGCCGAGCTGTCGCGCATCTTCCGCATCCGCCCCGAGGACGAGGCGCGCGCGATCGAGCAGGCCGGCGAAACGCACCGCCAGGCCGCGGGGTAGTCGCGCCCGGCCGCGGCCGCGTGCCCGCGGGGCACGCGGCGCCGGCGTCGCGACCGCGCCCCGCGCGCTTGACACTCCCCCGAGGGCCCTCCTATCGTCCCTCGCTCGCCCTCCTCATGTGAGGCCCAAGTCAGGGCGGCGTAGCTCAGCTGGTAGAGCAGGAGAATCATAATCTCTGTGTCCGGGGTTCGAGTCCCTGCGCCGCCACCACACCCCCTGAGGCCCGCGGCCAACCCCGCGCGCCTGCGCCGCCTGGAGCCGGTCGTGCGTCGCGCGCTGCGCGGCCCCTGCGCCGTGGCCCGGGGGGGCCGCATGCTGATCGCCGTGAGCGGCGGCGCCGACTCGCTTGCCCTGCTGCTCGCCCTCCACCGCGTGGCGCCCGAGTTCGGTCTCACCGTCCACGCCGCCCATCTTCACCACGGGCTGCGCGGCCGGGAGGCCGACGCCGATCTCGAGTTCGTGCGCGAGCGCTGCGCCCTCCTCAGCGTGCCGCTGGCCGCGGCGCGCTGGGACACGCGGGCCCGCATGGCGCGGCGCGGGCTCTCGGGGCAGGCCGGGCTCCGCGCCCTGCGCCGCGAGTTCCTGCTCGCCGCCGCGCGCCGCGCCGGCGCCGCTGCGATCGCCACGGCCCACCATGCCGGTGACCAGCTCGAGACCGTGCTGATGCGCCTCGGGCGCGGCGCCGGCCTCGCCGGGCTCGCCGGCATGCGCCCGCGCGCCGGGCGCTGGATCAAGCCGCTGCTCGAGGCGACGCGCGCCGACATCGAGGCCGACCTCGGCGCCGCCGGCGAGCCGTGGCGCGAGGACGGGTCGAACCGGAGCCGCGCCTACCTGCGCAACCGCGTGCGCCACGACGTGGTGCCGGCGCTGCTCGAGGCGTTGCGGCCCGGCGCGGCGCGCACTCCGGCGGCGCGGGCGGCTCTGGCGCGCGGCGTCCAGCGCGCGGCCGCCGAAGCACATAGCGCGGCCGAGCTGCTCGGGCGCCTGGCGCGCCGCGTCCTTTCGCGCCATTGCCGCATCCAAGGCGGGGAGATTGCGCTTGATTCGGCCGCTGTGGCTTCCTACCCTTTCGTGGCCCGCCGCATGCTGTTACGGCAGCTCTGGAGACGGGCGGCACGAGGCCCGGAGGGCCTCACCCACCGGCACCTCGAGTCACTCTCGAGGCTGATCGATGGCGCGCGCGCCGGCGCGCGGGTCGAGCTGCCCGGCGGCTGGACGGCGCGGCGCGAGCGCGGCCAGGTGCTGTTCACGGGCCCGCATCGGGGCGCCGGCACGGGAGCGTCACGTCACGCCTCGCGGAGCGGGCCGCTGGGCCCGCGCCGTTCATCCTCACCTCCACGGGGAGCACGCCAGGCACCATGAGCGAGCAGCCGCGAACGGTTCAGGCCGAGCCGGTGGTCCGACCGATGTACAGCGCCGACCAGATCGCCGCGCGGGTGCGCGAGATGGGGCTCGAGGTGGCGCGCGACCTGGGCGGGAGCCAGCCGGTGTTCGTGGGGGTGCTCAAGGGCGCGTGCGTGTTCCAGTGCGACCTCGCCCGCGCCACCCCCGCCGAGGTCGAGCTCGACTTCCTGTCGGTGTCGTCGTACGGGGCGGGCACGGTGTCGAGCGGCTCCGCCAGGCTGCTACACGATCTGCGCAGCGACATCCGCGGCCGCCACGTGGTGCTGTGCGAGGGGGTCGTCGATTCGGGGCTCACGGTCTCGTTCATCCTCGACCTGCTGCGCGCGCGCGGCCCCGCCAGCATCCGGGTCGCGACGCTGCTCGATAAGGTGCCGTGCCGCAAGGTCCAGGTGCCGGTGGACTACGCCGGCTGGAGAATCGGAAGCGAATTCGTGGTGGGTTACGGTCTCGACGCCAACGAGCGGTACCGCAACCTGCCCTACGTTGGAGTGCTCGAGGAGGCTTCGTGAGTCTGTTTCGCCGGGACTCCGGTCCCGATCCCGATCCGGGTCGTGAGCGTCCGGGCCGGCCGCGCGGCACGCGCGGCGGGCCGTCGCGGCGCCCCACGGTTCCGAACGGCCGCCCGTTCCGCACCCTCGGCTTCTGGGTGCTGGTGGTGCTCCTGTCGCTCGTGGTCTACCGCATCCTGCGCGACGACCTGATCCCGTCGCAGCGCCAGGAGGTCTCGTACACGCGCTTCATCCAGGAGGTCGACCGCGGCAACATCCTCAACCTCCAGATCCTCGAGAACACGGTGACCGGTGAGCTCAAGAACGAGAGCACGCTGCGCGTCGGCTCGCGCGACATCTCGTTCAAGGCGTTCCGCGCCAACGTGCTGGTCGGGCCGATGGGGCCGGACGCCAACCTGCCCGACCGGGTGTGGAAGACCAACCCCGGGATCGAGATCCAGGTCCACACCGCGGGGGTCAACTGGCTCTCGGTGCTGTTCACCTGGCTGCCGCTCATCATCTTCTTCGGCGCCTGGATGTTCATCATGCGCCAGATGCAGTCGGGCGGCAGCGCCGCGCTCAAGTTCGGGAAGACCAAGGCGCGCGTGCTCCAGGAGAGCTCGCCCAAGGTGACGTTCAAGGACGTCGCCGGCTGCGAGGAAGCCAAGCAGGAGCTGCAGGAGATCATCGAGTTCCTGAAGGAGCCGCAGAAGTTCCAGCGCCTCGGCGGCCGGATCCCGAAGGGCGCGCTGCTGCTGGGGCCGCCGGGCTCGGGCAAGACCCTGCTCGCCAAGGCGGTGGCCGGCGAGGCGGGCGTGCCGTTCTTCTCGATGTCGGGCTCGGATTTCGTCGAAATGTTCGTCGGTGTCGGGGCGAGCCGGGTGCGGGACCTGTTCGAGCAAGGCAAGCGCAACGCCCCCTGCATCATCTTCATCGACGAGATCGACGCCGTGGGCCGCCATCGCGGCGCGGGGCTGGGGGGCGGGCACGACGAACGCGAGCAGACGCTCAACCAGCTTCTGGTCGAGATGGACGGCTTCGAGTCCAACGAGGGCGTCATCATCGTGGCCGCCACCAACCGGCCCGACGTCCTCGACCCGGCGCTGCTGCGCCCCGGGCGCTTCGACCGCCAGATCGTCGTCGACTGGCCCGACGTGCGCGGGCGTGAGGGCATCCTGCGTGTTCACACCCGCAAGATCCCGCTCTCCGACGACGTCGATCTGGTGCAGATCGCGCGCGGCACCCCCGGACTGGCGGGCGCCGATCTCGCCAACCTGGTCAACGAGGCGGCGCTCTTGGCGGCGCGCCGCAACCGCAAGAAGGTGACGCTGCGCGATTTCGAGGACGCCAAGGACAAGGTCATGCTGGGCATGGAGCGCAAGAGTCTGGTCATGACCGACGAGGAGCGACGCACCACCGCCTACCACGAGGCGGGACACGCACTGGTCGCCTGGCTGCTGCCGGGCTCCGATCCGATCCACAAGGTGACGATCATCCCGCGCGGCCGGGCGCTGGGCGTCACCGCCTCGCTGCCGCAGGAGGAGCGTCACACCCGCTCGAAGGAGGACCTGCAGCGCAAGCTGGCGATGGCGATGGGCGGTCGCGCCGCCGAGTTCCTGATCTTCAACCATCTGACCACCGGCGCCTCGGACGACATCGAGCGCGCCACGCGCACCGCGCGCTGGATGGTGTGCGAGCTCGGCATGAGCGAGAACCTCGGTCCGCTCACCTTCGGCAAGAAGGAGGAGATGGTGTTCCTGGGCCGCGAGATCGCGACCCACAAGGACTACAGCGAGCTGACCGCCGAGAAGATCGACGCCGAGGTGCGCTCGATCGTCGAGGGCGCCTACACCCAGGCCCTCGATCTGCTGCGCGCCAACGTCGACAAGCTCCACCTGCTGGCCCGGGTGCTGCTCGAGCACGAGGTGATCGACGGCGACCAGATGAACCGGGTGCTGCGTGGCGAGCCGCTCGAACCGCCGCGCGCCGCCGAGCCGGCCGCGGAGCCGACGCCAGCGCCGGGCCGCGAAGCGCCCAAGTCGGGGACCGCGCCGATCGAGTCGTTTGGCCCGCCGGAGCCGCGTCCGGCCTGAACTGCGGGCCGCGCAGGCCGTTGGAGTGCAGGTTGCACGAGGCGCCCTAGGGTGTTCGCGACCCGGGCGCCTCAAGCGTCTTGAGGGTCTATCAATCCGCTTCCGGGACGAAGGTTGTTTTCCAGTCCACGAACGCGGCAACAGACACTCGATCTTGACGATCGGCTTGCAACTTTCGCCCCCCATCGCGCGTCTAATCTGGTGTCACGCGAACCTCAACGCGTGGCGAGCGACTTCCAAACCAGTCGCAGGAGTCTTCCAAGACGAGGGGACGCGGTGTCGGCGAGGGCAAGCGCCGACGCCCGCAAGACGCCCGGCCAGCGAGCCGGGCGCTCTTGTTTTTGCCCCGCGGGCGTGGCTCAGCCGGCCGCGGCGCCCTCCGGCAGCGGCGGCGGCGGCGGCGGCCCCAGCGCGGTGAAGCTGCCGGCCTGGGCGGCGAGCCGCGACAGCAGCGCCGAGGGGGCGAAGCGCTCGCCGCGTTCGGCGCGCAGCGCCTTGAGCCGCGGCTCGATCTTCGCGAGCCCGGTCCGATCGGCGTAGCGCAGCGGGCCGCCACGCCAGGGCGGGAAGCCGGCGCCGAAGATCATCGCCAGATCGACCAGGCCGGCGTCGGCGACCACGCGATCCTCGAGGCAGCGCGCCGATTCGTTGATCATCGCCAGCACCATGCGCTCCGAAAGCGTCTCGGGCTTCGGCGCCTGGCGCCGGCGCTTGAGCTGGAGCAGCGTGCGCACCTGGCCGTCGGGCTCGCGCCGGCCGGCGCGATGGCGGTAGAAACCCAGGCCGCTCTTCCGCCCCAGGCGCCCGGCCGCGATCAGGGTCTCGAGCGCGGGCGCGCTGTCCATGCGATCCGGGAACGCCCTGGCCAGCACCACGGCCACCCGGTGCGCGACGTCGAGCCCGACCTCGTCCAGCACCTCGAAGGGCCCCATCGGCATGCCGAAGGCGCGCATCGAGGCGTCGATCTCGGGGATGCCGTAGCCCTCTTCGAACAGCGCCATCGCCTCGCGCAGGTAGGGCATCAGGATGCGGTTGACGACGAAGCCGGCGGAATCCTCGACCACCACCGGGGTCTTGCCGAGGCGGCGCGCCAGCCCCACCGCCGTCACCAGCGTCTGATCGTTGGTGCGGGGGCCGCGCACCACCTCGACCAGCGGCATGCGGTGGACCGGGTTGAAGAAGTGGAACCCGCAGAAGCGCCCGGGATGCTGGAGCCCCTCGGCCAGCGCGCCGACCGAGAGCGACGAGGTGTTGGTCGCGAGCAGCGCGTCGGAGCGCATGCGCACCTCGAGCTCGCCGAACACGCGCCGCTTGACGTCGAGGTCCTCGACCACCGCCTCCATCGCGAAGTCGCACACCCCGAACCCGGTGAGATCGAGCGTGGGCAGGATGCGCGCCATCTGCGCGTCGGCGGCGGGATCGGGTCCGCGGCGCGCCGCGCGGCCGCGGCGCCGGCCGCGCGCCTCGATCAGCGAGCGCGCGGTGGCGAGCGAGCGGGTCAGCGCCTCGGCGGTGAGATCGCGCAGGCGCACCATGATGCCGGCGCGGCTCGCCAGCTCGGCGATCCCGCCGCCCATGACGCCGGCTCCGACCAGCGCCATGGTTCGCACCGGGGCGGGCTCGAGCCTGGGGCCGGCGACCGGCTCCTTCTTGGCGCGCTCCGAGAGCAGGAAGATCCGCACCAGGTCCTTGCACACCGGGCCCACCACCAGGTCGCTCACCGCCTCGGCCTCGAGCTTGAGCGCGATGTCGATGGGCTTGCCGTAGCCCTGCTCGATGACCTTGAGAACCGCGAGCGGAGCCGGGTAGTGCCCGGCGGTGCGCGCCAGCGTCAGGTTGCGGGCCTGGCGGACGGCGACGCGCCTCCCGTAGCGCGTGCGGTTGATGAGCCAGGTGTGCGGCGAGCGCGCGCGCCACGCATCGCGGCGCCGGCGCGGCGGGCGCTTGGCCAGCTCGGCGAGGCGGCGGTGGGCGTGCTCGAGCAGCCACGCCGCCGGCACCGCGCGGCCGATCAGCCCCAGCTTCTCGGCCCGTCGCGCATCGACGCTGCGCCCGGTCAGGATGAGATCGAGCGCCGCGGCCAGCCCCACCAGGCGCGGCAGCCGGGTGGTGCCGCCGAAGCCAGGGAAGATGCCGAGCAGCACCTCGGGCAGGCCGATCTGAGTGCGCGGCTCCTCGGCGGCGACGCGCGAATCGCAGGCCAGCGCCAGCTCGGTGCCGCCGCCCAGACACACCCCGTCGATCGCCGCCACGGTCGGGCACGGCAGCCCGGCGAGGCGGTTGAAGGCGCCGTGGGCGAGCTGGATCAGCTCCTGCACGCGGGCGCGGTCGGTGATCGAGCCGATCGTGGCGATGTCGGCGCCGGCGATGAACGAGCCGCTCTTGCCGCTGCGCAGCACCACGCCGCTCGGCTTGATGCCCTCGATCTCGACCAGCGCCATGTTGAGATCGGTGAGCGCCGCCTCGTCGAGCACGTTGACCTTGCGCGCCGGATCGTCGAAGACCAGCTCGACCGCCCCGGCCCATGCCGGCAGGACCTGGAAGGCCTTCATCCGTCACGCTCGACGATGAACGCGGCGCCCTGGCCGCCACCCACGCACAGCGTCGCCATGCCGCGCCGCGCGTTGCGCCGCCGCATCTCCATGAGCAGGGTCAGCAGCAGGCGCGCGCCGCTCGCGCCCACCGGGTGCCCGAGCGCCACTGCGCCGCCGTTGACGTTGAGCCGCTCGAGCGGAATCGTCCCCAGCGCGCGGTCGCGCTCCAGCTCGGCGCGCGCGAACCCGGCCGACTGCGCGGCCTCGAGGCAGGCGATGACCTGGGCGGCGAAGGCCTCGTTGATCTCGAAGAGCTCGCAGTCTTCGAGGCCGAGGCGTTCGCGGGCCAGCACCTTCGACATCGCGAACACCGGCCCCAGCCCCATGCGGCGCGGCGACAGCCCGGCGAACGCGAAGGCCCGCAGCCGGCCCAGCGGCGGCGTCGACCACGAGCGCGCCGCCGCGTCGTCGCCCAGCAGCAGCGCCACCGCGCCATCCGTCACCGGACAGGAGTTGCCGACCGTGACCGTGCCGTTGCGGCGGTCGAAGTAGGGCTTGAGCTTCGCCAGGGCCTCGAGGGTCTGGCTCTCGCGCGGGCCGACGTCGTCGCGCACCATGCCGAAGTCGGGGGCGGGGAACAGCGGCACGATCTCCTCGCGCAGCCGCTCGCGCGCCGCCACCGCGCGCTGGTGGCTCATCAGCGCGAACTCGTCCTGACGCTCGCGCGGGATGCGGAACTCGCGGCTCAGCTCCTCGGCGGTCTGGCCCATGTTGAGCCCGCACACCAGGTCGGTGAGCCCCTCCATCAGGGTGATGCGCGGCGCCAGCATCCGGGGCCGGAAGCGCGACAGCGCCGCGAGCCGCTGCAACGGGGTGCGGGCGCGCATCAGGCCCTCGAGCCAGTCGCTGTAGTCGAAGCCGAACTGGAGCGGGATCAGGCTCATCGACTCCATGCCGCCCGCCACCACCAGCCGCGCCTCGCCGCTGCGGATGCGCAGCGCGCCGTCGGCCACCGCCTCCATGCCCGAGGCACAGTTGCGATGGACGGTGAAGCCCGGCACCGACTCCGGCACCCCGGCGCGCAGGGCGGTGACGCGCGCCACGTTGGCGGCCTCGGCGGGCTGGGCGCAATTGCCGAGGATGACCTCGTCGATCCGCCCCGGATCGAGGTCGTGACGCGCCAGCAGCTCGGCGACCGCGACCCGCCCCAGCTCGTAGACCGGGACGCGCCGCAGCGCGGTGCCGGACTTGGCGAACGGGGTGCGCACCCCGCTCAGGATCCAGCACCATGAAGCGCTCATCGGCGCCGCGCGTCCGTGCCCGCGTCGTGCATCGTCACTTGAGCTTCTTGAGCAGCGCCCGCGCCTCGTCCTGGTAGCGCGCGTCGCGCGGGCTGCTGGTGGGCGGGAGCGACACCGCGCGCTGGAACTCGCGGCGTGCGTCGTCCTTGCGGTTCATCTCGAGGTAGGTGCGCCCCAGCTCGAGATGGTGGTTGACGTAGCCGGGCTCGAGCTCGATCGCCTTCTGGAAATCGGCCACCGCGTTGTCCATCGAGGCCCCTTTGGGCACGCCGCCCAGCACCGCGTGCGCGGTCGTGCGCTCGAAGAAGTTGAGGCCCGCGATCTTGCGGTTCCACATCGCCCGTACGTGATAGGCGCGCCCCAGGCCGGGGTCGAGGGCGATCGCCCGATCGGTCTCGGCCTTGATCTCGCGCGACAGCGCGAGCCGCGTGCGCGGCCCCTCGCGCAGCGCCTGACGCCCCAGCGAGACCGCCAGCTCGAGGTGGCCGCTGGCGCTGTCGGGCGCCGCCTGGACCGCGGCGCGGGCGTGCTCGACCGAGCTGGCGAACAGGTTGCGCTGCTCCTCCCCGTGCGCGTCCTCGCCCAGGTCCGACTCGGTGCGCGCCAGCCAGCGCAACGCGGTGAAGTCGTGGGGATCGGTGCGCACCGCGCGGTCGAAGGCGGCGTGCGCGCTGTCGAGTCCCCCCTTCGAGTAGGCGGCCGTCCCGGCCTCGATGTCGGCGGCACTGCCCGCGCCGCGCCCGAGCGCCGGCGCGCCGACCACCACCGCCAGCGCCAGCGCGCCCCGCAGCCGCCGGAGCCAGCGTGACCGCCTCATCCCGGGCCTCCCTTCTCCCACTGCGGGTCCATCCGGTCGCCGGCGAATGTCGGCCCTGGCTGTGCGTTTGTCAACGCAGCGCGGCGGTCGCCGCGCGCTCCACCGCGGCTCGTATCCGCGCCTGCTTTCCGCGCTTGCGGAGTCACGGGAACGGTGTTTAGCCTACCCGCCGAACGCACGCCCGCGTTCAGGGAGGAACAGAACGTGCCAGGGACCCTGATCGGCATTTTCCTCGAAACCGTGGCCCGCCATCGCAATGCGTCGCAGTTCCTGCGCCGACGCGGCGAGCGCTGGGAGTCGATCTCGGGCGCGGCCGCGCTCGACGAGGTCGAGTGCCTCGCCCTCGGCCTGCGCGCGCTCGGCGTGCGGCCGGGCGACAAGGTGGCGCTGCTGTCGGAGACCCGCTACGAGTGGGCGATCGCTGACCTCGCGATCCTCGCCAACGGCGCGGTGACGGTGCCGCTCTACGCCTCGCTGACCGCGGAGGAATGCCGCTACATCATCGAGGACTCCGAGGCGGTGGTGGCGATCGCTTCGACCCCCGACCAGCTCGTCAAGCTCCACCACGTCGCCGGCCGCGTCCCCCGCCTGCGGCACTGCGCGCACTTCGATCCGGCGCCCGCCGCCGCGGCGCGCGACCTGTCGTGGGAGCAGTTGCGCCAGCGCGGCGCCGCGGCGCGCGCCGCGGCGCCCGAGGCGTTTCGCACCCTGGTCGCGGCGGTGCGACCCGACAGCCTCGCCACCATCATCTACACCTCGGGCACCACCGGCACGCCCAAAGGGGCCATGCTCAGCCACCACAACATCGCCTCGAACGTCGCCGCGTGCCTCGAGGTCATCGCGATCGGGCCGGCCGACACCGCGCTGTCGTTCCTGCCGCTGTCGCACATCTTCGAGCGCATGGCGGGGCTCTACGCCATGCTCGCGGCCGGGGCCACCATCGCCTACGCCACCAGCATGGACCAGGTCGGCGCCAACGCGGTCGAGGTGCGGCCCACCGTGATCACCGGGGTGCCGCGCTTCTACGAGAAGATCTACGCCCGGGTGATGGAGGCCGGCCTCAAGGAATCCGGCGTGCGCAGGCGGCTGTTCGTCTGGGCTTTGGGCCACGCCGAGGCACGGGCGCGCGCCCGCTTCGAGGGCCGGCGGCTGTCGTGGAGCGCCGCGGCGCTGGCGGCGATCGCCGACCGGCTGGTGGGGGTCAAGGTGCGGGCGCGGGTCGGCGGCCGGCTGCGCTTCTGCGTTTCGGGCGGCGCGCCGCTCGCCCCCGGGATCATGGAGTTCTTCTTCGCCGTCGGCATCCCGGTGATCGAGGGCTACGGGCTCACCGAGACCTCGCCGGTCATCTGCCTCAACCGGCCGGGACGCGAGCGCCCCGGCTCGGTCGGCCCGCCGATCCCGGGCGTCGAGGTGCGCATCGGCGCCGAGGGCGAGATCCTGACCCGCGGCCCCCACGTCATGCTCGGCTACTACCACAACGACGAGGCGACGCGCGACGCGCTGCGCGACGGCTGGTTCCACACCGGCGACGTGGGCCGGCTCGAAGCCGACGGCTCGCTCACCATCACCGACCGGCTCAAGGACCTGCTGGTCACCTCGGGCGGCAAGAAGGTCGCCCCGCAGCCGCTCGAGGCGCGGCTCAAGGCCAGCAAATGGGTCAGCGAGGCGATCCTGGTCGGCGACCGCCAGCCGTTCGTGGCGTGCCTGCTGGTGCCCAACTTCGCCAACCTCGAGGCCGAGGCGAAGGCGCGCGGCTGGTCGTACGGCTCGCCCGACGAGCTGGTCGAGCGGCCCGAGGTGCGGGCGCTCTACCAGGCTGAGATCGACGCGGTCAATGCCGGGCTCGCGTCGTTCGAGTCCATCAAGAAGTTCTCGCTGCTCGATCGCGAGCTGACCCAGGAGGCCGGGGAGCTCACCCCGTCGCTCAAGGTCAAGCGGCGGGTGATCGCGGAGCGGTTTGCGGACGTCATTGGTCGACTCTACTCGGCTCACGCGGCGTGAGGCGCGCGAGCCGGGGGTTTGGTCCCACCTCCATCTGAAGGAGCGTCGCGCATGAGATCCGTGAAGGCGCCGTGGTGCGCCGTGGCCGCCGGACTGGCGCTGTTCCCGGTCTGCGCCCGGGGAGCGGGGTACAGCATCTACGAGCAGGGCGCGGCGGTGCTGGGCATGGCCGGCGCCGGGGTGGCGTCGGTGTCCGATCCTTCGGCGGTGTTCTTCAACCCGGCGGCGATGAGCCGGCTCGACGGCACGCAGCTGCTGGTGGGCGGCACGCTGCTGAACCCGGTGACGAGCTTCGCCGGCGTGGCGCCCTATCCCGGCTACGGCGTGACCGAGGAGATGGAGCGCCAGAGCTTCTTTCCGCCCACGATCTACGCGACCCACCACCTGAGCCACGAGCTCGCGCTCGGGGCCGGGTTCGACTCGCCCTACGGCCTGGGGGTGAAGTGGAAGAACCCGGATCAGTTCACCGGCCGCTACATCGTGACCGAGGCCAACCTTCACAACCTGAGCACCAACCTCTCGTTGAGCTACGCGCGCGGTCCGAAATGGAGCGGCGGGCTCGGCCTCGACCTGGTGTTCGCGAAGGTCGACCTGCACCGGCGCGAGCAGGCGGTGCTCCCCGGCGGAGGCGGCGTGCTGGTGGACGTCGCCAGGGTCGACCTCAACGCCGATTACAAGAGCGGGTGGGGCTGGAACGCCGGGCTCTCGTTCGCGCCCGACTCGGATTGGACGCTGGCGGCGACCTTCCGCAGCCTGGTGGTGACCAAGCCCAGCGGCGACGCCACCTTCACCCAGATGCCGACCGGCAACGCAGTGCTCGACGCGGCGGTGGCGGCGAGTCTGCCGCCCAACCAGGGGGTGAGCTCGGTGATCCGCTTTCCGGCGACGTGGAGCGGGGCGGCCGCCTACCGCCCGCGGCCGAACTGGACCATCGAGGCCGACGCCAACTTCTTCCAGTGGTCCGTGTTCAAGGACCTGCCCATCTACCTGGACCAGACCCCGAGCGCCAACCAGACCCTGGTCGAGAACTACAAGGACTCGTGGCAATTCCGTTTCGGCACCGAGAATCGGCTGCCCCGGTTCACCTGGCGGTTCGGCTACTATTACGACCAGCAGGCGGCCCCGGACGAGTCGGTCACGCCCATTCTGCCGGACGCGAACCGCAACGGACTGTCGGCCGGGCTCGGCTTCGCCCTCGGGGCGAAGAAGCAGATGACGCTCGACCTCTACGAGCTGGCGGTGTTCGTCGACACCCGCAGCACCAACGGGGTCGAGCGCGACGGCTACAACGGCGAGTACAAGTCCTACGTCAACGCGGCCGGTTTCGGCCTGACCTATCGCTGGTAGCGCGGAGGACGCCGACATGAACCGCACGCTTCGCAGACTCGGCATCACGCTCGCCGCCCTCGCGGCGGCGGGCTGCAGCAAGCACGCGGCGATCAACGCTCCGGCCGTCTCGGGCGGCAGCGCCAGCTTCGCCGCGGTGGCCTCGGTCGGCACCAGCCTCACCGCCGGCTTCGAGTCGGGCGGGCTGGTGGTCCACCACCAGACCCACGGCTTCGCCTACGACTTCGCGAAGCAGGTGGGCGCCACTTACACCATCCCGAGCGTCAGCGCCGACGGCCTGCCGCCGCTGCTCCAGATCGAGGGCTGGACGCCCCAGGGCCAGCCCATCATCGGCAACACCGGGCGCACGCCCGGCACGCCCACCAACCTGCTGCAGCCGACGCCGTACAACGACATGGGGGTGCCGGACGCGCTGTTGAACGACCTCACCCACGACTCGCGCTACGCCGACAACACCACGCTGTTCCCGGTCATCACCCGGGCGCCGGTCCTTCAGCTGGGCTCGATCCTCGACCAGGTGGCGCTGCTCCAGCCCACCTTCCTCACCTTCGAGTTCGGCGCGAACGAGGTGCTGGGGGCCGCGGCCTTTGGCCTCGGCGCACCGCTCGTGGATGTTCCGACCTTCTCGGCACTCCTCCACAGCACGCTCGACTCCGTCGCCGTCCTGATGCCGAACGCCAAGGTCGCGATCTTCGACGTGCCCGACCCCACCACCATCCCCTTCTTCACCACCATCAGCCCCTACCTCGATCCGTCCGGCACCTGCCGGGTGATCGGGCCGGGCGGTCCGCTCAACCTCGGCGATCTGGTGCTGCTGACAGCGGGGGACTCGCTGGCGATCGGCACCGGGGTGCCGCTGCCATGCGGTGGCAACGGGAGGCCTCTGCCCGCCGAGTTCGTCTTGACCGCACCCAACGTGGCTTCGATCCAGACCGCGGTGGCCGGCTACAACAGCGCGATCCAGACCGAGGCGACCACCCGCGGCTACGCGCTGGTCGATTTCCACGGACTGCTCCAACGCGCGTCGACCAGCGGCCTCGCGCTCCAGGGGCACATCTACACCACCGAGTTCGTGATCGGCGGGCTGTTCGGGCTCGACGGCGTCCACCCCACCGATCTCGGCTACGCGTTCATGTGCAACACGCTGATCGACGCGGTCAACGCGAAGTTCGGCGCGCGCATCCCGTCGCTCAACCTGGCGGCCTACGCCACCGCGACCTCGTCGCGCCTGATCCCGGCGTACGGCCATGACGGCTTCCCGATCATCCGCAACGCCCGGAAGGTCTACGGCACGATCTTCGACTGGCGGGGGCTCCGCCCGCCGGTGCCCTGAGCGGGCGCCAGTGATCGCGGGGCGGAGCCGCCTTCGGCTCCGCCCCGCGGCGTTTCGGGCGCGCGTCTCAGGCGCGCAGCTGCTCTTCGAGCTCCATGCGCACGAGCGCCGGGGGCACCGTGCCGCAGTTGAGCAGCGCCTTGTGGAAGTCGTAGAGGTTGTAGCGCTTGCCGAGCCGGCTCTTCACCTCGTCCCGGATCTCCTTGATCTGCTGGCTCCCGACCAGGTAGCTCATCGGCTGGGTGGGCGTCATGGCATAGCGCTTGACCTCGGACTCGGCGTTGACGCGCTCCAGCATCGCCTGCTCGACCAGGTAGTCGACCGCCTGCTCGTAGGTCATCGTGCCGGTGTGGAGGCCCACGTCGAGCACCACGCGGCAGGCGCGCCACAGCAGGTCCTTGAGCTGATAGACACGCGCCAGCGGGTCGAGATGGAAGCCCTCCTCGACCATCAGCTCCTCGCAGTAGAGCGCCCAGCCCTCGGCCAGCACCGGGCTGTCGGAGAGCCGGCGCAGGCGCGAGCCTGCGTTGACGGCGTGCGCGAACTGCAGATGGTGGCCGGGCCATGCCTCGTGCACGGCGGTGAGCGACAACGCGACGTAGTTGTGGCCCTGGATCTGCTCCTGCTACTGCGCCCGGCTCTTGCCCGGATCGACCGGGGTGACGACCAGGTAGCCGATCGCCTCCTCCTCGAACGGTCCGGGCCTGAGGTAGGCGGCGTAGGGAGTGAGCGAGCGCTGGAACAGCGGGGTGTCGACGATCTCGAGGCGGCCGGATGGAATCGGCGCCAGGCGCTTGCCCTCGACGAAGCGGCGCGCGCGCGCCACCTCGGCGACGTAGGCCTCACGCAGCTTCCCGGGCTCGGGGTGGCGGCGCCGCGCGTCCTCGACCAGCTCGCGCCAGCTCTTGCCGGAACCGGTCTTCCTCGCCTCCTCCTCGAGCCGCGCCCGCGCCTTCTCGACCTGGTCGCGCCCCAGCGCCTCGAGGGTCGTGCAGCTCATGGTCAGCAGGTGCTCGCGCTCGAGCTTGAAGTTCATCCAGCGCTCGCCGATCGCGAAGCTGCCGCCGACCCGCGAGCGGGCCTCGTGGTCGAGGAAATCCTGGTACTGGGCGAAGCCCATGCGCGCGCGGCGCGCGGCCTCCTCGATGCGCTCGGCCTCCCCCGGGAAGCTCTCGCGCAGCGATTGCATGATGCCGTCGACGAACTCCGGCCCGGCACTCGTGACCTCGCTGGCGATCGAGATCAGCAGCTCCGGGATCTTGGTGAGGTTGGTCTGTGCCGCGCCCAGGTACTCGGGCACCGCCATCATGCGGGCGAGGATCGCCTCCTTGCGCTCGTCGAGCGGGGCGAACGGCCGCATCATCAGCATGTGGAGCCCGTGCAGCGCGGTCTCGGGGAACAGCGCGGGATTGCGGGCCTGGACCTTGATCTCCTCGAGGTCGGCGCGCATCGAGGCGATGCGCGAGCGCAGCAGCGCGTACTCGATGCGCTGCGGCGCCGGCAGCTCCTCCCAGGGCACCGAGGCGACCAGTCGCTGCTCGAGGTCGCGCAGCCACGCCGAGCGCTCGCGGAACCCGTCGGGCGAGTCGTTGGGCAGCTTGTGGTCGTAGTCGTGGATGCCCACGTCGGTCGCGAGGACCGGGTTGTGGCGCATCACGACCTCGACGAACTCCTCCGTGATGGCCGAGAAGGTCTTGACGGTGGCCAGCATGGCCCTCCCTAACCGATGGGACCGCAGTCCGGCGCGCCGCACGCGCCGCCGGCCGGGGCGCTCCGGCCCGCGACCGCCCGGCTCAGCCGAGCCGGGTCACGTTGGCGGCCTGCCGGCCCTTGGCGCCCGGGATCACATCGAACTCGACCCGGTCCCCCTGCGTCAAGGTCTTGAAGCCGTCGCCCGTGATGGACGAGAAGTGGACGAACAACTCCTCGCCGCCGTCCTCCTGGATGAAGCCGAATCCCTTGGCCTCGTTGAACCACTTGACCGCGCCCTGCGACCGGGCGCCCGACGGGGCGGTCTCGCCGCGCGGCGCCCGCGCCGGCCGCGCGGCGCGCACCGGCTCGCCGGCCGCGGCCTTGCGCTCGCGGAAGCAGTCGCGGCAGTAGACCGGGCGGCCCGACACCGGCTTGAACGGCACCTGGGTCTCCTTGCCGCAGCTGGCGCAGGTGGCGGTGTACGTCTCGCGCGCCGGACCGGCGGTGCGGGCCGCCGGCTCGGCCGCGGCGCCAGCCCCCTCGGGGCGCGGTCCCTTGCGTTGCGAGCGGCACTTCTTGCAGCGGGTGGGGGCGTGGGTGAGCCCCTTCTCGGCGTAGAAGGCCTGCTCTCCGGCGGTGAACAGGAACTCGTCGCCGCAGCTCACGCAGATGATGCGCCGATCTTCACCGGTCGCCATGTCGCCTCGCGGACCTCCGAGGGCGCGGTTCGACGGGGGTCAGGGCGGAAAACGATACAGCCCCGGCAGCGCTTCCTGCCGGGGCGGCGGATGCGATCCGATGGGCTTCCCGAACACGGGGGCAAGGACTTGAACACGACACCGGCATCTTGTTGGGCGGCACGCCTGACCGGGAAAACCCCTGGGACCAACAACGGAGCGAAGTATAGAAGCCGCTCGCGGCGGGTGTCAACGCCCGGGGCGGTCGGGGTGGCGCGGCGCGCACAGCGCCCGGGCGATCTCGGCCATCGTGATGACGTCGAGCAGGTTGTGGTGGAACACCGGCACCAGCCGGTGGGCGTCGCCGTGGCGCACGTAGTCGTGGTAGAGCCCCGGCACCTCGTCCCCGGGCACGTCGCCGGAGCGCCAGCGCCGGCACACCCGCGCCTCGAGGGTCTGGAGCCGGCAGTCGGGCAGCACGTCGCGCCAGCGCCGGCGCGCGGCGTGGAGCAGATCGAGATGGCGCGGCGGCAGCCTCAGGATCACGCGGTTGACCTGGGCGCGTGCGGCCAGGAACGGTGCGTCGTAGGACTTGCCGTTGAAGGTGACCAGGAACTGGAAGGCGGCGGCGGTCTCGCCCAGGGCCTCGATCAGGGCGGCCTCCTCGCCGTAGTGGCGCGCGAAGTACTGGCGCAGCACGAAGTCCGAGCCGTTCCAGTGCATGGTGCCGGCCAGGAACACGGTGCTCGAGACCAGTCCGCAGGTCTCGAGATCGAGGAACAGCGCGTGCTCGAGCCCGAGGCTCGCGAGGGCGGCGATGTCGGGCTCGGGGCCCTCGGGGGCCTCGAGCCGGCCCCAGTGGTCGCGGCGGCGCTCGAGCGAGGAGCGCAGGCACTCGTGCACGTAGATCGCGCCCTGGGCTCCGCGCCACTCGCCGCCGGGCAGGAAGCTCTCGACCCCGACCGGCTCGCGCGTCGCCAGGGCGCGCGCCGCGACCGGCGCGGGCGCGACACCGCGGCGCGCCCGCGTCAGCTCACCGAGGCGGGCGCGCAGCGCGTCAGACACGCGCGGGCTCCGTCGCGACGCGCTCAGCGAGCAGCACCAGGCGCCGGCTCTCGGTCGAGTAGGCGCTGCGGTCGGCGCCGCCCCACACCTCGCGACGCTCGAGGCCGTGGCGCGCGCACAGCGCGGCCAGCTCGGCGGCGGTGTAGGCGCGCAGGTCGAACTCCTTGGTGAGGCGGTGGGCGCCCCCGGGCTCGATCAGGATCTGGCGCGACACCACGCGCGACTTGATCAGGTCGAGGCTCACCTCCTCCATGAGCAGCGAGCCGTCCTCGCGCTGGTTCCATACCCGCTGCTGGGGATGGGTGAGCAGCCAGTCGCGATTCATCATGTCGATGAGGAAGCGCCCGCCGGGCTTGAGCGCGCGGGCGATCCCGGCGAGCACGCGCTCGTTCTCCTCCTCGCCGTAGTAGCCGAACGAGGTGAAGAACGAGTAGACCGCGTCGAACTCGCGCTCGTAGGGGAGCGCGCGCATGTCGCCGGGGAGCCAGCGCACCTCGACGCCGGCGCGCGCCGCCTCGGCGGCCGCGATCTCGAGATAGCGCGGGTTGAAGTCGACGCCGGTCATCCGGTGACCGCGCCGCGCCATGCCGATGGCGTGACGGCCAAAGCCGCACGCGAGGTCGAGCACCACCGCCGGCTTCTCGAGCCCCAGCGCCGCGACGATGAAGTCCACCTCGGACCGGGTGCGCTCCTCGGTGAACATGGGGCGGTAGATCTTGAGATAGTCGTCGTCGAAGAACGCCACCGGCCATTCGGCGCGAGTCATGGTTTCCATGCGGGTCTCACGTGTCCCGGGGTCAGGACGCCGGCGCGGCGCCGTCCGCATCATAGTCCAGCCAGTGGCGCAGCAGGACGCGCGCCGCCTCCTTGCCGGGGATGCCGCGGCCGTGCTGGAGGTCGGGGTCCTGTTGCTGCGCCGGCCACAGCGTCGGCAGCCCCACGCACGATGGGCAACCGGTCGCGCAGTCGCAGGCCTCGAGTTGGCTGAGCGCCGCGGCCGCCAGCTCGTCGAGCCGGGCGAAGCCCTGCTCCGCGAACCCCAGCCCGCCCGGGTAGCGGTCGAACATGAACAGTGTGGGCCGCCCCAGGTTCGAGGAGTCGATCTTGCCGCCCAGGTCGGCGGGGTCGCACATGCTGAGCATCGAGAGCAGGGTCATGAACAGGTTGCGCACCCCCATCAGCCCCTCGATGGGATTGAGGCCGCGCCGCGCCACCGCCGACCAGGCCGGCTCGCCGGGGGCGATCCAGAAGCCCACCGTCTCGAGGGTGAGGCGTGGCAGCGCGAGCGGGTGGTAGCCGATCGAGTCGAGGGAGTGGAACTTGATCTTCTTCATCGCCACGGTCTGCCACGAGTAGGTGACCTCGCCGAGGCTCACGCTCTCGCCGCGCCAGGCGCGCTGCTGGAGCTCTCCGCGCACGCGGATGTTCGTGTCCAGCACCGGCTGGGTGTAGTAGTCGACCTCGCGCGGCTCGACCATCGCCACCTTCTGCTCCAGATCGAGGTCGCGCACGAACCAGGTCTCCCCGCCGTGGAGATAGATCGCCTCGGGGTAGAGCAGCTCGAGCCCGCTGATCGCGTCGACCATGCCGATCACGGCGTTGCCGCGGCTGCGGTCGCAGATCGTGTAGGTGTCGTCGGAGATGGTGCGCAGGTTGACGGACGCGGCAGGGAAGTCGGTCTTCGCCCAGTACGAGCGGCCGTCGATGGTGCGGACCTCGCCCGCCTCGTCGAGCGCTTCGAGGATCGGTCCGGTCTGCGGCCCGAAGGCGGTCTCGCCCGTGGCGAGCGGCAGCTCGTAGGCCGCGCAGGCGAGCTGGCGCGCCAGGATGTAGGGATTGTGCGGGTCGATCACCGCCGCTTCGGGGGAGCGCCCGAAGAAGTAGCCGGGATGGCGCATCAGGTACTGGTCCACGGTCTCGTTGTAGGCCACCAGAAACGCGGCCGCGGGCTCGCCCTTGCGCCCGGCGCGCCCGGCCTGCTGCCAGGCGCTGGCCAGCGTGGGCGGCGCGCCGATCATGACCACCGCGTCGAGCCCGCCGATGTCGACCCCGAGCTCGAGCGCGTTGGTGCTGACCACCCCGCGCAGCTCGCCCGAGAACAGCGCCTGCTCGATGCGGCGCCGCTCCTCGGGGAGGTAGCCGCCGCGGTAGGGGCTGATCGATTCCTCGCTGCCGGGCTTTAGCCGCGCCAGGCGCTCGCGGGCGTAGCGGTAGACCAGCTCGGCCGCCACCCGCGACTTGGTGAACGCCAGCGCCTGCACCCCCTGCTCGAGCAGCCCCGAGAACAGCATGCAGCCCTCGCCGTTCGAGGAGCGGCGCTCGACCCGCGCGGCGTCGGTGTGGGGCGGGTTCCAGAACACGAAGTGCTTCTCGCCGCGCGGCGCGCCGTCGTCGTCCACCACCCGGATCTCGCGCCCGGTGAGCGAGGCGGCCAGCTCGCGTGGATTGCGGATCGTGGCGCTGCACAGCACGAAGCGGAACTCGGCGCCGTAGTGGCGCGCGATGCGGTCGAGCCGTCGCATCACGTTGGCGACGTTCGAGCCGAAGATGCCGCGGTAGGCGTGCATCTCGTCGATCACGACGAAGCGCAGGTTGCGCAGGAAGCGCCCCCAGCGCGCGTGGTAGGGGAGGATGCCCTGGTGCAGCATGTCGGGGTTCGAGAGCACCAGGTTGGCGGTGTCGCGCAGCCGCCGCCGCGTCCCGGCCTGGGTGTCGCCGTCGTACACCCCGGGCTGGACCACACGCAGCACGTCGGGATGCCCCGACGCGAGGCGGGTGAGCCCCTTCAGCTGGTCCTGCGCCAGCGCCTTGGTGGGGAACAGGTAGAGCGCGGTGGCGTCGCGCTCGGCGAGCAGCCGTTCCAGCACCGGCACGTGGTAGCACAGGCTCTTCCCGCTGGCGGTGCCGGTCACCACTACGGTGTCGAGTCCGCCGCGCAGCGCCTCGATCGCCTGCACCTGATGGGTGTAGAGCCGCTCGATGCCGCGCGCGGTCAGCGCCTCGGCGAGCGCCGCGGGGAGCGGCAGCGACAGCTCGCCATGGCGCGGCGGGCGCGCCGGCAGGCGCTCCCAGTGGCACAGCGCGCCGCGGTTCTCGGGCCGGGCGGCCAGCGCTTCGATCCAGGCCGCGAGGCGGTCGGCGGCGGGCACGGCCGCGGCGCCCGCAAGGAAGCGGGTCGGAGGAGGTTGCACGGGTGGAACCTCTCGGAGCGCGCGCACCGCGCACCGCGGGGGCTTGATCGTGGGCGCGCTCGGGAGCGCCGTGAGGGCCGCAGTATAGCCCGCCGAGCGCCGCGACAGAAGCCCGCGCGCCGCGCGGAAAAACAGGGCTGGAACTGGGCCCCGCCTTTCCCTATTGTCATGGCGCTTCGTTCCCGCGCGACTGGGGTCCATCCTTCCGGAGCAGTGTGCGCATTTTCCCGCGGACGCCTTGGCTCCGCAGGGTCCCGGTTCGTTCGCCGCACCCGACCCGCATCATCGCGAGGTCCGGGCGACGCCTCTCCCGCTGTGAGGATAGCCGTGAAGAATCGAAACGCCTTCGCCCTTTCGCTTGTCGCCGCCGTTGCCGTCGCCACCTGGGCCGCGACCGCCCGCGCCCAATGGCAGGCGTGCGGCGTGCCGACGTGCGTCAACCCAGCCAACCAGTACCTGCCGGCCGCGGCGTCGGACAACGCCGGCGGCGTGATCATCGCCTGGGCCGATCACCGCGTCACCACGCCCACCGGCACCGCGCGCTGGATGATCTACGCCCAGCGCCTCAACAACCTCGGGATCCCGCAGTGGGCCGCCGATGGCGTTCAGGTCGCTCCCGACTCGGCGGTGGCCGACACCGCCTTCGATCAGCAGAATCCGGTGATCGTGGCCGATGGCTCGGGCGGCGCCTTCATCGCCTGGGTGGACGGACGCGACCATCCCTACACCGACATCTATCTGCAGCACATCAACAGCAGCGGCGCGCCCACCTGGCTGCCGCTCGGCGGCGGGCTCGGCGTGTGCAAGGCCCCCAACGTGCAGCAGAACCCGGCCCTGGTGCTCGACGGCTCGGGCGGCGTGATCGTGGCCTGGCAGGATTGCCGCAACGGCACCAACTTCGACATCTACGCGCAGCGCGTGGACGGCAGCGGAGCGCCGCAGTGGACCACGAACGGCGTGCCGCTGTGCCTCGCGCCCGACGGCCAGACCGGGCCGCAGATGATCTCGGACGGCAACCACGGCGCGTACGTGGTGTGGACCGACAACCGTAATGCGCCGGACCTCGATCTCTTCTGCCAGGACGTGACCGGCTCCGGCCAGGTGAAGTGGATGACCAACGGGCTGCAGGCGTTCGGCGTGGTGGGCTACGCCTACACCGGCCCGCAGCAGAATCCGGCCATCGTCTCGGACGGGGCCGGCGGGCTCATCCTCGTGTGCGAGGACGGGCGCAACGGGGCCAACTTCGACATCTGGGCCCAGCGCATCGATCCGAGCGGAGCGAGGCTATGGCCCGACACGCTGGGGGCCGACGGCTACGCGGTGATCACCGCCAACAACAATCAGACCGCGCCGTCGGCGTGCGGCGACGGGGCGGGCGGCGTGATCGTGAGCTGGATGGACTTCCGGCGCGGCAACAACCTCGACCCCGATCTCTACATCCAGCGCCTCAACGCCGCCGGCGCCCCGCAGTGGGGAGCGGTGACCGTCGGCGACACGGTGTGCATTCAAGGAGGATCGCAGCAGTACCCGAACGTCGTGCCGGATGGCGCGGGTGGCGCGGTCGTCACCTGGGACGATGGGCGCCTCGGAACCAGCATGTACGCCCAGCGCTTCAACGCCGCGGGCGCGGCGCAGTGGGTCGCGGAGGGCGTGGCGACCTGTGGCATGACCTACGGCCCCATCGCGCACTCGACCATCTCCGACGGCGCGGGCGGCGCGATCTTCGCGTGGCAGGACGGGCGGACGAACACCAACACCGACATCTACGCCGGGCACGTGTCGGGGGGCGGCACCGTGACCGGCGCGGCGGGAGTGGACGACGCGACGCGGGGCGGCGGCCTGGTCCTCGAGGGACCGCGTCCCAACCCGGCCCCTGCCGGCATGTCGGTGCGCTTCACGCTGCCGACCGATCACGCGGCGACGCTCGATCTGGTCGACGTGAGCGGCCGGCTGCTCGAGCGCCACGACGTCGGTCGGCTGGGCGCGGGCGCTCACGACGTCGAGCTGGGGCGCGGCGCGACGCTGCACGCCGGGCTCTACTTCGTGCGGCTGCGGCAGGACGGGGTGAGCCGCTACCAGAAGGCGACCGTGATCCCGTAGGCGGGGCTCGGATTCGCGGCCGGGACCGCGGGGTGCTCCGGCCCGGGAGCGTGCCGCCTACTCGATGCTGCGCGTGGTCTGCTTGATCGAGCTGATGAGCCAGGTGTCGCCGCGCGGCTCGAAGCTCACCTGGTAGGCCTCCTGCTGGCCGCGGAAGAACACCATGTTGGTCATGTTGTCCTCGGTCGCCGGGGCGGTGCGCCACATGCCCTTCGGCAGGGCGGCGAAGTCGAACAGCCGCGCCTGCTCGATCAGCGCCGGGTCGGCGACCAGCGTGGCCGCGGTGTTCTGATCGCCGTCGCCGAGCGCCAGCACGAACTGCACGAAGGTCGTGTAGGGTGAGGCGACCGGCCGGTCTTCGACGCGGACGAAGCCCTCGGGCAGCCAGCGGAAGCGGTGGACGGTGTAGACGTGCGGGCAGGTCGCGCACTCCTCGAAGCGCGGCATGCCTCGGAACGTGCGGGCGACCGCCACGATCGAGTCACCCTCGCTCTGGAACTGCACCGTTCCCATGCCGCCCAGCGAATCGGGACCGAGCGCCTGGAACGGCGCCCACACTTTGCCCGCGGGCGGATTCCATACCGTGAGCAGCGGTTCCTGTCCGGCGGCGGCGCGACGCCCGAACAGCACCGCGACCTGGGCCCACCCGTCCGGGTTGCCGGTCGAGTCGGGTCGCGCGCTCACCTGGAGCAGCTGGAGGTTCCGTCCCGCCAGCGCATGCCAGGTGATGCCGTTGCGGGTGCGCCAGTAGAGCCACGGCCACGCCCCGGCGTCGGGCCGCGAGCGCGCGAACAGGTTGACCGCCAGCACGCGGCGGTCGGCCCTGATCTCGGCCCCGCAATCCAGCGAGTCGAGGAACCGGCGCGCGCGCTGATCCCACGGCTGGTCAGAGTGGCCCTGGAGATCCTCGCGCAGTACCGCCGCGGTCGCGGCCGCCGCAGCCTCGCCGCCGTCGGGCTGCTCCCACAGGTCCTGGGCCTGGCGGATGAGCGCGCGCAGCGAGTCCGCCGAGTGGAGCGCCGGCGCGTTGTCGGCGGGCTGGAAGCGGATCTGGCGGTGGCAGCCCTCGCAGCCGGCGATCACCGGCAGGAGCAGCCCAAGCAACGCGAGCCTCGCGATCGTGACGCGGCGGAGCGGCGCCCGGGTCATGGCTTGTGTGCTCCGGGCGGGCGCGGCGCCGGTCCGTGCTCGACCGGGCCCACGCCCGGCCGCTTCACGGGCTTGGGCTCGATGAACGACTGGACGATCCAGTGCCCGTCGCGCTGGCCGAAATGGACGACGTAGCGCTTGACCCCCTGGGGGCCGGCGAAGCGCATCTCGAGCCAGGTCGGCCAGCGCTCGCCCTGCTCACCGTATTCGATGACCCAGGTGCCGGGCTTGCGCGTCACACCCCAGCCCGCGGACAGGGCGCTCGTCACCAGCGAGGGGTCGCCCACCAGCTTCGCGGCCTCGCCCCTGTGATTGTCGAGCAGGAAGCGAATGAAGGCCACGAAGGTGGCGTACGGCGAGGGCAGCACGCGGCTGTCGAACAGCGTGAAGCCGGCGCTGCGCTCGATCCAGGTCTTCTCGATCATGAGGCGCGGACAGTCCGAGCAGGGATCGAACAGCGAGTCGGTCTTGGGAATGGTCCACTGCACCATTTCGGGCGCGCCGTCGCGGTCGAGATCGGTGAACACCACCTCGCCGCGCTCACCCAGCACGTGGTCCTCGAGATCGCTCTGGGCGATCGACCACGCCGAGCCCACGCCGTTCAAGCGGAACAGGGTGAAGTGCGTGGTGCCCTGGCCGCGCTCCTCGTCAGTGATCACCCACTCGTAAGGCCGGTCCTGCTTCCCGGTCCACCACACCCGCGATTGCGGCTCCATCCCGCCCTTGAACACCACGCCCTGCATGCGCAGATCCTCGTCCCGGTACCACCAGTAGAGATAGCCCACCGCCTCGGCCGTGAAGCGCCCCGGATTGCGCACCATGAGGAGCGCGAACGACGGCTGCTCCGGATCGACGCGGATGTCGGTGTCGAGACCGAGGGAATCGAGCATCGGGTTGAGCTCACGGGCCATCGACAGCCTGCCCGGTCCCAGCGCTTTCATCAAGCGGCGGCCCATGTGCCCCACGATCTCATAGGCGTGGTAGTTGCGGCCGGCCGCGCTGTCGCCCACCGCGGCCTGGAAGCCGGTGCGCGCCTCGGCGGCCCACAGGCGCAGCGAGTCGCGCGGCGGCGCCGGCCATGCCCCCTGCGCCCGCGCCGGCGTGGCGCACGCCCACGCGGCGGCGGCGAGGGTGCCGGCCGCGATCGCGAGGCGGGCGGCGCGACGGCGCCCGTCGTACACGACGCTCGCGGGGCGACCGGTGGGCCGGCGGGGATGCCTCATCGGCGGGAGTTGAACGATTGAACCCGCCCGCGGTCAAGCGGGAAAAGTCGGCGGGCGCCCGGCGGCGGCGCGGGTGTGTCCGCCGCGGCGGCGGGCCGCGCCGAGGCCTGTGCTTGCAGCGTGCCGTTCCCGGTGTAGTAGTAGAGCTTGAACACCGGGGCCATCGCCGGCTCGTTGCCCTGCGGCGACTCGTAGTGGATGGGCCGCGCGGCGCGGAACAGGTAGCCGAAGAAGGTCTTGAGACGGACCGCGGCCTGGACGTGCGCGATCAGGGTGTCGGACTCGAAGCGCAGGGTGCGTGGCCCGATCAGCGCCCCGATGGCGAGGTGGCCGTTGGCCTCGTCGGTCGCGAACGAGCCCAGCACGGGGACACACAGGTAACCCGTACAGGTGCAGGTCATGCCGGCGAGCGTCAGCCACACGCCGGCGCCGCCGGGCAGCGAGTCCGCGTAGGGCGGCGTGGCGCTCAGATCCATGCGCACCCCGGCGAGCCGGAGCGCGGGATCCACCGCCGCGAGCTGCCAGATGATGCCGCCGGCGTAGCCGGGGCCGGTCAGGATTTCGACCGGGGAGCAACCGCCCGCGGCGGCGCCGACGCGGCGGTAGCCCCACAGATTGGCCGGCACGAGCAGCGAATCGATCGGCGCGTCGGCGGCCGGGGTCTCGAAGCGCCACACCGGGCCGTTCGAGCGCTCGCCCACGGTCTGGTTCTCGACCGTCACCGACCAGAACGTGGTCCCATGCTCGGTCCAGCGCACCTGGGGCACCACCAGCGTCTTGCTGCCGCGGTACAGATAGGGGATGGCGCGGCTCGCCACCGCGGCCGAGTCGGCAGCGGCGTAGAGCTCGTAGGCCAGCGTACCGGGCGTGCTCTGATTGCCGCTCCACGACACGCTCGTGAACGGCGACTGGACCGCGCTGTCGGGTGGAAACGGGCTCGAGGGATGCCGGACGCTGGTGGTGGTGAACTGCCAGAAGAACCCGCCGCTGAGCGGCGCCCCGGTGTCGGACCTGATGTTCTCGGACAGCTCGACGGTGTAGGCGGTCAGCAGCGCCAGCACCGCCTGGGGCCGGATGTGAATGCGTCGGGTCGCCGCGTCCCACACGACGGTGATCGGCTGTCGCACCGTGTCGATCTTGAGGTAGACGTTCTTGGTCGTCACCGTGGCGGGATCCAGCCCCTGGCTGAACTCGACCCAGATATCGGTGTCGTAGGCCACGAACACGCTGCGCGGCGCCGGATTCATCGCGCTCACGATCGGCGGCGTCGGCGGGGCCGGCGCCACCACCGGCGGCGGCGAGCTCTTCGAGCAGGCGCCCAGCACCGCCAGCGCCACGACCGGCGCCGCGAGCAGCGCGACGATGGGGCGAGCCGGCGCGCTCATCGGATGATGACGAAGCGGCCGACCTGGTGGCCGAACGAGGAATCGACCGTGAACAGGTAGATCCCCGACTCCACGTCCTGGCCGTTGCGCGAGATCAGGTTCCACGCCGCCTGCCCGTCCCCGTGGCGCCCGTCGTGCGCCAGCTGCGCCACCAGGTCCCCCGCCAGCGTCCAGATCTTGATCGTGCACGGCGCCGCCGGCAGCCCCAGAAAGTCCACGTGCCGCCCGAACGGATCCCCGCGGATCGGCTGCCGGTCCCACGCCGCGCCCCCCCGGTACGGGTT
>Ga0318546_10000028_pt1 | contig 39943 bp, 37 predicted proteins | sample GRESIP169b2f19_FD_203514 | JGI IMG/M metagenome (GOLD analysis project Ga0318546, IMG submission 203514) | Tropical soil microbial communities from Luquillo Experimental Forest, Puerto Rico - GRE.SIPMG.169b2f19 | ecosystem: Environmental > Terrestrial > Soil > Tropical forest > Bulk soil...
GTACCGGTGGGCGTGCCGGGGGGCGTGGCGGTGGGGGGTACGGCTACGGGCGTCCACGTGCGGGTGCCCGTAAACGTGGGCAGCTGCGCCCGCGCCGGTAACTCGAGAACCATCAGCAATCCTATGACGAACAACCAGCGGCTGGTCATAGCATGGGAATGTTACGCATGTTGATGACCTGAAAGTACACTTCCTGCGTGCCGGTGCCGGGGACAGGCGTCGGCGCAGTGCTGGGCACCGGGGGCGGAGCCCACGTCCATTGGCAGGTAAAGCGGTGCGTTTCGCTCGGAATCCATACGCAGCTACCCGGTGACCCGCCACAGTCGGCGTCGGTAGCGCAGCCCTGTGTGGTGTTGCCGGCACAGTAGCCGCTCTGCACCACCACGTTCACGTCGCCTTGCAGCGTCAGGTATGTGGTGACGCTGGTGGGGGCAAACGATCCGGTGTCGTACAGCACGCTGTTGGTGGGCGTGTCGTGCACCTGGCAGCGCAACGTCCACGGCTGCACCTTTATGTTGTCCGGCGTAGTGTATTCCAGCATCAGGCGCACGTCGGAGCCTTCGTTCACCACAAACGCAATCGCCGGTGGCAACGGCAGGCTCGTGGTACCGGGCGCAGTGGGGTCACCGGGTGGGTCCCAGCGGCGGTCGCCGAAGACGACGACGGTAGGCGTTGGATGCGGATGCCCGTGGCGGCGGTGCCACCGGTGGTGATGCGGCGCAGGCGTGGGCACCGGGGTTGCGCCCACCAGCGCCGCCAGCGACGCGCACAGTATGAGTTGACGCAGCATGGTCTTCTCCCTTTAGGTTATTATGGTAGCACGGTTACGATCATGCGAGGCACGCCGGCTTGCAAGCGCATGCCGGGTGTGGCCACGCCGCGCAGCACCGCCGCAGGCGTACCGGCCACCAGAATCATCCGCGGCGTAGCGGCCACCACATGCAGCGTCAACGGCACCTGTGGCGTGGCCGTAGGCGTACCGAGCCCCGTGGCCGTGGGCGTACTGCGGGCCGTACTGGTGGCGGTAGCCGGGGGCGTGACCGTCGGCGTAGCGGTAGGCAGCGGCGTGTCGGTAGGCGTGGCCGTGATGGTGCCCGTCGGGGTGTCCGTCGGGGTGTCCGTTGGCGGTAACGTCGGCGTGACCGTCGGCGTCACGGTCGACGTGCCGGAAGCGGTCGGCGTCGCGGTCGGTGTGCTGGTCGGCGTTACGGTCGGTGGGATCGGCGTCGGTGTGGTGGTCGGCGTCGGCGAAGCCGCAACGAGGGTCGGCGTGGCGGTCGGTGTGTAGCTCGCGGTCGGTGTGGTGGTCGGCGTCGGCGCGCACGCCTCGACCCACATCACGGGATGCCAATTAGGGTTGGAGTTCTCCAACGTCGCGATTGATACCTGTGCGGTGTCACCACGGTTGGGATTCGGCTGCGGCATGAGCAGCGGCACGAACACGCGGATCGCCGTGTAGCCGTGGGTGTTGATGGCGTCGTCGGGATTGGAACTACCGCCAGCCGTCAGGTCGAGCGTGAAGCTGTACGTGCCCGATGTGGTCGGTGGCAGCAGCGCAAAGGACACCGGCCCAAAGGCAGTGTGGTCCTGCGCGCCGGTATAGTCGGTGGTCTGGAAACCGTCCTGTGCTACTGCGTTCATGAACGAGCCCTGCACGTAGCCAGGCCACTGATTGCTCGGAACCGTCTCGCTGGCGTTGCCGATGTTCAGGTCGAGCATGGCTTGCAAGATGGTGTAGTTGGCCAGCGGCGCGGTGTTGACGCGCATCCACGCCTCGCTGTTCTGCGTGTTGGTTTTGGTGGACGCCCAGCCCGGCGAGACGATCTCGGCACCGGAGCTGAGCGTCACGGTCCCCGAAACCGTTGGCGACCACGAACCGCCAGGATCGACCACGGAGGCCAGCACGTCCTCCGTCATCGCCCCGTTGTACCATTGGCAGGCGGGCGGCAACGTTGGCGTCGTCGTGATCGTGGGCGTTACGCTCGGCGTCTCGGTAATCGTTCCGGTGGCCGTATCGGTCGGCGTGGCGGTGGGCGTGATCGTCGGCGTGGTGGTCGGTGTGTCCGTGCCCGTGTTGGTCGGTGTGGCGGTGGCGGTCGCGGTACTCGTCGGCGTGGCAGTTGGCGTGAAGGTCACCGTCGGCGTCTGCGTCGGCGTGGCGGTTGCCGTGTTGGTCGGCGTGACAGTTGGCGTCTGAGACGGCCCTGGTGTGACGGTGGGCGTAATGGTCGGCGTCTGCGTCACCGTGCCGGTCGCGGTCACCGTCGGCGTCTGCGTCGCCGTGGGCGTCTGCGTCGGTGTGGCCGTTGGTGTGGCGGTCGGCGTGGCCGTTGGGGTGGCCGTGGGAGTGGCGGTCGGTGTGTAGGTGACAGTTGGCGTGGCTGTGGGCGTGGCTGTGGGCGTCTGAGTTGGCGTATTGGTCGGCGTCGCGGTGGGTGTGCTGGTCGGCGTGTTAGTGGGGGTCGCGGTCGGAGTGCTGGTGGCGGTCGGGGTCGCGGTCGGTGTGGCTGTCGCGGTAGCGGTGGGCGTCTGCGTCGGCGTGCGCGTCGGTGTCTGCGTGGGACTGCTCGTCGGCGTCGCGGTTGGGGTGACGGTGGGCGTCGCGGTTGGGGTGACGGTGATGGTCGCCGTGGCCGTCGGCGTCGCAGTGGGGGTTGCCGTCGGCGTCTGCGTTGGTGTGGCCGTCGGGGTCTGTGTGGGCGTCGCCGTGGGCGTGCTGGTCGGGGTGTTCGTAGGCGTTGCTGTCGGCGTGTAGGTCGCGGTTGGCGTCTGCGTCGGCGTGCTGGTCGGGGTCTGGGTTGGGGTTGCCGTCGGCGTGGCCGTCGGGGTGGCGGTCGGAGTGGCAGTCGGCGTGTTGGTTGGCGTGTTGGTCGGTGTCGCGGTAGGCGTGCTGGTCGGTGTCGCGGTGGGGGTCGCGGTCGGAGTGCTGGTGGCGGTCGGGGTCGCGGTCGGTGTGGCTGTCGCGGTAGCGGTGGCCGTCGGTGTCGCCGTGGGCGTCGCCGTGGGGGTCGCCGTCGGTGTGTTTGTCGGCGTGTTCGTAGGGGTTAATGTAGGAGTAGCAGTGTTCAATGGCGTCGATGTCGGGGTGAATGTGATGGTGCTAGTTGGTGTCACCGTTGGCGTTTGCGTAGGGGTCGCGGTCGCTTGGGCGACAGTCACGACGACGTTCGTCGACAGATCGCCAAAGAACGTCGACGTATTATAGTTCATCTGCCACTGGAAATTGTAGGTGCCAGGACTTGATGGCGCGTTGATATTAAGCGAGAATGTTTTAGATTGACCGGGAGCGATACTGTCAGACGTTCCCAAGAGGACTTGGTTGCTACCCCAAGACTGATTGAACGCGGGGTTCTGACTGATCATCGAGTAGTTCGTGGCCTTGGTCCACGTCGTGTTGCCGGTGTTCTTAAAGGTCACTGAGACAGACGCGACTTGACTAGGCAGCATGATGTCCGGGGGTGTGACCTGCGATATGAATTGTGCGTTGTCGATCGGGACTGTATTGGTTACCGTTGGCGTAGCGGTGCTCGTCGCTGTGGGCGTAGCCGTCGGCGTATCCGTCACTGTCCCTGTGTTTGTCACCGTGCCTGTAGCTGTGACGGTGGGTGTCGCCGTAGGCGTTGCCGCTGCTACCGTCACGACGACATTCGTGGACATGGCCCCGAAGAACACCGTCGCATCGTACATCTGCCATTGAAAATTGTATGTACCGATGCTGGGTGCGGTCACGTTGAAGGTGAATGTCTTGGATTGACCGGGGAGGATGTTCTCGCTGCCGCCGAGGTTGATCTGATTGAAGCCCCAGGTGGAATTGTACGCTGGGTTCTGACTGACCAGTGAGTAGGCCGGATAGGTCCAGGGCGTGTTGCCGGTGTTCTTCATCGTCACGGAGACGGAGTAGACGTTGACCGGCAGCATGACCGAGGGCACGGACTGAGAGATGAACTGCGCATCGTCGATCGCGACGGTGTTCGTGAAGGTTGCCGTGGGCGTTCGAGTTGGTGTGGACGTCGGAGTCACCGTGGGTGTGTTCGTAGGTGTGTTAGTTATGGTGTATGTAGGTGTAGCCGTCGGAGTTGCTGTTGGCGTGTTTGTTATTGTATATGTAGATGTTACTGTAGGAGTGCGTGTGGGCGTTGCCGTGATCGTGGGTGTCGGCGTCGGGAGGCAATATTCGATGGTTAACCATGGTATCTGATTGGATATGCCAACGGTAGACGTCGCGATATAGATGTAGGTGGTGCCGGTAGTAGGTGCAACGCCGCCCGGTCGAGAAGCCACGAGGCGTATGTCGGTGTTCCCACTACCCTTGACGATGCTGCCTAGATTTGATAAGGTGTAATTCTCCTCACCGGTTGCTACGCTAGATAGTGGCGCTGCAACATCGAATGCGACAACGCCGGCTGGTGCGGATACCCAGTCTGCGCTTCCAAGCGGTGTGCCGCCGGTGAAGTAGCGGGCGCTGAGAGTGGTGTCGGTGTTACTGGCGGCAGTGGCACCGACGAAGATATGCATCCATGCTGTCGCGATCGTTGCTGTTGATGGGATGGATGCGCCGGTTGGGAACCTGGCAACGTAGTTCTCTGAGGTGTACGTTGGAGCCGAACTAGACCAAGACGCCTGCACGTAGTTGGCATTGCCCGAGACGAAGGTGGTCGCACTGCCGGGCCAGGTATTGCTCTGCGACGTGGGGAAGCCGTCGCCGGCAGCTGGCGTGATCGTGACGAAGCTGCACGAGCCGTTCCAGGGCGTGGGTGTGGCGGTCTGTGCACTGGCCCGCTGGCCGCCCAGCAGCACGCCGAGCAGCACCAGGGCTGCAGCGACTCGGCGTGCCATGCGCGCCCGGCTCAGTGCATCCGCCAGTACATCGGCATGACGCCGACCAGGCCGAGGACGGCGAGGATGATGAGCACCGTCAGCAGCAGGAGGTAGCATTGCCTCTATCACTGCGCTACGGTCCAGTCGATGATGTAATACACCGCCCGTATTGCGTCGCCAGGGTCTGGCGCGGTACCCAGACGCAGCCGCTCTTCCAGCGTACCGTCGGTCAGCGTGGCGCGGTACAGCCAATACGCTCCGGGCGGAATAGCCGTGCCGGGGTCGAGTTCCGCGCCAGTGGCCGGATCCCGGTCGGGGGACTCGAACGGCAACAGCTCCACGCGGTTCCACAGCACGTACAGCAACGGCCCCGGCTGGCGCAGCACCAGGTCCTGGTTAGGGATGGCGTACTCCGTCAGCGCCGTGGGGTACGGCAGCTGCTCCGCAGGCTGAAGCGTCAAGTTCCCACGGAAGAAGCCCCCCAGCACGTTCTCCGCTGCACCGGCAGCTTGCAACCTGGTGTCCATGGCGCTGGCCGCAATAGGGGCTTGCCGGCTGTAGGGTCCCGTCAGCGTCAGGCGCTGGTTGGTGGGGCGTTGGCTCGTCATTGGCCGGTGCCCAGCAACGCCGTCAAGGTGGTGCTACACGCCGTCAGCGCTTTGCCCAGCGTCTCGCCGGGGTTGGGCGTGTTGTCAGCCATCACGCTGCCTGCCGTGGTGCTACTGCGAATCAGCAGGTCACCGGGAGTCACCGTGCCATCGCAGGGAACGCCACTGATGCTGCCCGTGGTCTGAATGTCGCCGATGTTCCCTGCCGTAATGCTCGCCACCGCTACCCCAAGCGCCAGGCGGGCAGTGCCGCTCGTCGAGCACGTACCCACTCCGGCCGCACCGTTAGCGCACACCACACGCCCACCCACGATAGTGGACCCGGTGGTGTTCGTCATCACCACCCAGCTGGGCGTATGTTGCTCGGTGCCGTCGATGTACGCCAGCAGCGTACCGGTTTGCAAAATCTCAGTGCCTTGCCAGAAGTTGGAAAAGACCACGTCGCTCGAAGAGTTTGATCCGGTCAGCGTCGTCAGGATGCCGTACTTACCAGTGCCCGCCCCAGTTGACTCCGCCCAGTTGTCGATGAGGAACAAGTTGATGAACGACGTAGCCGCACCACTCGTGAATGTGATCTGCCCGCACGTAGAGGACGCTTGGCACCCGTTGAGCGTGTTGTCGCGCACCGTAACATCTGTAACCAAGCCGCCTGCACTCGCAGAGAACACGATGGCAGCGTTCGGCACATTGCGGATGACGTTCCCGAAAACACCCTGCGTCGAAACCAAGCCGCCGTTGGTACTGAGCACGATGCCATACGCATTGCCGCTGGGGTTGACGCCGGGGATGATGTTATCGACCACCTGAGTGGTCTTGCCTTCGCTCAGCTCGATGCCCGCTGCCGTGCCGGTAATGGCGGGGCACCCCGTCAGACTGCCGATGTTGTTGTCCTGGATCACGCTGTTGCTGGCATTCTGCACGTACACACCGCGCGAGTTCGACAAGGCCGACCGTGACCCAAAGCACTCCAGGCGGTTGCCGGCAATCACCATAGCGTCGTGCATCTTGGCCGTAGTGAACCGAATGCCGTCGGAGCCGCTGAGCCGGATAAATCCGTTGGTGACGGTCACGTGGCCCATGTTTTCGGTAGTCGGGTTGGATGCCGGGTCGCCTACCGCACCCGTGGGCGTGCCCAGACTGTTGCTGCACTGGTTGGTGGTAAAGCCGTCTAGCGTGACCCACCCGCTGACGGGTGCCAGGCTGGTGGTGCCTCCGATCACGATGCAGCTACTGCCTGCCGTGTTGACGTCCACGTTCTGTAGCTGCGCGCCCGCTACCGCATGCACGCCGTAGATGCTCGCGTAGTACACTCGCAGGTTGCTCGCATAGATGGGTTGGCCAGGGTTGCCCGCGCCGCCCGTGTAACCTTGACCAACAAGGTACACGCCGTCGGCCTGGCTGCTGCCCGTAAATGCTGGCCGAGGCCCCCAGCCGCTGTTGGTGGGGTCGCCCACCTGAATGTCATCAACGATGCCTTGGGACTGCTGCACGTCCACACCACCGCCCAGCGGCCCGATGATCGTCAGGTGCTCCAGGCGCAAGTTATTCACGCGCCAGGCCACCACGCGCGCCACGCGCGGGTCGGTTTGCCCACCGGCAGAGGGTGCCCAGGAAATGCTACTCTGCGATCGGTTGTCAATGTAGCAGTTGCGCACCGTGATGTTGTTGATCGCCAAGGCATACGCACCGGGTGCAATGAAGTTGATCTTGATAGGTGCATCTGTGAACGTGCTGGCAGTTTGCAACTGGGCGTTCTGGCAGTCCAGTTCAGTGTTGGCGCGGCCGATCGTGATGGCCGTGGACTGTACCGCCGTTTTCGGCGGAATGGTCACGCGGCACCAGCTGCCGCTGCCCACTTGAGTGTTGCAGTCGGCCAGCGCGGCGTTCACCTGCGCGCCGATGTCTGCACCAGGGTACGCGCCCGCGTTGAGCGTGTAGTTGAGCACCTTGTTGTTATTGAGGACCACCATGTCGCCAGCGCCGGCTTTGTTGTTCAGCATGGTGACGAGATCGTTCGGCGGGCCACCCGCCAGGCAGCCGCTGCCCGTGCCCGCGCCGGTGCAGCAGGCATACGGTGCGCCCGTCCCCGTACATTCAGACACCACCGTGGACGTAAGGCCGAGCGCGTGCTGCATGGCAAACAGGGCGCTGTTCTGCGTGTTGTGCGCGCCGCTGGTTATGGTGTCCCCAGGGCCCACCACCGGCAGGTTGGTGGTGTTGTCGTATCCACCGGGAAAGTTGGTCTGCGCCTGACTCACCGCAGCCCACAGCACCACCAGCAGCAACAGCAGTTTGAGTTTCATCGGTCCTCCTTTTTACCCCGGTACGCACTCAGCGGGCAGCACGCGCACCGAGAACAGCATCTTATCGGTCTTGGCGGCAAAGCCGCGTATCTGTAGCTCCACCAGAATCGGCCCGCCCTGCGTTGGGTCCGGCGTGCCGAAGATCAGCCCAGGATTGGCGGCAAACGGATCAATGATCCAGATGGCCGTGTGGGTGTGCGTCTCGGGAAACGCCGTCTCGTACCCCACACGCAACGGGTCGGCGTCCGTCGGTGGTATGTACCCGTTCAGCGCCACAACCAGCTTGGTGTTATCAGCCCGATCCTTGGGCACAAAGTTGTTGTCTTTGATCGCCGACACCAGCCCATCCTGACCGTTGACTTCTAACGTGACCAGCAGCCGCTCGCCAGGGTACACGCACACCGCTGCCTTGGCGTCCGGCACTGGAATCCATGCCGTGCGGCTGTGCGCCTCGTACCCGTTGGGAGCCATCGACACGCCGTACACCGGGTGTGGGCGGGCGTCCACGGTGGCATGTAAGTCGGTGAACCCTGTGCCGATCCAGTGCAACGGCACCACCCCTTGCGGCGGAAAGTCGCGCACGGGGTCGTAAATCTGGATCATGCCTAGCTGCTCGTCGGCGTTGCTGGCCAACATGGCCAGCAGCAAGTCTTTGTCCTTATCGACGTTCACCGAACGAGTACCCTGCCGGCAGCGCGTGCCTACCCGCAGGGCGCGCACCGGTTGCGTGCTGGGCTCGAACAGGTACGTATCCACGTCCTTGACTTCGACAAACAGGTCATCGCCATCCAGCGTGGCGGAGATATCGCCGCCGTCGATCCAGATGGCGCGGCCCAGTACGTCGCCGGCCAACCAGCGCGCTGCCTCAGACAGCTGCTGGATTACCGTGTTAATCGCAACGGCGTCCAGCAGACTGCCATTCTGTATGGCCTCCGCAGCGGGTAAGTATTCGAGGCTCATTTCGTCTTCGATATGCCGCCGGTCACCGCAAACTGCGGCTGCGGCGCAACCAACCGTGCCCACACTTGGGGGAACCGCACATCCACTTTGTACTGCCGCGCCTGCCCCTGTGGAATCAAATAGGCGGGGCAGATGTCGTGTATGGCATTCACCAGGCTCTTGTACGCTGCCCGCAGGTACAGCGTCTGCTTCTGGGTGTTCTGTGCGTGGTCGGCAATGGCCTGCGTCTGCGCAACGTCCAACCCGTTGAACGCCTCGACGCCCGCTTCCTCGCTGAGGTTGGTGCTCAACGCGCTGTTGATGTAGTGGGCCAGGGACTTCTGCAGCGTGTAGTCCTGCGGGTTCTGTATGTTGTTACCGAACGGCACGTCGCCATGCTTTTCGTCGATAGCGTCTTCGTACGGCAGCATATACGTCACCGCAGTGCACACTTCAAACACTGCGCCCACGGGCGCGTACAGCCAGATGCGGTAGTCCCGCGCAATGGACCACCCATTGTCGATGTCCGCACTGTACTGCGGCGTGGTCAGGTACGTGACGTTCTTGTCCACGTACAGAATCTGGCCAGGGCGGCGGCGCAGGTCGATCAACCCGTTCCAGCCTGCGCCAGCTATCATCGCCGCCACGGGTACCGCCACGTTGGCCACGTCGGGCACTTCCATGTAGGTGGTCTTGCGTTGCAGGCTCGGTGCCGTGATGGGGTACGGCACGATGGTGCCCATACCGCGCTGGACTATGAATCCCAGGAAGGTGCCGATCACTGTTGGAGTAGCTGGAACGCCAGTCACAGTCTGCTGAGCCGAAACCGCCCGCAGGGCCACGCGGTCTTGTTGCAGCACTTCTTCCAGGCCCCACGCCTCCATCGGCTGCACTTGCGCGACATCTGGACTGATGGACATCAGCGCCGTCGCGCCGCCTTGCACCCACACCGGCCCGTACCGGTCAGCCAGCAGCGTACCGGGGCGGCTCTTGGCCCAGCGCACCAAGTTCCACTGCGCGTACGGGTCCACGGGGCTGATCACCGTGCCGGGCACCGGGCTGGTCGCGTCGGTGTACGTGTTCTGCAACCGCACCGGCGTATCGTCAACTGGCGTGCTCATCCCGTTACCAAACACGTAGCCGGCGTTGGCGGCGTGGCAGCAGCCACCGTGGACTGCACGGCATACGGCACCCATTCGGCACGCAGCGTGGCCCACACCACCTTGATGCCGTCGCTCTTATGGATAGGCCCTTCTGGGTCTTTCTTGAAACTGTACGTGTAGAACTCCGTACAGTAGATGCCATTGAAGTGGAAGATGCCTGGTGCAGCCTGCGACGCCTCATCAGGTTGCACCGCCGTGAACGCTTTAGGCAGGAACAGACACTCGAACGCCCAGGCGTTGCGCGAGATCTGCGGAAACGCCGCATGGTACACCGGGAAGCACGTGCCCGCGCGCCCGCCGTACCAGAAGTGCCCGGTGGCAAAGCTGTCTGCCGGGTCGCCACGGCTGAGGCTGTACTTGCAGGCGATGTCAGGGCGCGCAGGGTCCTTCTGATCGAAACTCCCCTCGAACTGCACCTGCCCCGTGAACCACACCGCCTGCCCTGGCACCAACCAGAACGACCCTATGTTGCACGGCACCAGCAGACCCTCTTCGCTGTCGTACTCTGGGGCAATCATTATCGGCGCGTCTATGTTCACGTATTGCGCAATGCGCGGCAGCCACGGCGGCGTAGGTCGGCAGTCCCGCACGGCAGTGATCGCACCACTCACCACGCGCACCCAGGCCAGCGGCACCGCAGATGACCAGTCCATAGTCGTGACGGCTGCCACCGTCTGCGCCGTTACCGCCACCCAATACGGGGTAGTAGGGTCGTACCGCGCATAGACAATGTACTCGCCGTCCGCCGGAAACGCCCCGACCGTGGTCAGCGTGGTCAGGTCGTTCAACTCGAGACGCATGCTGCCGTCCACGGTGCCCAGCGGTGCCGTACCGGCAGGGTTGGCCGGCGCGTACAGGTACCCGGCCGACGGCGGATAGCTGGTGGTCCACTGGCTCAACGGCACACCCAGCTGCACCACCCCAGGCGAGAAGGTGACCGAGTTGCTGCCCGCAATAGCATGAAACCCGCCCAGCACCATGTTGGGACCGGCTGCGGCCCGTGCCCGAATGATCTCGCGCCGTGCATCGTACAGCGACGTACGGAACGCCGTGGCGTCTGGTGAGATGGGCTGCGCCGTGGTGGGAAACGGCGACGGCGGCACCGTGGTGATGCTGGGCAGCGGCACCGGAAAGTTCGGTGTGGTCATGGCGCAAGCACGATGCTGATGGTCAGCGTATTGGCGCTACTCAGAGTCAGCACCGAGGGGAACACGTACCGGAACAGCGCGCTGCCCAGATTGGCCTGCTGGCTGGGGTACAGCGCCGCTTCCCAGATGTTGCCCGTCACCGGGGGGCTGGATAGGTCGGCTCCGCCACCGCCCGCACCGGGTATGGCCACGTCCAGCGTAAAGTCACTGCCGCTGGTGCTCCATGCCCCACGCACACGGGCCGGCGTGCCGTCGGGCAGCAGCACCGGGGCAACGCAGCCTGTGGTCACGGCGGGCTGCGTCACGGCGTTACTGGTGCCAATCTCCACCCACTGGTAGATGGCGGGGCCTTTCTGCCCGGTGATCTGCGAGTGCACATCGTACACGCCGGCGTTCAGCTGGTCGTTGTGGCCATTGACGGCGTGCAGCACGCGGCCCGTGCGGGTGTCGATCAGCTGGATGGCCCAGCGCGTGGACCACAGCGTTAAGTGTGAGCGTTCCATGTGTCCGTATAGATGCTGAACCGGTCGCGCAGCACGAACGGTACCCGCTCGCCGATGGCCTGATTCTGCGACAGGGTGGCGTCTCGCCGTAGCTGCTCAGCAAAATACTGGTCCGGTGGCGGTGCATAGGCGAACTCCACCTGTGCCACCAGCTGGGCGTTCTTGTCCATGGTATAGCCCACCGATTCGATACGCTCCACGATCTCGGTGCCCAGCGCAGGGTCGATCACGCGTACCGCGCCCAGCGCGTGTGCCGGTCCGATGTAGCGGCGCGTGATAGCCTTGACATTACCCTTGGTCTGCGGTCGGCCCATCAGACGCAGCCGCGCCGCGCCCCAGGCCCGCACGTCAGCCTCCTCGCTCCAAAACGGCGTGCTCACGCGAGCCATCAAGCGCCGGCCCCAGTAGTCGATCCATTCTTGGTCCGCTACCGTGAACAGCTGCGGCGGGTCGCCGGCCTTGGACCCCGGTGCCACTATGAGCAGCACGTTCTTCGAGGGTTCGATGGTGTCGGTCTGATCCACGGACTCCACATCACTGCCAATCACAAACGACGCTTGTTCTTCGATTGGCAACCCTGGCGGCACGGCCAGTGGCGTGGCCACTGTCTCGTCTGAGTAGCGCGGGTGCGCGGCACCGTCGTTCCAGTTGCTGGGCTGCGGCGTCCAGCTGTCCACGCCGTACTGCGCCGTGCCGGTGGTCCACGGTTGCGGTGCAGTGAAGTAGAATCGGCGGTTCTCGTCCACGCCCCAGTTGTAGTTGCCCGCCAACTGCGCCAACTCGTTCAGCGCGTCGAGCAACGTCACCTTGTCCAGCTTCAAACCCATCGGGCGGTTCAGCGACGCGTGGATCAGATACGAGTCGGCCAGCGGGTGGGGCATGGCCGGGTCGGTGCCCAGCGCCAGCGGTGCCAGCAGAAACAAGGACCGCACCACACCGGCGATCTCGCCCACTTCGCCCGCTACCTTGAAGCCGGTACGCGCGTAGTTCCAGCTGATGGTGGCCAGCTTGGCCTGGTGCGCGTAGCCGCGCGCCTCCAACGTGATCGTCTCGGGCGTGTGCAACTTAGGCTGCACGGTTTCTACGTAGCCGGTCCAGTACCGCACTCCGCGGAAGTACAGGTTCACGTGGTTGAAGAACCGAATGGCCCGGTTGGCATACCCCACGCCCCAAGCGTCCCAGGGCATGTGCAGCTCGGCCGTCAAAGTGTCGCATCCCAGGTTGCGCTTGAAGTCGAACTTCAGCTTGGTCAGGCGTCGGCGGCGCGGTCCCCAGCGTTCCACCAGCTGGTAGCGGCTGGCAGGGTCGGCGTTGGGCAGTACCGTGCTCACTTCGAGCACGTACTCTTCGGGGTTGTCGATGTCGCGCATGGCTAGTTCAGGGTGCACCACACACTGCGGCGCGTTGCGGACGCACGCAGCAGCCGAGTGCGGATGTACATGGCGTCCAGGCTCAGCACGTCACACACGAACACGAACGATCCAACTTCGTGCGCATCGCTGTTGAACCACGCAGCAGCGTGCGCTCGGCTCTTGTAGTGCGCCGCGCGTGTGCGCAGGTTGGGCGTCCGGCCGCGCACGGCAGCAATGGCATCGGCCAGCACAGCGGCCCACAGCATCTCCTCGGGGGTCACAGCGCGGTGGTCTCCTGAACGTGGTGGAGCCAGCGGGCCATCGTTCGACAGCCGCGACTCGTCTTCGATACGATACGTACACGCCCCAGCAAGCCGCATCTGCTCGACGCCGTCCTGGTACAACTTAGCCATACACGTCCACACCGAACTGGGCCAGGTCGTACATGCCAGGGGGCACGTTGCTGGGCACCACCAGGCTATCGTCCCACCACACGGCGCTGTGCGCTTGCAGCTGCGCCTGCAACACCGTGGCCCCCGGATTGCCGATGGGGCCGACGGTCAACGGCGACCCGTCGGGGTTGGAAAACGACAGCGTGTTGGACCCTGGAATCAAGATAGGAAACACACTACCCGGCTGCACGCGGCCCCATGCCGTTTTCGTGAGCGACGTCGGCACGCCGTACGATCCCAACGACGACTGGAAGACCGTCCACTGCCAACCGTGCAACACCAGCGGATCGGCGGGGTATGCCGGAATGGTAAACGTGGCCACCGTGGCGTTCTGCACGTGGTACACGCGCACGGGCATCTCGGTGGTGGCGCTGCGCAGATACAGAAAGTAGTGCGCCGACGGTGCATTGCCGGTCATCGTCGCCGTGATGGTATTGCTCGACGCCGTGCCGTTCACCATTTGCAGCGCGTAGGCAAACGGATCTTCCACGGCGAAGTTCAGGTTTACTGCCCGCAGGTCTGGCCATCCCTCGGACTGCGTGACCTTGGCGCTTTCAAACAGCGCGTACTGAATCCAGCCGTTGCGGTAGTCGATGATGCAGCGCCGGTACTGCGCCAGAAACGCCAACATGGCCTGCAACGCGGCCAGGTACGTGACGTCGGTGTTAGCGGTAACGCCAAACGGAAGAGACCCGCCGTAGGTGCCAGACCCCACGTAGCCGGTAAACACCACCTTCTTCTGCCCCATGTACGCCGTGTCCAGCGCACGGCTACCGTGGCCACGCGGCGTGTCAACCATACCCCAGTTGAAGCCGATATCGTGCTCGGCAACCCAGAACGACCGGTTGAGTACAAACCGCTGCGACCCGGAGGAGTCGTTGATGTAGTAGGGGATGCCTGCCATAGCTAGTACCTACAGGGTGACGGATGGAGCCTTGGGAGTCTTCACCGTGTTGGGCGGCAAAAGTTGTCTCCCAAGGCCCACCCGCTCGACGGCAGTCGGAGACCCGCTGCCGTCAAGGTTTCACCAGCGGCCCACGCGCTGCTACCGCTACCGGGAACCGCGTCTCTTGATCGTGCAGTTCTACTGTGGACTTGAGATGATGCTGTAACTCCGCCTGCGCCTTCAACATCATGTCGTATGCCTCGATGGTATCGGCGCTGTCCTTGCGCAGGGCGGTGTGGCGGTGCCGTTGGTAGTGCTCCACGGCAGCCGTTAGCGCGTGTGCCAGCACCACCGTCTTGTCATCCACGGGCTTGGCGCGCTGGAACAACAGGTTCACATCGCCGAACAGCTGGTCCGGCACGTTGGCTTCGACAGACACGCCACCCAGCGTCAGCGTCACGTAACACCAGTCGTCCTGCGTGGCCACAATGTTCACGCAGTGCACAGTGTGCAGCTTGTGTCCGTCCAGCTCCACTGTGCCAATGCCAAAGCCGTAGCTAGTGGGCGTGCCAACCGTGAGTTTCAGGTGATGCGGCTTCATCTCTGTGCTCATGGCAACACTCCTTGGGCGCGTTCGAGTACGGCCAGCGCCCCGGCGTCTACTTCGCCTAGTATGGCCTGCGCCACATACTGCCGCCCCACGGCACGGCGCACCAGCCGCCCCAACAGCGTGCGGGCCGCTGCGGGGGCGTCTACGGCCTCCAATGCGGCATGGGGCTGGTCGAGGTACACCGCACCAGTCGAGTCGCGTGTACGGGTCAGCAGGGCCGCAGCCAGGGGTACCCAGCTGCCACCCACCACGCGCCGCCGCCGTGCCCACACGCGGCGCACCCACGCGCCGTCCAACGTGGCCACGTAGTCGCCAGCGGCAAAGCCGGTGCAGTCCAGCGACCATACGGTGCTGGTAAGGTGCTCGGTGGCGCGCACAGTGTCTCGCAGTAGCTGGTGCCACAGGCGGGTGCTTGCCTCTAGAGACAACGGCGCGTCCGTGGTCTCGGTCTGCGCGGGCCAGCAGTACACCGTCAGCCCTTTGGCGGGGTACACATGCAGTTCGTGCAGGTCGTCACCACGCCAGTCCTGCGCCCACTCCGTCGCCACCACGGGGCACAGCCGCTCGCACGGCGCAACCGGCACCAGATACTGCTCCACCACGGGCACTACCGTGTCGCCCAGGCGCTGGCGATCCCGCCGTAGGGCCAGCGCGGCGTGCTGCACGGCGTTGGCTGCGGTGCGCAGGTCTCGAGCCACGTTCACGGCGTACACAGCGGTGCCATACGGCGTAGTTACCGTGCAGCGGAACACCCACGCCTCCAGGCCCCACTTGACGCACCACAGCTCCACGGTGGCGGGGGCTCCGGCGTGCTGCGTGGCCACCAGGCGGTCTACGGCCTCGCGTGCGGCGCGCAGCGTGGGCGCACTGCCCAGCGTGTTGGAGTTGTAGCCAAGGGCCGGCATGGCCAGCTGCACGCCACCGCCCACACGGGTCCGCTCGGGGCCAACCAGAATGTCCATGCTAACGACCAAAGTGCGAGACGATTCCGCGCATCAGGTTGTTGCCGAACTCAGCGGCGTCGGTGCCAGGGGGCACGTTGACGGTGACGGCTCCGGGGTGCAGGTTGTACGTGGGCGACGCAATTTGCTGTACCACATTGCTCACCATCGCCGGCCCCACGCGCGACAACGCCGGCACCGGCACCGTAGTGGGCACGGTCTCAGCCAACACCCGGCCCACTATCGTCGGCGGTATGAGCCCACGGTTCAGGGCCATAATGGCGTCGCGCCCACCCAGGTTGTGCGTGGCCTGCGGGTTCACGAGCCCTTCGCCTTCGTGCGCCACAATGGCGATGCCGCTGCGCCCCACCCGGTCCGTTGCGCCCACCGCACCTGGCGGGCGCGTCAGCGCCCCGTGCTCGAAGTACCCACCAGTCTGCCCAGTGCCCAGGATCTTGGTGCTGGCGGCAATCAAGCTGGCGAACAAGCCAATGATGAGGGACACGAACGACCCGACGGCACTGGCAAACTGCGCCATCTGTTCGCTGGCAATCATCATGAGTACCGCTACCACGCCAGAGATCGTGGTGATCACCGTGCCGATAATCGAGATGACCTTGCCCGCGTGGCCCTTGATCAGACTGCCAATGCCGATGAGAGCACCGCCCAGCGCCACACCCACCATTGCAAACTTGGAGACAGTCTGCTGAAAGCCCGTCTGGCTGGTGGTCTTGATCTGCGTCAGTGGTTCGTGCAGCTTCTTGCCCATTGCGTTGACGCTGTCGGTAATGCCGCCGCACGCATCCACCACGGCGGCCTGGCTCTTCTCGCTGCCACCGCCACCCCCGCTGGGCTCTGCCGACGGCGGAGGCGCAGGCGTCATGGCACCACCACCTTCGGCCGGGGTCATGGCCGCGCCGGCTGCCGCACGCTTGGCTTTGTCTTCGCCAGGGGCCGCGCCGGCCTCGGCGGCTTCTTGCGCTTCCTTGCCACCAAACAGGTCGGTCCAGATACCCTTGAAGAAGTCCACAATGCCGCCAAAGGCCCCGCCCAGCTTCTCGGGCAGCTCCTTGAAGTTGACCGTAGCCGGCTCGTCGAAGAACTTGATCTTGTTAAGGATCATGTCCTTAAACGTGGTGATCGCCGACTTGGCAAACGATTGCAGCATGCTGTGCCACACCTGGCTCATCTTCTTGGTGCCGAGGATGATACCCTCGAACATATCCTCGATGGCGGTGCCGGCAATGTTCTTAAAGTCGATAACCGCACTGCGGCTCTTGTCAAGGCTTTGCTTAACTTCCCGAACCTGCTGCTCGCCTTGCTGTTTGGTCAGCTCGTCAACCTGGCTAACGTAATCCTTCTGTAATGCGATCTCCTGTTCCAACGACTGCTTTAGTATCTCGACACCTTGCTGGCTCACGCCATACGTGACCAGGCCCAGCTTCTGTGCTTCTTCCACGGCCAGTTGCGCATTGTCGCTGTTAGAATCCTTTAGCTTTTCCTGCAAGTCCAACAGGTCGTTGAGCCGTTTGGCTTCTTCCCCCATGCGGATGCGGCCATCAACTTCGGCCTTGCGGGTGGTGGCGTCCAACAGCGCCTGGTCGTCGTGCGCAGCCTTGGCGCGAGTGATGGCCAACGCCAACTCTTCTTGGTTGAGTTTGTCGAACTTCTTGGCCGCGTCCTCCGCGCTGTTGCTCAGCAGCTTCACGCCCTCAGAGATCTTGCTCTGCATGTTCTGCAGATTCTCGTTGGCAATGGCCAACGATTGCGCCTTCTCGATCTCGGCAGTGCTGGCACCCGCCAGCGCCAGCTTGGCCAGCTTCAGGTTGGTAGCGGCTTCGGTGCCGCCGAGCATCTTGGCGCGCTCTTCCTCCAGCGACTCGATCATTTTCTTGAGTTCGTCGTTGGCCTTGCCGGTCTCGCGCGCTACGCCTTTCAGCAGGTCGGCGTCTTTGTCTTCCTCATCGTCGGTAGCTTTCAGCGCCAGCTTCAGCCCGAACTGCGTGTTCAGGTACTTCTTGGTTTCCTCGGTGACTTCGCCGGTGTCGTCCTTCAAGTACGCTAGCTGCTCCCGGATGTGCGCTGCCGCATCAGCAGCCTCCTGGCTACCGGGCGCAGCCCGCTTGTACATCTGCGTCAGCAGTTCGACGCTGTGCGCGGCGTGCGTGTGTGCCTCTGCCGTATTGTCGGCTTCCTGCTTGTTCTTCTCGAACGCCACGCCCGCCGACATCATGGCGTCGCCGAACCCGCCGAAGATCGTGTCTTTATCCCACGTCTCCTTCAGGATGCGCGCAAACTTCTGCTGGCCGCTCTCGAGATCTCCCTCCTTACCAACCGACTCTGTTGCTAGGCCGACGAATAGCTTGACGCCCCGGATCAACCAGTCGATGCCTTTCAACACGCCGCCGATGATGAAGTTAAACGCCTCCAGCCCGTGCACCATGAAGTCGATAAACTCCGTGAACTGGCGCATCGACAAACCGGAGTCTGTTAGCGCCGTGCCCATGGACTTCAGCCCATCGACGATACCCATCAGTTGTCGTACCAGCGTGTCGGCAAACTCGCGGATCTTTCCCTGGTTGTCTTTTAGGAATTTTAGAAACTCCGCCCGCAGCTGGATCAGCGCCTTCAGCAGCGGGTCAAAGGCCGGCGCGGCAATGGCCCCAATGAGGGTGAACGTGGCTGCGCTCTGCTCCTTCAGAGTGTTCAGTTGCGTGGCCGCTTTGTCGGCACCTTCGATCAAGTTCTTAGAGAGCACCACGCCGGTGCTCTCCACGTACTGGTTCCAGGTCTGGTTGGCGTCGCCCAGCTCCTTGAACATATTGAGCATCAAGTGGCCTTGCCGGCCAAAGATGGCGAACGCCTCGGCGGTCTTCTTGGCACCGTCCGGCATCTTGTCGAACTTCTGCCGCACTTCCTCCATGACGTCGGCAGTGCTCTTGATGTAGCCTTGGGCGTTGATGACGTGAATGCCCAGGTCCTTGAACGCCTGCGCGGGGCCACGGCTACCGGTGCCCACCATGCTGTTGATGGCCATCGACAACCGCTGGAACATCTGCGTGCCGGCCCGTGCCCCAGCGCCCACCAGTTGCAGGCCCTGGTTGTACTCCTGCATCTTGGTGGTGCTGATGCCCAGCTGCTGGCTTTGCTCGACGATCTGCGCTGCAAAGTCTGCCGACGCACCGACGGTCTTCTCAAAAATGCCTTGGGCCTGTTCGAATACGGCTCTGACGCCCTCGACGGCTTCCTTCACCGCAACATACGCAGCGCCAATCTGGGCTATAGCGGTGAGTTTCTTCGTGTCCTCCGCAGCTTGCTTTGACGCGGTGCCGATGCCCTGAATGGACTGCTCGATCTGCCCCAATATGCGGCGCGCATCTGCGCCTTGGGACACCAGCTTCTCGAGGTTCAGCTCAACCCCGACTTCAAAAGTCCCAACCTGATCCGCCACGGGTTACCTCTCTTTGGGGGTGTCTTACTTGCGTCGGGGCCGCTTGGGCACGGCGGTGGCCAACGGTGCGGGGGGCGGCAAGCCCTTTTGCCGGTGCACCGTGGCACGGCCAGCGTCCAGCTCGGCCACCATCTGCTCGTAGTAGTCCGCCGGCGCACCCTGCACGCGGGTGCGTTCGTCCTTTTGAAACAGCGGGATCAAGCCCATTGCACTGCCTCCACTGCCCAAGTCGTCGGTGCCGATGTCTGGCCGTTGCTGGTCGCCACCACCGAACGCCTTGAGCGCCTCGATAATGATCTCCGGCAGCATGAACAGCGGCGGATGCTTGGCCCACCACCCCACGGTGCGCAGGTAGTGCGGCAGGTCGAGCGTGTTGTAGATGCGCTCGCGACTCCAACCGAATGCCGAGGCATACGCACACTCCAGCTCTGTCCAAAACTGCGGGTCGTCTAGGCCGTAGTAGCTTTCACCAGCGGTTCCTGAATCTCCGCTACCGTTGCCTCCCTCGTCGGAGTCGCCGGCGCGGGAGGCGCGGCCACCGGCATCCACGGAGGGCGGTTCAGCTGCAAGCCGTTAGCGGTGAACACGGCTTCCACCATCTGGTTCATGTTCGCCAGGTCGAGTAACTCTTCGATCTGATCGCGAGTGATCTCCGGGTAGTTGCGGCGCAGACTGCGCTCGAGAATGGTCACAGCAGCGGCAATGCCCTCCACCACGGGGGCGGAGTCTTCGCCATCGACAGTCACCTTCTCGATCTTCTTGAGCAAGCCTTCGGCAGCGGTCTTGCTCAGGTCACGCAGCAGCATGGCCGGCACAAAGAAGCTGTACCCACCCAGCACCAGCACTCGACCGCTGATGGGGTTGCGCTTCAGGCCAGGCCACGGCTCGGGGCCGATGTACTGCCCGTCGGCGTCCAGGTACGTGGGCGGTGGGGCCGGCGTGGGCGGCACAGGGGTTGGAGTAGCGGCATCGTCAGCCATAGCAGGGTCCTCCTAGACTGTTGGCGGTGGGCTCCGTGGAGCGCACCTGGGTGGTGGTGGTGGTGTTGGGCGCTGCCACCGTGGCCGGGCACGGCGAGAGCACTATAGCGGGGGTGCAGGTCGCGCTAGCCGCAAAGGAGGCGGCGCATCAGCGACTGCCCCCAGGGAAGGCTGGGAGGCAGCCGTGCGCAGGATGCGACTAGCGCGACCAGCTTGGCAGCACGCTAAGACGCAGTGGCGTTGGTCAGCAGGTTGATGAAGCCAATGTCGTCGTTGGCATCGGCAAAGGCGCTCAGGCCGATGTCGATGTGGCTCCAGTCGTCGATGCGGCTGGCCCACTTCAAGCCGTGGGGCACCACTTGGTTCAGCTCCATGACCATCTGCTTGGCATCGCTGATCCCCTGGAACACGCCAGCGCATACCGGCGACAGGCCGATGATGACGTTGTTCCAATCGATCTTCTGTACGCCGGTGCCGCTGGCCACCGAGTACACGTAGGTGATCTGGATGCCATAGCCCACGTCGTCCGAGCCGAAGCTATACGTGGCCGTAGGCGCAGTCACCGCAACGGAAAACTTGCCGGTGTTGGGCGGGCTGCTAGGGACCGTGGTCACCTGCGTCAGCGGCATGCCCACCAGCGCCGCAGGGGTGGTGCCGGTGGCCTTGTATACCACTTCGAGGTTGCGCAGAAACTGGCCGGCAATGGTGTTGACCGTGGGCGGTGTGACCGTCACGGTGGCTGCGGCCACCAGCGGGTTGCCGGTGGCGTCGGTATTGACGATGTGCACCACGTCCACGCCGGGGATGACCTGGCTTTGCAGAATCAAGCCAATCACCAGCGGGTCCCAGTCGGTGAACTTGGCGGTGCCGTCTATCTTGCCCATGCCGGTGCGCACGTCCACCGGGAAGCGGTTGGCACCGTGCAACTGCTTGATATCCGTCTCGACGGCCCAGCTGCCTTCCTGCATGGCGGCTACACCGACGCGAATGTACCCCAGGTCGGTGGCCTGCTTCAGGAACATCCGACCGGAGCCGAACGGGAAAATCTGTCTCGCCATGATACTGGGCCTCCTTTTATAGGCGGTGGAGTGTTACTTCTTGGGTGCGGCACTGCTGGGCGCGGCAGCAGGCTCCGGTACGACTTCGGCATCGCCTTGCGCCACCAACGCATCGGCTACCGTTTGCGGAAACTGCCCCAGGCCATCGTAGAAGACGGCGACGCTCTTGCCGTCCTTGGTCGTCACAAACTCTTCGCCAGCCAGCGGCGTAGGCCGCTTGCGGCGCAGCTTGACCAACTTTTCCGGTGGCTTGGTGGGGTCTGCCGGTGCCGTGGTGACGCCGCTGCTGGGAACCTGCGGGGCAGAGTCGGTGTCTGCCGCCCCGTCGTGCGGTGGTGCTGGATTGGTTGCCATCTGTTCAACTCCCATCGGTGAAGATGTTGCGGGGCTCGCGCATACGGCGAGTGTGCGCCCGGTGTGTGTTGGCTTCGCCAGTAAGTTCGTCAGGCGACGCATAAGCGATCGGGTCCAAGATGTTGCGCTTGGTGGAGTCATCAGTCGGCAGTGGGCGGAAGCCCAGTAGTCTTGAGACGTCCGCTACACGCTGTTCCAGTTGCCGCACGCGCATTTCCGTCCAGCGTGCCCACGCCACCCAGAAGCCCGCCGTCACGATCACGCCCAGTGCGGCTAGCCAGAGCATCAGTTGGGCACCGCATCTTCCGCACCCGTGGGCGCTAATTCCACCGTGTACTTGCTGGCCACGTGGTACAGCTTCTGTTGCTCGTCGAAATCTTCCATGAAGCAGGACTCTTGCTCGGTGCAGTTGACCAGCCAGTACGGCGCGCTGTGCAACAGGGCCGTCAGGTGCTGGCGGTGCAGCAGGCGGCGCACGTCGTAGTAAATCGAGTACGCCCCGCTCAGTCCACCTACCGTGCCGGGGTCGCTGGGCGTTTCCCACACCCAGATGTCCACCCACAGCTGGCCCTTCATCGCAAACACCACATGCTGATCCGAACCGCTTTCCCAATAGAGCGAGATGGCCGGGTAGTTAACCTTAGAGACCGCAGAGAGATGGTTGAGGAACACGGCCCGATGATCACGAGTAGCACCAGGAGCCCAGGCCAGCTTTGGCGCTAACGCGGCATCTGCAAGAAGCACAGAGCGCACCCGGCTTTTGAACTCGATCATTGTGCGCCCACGGCCTTGGCCACATCGTTGATGCCGACGCGCAAGGTGGCATGGATTTCGCTGCGGGCTCGCAGCGCCCCAATGCCCAGAAAGTCACGGGGGATCATGCGGCGCGTGCCCTTGATGATCCACGGGGCATAGGGAGCCTTCTGTATATCCACGCCCACCACCGCGAGAATGCTGTTGCCGACGCGATTCACGCGGTTGTACAGGGCATCCCACAGCGTCTTGCTTTGTACGTGCACCAGCTTGATGTCGTGGCCCAGGGACTGCTCGCGCTGCAAGCGGGCTTCCTTGTGTATGCCGCCCTGCCACTGGCCCTTCTTGTTCTGGCGCATGTAGCCGCCACCGGCCACGCGGTACGGGTGACCCAACTTGGCCAAGTCCTTCAGCGAGTGGTCGTGGATGCCAATCTGGTCGCGCACGTAGTGCTCCAGCACCGCGTTCACGTCACGGCAGATGGGCAGCAACGCATCGGCCATCGCATCGCACCGCTGTTGCAGACTCGCAGCTATGTCGTCGGCTTGGGACATAGGATGCTGCGGCGTGGGGTCAGCCGGTCTCTTGAGTAGTGATCGGGAGAATCACACTCGCTTCAGCTGACGCCCACGCCGCCCGTTCTCGCGGTGAAGGGCGCGAGAGACGCTCTCCGCTACGTCAAGTCGGTTAGCACGACAGACATCGCAGTCTTGGCCGCGCCGGCGGGCAACACGCGGTTGATCTCGTTGGCGATGCGCAGCATGTCTCGCACGCCGTTGATCGCCGTGTCGACCAGGATCACCGGGTCTACGCCAACCGGCAAGCCCCCAGGCCCCTGCTGATCGGTGGGAACCACCAGCGCCGTGGCGACTGCCTTGAGATCCGTCATCAACGTTCCAGCCATTTTCCGTTCTCCTTCCTCTCTGTAGCCGCACTACGCGGCGCTTGCAAACATGCCTGAGCCGTCGCCGTCGTCTTGCCCCGGCAGCGCCAGCACCTGGTCCTCGTAATCGTCGTCCGGTTCCGGTGGTTCCCAATCTGGGTCGTCCAACTCATCGTCGTCGGCCCACTCTTCGGTCAGGTCGCACATGCAGTTGGGGTGGCTCTTGGGCAGAAACGCATCGTAGTACACCCCAGGGCCGTGCGGGTGGCCCACGTCGGCCGTGGCCAGCATCTCGCACACTTCGTCGCCCTGCTTGCTGTACTTGTGCGAGTCGCTGAGGGTCCAACGCCACCCGATGATCTGCGGAGCCAGGCCAGCTGTTTCCATAGCGGACATCAAGTGGTCCGCCTCGCGGGCCAGGTCCCGGATGCCCGCCACGGCATAGTACTCGCCACGGCCTACCACCACGTCGTCCAGGGCGTCGTCCACCAGTTCTTCCGGATCGATGTCGGTTACGTCTTCATCAAACGGGTACGCAATCTTGCGGCGGGCGGGGTCAATGCTGGGGGCATCCTCGTCAACGTCGGCGTCCTCGTCGTCCGCAGCAGCGCGCAGTGCGGTGCCGCCGGCACGGCGACGCCACGCGTCCCACGTGCTGAAGAACAGCCCCTGCACGTAGCGGTCGCTAGGCCACTCCAGGTCGGTAATGCGCCAGCCACCCCGACGCTGGTGCGTCAAGGCGCGTAAGGCCACGCGCTGGGCCGCAGCGGCCACCGCAGCCGTTGGAGCAGCCGGGTGCCCTACCCACGGGTGCGCGTGCGCTCCAGCCACCATAGCGGCTGCCCGCAGCCGTGCCGCCCTGTGCGCCACCGCCACCACCAGCGCACGGCGCGGCTCGGCCACGTACTGGCGGAAGCGCGCCATGTACTGGCGCTGCACAGCCGCTGGTCCACCAGTGCGCGCGTCGGCCAGCAGCGCACGGCGGAATCGCGCGTACAGCAACGGCACGGAGTCCATGGCGGTCTTCACGGTCAGCAGCAAGTGGCGGCGGTGCGGCGTCATTTGCGAGCGTCTTCTTTATCGAGTTGTTCTGCACAGATTTCGCACAGTGCACGAGGGCGATCTGTCAGTTCTCCACACGCAGGGCATTCATACCGGCTGCGCGGCAACCGGCACGCCTGTTCCTCGACAATGCGTTTAGCGGCGCTCATGGCAGCGGTGACGTGTCCCCAGCGGGCATGATTGCGCCAACTTCCAGCTCGGTGTGGCCACCCCAGCGGTGCACCGTCTCGATAACGCATTCGGCGTTCTCAACCACAGTGCGGTCATTGCGACGTATCGACACGTCACCCCGAATCCACACGTAGTACATTTGCGCGTAGGTATTGGCCAGCCGACTGTTGAGTATCTTGCTGTTGCCTTCCGGCTGCACGTGACAGTGCAGCTGCAAGTACGGCCAGGGGTTGTACAGTTCTTCGCCCAGGTCGTTGACGCCGCCAACGTTCCGGAAGAACGTCAGCTGCTGCCACGTGGGTAGGGACCACGGGCTGATGTGCATGTCCTGGTGCATGTACATAGTAACGTCAGCCCCAATACTTGCTGCGGTAGGGTTCGAGCATGCGCTTGACTTCGCCAGGCAGGATGTCTGGGTCCTTGGTGGCGTGGCTCACGCGGCCCACCGTCCAGTTCATCAGCGGGCCAAAGCCCTTCAGCCGAACAAACTGCAACGTCACGGCCACGGCGCGCTTCACCCGCTCCGGAATGACACGGAAGCCCGCCTCGTACGTGAATTCCACCTGGCTGTAGTTCACCAGGAAGAACCCGCTGGGCAACCAGCACTCGCCAGTGTACGGGTTGAATTCGATGTCTTCAGCGCGGATGGGCACAAACCGTGGCGGGCTGCCCAGCACGGCCATGACGCTCAGGTAGTTGGCGTTGATCTGGTTCAGCGTGCGGCGGTCTCGTCGGCCGTAGCCGTAGCGCCCCACCACGCCGCTGGCGTCAACCGGGTCGTTAGCGCGCACACTGAAGATGCGCGTGATGGGCCGGTGCGACAGGAGCACCAAGTTGCGGTCCGGCTGTACGTTGTACCGTTCCTTCTCAAAGATGCTCGGCCACAGGCTGCGGTGCATCCAGTCGTCGCACAGGCCCTGCGCAAACCGTACCTGCTGCACCGTGGGTGGGCCGTCGATGCCGTACAGGTTCACCATCTCGTCGGGCGTGGTGTACGGGCGGTCGGGCAGGTAGGCGTTGGCCGTATCTTCCACCGCAAACTGGAACTCCGGCTGGCTGCCATCGCTCTGCACAAGGTTCTGGCCATTGCGGCTGCCGGTGTTCAGTCGCAGCGTGTAGTACTTGCCGAACGCCGTGGGCGGCATCACCGTGCCCGCCAACGGAATGGGGAGGTTCAGCGAGAACACGCCAGGCCCTCGGCGCAAGGTGTACAGAAAATCGCTAAAGCCCGTGACCGGTGTAATGCCATCGACGTCATAGACGTTGAAGCGCGGTGCCTCGGGGTACTCGTCTGGGTCCACCAGGGTGGTAGGGGACGCAGGGTCGTACAGCGACCATACCGTATGCAACGTCGCGCCTTTGCTTACGGTTTCCATCGCGTGTCGTACCCTGCGTGGCTTCTCCCCAGGGACTACTTGCAGAATCCGGCTGCGCGCAGCTGCTCCAGCAGCTGGGCGGGCACAGCATCGTTGCGGCCTTTCATGAACGACACGACGCGCTGCTTGCGGTAGTTGCCCGCATCGTCCTGGCCACTGGACTCGTCCGCCAGGTACACGGTGTGGATGCCCCGGCGTTGGTCGTGGCCGTCCTCACTGTTGGGGCCTGCCAACTCGCCCCGACGGGTTACTATCTTCACATCAGCCATGTCACTGGTCTCCTTCCGGCAGTTGGTGCCGGCCCGTTACTTCTTCTTGTGCGGGTCAGCGTGCGGCGGTGCAGCGTGCGGGTCGTGCTTGGTGGGCGTATCCTCCTCGTCGGCCGCAGCTGCGGCCTTGGGCGGTGCCTTGCCACCGCTGTACGACTCCAACAAGTCCAGGAGTGCGGCCCGCGCCGCTGTGCCGCTCAGCTTGCCCTTGTGCTTGGCGAGAAAGTAATCGACCCACGCGGCAGCGTCAGCGCCGGCCTTGGGCTTGCCAACCTCGGGGTCCATGCCGTAGTCCCGGTGTTTGATCACCGGCTCCGCCGCCGGAGCATCAGGCGGTGGCTTGCCCGCAGGCCACTGCGCCTCTGCGGCTGCCTGCTTGGCTTCCTCTTCGGTGTGCACCGCCTTGACGCTCGGCTGATCTTCCTTGGCGTCGGGCGGTGCCTTGCCAGCGGGCCACTGGTGTTCGTCGCCGGCGTGGTGGGTCTTTGGCTCCACGGTGGACGGGAACTTGCGCGGATCGTTCACTGCCGGCTGGGCGTGCGGGTGTTGTTCGGGGTGGTGCGGGTCCTTGGTCGCCATTGCTGTTGCCTCCTTTCGGCTGCTCGAACAGCAGTGGGTGCTACGGCCGAACGATGGTACCCACGCTGTGCGCGTAGGTGACGCGGTTGGCGTCCACTTCGGCGCTGGTGCCCGGATCGGCCTTGCCTTTGAACACGGGAGCGCCGAACATCACGCCCACGTACTGGGTGGCCAAGTTGCCCAGCAGTCCCAGGACGAACACGCGCGGCTCCGGGGTGGTGATGTAGTGGTACTCGATCAGGTCCTCGGAGACGATGACGCAGTAGTAGTTGTGGCTGCCGGTGTTGGGGCCAGTGGTGATCAGGGCCGGTGCGGGCAGCGACCAGTCGGGGATGATCGGGATTTTGCCAGCGGCGGTGGTCAGCGCCTGGACGCGCACCCCGGCGATCACTTCGTTGTCCCGGTTGGTGACGTCCACTTCGCTGATCTGCCGGTGGTTCTGGCGCTCTTCCTGGTCGATCAGGTCGGCCATCTGCGGGTGTGCGTACAGCGCCGTGACCTTCGCCTCGAAGGCGCGGTTCGACACGATGCTGGCGATTTCCGCCTTGATCCCATCGACGATGCTGGCCGTCGGGCCGATGCTGAACGTGCGGTTGATCTGCGTGAACCCGCCCACGTACTGCGTGGTGGTGGGGTTGGCCAGGTCGGTATCGTTGCCGGACCACAGCGCGATGTCGCTGGTGCGCAGCATGCCGGTGATGCCGTCCTCCACGTCCTTGCCCACCAGGCTCGAGAACATACCCTGCTGCCGGGTGACTTCCACGTCGAACAGGCCGAAGTTGATCTGCATGGAGATCGCCTTCATGCTGATGGCGCGCTCCGAGCGTTGCGGGGTTTCGGCGGTCTGTGCGATCAGGCGCGGATTGGTGAACGCGCCGAACGCGATGGTGCGCTGCTCAAAGTACCGGCCCGGTTGCCCGGTGCTGGGCACGTTGCGGATGCGTTGCCCCAGCACGCCGCGACGGCGCACCATGTCCAGGATCTCGGTCTCGAACTTCGGCAGTTCGATGACCCCGGGACCGGCAAAGTCCGCAGCGGCTTGCAGTTCCGCTACGGTGATGCCACGCTGCGCTGCCTGCGCCTGCATGTAGGCGACGCGGTAGTCGCGCGTGGCCAGCTGGTGCTTCTCGAGCACCTGCCCCATGGACAGTATCTGGCCACCAGGGGCTGGTACCCCCATCTCGCCCGACACGAATCCATAGGAGACGCGACCCTGAATGGTGTGGTCCATTGTACTGTGTCCTCCTAATGGGTTGGTGGGATACGGTTGCTGCGGTCAACAGTGTTGCTATCGGACGACGGGGTTTCAGAGCCCGGTCGCTGGCGTTTTGGAGGGCTTGCCGCGGAGCAGCCCCTGGTCTTGCAGGTCGGTTTTGATGGCGATGCGCTTGCTCACCGGGATGCTGTGCTTGCTCAGTGCAGCGTCCAGGGCACCTTCCTCGTAGCTGCCATCGGCGGAGGCTTGCAGCTGATCGAACTTGCCCAGCGTGCGCATGGTCTCGGGAGCTAGCGACTTGCGCTGCGGCGCAGGCATCAGCGAGCGGGCCGCGCCAGCCTTGACGTCGGTCGGTTCCTTTTCGCCAGGGGCGATGTCGGTGCCGCCACCGTCCGGTGCGCTGTCTTTCGGGCTGACGCCGTTCTCGCGCCCGCCCTGGCCGGGGGCACCGCTGCCGCCCTTCTTGTCGGTGATCAGGCCGGTCACCTTGTCCACCTTGGTGCCCAGGTCGGTGAGCAGCTTACGGTTCTCCACGTTCTCGTCGGTCACCAGCGCGGCCATCGCCTGCAACAGCGGGCCAAACCCGGCTGCGTTGGCTCGCAGAATCAGGGCGCGTGCGCGCCACACTTGCGCCTGCGCCGAGCACTCGGTCACGCGCTTCAGCGCGGTGGCGTGCTGCGCGGCCAGCTCCTTGCGCTGCGCGGGCGCCAACGGCGGGGTGGCAGCGGCGCTCAGTTGTCCGGCCAGGGCAGCGGCCTGCCCTTGGGCGTCGCTGGCGTCCTTGTTCAGGCCCTTGGCCTTGTCGTCAGCCTGGTCGGCCTGCTTGTTCAGATTCTGTTCCTCGGGGGCGTCGCCAGGCTTCATGGCCAGCTGGGCCACCACGCTTTCGATGGCTTGCAGGCGGGGCATCAGCTGGCCGATGACGGCCTGCGACACTGCGTTGACCATCGCCGGGTCTGCGCCCGTGGCCGGCGCTGCACCAGGGTGCGGCGGCATGGGCGCGGGGGCCGGCGCGGCTGGGGGCATGGCCGTGTTGGGCGCGCCACCGGGCATCGCCGGGTGCGGCGCAGGGGCGGGCGGCATCGGCGGGCCACCGCTCAGCGGCTGTACCTGCGGCACCGGAGCCATCGTCTGGCCACCACCGCCACCACCGCCGCCGTTGCTTTGGAAGAACGGCCCTACAGCTGCACCCACGGGTTGCTGAACGATTGGCGCGGCCACGGGTGCGCCCATCACGGGCGGCTGTCCCGGCACTGCCGGCTGCTGGGGCTGCTGCGGCGCATAGGCAGGCTGCGGCCCACCGGGCATCGCCTGTACAGCGGGAGTCGTCATCGCTTGCTCCTCCTTGTCGAATTTGACCGTGACGCTCGCTGCCTGCATCGCCTCGGCGGCTAGCTGCGTCTGTTGATAAGCCGCTGCGCCGCGTTGCAACGCCGCAGCACCAGTGTATCGCATGCCCCGCACCGTCCACACCGGTTGGCGGGGGTCTTCTACGTCCACGTGGCTCACTTCGTAGCTGGTGCCCATCAGCCCAGCGCGGGCCGCGTTGCGCAGCTGCGCCACTTCGGCCGGAAAGTTCTTGGCCCACAGGTGGCCCGCTATCGTGACGCTGTGCGGGTCCGCGCGGAACCCCGGCACCGCGTACTGCGGCGCAGGGTCCTCGCCGATGGCCGCATGCGTGATCACGCCGATGGGCTGCTTGGTGGCATGGCCGGCCATCATGCCACTCTGCACGTTGATCGGCATGCCAATCAGGTCTTGCAGGCTGGCAGCCGCTACGTCGTGCGGGATCATCACCAAGTGGCCGTTGCTGCCGTTGGGCGGACGGTCACTGGGCTGGTCCACAGGGTGCAGCGTGGCCTTGAACGGCACGATGTTGGGGTGTGGGTCGTCTTGCTCGGCGTAGAAGGCATACGCGCCGATCTGCGCCTGCAACGACAACGGCGCTAGCACGAGTGCCGACCCGCCACCCGGCGACGGGCAGGCACCAGACGACGGGTCGGCCCGTGCCTCCAACGCCGGTAGCGGTGCTGGCAGGCCAGCTAATTCCCGGCGCAGGCGACTACGCGGTAGGCGCAACGTGCGCGTCGGTGCGGCGGACGCGTACATAGCGGCCACTTCTTTGAACGTCTTGTCGCTGGTCACCTGCTCGTCGCCGTCTGGCTCGGGGTGCTCGCCCTCCGGCGCGTGCGTCTCACCGTGCGGCGGCTCCTCGGATGCGGCGCGCATGGCCGTGAACGCGCCCCACGCATCAGAGAACACCGCCGGCATGGTAGCCGCGCCAGGCCCCGCACCGTCGGCAGCGGCTTTGCTCTTCTTGTCGTCGCTGCCACCGGGCGTGTCGCCCTTGTTCTTCATGTACCAAGCCAGCGCCCACGGATTGTCAATCTCGGGGTGCTCCTTCATCTTGGTGACGGTCTCTTCCCACCCAGGTGGCGCTACGCTGTTGAGCACCACACCGCAGGCGGGGCACTGCGTTGGGAGCACGCCGGCCTTGAGCGAGTTAGAACATGCCGCGCACAGTTGCATCGTCATGGAATGCGTTCCCTCTGCAAGTTGTTACCCGCCGTGGGGGCAACTCCGCCAACCTTACGTGGTTGTTACCTCACGGCCCACGATGCGTATAGGCCCCTTGATCAAGGGACTTGCACCCAGCCCAGGACACGCTGCCGTCCCCGCCCAGCAGAAACGCCTTGCCGCTACGCTGCCGCCGCGGCCCACATTCCGACAGGCCAAACGGCGTCAACCCGTCCACGCGCGTAAACGGCACGCCGGCCCACCGCGCGTAGCGATGCAGCGTGCGATACTGCACCGCCGTGCCCGCCCACGCATAGCCCCAGCGCGCCCACACGTAAGCGCCCCGGTAGGTGGCTTGCTCGTCGTCGGTGTTGCTCACCGCCAACACGTACACGGCGCGGATGCCGCTCATCGCTAGAATCGCCTCGGCGCGGCGCATGTACCGGTGCCCCACGCCGTGATGCTGCTGGGCCACGGGCAACACCAGCTGCTCCATGAACACGTTGCGCCCAGCGTGGTCGATGGCCCACTGCACCGCCGCACCGCCTGCGGCCTCGGCCAGTACGCTGGCGCACCGTAGGCGGCGGCTGTACTCGGTAACGGCCAGGTTCAACGCCTGCCGCCACGCGTCCACCAGGCGGTCGGCCAGCTGGGGCCAGCTGCGGTACGTCATTCGGCGTTGCCGAACAGCCGCTGGCGTTCGGCTTCCACGTCCTCGTCGGTCGGCATGTCCGTTGGCGTGGGCGGCGGGTTGTCGTCCCAGCCCATCTCCTGTGCAAACTCCGGCGTCTGCTGGTAGTCAGCACGTTGCCGGGGGCGTTGCTTGCTCATGGTTGTACTCCTCGCACGCCGTACCACATCACCTCGCCCAGCAGAAACTTCTTGCCCACGGCCTGGTCGGCGTAGCCGTGCGGGTCGTCGTGCGGCACGCGGAACGTGGCGATGTCGTGCGGCGTGTGCAAGTTGCGCAGGGCTTCGTCGGGTAGCTTGATCTCCGGGTACTCCTGTTGCATCCACTTGCTGAACTTGGCCACCGCGCGTTCGCGAGAACTCGGCGTGCTGAACTTCCACCCTGGTTGCATGGCCCACGTGTACGCGCCGTTCATGCCACCGTGTGGGTCGCTCATGGCCAGCATGCTGATGTGGTCCGCACCCAGCGCCGCCGCCGCCTTGTAGCACGCATTGTGATACGCACTGCCGATGCCCTGACCCTGGTACTCATGGTCCACGTGCAGTGAAGTAAGGTCCAACACGCCGTCCCGGTACTCGCGTTCGACTTCGGCCACTACGTCACGCCCATTCATCACGAACTGCGAGAACGACAGCTCCGGCGGGTCGCCCGACGAGGACTTGGAGAACCCCAGCACCGTGTCCACCTTGGTGACGGGCACACCGGCGTCCTTGCAGATCTGGCCCAGGCTCATCAGCTGTTCGACGCCGGCATACGGAATGCCCACCGTCTCGCACGCCTTGTGCAGCGCCTTTACATCGGCCACGTCGAGCACGCCACCACCGGCATGCAGCCGTATGTTGATGCGCCGCTGCGTGGCGGTCGGGTCGCTGGCCACACCGGCACCGCTCGTCCACTTGCCGGCAGCGTCTCGAGCCTCCTCGGTGACGTCGTGCGCGGCCTGCACGGTGCGCTGCTTGCGGCGCTTGGCGTACCACTGGTGTATGGCCGCGCGCCGCTGCTGCGGGGTGTACGGCTGCGGGTCAACGCCCGCCTCGCGCGCAAAGGCCGGCGTGTTCAAGTAGTTGGGGGGTTTGGTGGTCATGTGGCCAGCTGTACGCTCCACTGCATGTGGTGCGTACTCATAAATTCCTTGCCCAGGGTCTTACCGGTCGAGTCAGTGAAGTTGGCCATGTCCACCGGCTGCATCATCTTTGGATACCGCTTCTCTACTTCGGCTGCCGCCCCAGGGTGCGCTTCGGCCAGCCAATTACGGAACCGCTTGTCTTGATACTCCCAACTGTGCGGGTCTGCCGGCGGAAACCCCAGCTTGGCCCACGTGTACGCGCCGTTCATAGCGCCGGGGCTGGTGGTTGCCTCGAACGCCAGGCCCTTTATGCCCAGACTCGACGCCAGCTGCCCCAGCTGCCCCACCATGCGCGTGGCCGTGCCCTTGCCCTGTAGGTCGTCGCGCAGGCCAAAGTAGTCCACGTGCACCGCTGCGCTCGGCTTTCCAGCGTCTTTCTCGCTGGCGGTAATGGTGATATCCAGCGTGGCGGCTGCGGCGTAATCGGTACGCTCGCGGCGCTGGTCCTCATAGTAGCTGCTGACGTGCGCCCAGTGTTCCTCGTCGCTCATCTGGTCCCACATCAACTCCTGGTCCTCGGTAATGCGCTCGCGCAATTCGTCGCTGGGCATCTCCACGTCGTCGGCATGCCGCTCGGCTTCCTCGGACAGATGCTCGGCCACGCGGCTGTTCGCCCACGCCATGAACTTCTCTTGCGCCGTGCTGGGCTCCCACGTGCCCAACTCCAGCTGCATGGGGTTGGTCGGCTCGTACGGGGGCCACGGGCCGTGCCAGCCCTCGGGGGCTTCGTCCTCGAACTTGAGCGTGGCAAACACCTTGGGGTCCACCACCGTGGGCGGGTCGTCATCGGCGCTGTACACACCGTACCCATTGTTGCTGTGGTACGTGCGTGTATCTTGATCCACGTTCAGCCGATCCGTGTCGGCACCGTAGTGCACATGCGGATCAATGGTAACACCAACATCCTGTAGTCCTTCGGCCACCGCCTGCTCAAACTCATGGTTGTTGTTCAGTAGCCGCTCCATGGCGATGTGGTTGGGTTCGCCACCGTCGCGCCAGCTGCGCACCACGTCGTCTTCAAAGTCGCTGCGCGTATCTTCCATCCAGTGGTCACACGCCTCGTTCTCCAACCCGGCATTCTCGACGTCGCCCCAGTTCTCGTACTGCGGCGGGCCATCCTCGTCGTCCACGCGGTCGCCGTCGAGCGTCAGGCGCATCTCGCGTGTGTCGGGGCCGGCGCGGTCTACGCGAACCTCGGGCGTCAAGCCGTCGCGCTGGTCCTCCGGCACGGCCTGCCACAGTCCCTCGGTCAGCGCGGTGGCCACGTCGGGGTTCAGGTCACGCTCCTTCAGCCACTCGCGAAAGTCGTTGATATTCACCAGGTCGCGTTCGTGCCACGGGGGCGCGGCCCACGTCTTCTTCCAGGCGGGCTGCTCCTCGGCAGGCGTGGGCTTGGCACCCTCGCCACCGCCCGGTGCCGTGGAGAACTCACCGGTGTTGGCGGGGTTGCCGCCACGGGGGTGCGCGCTGTCGTCAAACTCGGCCGTCAGCTCTTCGCCGCCGGTATGCTGCTCGCCAGGGGCCAACGCCTCCGGGTCGTCGGGGTTCATGCCCAACTGCACGGCACGCTCGGTCAGGGCGGTGCGGGCGTCGGCGTCCAGGTCAGTCGAGAGAAAGTGCCGCACCAGGCCACGCTCCCAGTTGAGCATGTAGCGGTCGATCTCGGGCTGGGCAGCTGCCCAGGCAGCGTCGGCCAACTCGTCCTGGGTCATCTCGTCGAGTGGCTTCATTTCAGCGGCCCGTCAAAGTGCACCGACGTCACATACGTATCCTTCACCGGCTGGCCGTTCACCTTACGCCCGTGCCAGCCCACCCGCTTGTGAAAACCCTCGAACCGGTACAGGTCCGCCACGTGGCGGTCGGTGTCGATGATCCAGCCGAAGGTGCCGCCACGCACGTCGTGGTGCAGCTGGCGGGCCGTCTTGGCCATCAGCTCCTGTTTGCGCAGCATGATGTCTCGCGCCTTGCGCAAGTTGTACGCCTTGCGCCGCTCGGGCGTCATGCGCGCCATCATCTCGCGTTCTTTCTTGGTCACACCGCCGATGCTGCTGCGCCACTTCTGCGCGCCAGTGCTGTTGCTGACCAGTCCGGCCTTTGCCTCAATGACTAGGTGGTCCGCAATGATGTCGGCAGCCTCGTTGGGCTTCACGTGGTTGAGATACCGCGCGTCCTTGAACCCGTGCTGCCGCAGGTACTGCACCGTCAGCCGCTCGCCCAGCCGGCCCGTCTCCTGCTTGGTCAGCTGGTGCTCCAACGGCACCGGGTCCTTTACGTGCGCACGGTCCGCAACATCTCGGCGGCTGATGTGCACCTTGGTATCGTCACTCGCACCACCAGCGGTGGTGAACCGCCCTCGCTCGTCGCGGGGGTGCAGCACTTCGTCCCAGGTGTGGTGGCCTTCGGCCTCGGCGTCCAGGTCGTCAGCCTCGGCAGCTAAGTTGGCACCGCGCAGCGGCACGTCGGCATGCACGCGCACTTCGTGCAGGTACTCGTCGCCAGGTTCGAGCAGCGCCTCGCGCGGGATGGCGCTCTTGGACACCGAAATGATGCCAATGTTCTTCGGCTCAAAAGCCGCAAGCTGCTCCGTCGGCGTGAAGACCATCGGGTTGCGCAACGGCGAGTCACTCTCGTTCTGGTAGCGCCGGTACACGTTGGGGCCAGGGTGCGCGGCCTCCCACAGCTTCAGCCCGTCGGTGTCGCGTATCTGCAGGTAGAAGTTGTACGCATCCCGTGCCAGGCCCGGTGCGCGCGTGGCCAGCGGCTCACTGCCCGGATACTCGTTACCAGCGTTCACGTGGTAGTTGAACACCGCCGCCTCGACGGCACGATCCAGCGACCCCTGCGGCACGCCGGAATCGCGTTCGTCTTGGCGCGCAAACCGCGTCAGCATCTCCTTGACGGCAGGCTCATCGTGCGCTTGGGTGACGATCTCGTGGCCACGCAGCAGCGCCGTAGTAATCAGCTCGGCGTCGGCACGGTTGCGCGTCAGGCTGACGCCAGGGCGCGTGCCACCACCCAAGCCTTTGTCAGCGTCCTGTGCTACCAGAGCATCAGCCTTGTGCAGCGCGTCCAGCGCCGTGGTGGCATGGTACAGCGTGTCGGGCAGATCGTCGTGGTCGATTGGCTTGCCACGCAGCAGGTCGCCGTGGCCGCGCCACTGCCACTTTTTTGCGCCCCAGTCGCTGATCTCCTTGACGTCCGCCAGCGTGTGGTAGATGCGCAAGCCGCCCGCCCCCTGCGTGAACTTGCCGGCAGGGTCGCGCGGGTGTTCCTCTTCCTCCCACTCCGCAGCTGCGGCAGTGAAGGTGGCTGCGGTGTGCGGTATGCGGTCCTGCCGCAACGTGACGTGCCAGTTGCCGTAACCGTCCTGATGCGGGTGGCTGGCCACGTGGTAGGTGCGCGCCGCAGGCACGATCAACTCGAACGCCTTGCCCTGCTCTCGGGGCCTGCCCTGCTCGGGCCACGACGGAAAGGTGACGCCTGCGTACCGGCGCTCGGGCGCTTCCAAGTGCACCACCACCGGCACCGGGTGGTCAAGGAACTCCTGCCACGTGCTCAGGTAGTCCTTCATCACGGTAGGCTCGCTGGTAAAGCTGGTCGGTACGCGGTACGTCACCGTGTCGCCGCCGTAGCGCGCCCACATCTCGGCGGGCTTCTCAAATACTTCGGCACGCAGCAGCGCCTTGCCCGCCGGTAGTTCCACCGTCCCCTGCGCAGCAGCGTCTTGGATGCGGCCGACTATCGACGTGCCCTCCTCCCAGTCCTTCGGCCCCATCTCGGTGCCCATCGTGCTGACGCTTGGTTTGTTGCCGCGCCAGGACTCCGTCAGGTCCAGCGCCGACTCTGCCCACGAGTCCCATTCCGACTGCGTCAGCCCAGCGTACTTTCCATCGTGCCACGCCGGGGGGCCGGCCTCTACCGTACCGCCGCCAGACGTCCAGCGGCCTTGCGCGTTACGCTCCTGGTCCTCGGAGTAGGCCAGCAGCGCCGCTTCGGCAGCCAGCACGGCTTCGGCCGTAAGGGGCGGCGTGTTGCAGCCGCACGGCAGCAGGTTGCACTGGCCACAGGGCTGCGTCAACGGCTGTATGTAGCTGCTGGGCAGCGTGGCGGGGTCCTCGGGCTCGTCGAACGGCGGAATCAGCGGCGCGTCGGTTTGGCCGCTGATCTTCCACATGGGGCCAATCTGCTTGAAGATCTTCCGCCCGCGCTTGTCGTGCGGGTACAGCGCCTCTTCAATCTGCTCGGACAGCTTGGCCCACTTGCCGCCGTGGCCACGGGGTTCGTCGCTGACGTCGCGCGCCTCGACGCACGGCTCGTCGGCGGGGTGCGGCTGGTGGCACTGCTCGCACACCGGCACGGCCGCTTCCGACTTCAGGTCGTCCTCGCGATGGCGGATCATCTCGTCCGTCACCACTTCGTGCTTCAGTATGTCGCTGGCGGGCACGTCGGTACTGCGCTTCAGCCACGTGCCGTGGCTACCCGCCTGGCTCAGTGGGTCGGCCTCATCCTCCTTCCAGCCACGCTGCTCGCGCACGTGTACCAGGGAGATCTTGCCGCTGCCGAACTTCTTGTTGAACTCCCAGTCCATCTTGCCGGCCCACCGCAAGGCGTCGGCCCGGTGGGTAAAGGCAAAGTGCTGTCCGCCGCCGTAGCGCGTGCCCGCTTTGCCCGCCGGAGCCCAGTTGGTGGGTGCCGCCTTGCGCACGAGTCCCATCTTCGCAATCGACGGCACGTGCTCGGTGAACGTCACATGGTACAGCACCCCCGTGCTGGACCAGCGGCCACGGGCATCGCGCGGTTGGTCGGGAGACCCGGCCTCTAGCGCACCGGCCTCCAGCTGCGCCCACACGGCGCAGCCACACGGCGCTAACGCACACTGCGGGCACAAAGCTAACGCGGGGGTCGTCACGTGCTACTGCCGCCCTCTCGCTTTAGCCGTAGGGCACGGCGCGTCGCCCGGTCGCGCGGGGCGCGGCGGGGCTTGGGCGGCGGTGGGCGCTCGGTGCCGGCCACCTTACGCACCGCCGCCAGCGTGGCAGGGTCGTGCGGCATGCTACGCGTAGCCGGCCCCTGACGGGCGGCACGGCGGGCGTCAAACTGCGCGCCGCCGTCGTTGTAGTTGGACACCAGATTGTCTAAAAGCTGCTGGGCCAACTCGTCGGTGTCGGCCTGCGTGGGCTGGTACGGGAACTTCGGCTCGCTGTCTGCTGGGTCGGCCATAGCTAGTTGCACACCCACACGCCGTTCAGGCGCTTGGCCAGTGCTCCGGTGCCACCGCTGGCGCACGGGTTGGCCACCGTGCAGTCGGTGCAGTACATGATCGTGCCGTTGATCGGCGCAAAGCTGGCCAGGCTGGCCTGCGCCATGCCCAGGTAACTGTCCCAGTCGGCCAGCGTGGCGTGCGTGCCGTTGTTGTTCAGCCGGTTGCCGCGCACAATAAATCGCTCGTGCGTGTTGTGTCCCGCCACCAGCGGCGTAGCCGACGTGGACAGCAGGTAGTTGCCCTGCACGTTCACCGTCATGTCGGCGTTGCTGCCGGTATTCGTCTTGACGATAGTGATGGCCGCTGTTGACAGGCCCAGATAGTTGCCAATGATGTTCACCGGCCCGGAGTTCTGCACGTACACCACCGTGTCGCAGTACCCCGCACCCACGCCGGTGCAGCACGGCTGCGGCGCACCGGCACCGGTGCACGTGGCGTTGGTGATAAAGCCGTTGGCGCTGAACCGGTTGCCGATCAAGTTGACCGGCCACTCACCGCTGGACGGCCCTGCCGTCAACAGCAGCGGCCCGGTAGAGTTCTCGGAGTCCCAGCCCATGATGGTCACGCCACGGTTGGGCGGCGTGCCCAAGTAGAAGTCCCCGCCGGCGTTGCTGCCGCCGTTGCCGCCCACCCACGTGGCAAAGCCGCCCGTGGTCGTCTGCAACCCATAGCCCAGCGTGCTCATGCGGCAGTTGAGGAAGTTGTGCGCCACGCTCTGGCTATGTTCGATCGTCCAGCCCACCGACGCCGTCGCGCCGTTCTGAATGGCCACCTGTTCCCACAGGTCGGTGTCGTTGTTGGTGTCCGACCCTGTCACACAGTTGCCCGTGGCGTTGCCGGTGCAGCAGTACCACGGCACCAGATTGGCCGTGCACGCCGCGTTGGACGGGTTGGCGTAGTCCACCACCTTGGTCAGCAGCCCGGAGGACGCGCCGCTGGTGGTGCCATCGATCGTGATGTTGCGGAAGACGCGCATGCGCGGGTTCACTACGCCCTGCGATGCGTCGTTCTCGAGGAAGAACGCCACGTTCAGCGGTGCGGCCGACGTGGGGTTGATCGAGAAGTCCTGGTACACGGTGCGCTGCGTGTCGGCGATATACCACATCGGGTTGCGGGTGCTGCCCGCCCACAGAAACTTGGTGGCCGTGGGGCCTTTGCCCTTCCAGATGCCGCCGTAGTGGCTCACGTCAGAGATACCAGGGGCGGTGGCCCCGTCGATGACGGTGTACGAACCCGCTTGCAGGTCAAAGAAGATCGGCTTGGTGTTGGTCAGCGCGCCGAACTTCATGGGTGCCGGCATGGTGATCGTGCACCCTGCGGACGGGCACGCGCTGATGGCCGCTGAGATTGCCGCTGTGTCGTCTGTCACGCCGTCCACCCGCGCCCCGTACGTGCGCGGGTCCAGCACAATACCGGGCAGCATGCCGCTGGGCGGCTCCATGCCGCACTGCGCGCACGCCACTAGGTTAACGGTTATGGCACCCGTGCAGCCGCTGACCGCCGACAGGTTAGCCCGCACCCAGCCGGTGGGCAACTGTATGGGGATGAACGCACTGGAGCCCGCCGCCACCGTCGTCTGTGTAATAGTGGTCAGCGCGCCCCACGTGGGACCGGCCACCTGCAACGTACTTTCGATTGCCAACGTGTAGCTGGTGCACGGACTGCCCACAATCACCTGCACTTGGGCGCGGCTGTACTTGCTGACGTCCTGCACGGGGCTCACACCCGTGGTCGTCACGGCAGCCAGCAACGGTAATGTCACGCTGACCCCAGGCGGCGGCGCGGGCGCAAAGGGCAGAAACGTGGGCGTCACCGTGGCCGTAGCGGTTGACGTCTGGGTGGCGGTGCGCGTGGGCGTCTGGCCATAGGCCAGCGGCAGCGGCGGCAGGCACAGCACGCCCACCAGGGCGACGGCGGCAGCTAGTACGCTACGCATCATGGGACACTCTCCGTATCAGGCCACCGGGGTAGCTTCTCCCCAGAAGGCAAACCCCGGTGGCCGTCTACTAGGTGGTGGTAGGGCTAGGTGTTGCCAGCGGGTCGGCGTGGGAGCCCACCGACCGTCTCAAGTTGTTCAGTGGTGATGGCGGCTCTGGGCCAGGGTGCGCAGCACCAGCTCCACGCGCACCAGGCCGGGCACGGGCTGACCAACGACGATGGACGCGGTGTCCTCGAAGATCGTCCCGTCGGGCGTAGTGACCGACACGTGGATGTCGGCACTGCCGACGGCCAGGATGGTCACGGGGATGTCTGTGAGCGACGGCGCACCGCCTGGCGGCACCGCCACGGTGTCGGGCACAGTGGCCACGCTGGTGTCGTTGGATGACAAGCTGACGTTGGAGCCTTCGGGGATGGTGGCACCATTGACCGCACTGTGGCCAATGATGTCGGCCAACACCGTGTCGCCGAGCATGCAATTGAGGACCATAGCATGTTACTCCTTCCTGTGTGCGCGTTAGGGGGTGGGTGGG
>Ga0318546_10000049_pt1 | contig 33878 bp, 25 predicted proteins | sample GRESIP169b2f19_FD_203514 | JGI IMG/M metagenome (GOLD analysis project Ga0318546, IMG submission 203514) | Tropical soil microbial communities from Luquillo Experimental Forest, Puerto Rico - GRE.SIPMG.169b2f19 | ecosystem: Environmental > Terrestrial > Soil > Tropical forest > Bulk soil...
AAACTGCAGGATTATCGTCACGGATGGTGTAGATGAGGCTTATCTGCCGGCCTTTGCCATCACAGTGCATCCCCCGGCAGCCGACAAACCGGTGATCTCCGGTTCGCCGCCAAAAAGCGTGACCGTCGGGCAGACCTATTCCTTCACGCCCACGGTGTCGAATCCTGCAAAGCTGGCGCTGCGTTTCGTGATCTGGAGCAAACCTGCGTGGGCGACGTTCAACGCCAGCACCGGCCACCTCGCCGGCACACCTGCCGCGGCCAACGTCGGCACGCAAAACGCCATCAGGATTATCGTCACGGATGGTGTAGATGAGGCTTATCTGCCGGCCTTTGTCATCACAGTGCATCCCCCGGCAGCCGACAAGCCGGTGATCTCCGGCACTCCGCCGACCAGTATCACCGCGGGCAGTACCTACAAATTCCAACCCACGGCGCACGATCCGACTGGCAAGGCTCTGTCATTCTCGGTGCAGAACAAGCCGTCCTGGGCGAGCTTCAGCATTGCCACCGGTCTTCTCGACGGCACCCCGACAAACTCACAACGCGGCACTTACAGCAACATCATCATCAGCGCGAGCAATGGGCAGAACTCCAGCGCGCTGCCCGCATTTGGCGTCACCGTCGGCAGCAAGACTGGCTCAGCGACCCTCAACTGGGCGGACCCGACCGTAAACACCAATGGCACCAGGCTCACCGACCTCGCCGGAATTCGTGTTTATTACGGGACTTCGGCGTCGAACCTCAGCCAAATGGTGCAGGTGGCCAATGCCACGGCGACCAGCATCACGATCAGTAACCTCACGACCGGCACCTGGTACTTTGGCGGCGTCGCATACACCACCGGCGGAACAGCGAGCGCCATGTCGGGGATCGTCAGCAAGTACGTTCCATGAGTCGGCGCCGAGGCTTGCAGGCAACGCTGTCGCCAGATTGCAGCGTCGCCTCATCGAGACATTTGCCGCGGGCGCTGTGACCCGCTCTACTGAGTAACGGACGCACGCGCATCGGCGGCCCCTGCGGGGCGCGGCCGTCGCGAGCAAAGGGCAAACCCGTCGCAAGGCGGGGACGCAAAGCCTCCGGTCCCGGACCACACGAGACAGCGGGGTTGCCGGTACGCCTTGGCATACGAGGCTATCGTCAGACGATCGCGCCGCGCGGTTTACTCCGTGCGGCGGATCGGAGCGGCGCTTCCCCAGTGCGACTCGCTAGCGGGAAGGCGTATGACACACATCAGTCTCTCCAGGCACCAGGCGGCTGCGCGAATCCTTTTTGCATCCGTTGCGGCTGCGGCCTGGTGCAGCGTCGGCATGGCGCAAGAAGGTTGGCGGTCGCATGATCACGTCACAATCTCCGGCTCACCACCGACGAGCGTCACCGCCGGGCAGGCTTACACCTTCACGCCCAGCGCCACAGATTCGCAGGGCCGCACGCTGTGGTTCGCCATCAGCAACATGCCCTCGTGGGCGACTTTCAACACCAGTAGCGGACAACTGTCCGGCACGCCGCCCGCCGGCAGCGTGGGTAACTACGCGAATATCGTGATCGCGGCCAGTGATGGCAGAACCCATGCCACGCTGCCGGCCTTTACCGTGCAGGTACTCGCCGGCGCGACGAGCCCGGCACCGCCGCCACCGACCATTTCCGGGACACCGCCGACCAGTGACGTTGCGGGGAGTCCCTATTCCTTTCAACCCTCCGCGAGCGGCCCGAGCAACATGACGCTGGCCTTCTCGGTGCAAAACAAACCCACCTGGGCCAACTTCAGCATCGCCACCGGCCAGCTCTCTGGCACTCCCGCCAGCACGCAGACTGGCACGTATTCCAACATCGTAGTGAGCGTCAGCGACGGCGTCGCCTCCAACTCGCTGGCTCCCTTCAGCATTACCGTGACACCGGCAACGGCGACAACCAGCAATGCGACACTGAGCTGGACGGCGCCCACCGCGAATACCGACGGCAGTGCCCTCACCGGCCTTGCAGGCACCCTGATCTACTACGGCACCTCCGCGTCCAATCTCAACCAGTCCGTGCAGGTCGCCGGCGCCACGCAGACGAGCCATACCATCAACAATCTCACCTCGGGCACCTGGTACTTTGGCGGCGTGGCGTACGCGACCACGGGTGCGCAAAGCGCCCTATCAGGTCTCGTCAGCATTACGATTCCTTGAGCAAGGAGGATCGCTGAACCCGGCCAGGCGCTCTTCAGCCGGCCCGTGCCGCGTCCTCGCGGATCGTGCGTCCGCTCGTCCACAGATGCCACGCCGCCCAGAAACCCGTCGGCGCGAGCAGCAGCAGCGCCCAGCGCAGTGACTCCGCTCCGGCGCCGAAGGAGGCGGCGAACCAGTCGCTCAGCCAGCCGATAAGCTGAGGCGCGAGCAGCAGATTGGCAACATTGGCGAGGAACAGCAGGATGGCACACACGGTCGCGCGCATGTGCGCCGGGACCACGTTCTGCAGCAGGCCAAGGATCGGCCCGATGTAGAAGTACACGGCGGGCACGAAGACCCACAGCAGGAGCACGGCCGTCCGTTCCGACACCACCCAGTAGAGCAGCAGCGAAGGCACGGTGGTGAGTGCGGTAACCCAGCCGAGGAGCCGTGTCACGTAGCGCGGATCGGCGGCGGCGCGTTGCGCCATGAGCCATCCGGCAAGAAGCGTGCTGGCGGTGCCGGCAATCAGGTGCATGGGCCCCAGCAGTTGCCCCGCCTGCCCGACGCTCAGGTGATGGGAGCGCTGCAGGAACGCCGGCGTCCACCACATCAGTCCCCAGCTCCAGAAGGTGGCCACGGCGCCGCCGATGAGCAGGTGCACCGCCGAGCGTTGGGCGGCGATGAAGCGCAGCGTAGCGGGCAAGGTGCTGCGCGCAGCGGGTGTGGGCGCGGCGTCGAGCTGGCCTCGTCGTGGCTCCTGGACCGTGAGCCACACGATGAGCGCCAGGATCACTCCCGGGATCCCGAGCACGAGGAACGCCGCGCGCCAGCCACCGCGCTCGGCGGCCGTGCCCGCCACCGAGGAGCCGAGCCACGCACCGAGGCAGGCCCCCAGGGCGAAGACCGTGAGTGCCATCGGCCGGCGTGCCGGAGGGAACTTGTCGGCGAGGATCGAGGTGGAGGGCGGAGTGCCGCCGGCCTCACCGATGCCGACGCCAAAGCGCGCCAGGGTGAGCTGCAGGGTGTTATGGGCCAGCCCGCAGAGCGCCGTCATCGCCGACCACGCCGCGAGCGACACCGCGAGGATGTTGCGGCGATTGGCACGGTCCGCGAGCGCGGCGACCGGGATGCCCACCGTCACGTAGAACAGCGCGAGCGCACCACCGGTGAGGAAGGCCATGCCCGCGTCGCTCAGGCGCAGTTCCGCGCGGATCGGCTCGATGAGCGTCGAGATCGAGAAGCGGTCGGCGATGTTGAGAGCATAGACGACGGTCAGCACGCCGAGCACATACCAGCGATCGGGCGCCGCCGCCGCAGCCGGCAAGGTGGTACGGACAGGTGTCGCAACCGTCCGCGCCGCACTCATCGTGGGCCGCGGGGAACTCGTGCGCAGCGATTCGCGGACATCTGACCCAGGCGTATGGCGCTCGGACGCATAACGACCGGGATCATAGCAACCACGACACTTACCGTGCATGGCATGCCGCGTGCCGCCGCCGTCGGACGGGGGTGTTATCGGTAGAAGTACGGATCGAGCACGCTCACCTCGGTAATCCGTGTCACCGGCAATCGGCTGCGGTTCGCTGCCCGGCGAATGGCCTCGGGCGATGGTCCATCCCAGACGCAGAAGGTGCGGGTCTTGTCCGCGCTGACGTAAGAGTGCACCCAGGTCACCTGCTCCGCCAGATTGTTCTGCACCACCGCGCGGACGCTGGTAGCGCCGACCTCATCCACCGGAATCCGCAGTCCCCCGGGAAACTCTCTCTCGATGATATAGCGTGGCATACGTCCTCGCGAGCCCGGCGGACTGGCCGAACGATAGCGTTCCTGCGGCCCGCGCACTTGGGGCAAGCTACCCACATTAGTCACCGCGCATCCCCAGATTGGGACCCCCGTACCCAATTGCCGCGCCTTATCCGATACTCCTCGCGTGGACCTCCTGGAACGCCACACGCAGCTCGAGGATCTTGCGCAACACCTGCGCGCGGCGGCTGCGGGAACCGGCAAGATCGTGTTTGTGAGCGGCGAAGCCGGTGCCGGCAAGAGTACGGTGGTCGAGATGTTTGCACAGCAGGCACCGCGTGGCACACGCCTGCTGTGGGGTCACTGCGACGCACTGCAGACCTCACGTGTCCTCGGACCCGTCCACGAGGTGGCGAGCGGTTTGTCCCTGCCGCAGGCGTCGAGATCCGAAAGCAGTTCGCGCGAGGCGCTGTTCGGTCAGCTGCTCGAGCGGCTGTCGCCGCCCCACCCCGTCAGCCTGGTGGTGCTCGAAGACATTCACTGGGCCGACGAGGCAACACTCGACTTCGTACGCTTCCTCGGCCGGCGAATTCAGCGCACGCGCTGCCTGTTGATCGCGACTCACCGTGACGACGAGCTCCCCGCAACCCACCCGCTGCGTGCGGTGCTGGGTGAGCTCATCGGACAGCACGCCGCGCGGCTGCGCATACCGGCGCTGTCGCTCGCCGCCGTTGAGCAGCTGGCGCGCGGCACGCGCCACGACGCGAGGCATATCTATCAGGTGACCGAGGGCAATGCGTTCTTCGTCCGTGAGCTGTTGTCGGCTCAGCCGGGCACCGTCCCGGAGACGGTGCGCGATGCGGTGCTGGCGCGCCTCATGGCGTGCTCGCCCGCTGCGCGCGCACTCACCGAGCTCGTATCGCTGCTGCCTGGCAAGACGCCGTCCTGGCTCCAAAATACGCTGCTCGGTGATAGCGGCGCGGCGGCCGACGAAGCCGTCGCACGCGGTCTGCTGCGCGACTACGAGGACGCGCTCGGTTTCCGCCATGAGCTCGGGCGACTGGCAGTTGAGGGTGCGGTACCGCGTGCACGTGCCCGCGAGCTGCACGCGTCCATCCTGGAGGCGCTCGCGGCGCATGACGCCGATCTGTCGCAGCTCGTACACCACGCCTCGCACGCGCAGGACATACCGGCGCTGCTGCTGTACGCGCCGCAGGCCGCCGAACGTGCCGCGCTCGCCGGTGCGCATCGCGAGGCCGTCGCTCACCTGGCAACGGCGCTGCGCCATGCCGACTCGTTGACCTCGCCCGAGCGCGCCCGGCTGCTCGAGCGCCACGCGCTCGGATGCAACATGACCAACCAGGTTGCGACCGCCATTGCCTCGGCGCAGACGGCGCTGGCGCTGTGGAAGGCGCTGGGTGACGTCACGGCACAGGCGCGCGTGCAGCTGTTGCTGGCGCAGCAGTACTGGAAGGCAGGTCAGAAGTGCCTGGTGGACCAGCACGTGAACCGGGCCATCGAGTTGCTCGAGACGCTGCCGCCGTCACCCGAGCTCGCCATGGCCTACAGCAATCGCTCGCGCTTCGCGATGACCGGCCACCGTTGGGAGGAGGCCGTGCAGTACGGCGAGCGCGCGCTGGAGCTTGCCGAGCGTTTCGCCGACCACAGCGTGCGTGCTCACGCGCTCACCAACATCGGGGCCGCACTCCTCAGCGTCGGTGAGGCGGAAGCACTGGAGAAACTCGAGCGTGGCCTTGCGGTCGCGTTGGAGCACAACCTGTCCGAGCACGCCGGACGCGCCTACGCCAACTTAGTGGAACTCGCGGTCTCGCAACGCCGGCCCGAGCTCGCCGAGCGCTATCTCGCCACCAGCGTCGACTACTGCGAGACGCACGAAGTGCAGGACTGCCTTTCCTACAACCGGGCGTACGGGGCTTATTTCGAGCTCAACAGCGGCCACTGGGACGAGGCTGCGCGGATGGCGACCGAGCTCATCGAGTATCACGCGCTCGCCGCGGCACAGCGCATTCCGGCGCTCGCCGTGCTGGCCGTCGTACGCTCACGCCGCGGGGATCCTGGCGTGGATGCGCTGCTGGATGAGGCATTGCAGCTCGCAGTACCCACGTGTGAGATCGCGCGCATCGGACCTGTCGCCGCTGCGCGTGCGGAACTCGCCTGGTATCGGGGCGACCGCGATTCTGTGGCGCGCGAGGCGGCGATCGGGCTCGGCGCGGCCCGTGGCTGTGGTGATGTCTGGATCTACGGCGAGCTCCTCTGGTGGGCCAGCCGCGCCGACCCGGAATTCAAGCCGCCGGCACCGCTTGCCGAGCCCTACGAGCTGATGATCGCGGGCGATTGGGACCGTGCGGCCAGGATCTGGAAGCAGCTGGGAATGCCGTACGAGCGCGCGCTGTCGCTGGCTCAGGGGCCGGAGGCCGCCTTACGCGAGTCGCTCGCCATACTCGAGACGCTCGGCGCAGGTCCTCTCGCCGCCATTGTGCGCCAGCGCCTGCGCGAGCTCGGCGTACACAGCATTCCGCGCGGGCCGCGGGCCTCAACACGTGCCAATCCCGCTGGCCTCACGGCGCGCGAAATCCAGGTGCTGAGACTGTTGGTACAGGGTCACACCAACAGCGAGCTCGCAGAGCGACTGCACGTTGCAACCAAAACCGTCGATCACCACATGTCCTCCATACTCGCCAAGCTCGAAGTACGCTCGCGTACCGAGGCCGTGTCAGCGGCCTTTGGGCTCGGCATCTGCACGGCGGCGGACGGAACCGGCGGGCAGCGCCCGCAGGGATGACGGCCGAGCCGACCGCCACCCCCGCGGTGCACGACCAGGTCAGCGGCGCGCAGTGATGATGAGGGCCTCGGTCTTCGTCTGATGGTAGCGCGACAGCGTCAGCGAATGGACGTCGTCGACGGCGTGGTCAATCGCGTCCCGGACGCAGGAACGCGAGGCCGCGAGCAACATCAGGTCGCGCTCGTCCACCGTTTGGCAAACCTCCCGCGCCGCCACGCGGATACGCTGGTAGAGCACCGCGACACCGGCAGGGCGGCTCAGATCGAGATCGGCGAAGCGGACGGTACGCTGGGCCGACTGATCGGGGCTGCCGGCGTTGGCGCTGGTGCAGATCGAGGCGATTGCGACTGCCAGGAGTGCGCGACGGACTGCGGACTTCATGATCGTATCTCCAGAGTGGGTTGGGTTGAGCGCGGAGATACGTTATTCCGCCCGCGGCGCACGCGAACCGGGAGGCCTGCCTATCTTTTCGTGTGTGCCACCCCCAGATCAGGGCAACTCCGTTCCCGCGGTGGCCTCAAGGGCTCCAGGTCCAATCGTGCGCGCTGGCGCGACAGCCGCCTCCGGCGGCGCCGGTCCATGCGCGCCCGCGTACCGCGCGGCCGCTCGCCGCCCCGGTCGCCTCGCCCCCGCGCAGCGCCCGTACGCCGTTTACCCACACCTCATCGACACCCGTCGCGAGCTGATGCGGGCGCTCGTAGGTGGCGTGATCCTGAATGGTCGCGGGATCGAACACCACGACATCGGCGAAGTAGCCACTCTTCAGCTGTCCGCGGTCGGCGAGCGACAGCGTGGCGGCGGGGAGCGCCGCCAGCTGGTGAATCGCCTGCGGCAGGCTCAGCGCTTTGTCCTCGCGGACGTACCTGGCGAGCACGCGCGCGAAGTTGCCGTAGGCGCGTGGATGCGGGTTGGACTTGAGGAACACGCCCTCGGGCGCCGGAGCCTGCTCGTCGGAATCGAAGCTCACCCAGGGAAGCGCCACCTCGCGCCGGATGTTGTCCTCCGACATGAGGAAGTAGGCGACGCCGACCCGCGAGCCGTCCTCGATCACCAGATCGATCGCGGCGTCCTCCGGTGACACGCCGCGCTGGCGCGCCACCTCGGCGAGTGTCTTGCCGGTGAGCGGTTTGAGCTGCGGGTTCTTGAAGGCGAGGAGCAGCGTTCCGTCCGCGCCGGCCGCACCGTAGAGGTTTTCCCAGGCGGGCGCCGGGTCGCGCATGTCGGCGATGACGCGGGCGCGCACCTTGGGATCCCGCAGGCGCTCGATCCATGCCTCGAGCCCACCATCCTGCACCCAGGGCGGCATGGCGGCATCGAGTCCGGTCGCACCGGCGGTGTAGACATACATATCCGCCGTGATGCGCGTGCCGCCGGCGCGCGCCTTGTCGACTGCCGCGATCAGCGCGTCGAGCTTGTCCCAGTTGCGCCGGCCGGCCACCTTCAGGTGATAGATCTCGGCCGGCGCGCCGGAGGCACGGGCGATGTCGACGGTCTCCTGCACGGCCTCCAGCAGCCGGTCGCCCTCACTGCGCATGTGCACGCTGTAGATCCCGCCGCAGCGCGCGGACTCGGTTGCCAGCGCAATCAACTCAGGAGTCCGGGCGTACCCGTTGGGGCTGTAGATGAGCGCGGTGGTCACGCCGACGGCGCCCTCCTCCATGGCCTGGTGAACCAGCGTGCGCATTTGCGCGAGCTGCGCAGCGGTAGGCTGCACGTCGCGCTCCCCGAGCACGTAGGTGCGCACGGTGCCCGCACCGACGTAGGAGGCGACGTTCGGCGCGATGCCGCGCTGCTCGAGCCGGTGCAGATACTCCCCGAGCGTCGTCCAATCGATCGTGTAGCGGATGTCTCCCTGGCGCTGCAGGCCGAGGGCCTTCATCTCCGGCGTGAGCGGACCCATCGAGTCCTCGCCGAGCACCTCGAGCGTTACGCCCTGGCGCAGGTCGCTGAGCGCTCGGCCGTCGATGAGCAGTGAGGCTTCCGGGTGGGCGAGCATGTTGATGAACCCGGGGGCGACGGCCTTGCCGTGCGCGTCCACGCGCTCGCGCGCAGGATGCGGAGCCTGCGGGCCGACGTAGGCGATCCGATCGCCGTGGATCGCCACGTCGCCGACGAAGGGCGGGCCGCCGCTGCCGTCGTAGACGGTACCCCCGGTGATGAGGACATCGTAGCGGGTTGCATCGGTCGGCGCGGCGAAAGCTGCGGACGCGGCGAGTCCCCCCGCGAGCAGAACGAACGCCCGCCGGGCGTTGCTGGCCATCATCATGATCTCCCTTCCCCCTGGCGCAGGACCCTGCGCTGTCGGCCATTCTACGCGGCTCCGCGCAGGAGACTACGCACCGTTCGCGGCCCACTCGCGATACGCTTGGGGCCGCGCGTTTCGACTGCCGGTCGCCGCCGGCTGCAGAGCGAGGTGTGTCGTGAGGACTCGACGCGAGCTACTGACGATGGGTGCATTGCTCGGCGTTCCGCGCTCGCTGCGCGTGCTCGCGGGCGAGCCGCAGCCGAGGACACTGCTGATTCTCGGCGGGACGGGTTTCATCGGTCCGCACCTCACGCAGGAAGCCCAGCGGCGCGGCTGGCGAGTGACGCATTTCAACCGCGGCAAGACGGCCGCTGATGGGGTCGCAGGTGTCGAGACGCTGCTCGGTGATCGCAAGGGACAGCTCGATGCCCTGCGCGGCCGCAGTTGGGACGCGGTCGTCGACGACACGGGCTACATTCCAAAATACGTGAAGCTGTCCGCGGAGCTGCTCGCTCCGCGGGTCGGCTACTGCCTGTTCATCTCGAGCATCTCGGTGTATGCGAGCTTCGCCAAGCCCAACGACGAGCAGTCAGCCACCGGGACGCTCACCGACCCGCAGATCGAGGAGGTCACCGACACGACCTACGGCCCGATGAAGGCGCTCTGCGAGCAATACTCGCGCCAAGCGTTCCAGGGGCGCATCGCGATCGTCCGCCCGGGCTACATCGTCGGGCCGCTCGATCGAACGGATCGCTTCACCTACTGGCCGGTGCGCGCCGCCCGCGGCGGCGAGATGCTTGCCCCCGGCACGCGGCACGACCCGATACAGGTGATCGACGTGCGCGACCTGGCGCGCTGGATGATGGATCTCGTGCAATCCCGCACCAACGGCTGTTTCAACGCCGACTCGCCCCCCCGCGCCTTCACGATGGGTGCACTGCTGGAAGCGAGTCGGCACGCCTCGCCCGCTGCCGGCGTCAAGGTGACCTGGGTTCCTGAGGATTTCCTCGCTGCGCACTGGAAGCCTGAGGAGCTGGACCTGCCGCCGTGGGCACCCCTCACGGGCGACTCGGCCGCGGCATCCCTGACCTCGGTGAAAGCGGCGCTCGCCGCCGGCTTGCGAACGCGCCCGCTCGAGCAGACCGTGCGTGACACCCTCGCCTGGTTCCAGACGTTGCCGGCGGAGCGGCAGGCGAAGCTGCGGGCGGGACTCGATCCGACCCGAGAAGCGCAGACGCTCAGGGACTGGCACGCCGACGCAAGAGGCCGTGCGTGAGCGCCGCGCGTCAAAAGTCGGCCGATAGATAGGCCAGCAGCATGTGTAGCGGCGGGTACGGCACGAGACCGCCGCTCGAATCGACGACGAGCCAGACTTTCTGGTTGGTCACGTTCTGAAACTGGACGCGCAGGGTCGCCGCCCGGCCCGCCAGGCTGAAGCGATAGCGCGCCCCAACGTTGACGATCGTCTGCGCCGGGTTGTAGGCGCCATCGTCCAGGCGCACCGGCACGCTTCCCTGCCGCGTCGCGGTGACATCGAGCGAGCAGCGCGGGCACGGCGGGAGCTGATAGTCGGCGGCAAGTTGCACGATGCTTCGCGGCTGATTGACCGGGGCGGTGCCGACACCCGTGATGCCCTCCCCGACCGCGACTTCAGGTGACATGAACACGGCGCCCGCCACGACCGTCAGCCCCGGGAGCGGCGCGGCGTTGAGTGACAGCTCGACGCCGCGGTGGATTTCGGTCCCGAGCCACGAGTAGCTGCCGTCGCCGCCAACGTTGTAATACGGCTTGCGCACCGAGAACAGGCCGGCCACCATCGTGGTCGTACCGGCGCTGTAGCGTACGCCCACTTCCTCCTGACCGGTGCGACCCGCTGGCAGGAGCTGTCCGCGGTTCGTCGCACTCGCCGGTGCGAGTCCGGAGTCCTCGAGTCCGCGCGTCAGCGCGGCGTACGCGCTCGCGTGTGCGGTGACCGGCACGGCAGCGGAAGCATAGTAGAGCAGCGGACTCTCTTGCTGGGTCACCGGCACGGCTTGAGGCTCGGTGATGGTACGCTCGTAGCGCACCGGTTCGAGACCTGCGGCGAAGTCGACGGTGTCACGCCAGTGCAGTACATACGCCACGCCCGCCGTCCACTGGCGGGTGTGGTCCTGAGTCACCGGCCCATAAGCGAAGACTGGCTCCGGCACCATCGACTGGGTCCCGAGGCGCAGTGTGCCGAGGTCCACCTGGTCGTAGCCGCCGTAACGCGCCATCATGTCCCGAGCGCGCACGGTCAGGATGAGCTCCTGCTGGCGCGGCCCGTTCGTCGTCAGGTGTGTCGCCCGCAGCTCGCCTGAGGTCGAGCCCGTATACTGTTCCGGGTAGGAAACGTACTGGTGCTGAGCGATCCCCGTGGGATCGGGATCGTTGAGCAGATCCGAGCCCGATCTCGGCTGATCGTAGACTGAGCGGAAAAGACCCATGCGCAGCGTCCAGTTTCCTGGCGCCTGCAGCCTGAAGAGGCCCCCATAGTCGGTGACCACGGTCGAGCCAACCGCCCAGGTCGGTGCGGTGTTGCGGGACTCGACCGGTTCGGGAGTCGCAGCGGTGGTGAGATAGACAGTCGGATACACCCTCTGCTGCGTTTCGGTGGTACGTCCGTAGAACAGGCTGGCGCCCGAACTGGCGGAAGCCTGGCACGCTGCGAGCAAGGCGACATCCGTGCTGTATTGCGTGAGCCCCGGAACGAATTCGTCATGCCGGCGGGTGACACCTCCCCCGACCCCGCAGTGACCGCCCGCGAGCGGCGCGTGTGCATCCAGATCGAACCCGCGCGTGCCGTAGGGACCGACGTAAACCGTCGGGCTGATGCCCGCAGCGCCGAGCGGACTGCGCAGACTGAAATCGACGATGCCGGTCGGCGAAGGGAAGGGGAATCCGGCGGCTGCAGGCCCCACACGGATACGTGTGTCCTGCACAAGCCGTGACGGCAGCGGCGAGTACGGGAAGTTCGGCCCGTGGACATCGACGTACATCCCCTCGATGCGCGCATTGCCGGCGGCAAGCGGATCGAAGCCGCGCACGTCGCTCGGACCGTAGACTCCAAGCGCCTCGACCCCGATGGAAACGCCGAATGCATCGGCGGAGGCGGTCACGACGTTCGTGTCCGTGCTCTGGGCCGATGCCCCGCGCGCGAGCACGGCGAGCGCGAGGAACCACCTGTGGCGGGGACAACGCGCGGTCTTGACCAATGGGCCTCGGCTCATGGATCGCGAACCCACCCTAGCGTGTTCCGACCACGCTTCTCCAGTGTGAGGCGGGAAACCCGTACAGCAATGAGAAAAATTATCTCGAGTCGCGGCGCTGCGGCAAACTCATGTATCCCGCCATCACCGCGCAGCGACCTCTTCCAACAGCTCACCACGGCCCGGGCGGCTCGACCGGGCAGCTCCCGCAGGCCCGGCCCCCCGGGACGAGGCGCGCACCGGTCATCGATGCCGGCAACGTAAACTCAGCCGCAGGGCGTCTCGGCGCCGGCGCCACGGTCACGGATTTCACTCGCGACTGCGGGAGCGGCTCCGCTATGATGAGCACATGGCGCGATCTTCCCTGGTGGGTCAACCGGGCCGCGCGCGTTACAACAACATGAAATCGCGCTTGGCGGTCGGCGCACCGGGTGCCACCAGCAACGCATCCGGCGGTGGTTTGCTGCAGTCCGCCGTTTTTGCCCTGGACCGCCGCATCCGCGACAAGCTCGGGGTATATGAGTACACCGTGCATCCGGAGTGCCTGTTTCGCCTCCAGCTGGTGCACGTCGAGGACCGGCTGGTGTTGGCAGACGGCACGGCGGTTGCCCCGGGTAGCCGGGCGCTGGCGCTGCACCTGTGGAATGAGCGGATCCCCGTCATGGGACCCGTCGGCCCGACCCTGGCCTGGGCGCGCAGAATCGATCGAGCGATTCATGCCTCGCTCCACGAGCTGGCCTGCTACCTCGCCGCGCAGCCTTCCCTCAGGGATGTCGCCGCGATCTGCGGCGATATGCCGGTGAGAGGCATCGTGCAGGCCAAGCAGCTCGCCCGCATCATGGCTCGCTACGGCTTCGAAGCCGCGGTCGGTACCGCCGACCGTCGCAGTCTCATTCACCGGTTTGGCGATGCAGTGCTGGTCCTCATGCTGGTGTGGGCCACGAACCCGTGCGCGGTACGCAGCGCATTGCACCGTTACTGCAACATCCGTTTGTTTACGTCGCGCGCTGCCCTGGAACGGCGCTACATCTCATCGATGCGCGCTGCGCACCGGGCGTAAGCCGGTAGCATTCGAATGCCGAAGAATCAGTCCGGGGTAGCGAGTGCGCAACAGCCGAGTCCTGCAATTCATCCTTTGTGGCTTCTCGTTACTTGGCACTTACAAAGCTCCGGCCGCGGAGGATGCTGCTGATACTCCGAACAGCGGGCAGCTGGCCGTGGTCACGGTCACGGCGACCCGAATCCCCGAGCCGATCGCCCGGATCCCCGCAACTCTTTCGGTAGTCTCGGGCGAGGAGCTGCGGGCGCGTGACGCCCAGGACCTGGCTTCGGCCCTCAGCCTGGTGAGCGGTGTCGAGGCGCCCGCCGGTGGCGACGCCGGTCCCTCGAGCGCGGTGCCCGCTTTCTGGGGATTACGTGAGTTCGATGCGTTTCTGCTCGTCATGGACCAGGTCCCCTGGGGCGGCGCCTTCAACCCGGCCATCACGACGCTGAACCTCAACGACGTCGAGCGCATCGAGGTGCTCAAGGGCGCCGCTCCGGTGATGTACGGCGCCACCTCCTTCGTCGGGGTCGTCCATGTTCTCCACTTCCCGGCCGGACAGGCGTCGAACACCGCCGATGTGGCCTTCGGCAGCTACGGGTCGGCACGCGGCTCGGCAGCCTTCGCGCTGCCGGGGTGGGATGACTATCGCCACTCCCTGGCAGCCGAGGGCGAAAGCATTGGATTCGCCGACAAGCGGCAGAACGTCTCTTCCGGAAGCCTCCTCTATCGTGGCGCGCTCAATCTGGGCGCCGGTGAGCTGCGCCTCGATACGAATGTGAGCATCGTGCGCGACGTGCCGCCGAGTCCGGTCGTCCGTGAGGGTACGGCACTCACCACACTTACCCCGATCAATGCCAATTTCAACCCGGCGGACGCCGCGATCGATGAGAACAAGTATCAGTTGGCACTCGGCTATTCGCTGCCGACCGGCCTGGGAACCTGGGACACCCTGGCCTCTGTCTCCCGTTCTCACGTCACTGATATCCGCGCCTTTCTCCATCCGGAACTGAGCGGGGCTGCCGACACGCAGAATCAGGATCGCCTGATCCTCGATGACTATTTCGACACGCACCTGGCCAGTCACTTTGACAGCTCCACGCTGCTCGTCGGGGCGGACCTGCTCTATGGTTACGGGCGCCAGACAACCCAGAATGGGAACAGCGCGTACACGGTGCCGCTCGATGGGTCGGTTGTGCCGCCGCCTACGACACAACTGCCCGTCAACGAGTATGGCTACGTCAGTGACAAGCGGCTGTTTTGGGGTCAGTACGTGCAGCTCGATTGGAAGCCCGATGCGCGCTGGGATGTGATGGCGGGCATACGTCTCAACGAGACGCAAGAGAGCAAGTCCACCAGTGACCTGACATTGCCGCCGTTCACACCGACAGAGGAATACGACGCCCAGGAAGCCAGCCGCACTGTCGTGCGCCCGACCGAGTTCGTCGGTGTCAGCTACCGGCTGTGGGGCGACGGCGGCAATCAGGCGGCGCTGTATGGGAATTGGCGTAACGCCTTCAAGCCCGCGGCGCTCGATTTTGGTCCGGACTACCAACCGGCGGTGCTGCTGCCTGAGACCGCCAAGATGTATGAGGTAGGCCTGAGGGGCGGGGCCGTGAACGGTCGCCTCACTTACCAGGCGGAGCTCTTTCGCCTCGACTTCAACAACCTGGTGGTCCCTACGGATTCCGGTTCCTTGACCAACGCCGCAGCTTCACAGCTGAAGGGTGGCGAGCTCGAAGCGCGTTTCCAAATTACGGACGATCTCGTAATTGCTGCGAACTACGCGTATCACGACGCTCACTACACTCAGTACATGTTCTTCGACGGTGAGTCCGGCGCGTACGTCGATGTAGCCGGGAAACAGCTGCCACTGTCGCCGCGTCATCTCGCCTCGGCCGGGATTCTCTACACGCCGCAACGGGGCTTGAATTCGACTCTCGTCGTGAGCTACGTCGGTCGACGCTTCCTCGACGAGCAGAATACGGCGCCAGCAGGCGGCTACACGAAAATCGATGCGACGCTCGGGTATGCAATCGGCCATTACCAACTGTCGCTTGAGGGCACTAATCTTACGAATCGGCGCCCGCCGGTGATTGCCAGTGAATTCGGCAGCGAGTCGTTCTATCTGCTGAACGCGCGCATGCTGTGGGTGCGGTTCGCCTACCGCAGGCTCTGAAGGACCGCGCGGATAGCGGTGACGATGCCCCGGTTAGATTTCCGCAGCCGCAGCGCACTCGTCAACTCGATCTGCACACCGGCGCCGCGGCGGCCGCGGTTGCAGATATTGCGCGGATGGACCGCGTGATAGGGATGACCGGAGAGATGCGACTCGATACCGACGGCCGCGATGGCGTCCGAGATCTGCCTCTTCAGGCCGAGGTCCAATCCCCCGAGCAGGGCTCGCGGCTCATTTCCGCGGCAGCCATGGATGGTGACGACATGGTCGCAGGCCGAGAGCAGCGCGAGGCAGCGCGGCTCATCGAAGCAGTGGCTCGTCAGATGGAGCGCAGCGTAGCTGCCCGACGCGCGCATCCCTTCGAAGAGATAAAGATTGAACTCCGAGCCCGCGACCGCGCGGGCAATCTCGGAGGTACCGGCTTCGATGGCTCCGCCGTGGGGTGCCAGGATCGCAACGGCAGACTCAGGCCGGCGCTGCACGCAGACGTTGAAGTCGGAGCCTTCCACCTGGGCCATGGCGAGATCGGCGTAGCATCGGTAACCGGCATCGTGCCGCCTCATGGTTTTATCCGCCTCGTATGCACAAGGGATCCGCGCGGGGGACTCCGGCACACGCATCCGCGCTTGACCTTGGCCTGGCGGATTGGAAGCCGCCGCTGACGATCGCCGCGCCACCGTCATTATGCGCTATCGTCGGGAGAGGAGCGTCGGCGATAGCGCCCGGCCCGTCACACCGCGGCCAGCGCGATCGTGCCGATGCACCGCACCTCGAGGAGTCAGGTCATGTCCGCCACCCCGCGCAATGCCACTGACAAAGAGAAGTCAGGCACAACCTTGCAGACCGTCAACCCCGCCAGCGGCGAGAACGGCAAGGCCTACCGCGCGCACACGCTCGATGAGGCGAGGAGTATCGCGGCCGACTGCGCCCGGGCACAGAAGCTCTGGCGCCGGACTCCTATGGCCGAGCGCAGCAGGCTCATGCATGCAGCCGCTCAAGTCATGCGCGCCGGCAAGTCGCGGTACGCGGCACTCATGACAGCGGAGATGGGCAAGACCATCACCGACGGTCTGGGGGAGATCGAAAAGTGCGCCGCGACGGCGGATTATTTCGCCGACCATGCGGCCGCGTTCCTCGCACCGCGCCCACAAGACATGGACGCCGGCCACAGCGGTGCGGGTCCGGTGCCCAAGGCCTTCGTCACCTTCAACCCACTCGGTGTCGTGCTCGCCGTGATGCCCTGGAACTTCCCCTTCTGGCAGGCAATGCGCTTCTGTGCACCGCACCTGATGGCGGGCAACGGCGGCGTGCTGAAGCACGCCTCGAACGTGCCCGGCTGCGCGCTAGCGCTCGAGGAGATTTTCCGCACGGCGGGCTTTCCGCCGGATCTTTTTCGCACCGTCCTCATCAATGCGCAGCAGGTGAAGACGTTGATCGAGGATCCGAGCATCGCCGCAGTCACACTCACGGGAAGCGTCACCGCCGGCAAGGCGGTCGCGGCCGCCGCCGGCGCGGTGCTGAAGAAGGCGGTGCTCGAGCTCGGAGGCTCGGACGGCTACATCGTGCTGGAGGACGCGGATATTGCGCGTGCGGCGCAGGTGTGCGCGGCAGCGCGCATGGTCAACGCGGGGCAGAGTTGCATTGCCGGTAAGCGTTTCGTGATCGTCGAGTCGGTGCGACCGGCCTTCGAGGAAGCGTTCGTTGCAGCCATGCGCGGCTATGTATTCGGCGACCCGAACGAGCCCGCCACCCGGCTCGGCCCGCTGCAGAGTGTCAAGGCGCGCGACGAGCTGGCCGAGCAGGTCAAACTGAGCGTGGCCGGCGGCGCGCGGGTGCTGCTCGGTGGCGAAGTGCCGCAGCGGCCCGGAGCCTGGTATCCGGCGACGGTGCTGAGCAATGTCACCGCAGGGCAACCCGCGCACGACGAAGAGCTGTTTGGTCCGGTGGCGGCTGTCATCAGCGCGAGGAGCGAAGCCGACGCGATCCGCATCGTGAACGACACGCGCTTCGGCCTCGGTAATGCGGTGCTGACGCGGGATCTTGCCCGCGGAGAGCGGATCGCGGCCGACGAGCTCGATTCCGGGCTGGCGTTCGTCAACCAGAGTGTGCGATCGGACGCGCGTCTGCCGTTCGGCGGGGTAAAGGACAGCGGCTACGGGCGCGAGCTGTCCGGGTTCGGGATCTACGAGTTCTGCAACATCAAGACGGTCTTCGTGCAGGAGCTGTGAGGCGCAGGCGCAGATTTCGCAGCGCTTGACGCACGCGTCCGCAGAGTTCGTGTCCCGCAGCGGCGGCTAGATGGGAACCACCCGTTCTATGATCCGCGCCTGGGCGAGCGGCCGGACGCCTTTCACCACGAGCCGCTGAAAATGCTCGCTCGCGGCGTGCGCCTCGAACGCCGCCGAATCGCGATAGACCTCCCACAGCGCAAAGACGTTCGGCTTGTCGCGGCTCCGGCCGACCTCGAACTGGATCACGCCCGGCTCCTGGCGTGATGCGTCGCGCAACTCCCGAAAGAGCGATTCGGCAAGGTCCGCATCCTTGGGAGCGAAGGTAAAGTGAATGGAATTGATCAGCATGTCACGCCACACATCGGGTATCAGAGCAGACGCAGACGCAGAAATGCGCTGCGATTATCCCATGGCATCAATCCCGTCATGCGTGCTTTTCGGGCACAAGTCCCAGCTCGCGCTGGAGTTGTTCGCGCAGCAGGTACTTCTGAATCTTGCCCGTCACCGTCTGCGGGAAGCTGTCCATGAAGCGCACATAGCGCGGCACCTTGTAGTGGGCGATCTGTCCGCGACAGAACTCGCGGATGTCCTCTTCGGTCGCCCGGACTCCATCGCGCAGCCGGATGCAAGCGCAGATCTCTTCACCATACCTGTGGTCCGGAATCCCCACCACGGCGATATCGAGCACCGCAGGATGGCGATAGAGGAACTCCTCGATCTCCCGTGGATAGATGTTTTCTCCACCGCGGATGATCATGTCTTTGACGCGCCCGACGATATTGCAGTACCCCTCCTCATCGAGGACCGCGAGGTCACCGGTGCGCATCCATCCGCCCTCATCGATCGCCTCCGCCGTGCGCTCGGGTTGACTCCAGTAACCGCGCATCACGGAATATCCGCGGGTCAGCAACTCACCGGAGGTCCCGCGTTCCGTCGTGCGGCCCGCGGCGTCGACGATCTTCACCTGCACGTGAGGATGTATTCGGCCCACCGTCGCGACCCGACGCTCAATGGGATCGTCGCAAGCGCTCTGGAAGCTCACCGGACTGGTCTCGGTCATGCCGTAACAGATCGTCACTTCCGGCATATGCATGTCGGTGATCACGCGACGCATGACTGCAATGGGGCATGGTGCGCCGGCCATGATGCCGGTACGCAGGGATGTCAGGTCGAAGCTGGCGAACTGCGGGTGCTCGAGCTCGGCAATGAACATCGTCGGCACACCGTGCAGAGCGGTACAGCGCTCGCGCTCCACGGTCCGCAGGGTCAGGAGCGGGTCGAATCCTTCTGCCGGAAATACGCTCGCCGCAGCGTGGGTCACGGCAGCCAGCACCCCGAGCACCATCCCGAAGCAATGATAGAGCGGCACTGGAATACAGACCCGATCGTAGTTCGTGAGTCGCATGCCTTCGCCGACAAAGAACCCGTTGTTGACGATATTGAAGTGAGTCAGCGTCGCGCCCTTCGGCGACCCCGTGGTCCCGCTCGTGAATTGAATGTTGGCGGGCTGGTCCGGATCGATGTCGTTGCCCGCGCCGTGCAGTGCGCCGGTCGCCAGTCGATCGCCGCGCGCCGCGAGCTCCGCAAACGCGAGGCAGCCGGGTACCGCGCTGTTGCCGATGCGCACCAGCACCCGCAGCTCGGGCAGACGCTCAGATCTCAGAAGACCCGCCGGTGCGCTTGCCAGCTCGGGAATCAGACCCTGAAGCATGGCGAGATAGTCGCTGCCCTTGAACGCCGGAGCGAAAACCAGCGCACGGCATCCCACGAGTCGCAGCGCATATTCGAGCTCGTAGGCCCGGTAGGCGGGGTTGATGTTGACGAGGATGAGACCGGCGCGCGCCGCGCCGAACAGGCACAGCAGCCACTCGATGCAGTTGGGGGCCCAGATACCTACCCGCTCGCCAGGTACGAGTCCGCAGGCTACGAACCCACGAGCTACCCGCTCGACCGCTGCGTCGAGCTCGCGAAACGTGTAACGCACGGACTGGTGCGCTACCACGACCGCGGTGCGGTCCGGGCCGCCCGCGAGCGCGCGTTTGAGCACGCCGTCGACCGTCTCATAGAGCAGCGCCGCGCTGCTCGCCCCGTGAACAAAGCTCAACAAGTGCCACCTCCCAGGTTGCGCGCGGTGCTCAGGGTCGCTCAAGAGCATAGCCGGCGTCCTGCCAGGCGTGTATTCCACCGAGCAGCGGCCGCACGGGGTGGAACCCCAGGCTGATCAGCTTACGTGCGATCCTGGCGGCGGTGGCTTCGTTCGGGCAGGCGCAATAGACGACCACCTCGCCGCCGCGCCGGCTCTTTTCGGCGTCCTGCAGGACAATCTCGAAAGCAACGGCTCCGGGAATGATCCCGTCGCGCAACCGACTCGCGCTCGGTCGCGCGTCTACCAGCAACAGCTCCGTGCCACCCTCGCGCAGACGGTTGAGCTCCTGAACGGTGATGCGGCTCATGCGCAGTTGCTGAAAGAACTGATGACGGCGCCAGAACTTCAACGCGAGAAAGACCAACAGCAGGGCGAGAATCAGCAGTCCCCCGATGCGCCCGAGCGCGGCGAGCTCGGTAAACACATCATCCACGGCGTCGTGAAAGATCCAGCCAAGAGCGACTCCGGAGCCCGCCCAGAGCGTCGCCCCGACCGCGTCGTAGACCAGGAAGTGCGACAACGGTGCGCTCACCACCCCGGACATCGCGGTCGAGACGGCACCGAGACCCGGGATGAATTTGGCTATCACCAGCACGCGCGTGCCGAAGCGGCCGAACAGGTGCTCGGTATCTGACACGCAGGAATCGGGCTCGAGGCTCAGACGGCACATTGCCCGCAGAACGCGACTGCCAAAGCGCCGGCCCGATGCGTACCAGGCCAGGTCTGCCAGGAGGCACGCCGCGACGGCCGCCGCTGCAATCTGCGCCGGGACCGGGCCGCCACGCGCTGCCCAGGCCCCGGCCACGATCAACACGGGGTATGTCGGTAGCGGCAAGCCGACCTGCTCCAGGAGGACGAGGGCGAACACGGCGGGAATGCCGATGTGCTCGAGCCATGCGGTCAGCGCCGACATGACCCTCTCCGGGCCGGAGCGCCCCTGCGCAGAAGGAGCGAAACTGAGGCCCGCGGAGTTCGATCTGACACGCGCTTCAAATCGACACTGGGAACGTGTAGGCGAGCCGTTCGCCCAGGGTGTGTCGCAGCCGCTGCAGCACCTCGCCCAACCGTCGACAATAGGGACAGAGGTAATCGCCATACACCACGACTGCGACCCGACCGCTATGAGCCTTCCCGCCACGAGTGTGGTCGCGCCGAGGGTCAATCGGACGCAGAAGTCGGAGCTTGTCCGGCTCGGCGCTCACGGAGGTCGTGTGTCGTCAGGGGGCGTGGTGTCGGCGCGCCTCACCGTGGCTTGGGACTTCGCTCAACGGCTTGTTCTTCACTCAGCGTATACAGGGCTTCCGGGACCGCCTCCAGTCGCTCGCGCGCGATCGGTTTACCGCTTCGGTCCGACAGGCCGTAGGAGCCTTCCTCTATTTTCTTCAGGGCCCGATCGACGCGCGCGAGACGCTCGACGTCGCCAACCACCAGGTTGCCATCGCGCTCGAGCGCGTCGAGCTCCTGCGCGTCGTCCTCGAACTCCTGCGCGCGGTCCGCGCGCTCCTCTTTCACGTCCGCTTCGTCGGACTCGGTGGCCGCGGCTGCCGCCACCAGACTCGCGCGCAAGCGAAGCAAGTACTGGCGCTGTTTTTCCACGAAGGCCGTATCGATGTCAGGTTTTGGCGTTTTCATGCCGGGTTACCCGTCGCTGTCGCTCCCGTCGGGGCGAGTATTATGCGTTGACTCCACAGTCGGCGCTCTGGAGCTTGACCGTCGCCGTAGAGGTCAGTCAGACATCGCTCAAACAACCAACGCCTGGCCGCCAGGCGGTTGCACCCGGCGGTCATCGCCAGTGGCCAGGTACTGGTGCAGGCTTGCCACCACCTGAGCGCCATCGCCGACCGCGGTGGCGACACGCTTTATTGATCCCGAGCGGATATCACCGACCGCGAAGATCCCGGCGCGACTCGTCTCGAGCGCACGCCGCCCCACCTCGCCACCCGTGAGCACAAAGCCCTTGCCATCGAGAGCGACGCCGCCGCCGGTCAGCCATGCGCTGTTCGGGTCAGCGCCGATGAAGAGGAACAGGTGGCGAATCGGACGTCGTACCTCGGTGAGGTCTCCGTTGCGCCAGCGAACGGCTTCGAGGAACCCATTCGCTCCCTCGAGCGCGCTGATGGTGGCTTGCGGCACCACCTCGACGTTCTCGAGTCCGCCGATGCGTTCGACGAGGTAGCTCGACATCTTGGCAGCAAGATCTTTACCCCGCAGCAGCAGCCACACCTTGCTTACCACCGTGGCGAGGTAGACCACCGCCTGACCCGCCGAGTTGCCACCACCAACGACTGCCACTTCCTGCCCGGCACAGAGTCTTGCTTCCAGCGGAGACGCCCAATAGTGGACGCTCGAGCCTTCAAAGGACGGCAGGTTCTCGACTGCGAGACGCCGGTACCGTGCGCCCGTCGCGACCACGACCGAACGCGCGCGGACGCGTTCATCATCTGCAAGACAGAGGACAAACATCCCTGAGCTCGACTCGCATGGACAGTCGAGCCCGGTCACCGTCTTCGGAATCGCCATCTCGACGCCGAACTTCTGTGCCTGGTTGAAGGCACGGGCCGTGAGGGCGATCCCGCTGATCCCCGTGGGGAAGCCCAGGTAGTTCTCGATTCGGGCGGAGGCACCGGCCTGCCCACCGAAGGCGTGCCGGTCGACGACGAGGACCGACAGCCCCTCCGAGGCCGCGTACACGGCGGCCGACAGCCCGGCAGGCCCGGCACCAACGACCGCCACGTCATAAATACGCGACGGATCGAGCGGCGAAACCAAACCGAGACAGGCCGCCAGTTCGGCCTCGGTTGGATTTCGCAGCAGCTCGCCGTTCGGGCAGAGGACGACCGGCAGATCACTGACGCCGATGTGAAAGCGCTCGATGATGGCCTTCGCTCCGGGATCCGTCGCCGCGTCCAGGGTCTGCTGTGGATGGGCGTTGCGCCGGAGAAAGCCTTCCAGCCGAAGTACGTTGCGATCGTCGGCGTAACCCACGATGACCGGGCCACCGGCACTCGACTCGAGCAGCAATACCCGGCGCAGGATCAGCGCGCGCATCACACGCTCTCCGAGTGCGGCCTCGCCGATGAACACTGTGCGCAAGCGCTCGGGAGCGATGACGATAGCGGTCACCGGTCCGACGGCACGCGCATCGACCAGCGACGGCCGGCCGGCGAGCTGCTCCAGCCCGCCGAGGAAGCTTCGCGGGCCGTAGGTCACAATGTGCTCTTCGACCCCGACGAGATCCTTGCGGGTAACTCTGACATTCCCGCTGAGGATGACCATCACGCCCGGGGAATGGCGCCCGGCGGTAGCCAGGTACTCGCCGGATTCGAAAGAGCGCGGCTCGCCAAAGCGCGCGAGGCGCTGCACTTCCGCCTCTTCCAGGACCGGAAACACCTGGTGCCGCCGCGTGGTGAGCGTCGAAATCTCAGGCGGCATCGTCGCGGAGCTCCAGCATTGGAATAGGCCCGACGTCCGTTCGCTCAGAAGCGAGCGACATCCATGATCGCGTGGGCGAAGGCCTGCGGCGCCTCCTGGGGCAGGTTGTGGCCCACCCCACCGGTGATCGTGCGATGGGTGTATTTGCCGGAGAATTTGTGCGCGTAAGCGGCCGGCTCCGGGTGTGGGGCACCATTGGCATCGCCTTCGAGCGTGATGGTGGGCACCGCGATGTTGGGCGCTGCAGCGAGGCGCTTTTCGAGATCCTCGTACCTGGCCTCGCCCGGGGCGCCGAGGCGCCAGCGATAATTGTGGATGACGATGTCGACGTGATCCGGATTGTCAAAAGCGGCCGCACTGCGGTCGAACGTCGCTTCATCGAAATTCCATTTCGGGGAGGCGAGCTGCCAGATGAGCCTGGCAAAGTCGTGGCGGTATTTGTCGTAGCCTGCCCTGCCCCGCTCCGTAGCAAAGTAGTACTGATACCACCACTGGTACTCGGCTTTCGGCGGCAACGGCACCTTGCCGGCTTCCTGGCTGCCAATGAGGTAGCCGCTGACTGAGACTAGGCCCTTGCAGCGCTCCGGCCAGAGAGCCGCAACGATGTTCGCGCTGCGCCCGCCCCAATCGTAACCGCCGAGGATTGCCGTTTGAATCCTGAGCGCATCCATCAGGTCAACGACGTCGTGAGCCAGCGCTGCCTGCTCACCGTTGCGAACCGTCGCGCTGGAAAGAAATCGGGTCGGACCATAGCCACGCGCATATGGAACGATGACCCGGTAGCCGGCCGAGGCCAGCAAGGGAGTGACATCGACAAAGCTGTGAATGTCGTACGGCCAGCCATGCAATAGCAGGACGGGCGGACCCTGCGGAGGGCCCGCTTCGGCGTAGCCGACACTCAGCACCCCGGCATCGATCTGCTTGAGCGGTGCGAAGGCGTTGCTCGCCCCCGCCTTGACGGGCGGCGGCTTCGATTCCTGTGCGGTGCCGCTTTGGCCCCCGGCCAGGGCGGCGCCCGCATCGAGCCGGGTTGCGGCCAGAGTCATGGCGGCTGCGCTGAAAAACCGCCGCCGCTCAGCGTCAACTGCGGATGACATGGGGCACTCCTGAACGACAGGTCACGCTGCCCCATCAAAGGTAACATGCCTCGAAACAACGTGCGCCGCAATGCCGATTGGACCAGCGTATCGGTCGCGTTAGACTTCCGGCGCCATCATACGAAGGAGCGATGTTATGATCCGCAAAGCCAAGGCCGTCTGGCGCGGTACCGGCCGTGACGGGAACGGCGACCTGTCCACCGACTCGCAAACCCTGTCGCGTACGCCCTATTCCTACAAGACTCGCTTTGAGAACGAGAAGGGCACCAACCCCGAAGAGCTCATCGCCGCGGCTCACGCCGGATGCTTCACGATGGCCCTCGCGTTCGCGTTGCAGTCCGCCGGCTTCAAACCCACCGAGCTCGCAACCGAGGCGGCCGTGACGCTCGAGCCGGACGGGGCGCAGGGCTTCAAGATCAGTCGTTCGGCTTTGACGCTGCGCGCACAGATCCCCGGAATCAGCGAGGACAAGTTCTCGGGGCTCGCCCGTGCTGCGGAACAGAATTGTCCGGTCTCCAAAGTGCTCAAGGCCGAGATTACCCTCGACGCCAGGCTCGGCTGAGCCATCCACGGTCCGTGCCCTGCATCATGAGTGCCCGTCAGCTCCTGGCAGCCGCAGCATGCGCGAGCATCGCCGTGTTGGTGAGGGCGGGCGGTTTTGACCGCGTCAACCCGGAGGCGCAGCCCATGAGCTCCGCGACGGCTCGAGTGGCGAGTGAAGGTGAGCTGCCGGCGCTCGATGGCGCGAAGGAGTGGATCAACTCGCCACCGTTGACCCGGACCGCTCTCCGCGGCAAGGTCGTGTTGGTCGATTTCTGGACCTACACGTGCATCAACTGGCGACGTACCCTGCCTTACGTTCGTGCCTGGGCCGAAAAGTACAGAGACCACGGCCTGGTGGTCATCGGCGTGCACACGCCGGAATTCAGTTTTGAGAAGGACCTCGGCAACGTGCACCGCGCGCTGCCCGGGCTCGCGATCCGCTACCCGGTCGCAGTCGACAGTGATTACGTGATCTGGCGCGCCTTCAGTAACCAGTACTGGCCCGCGATCTATGTCGCGGATGGCCGCGGACGGATCCGCTACCACCAGTTCGGCGAGGGAGACTACGAACAGACCGAGCGGGTCATTCAGCAGTTGCTGACCGAAGCGGGCAACGCCAACTTACCTCGCGAGCTCGTTTCCCTCGACCCCGAGGGCGAGGAGAAGGCTGCCGATTGGGCCAACGTGAAGTCCCCGGAAACCTATGTCGGCTACGAGCGCGCCGACTCGTTCGCTTCACCCGGTGATGTCGTACGCGACCGGCCGCATGGCTACACGGCGCCCGCCCGGCTCGCGCTCAACGAGTGGGCCCTGGTCGGTAACTGGACGATCGGACCTGAGGCCGCGGCGCTCGATGCCGAGAGCGGCCGGATCGTGTATCGCTTTCATGCACGTGATGTGAATCTCATCATCGGGCCGGGCGTGCACGGCACGCCGGTCAGGTTTCGGGTCCGTATCGATGGCCAGCCTCCGGGCACCGCTCACGGTATCGATGTCGACGCGCAGGGCAATGGAACCGTGATCGAGCCGCGGACGTACCAGTTGATCCGACAGTCCGGTCCGATTGCCGATCGCACCTTCGACATCGAGTTCATCGGGGCGGGCGTGCAAGCGTTTGACTTTACGTTTGGCTGAACCGACAAGCTTCAGGCCGCTTCGGGTGTAACGATGATTTTGCCCCCGGTCGGCTAAGCGCTATTGTCGCCGTCATCGCGCTGGGAGAGGTCATAACAATGGGTGGCCCGTGCCGGCTCAATACTCTCTACCGGGCACGGTCGGTCGATGCCTGCCCAGCTCTTGCAACCTGTTTGATCGTGCTCGCCAGCGTGCTGCTCGCGACGGGCTGCCGCGGCAAGACCACGGCACCGCCACCGCCGGTGCCGGTCGCGACTTTGACAATGAGGTACACGCCCACCGCGATCACACGCGATTATCCAGCTCAGCTCGAGGCGTCGAACACGGTGGAGATCCGCCCGCAGGTCGGCGGAATCCTCCACCGACAGAACGCCGTGGAAGGCACGAGGGTGTCGCGCGGGCAAACGCTCTTCGAGATCGATCCCCGACCCTTCGAGGATGCCCTCCTCCAGGCGCAGGCCACGCTCGCTCAGGCACGCGCTCAACGCGCACAAGCGGTGCGCGACCTGGAGCGAGCCCGTTCGCTGACGGCGATCGATGCTCTGAGTCAGAGGGAGCTCGACGCGGCCGTGGCGGCCAACGATTCCTCTGCCGCACAGGTCAAGGGTGCAGAGGCGGCGGTCAAGAATGCCCAGCTCAACCTCGGCTATACCAAGGTTACCGCGCCGATCGACGGGTTCATGAGCCGCGCCTTGATTCGTGTGGGCGGGGTGGTCACGGCCTACTCGACGCTGCTCACCACCGTCTACCAGAGCGATCCGATGTATGCCGATTTCAGCATCGGCGAGCAGACGGTGTTGCAACTGCAACACGAGCTTGGCCGACCAATCAACCAACGAAACCCGAGCGAGCGTCAGTTCCACATCCTGCTGGCGGACGGCAGCCAGTATGGGCTGCCGGCCACGCTCGACTTCGTCGATGCTGCGGTAGACGGGCGCACCGATACATTGGCGGTACGGGTCACCGTACCCAACCCCAATCAGCTTCTGCGTGCCGGCCAGTACGTGCGCGTGGTCGTCTCGACCCGTGAGCGTCCGAACGCGCTGCTCCTGCCGCAGCGTGCGGTGCAGGTTCTGCAGGACAAGAACTTCGTCTGGGTAGTCGACCACGACAGCAAGGCGCAGCCGCGCGATGTCAAGATGGGCCCGCTGTTGGGAAGCGAGTGGGTCGTCGAGCAGGGACTCTCGCCGGGAGATGTCGTGGTGATCGATGGCACCCAGAAGCTCAAGGCCGGAGTGCGGGTACAGGCGCAGCCGCTGCCGCAGACCGCCGTTGCCAGCGCGGGACCCCACGCGCCGTGAGCAACTTCTTCATCGACCGGCCGATATTCGCCACCGTGCTGGCGATCGTGATCACGCTCGCCGGCACGATCGCTTTCCTGCTCTTGCCCGTGGCGCGCTTTCCACAGATCACACCCCCCGCGGTCGTGGTCTCTGCCAACTTCCCCGGGGCCGATGCCAACACCATCGAGCAGTCGGTGGCCGCGCCGATCGAAGTGCAGGTGAATGGCGTCCCCGGCATGATCTACATGGATTCGCGCAGCGCCAATGACGGCTCCTACACGCTGAATGTGACCTTTGACATCGGCACCGCCCAGGATATCGCCGCCGTCGACGTGCAGAACCAGGTCGCGATCGCCCAGCGCCAGCTGCCACAGGATGTGCTGCGTCAGGGTGTATCGATCACCAAGCGCCAGCCGCAGGCGCTGCTATATATCGCCATCGAGTCGAGTGACCCGCGCTACGACTATCTGTTTCTCAGCAACTTCGCGACTTTGCAGGTCTTTGACGCGTTGGCGCGCGTACACGGGGTCGGTCAGGTGGTGCAGTTCGGCGCGCGCGACTACGGTATGCGGATCTGGCTCGACCCGGGGAAGATGTCGCGCCTCGGGGTGACGACGCAGGACGTCGCCAGCGTCATCAACGAGCAGAACGTCGTCGCCCCGGCGGGTATCGTTGGCGCGGAACCCGCGCCGCCCGGTCAGCAGATGACCTACACGGTGTTCGTCCACGGCCGGCTGCGCAGCGCGCAGGAGTTCGAGGAGATGGTTCTCAAGTCGGGAGCGGGCGGCTCGCTCGTGCGGCTGAGGGACGTCGCCCGGGTCCAGCTCGCCGCCACCGACTACACCCGCTCGAGTCGCCTCGGCGGTCAGCCGGTGGCGCTGCTCGGTGTCTATCAGCTGCCGGATGCCAACGCACTCCAGGTGAGTCGCGAGGTGCGCGCCACCCTCGCGCGGCTCGCCCAGCGCTTTCCGGAGGGAATCACCTACGCAATACCGCTCGACACGACCAAATTCGTCAGCGAGTCCATCAAGGAGGTGGAGAAGACGCTGTTCATCGCCGCGGGACTCGTGCTGCTGGTGGTGTTTGTCTTTCTCGAAAGCTGGCGGGCAACGCTGATCCCGATGCTGGCGGTGCCGGTGTCGCTGCTCGGCACCTTCACGACGTTCGTCGCGCTCGGCTTCTCGATCAATACCCTGACACTCTTTGCGCTGGTGCTCGCCATTGGACTCGTGGTCGATGACGCCATCGTCGTCGTGGAGGCGGTGACCGAGAAGATGGAAGAGAAGGGACTCGCCCCGCGTGAGGCGACCCGAGCGGCGATGGCAGATGTCTCGAGACCGGTGATCGCGATCGCGCTGGTGCTGACGTCGGTGTTCGTGCCGGTCGCATTCCTCGGCGGCCTCACCGGCCAGTTCTACAAGCAGTTCGCGCTCACTCTCTCGGTCTCGGTGCTGATCTCCGCGCTGATTGCGCTCACCTTCACACCGGCGCTGTGCGCACTGCTCCTCAAGCCGCGCTCGGAGAGCGCCCCCCGGGGATTGCTGGGGCGGGGTTTCAGCCTGTTCAACGAGGCCTTTGAACGTGCGACGAAGCGCTACACCGGCTCGGTGCGCCGCGCGATCCGCCGCTCACTGGTCTCACTCGGGGTGTTCGGCGCCATTCTCGTGTCCGTGGCATTCCTCATCTGGGAGCGCCCGACGGGATTCTTACCCGAGGACGACCAGGGTTACCTGCTGATGGTCGTACAACTGCCTGCCGCCGCCTCGCTGCAACGGACCGAGAAGGTGCTGGAGAACATCCGGGATATCGTGCAGAAGCAGCCGGAGGTCGAGACCATGCTCGGAATCACCGGGTTCAACCTCCTCGCCCAGGTCAACACGCCGGACTCCGGCACCGGAATCATCGTGCTCAAGCCTTGGTCGCAGCGGCCGGGCCGCCAAAGCTCGGCTCAGGGGCTGATCCAGCGGCTGTCCCGGCTGCTCGGATCGATCAAGGAGGCGAATGTTCTCACGGTGCCGCCGCCCGCGATCCCGGGCATCGGCCAGGCCGGTGGCTTCGAATTCATACTGGCGGATACCTCCGGGGCCCCTCTCGATACCTTCAGCAATCAGATTCAGCAGTTCATCGCGCAGGCCAACCAGCGCAAGGAGCTGGCACGGGTCTCCACCCAGTTCAACAACCATGTGCCGCAGATCGAGTACGTCATCGATCGCGACCGGGCGCGCCAGCTCGGCATTCCGATCTCGGATATCTTCAATGCCCTGCAGACGTTCCTCGGCGGCAACTACGTCAACGACTTCAACCTTTTCGGGCGCACCTTCCGGGTGACGGCCCAGGCGGAAGGGAGTGCCAGAACCCGGCCCGACGCGGTGAATACCCTCTACGTGCGCACCCAGGCGGGTGACATGGTGCCTCTGTCCTCGCTGGTCGCGATCAAGCCGACACAGGGCCCTGCCTTCATCGAGCGCTACAACGTATTTCGCGCCGTGACGATAAACGGTGCACCGGCCGCGGGGTACAGCCAGGGAGAAGCGATCCTGGCGATGGAACAGCTGGCCCGGGACCTGCCGAGCAACCTCACCTACTTCTGGACCGGGTCGGTGTTCCAGCAAAAGCGCGCCGGCAGTCAGGCACCCTATATCTTCGCGCTGGCGCTGGTGTTCGTGTTCCTGGTGCTGGCGGCACAGTACGAGAGCTGGATCGTGCCGTTCGCGGTGATCCTGTGCATCCCGTTTGCGGTCTTCGGCGCGTTCCTCGGACTCTCGCTCCGCGGCATGTCGAACGACATCTACGCGCAGGTGGGCCTCGTGATGCTGATCGGCCTCGCCGCCAAGAACGCGATCCTCATCGTGGAGTTCGCCCGCCTGTCACACGAGCACGGCACTCCGCTCGTCCAGGCCGCAATCGAGGGAGCACGGCTGCGCCTGCGGCCGATTCTCATGACCTCCTGTGCCTTCATCTTTGGTGCCGTGCCGCTCGCGATCGCCACAGGCGCCGGCGCCAATTCGCGTCAGGTGCTCGGAACGACCGTGGTCTTCGGCATGCTCGCTGCCACATTGATCGGGATCTTCATCGTGCCGGTGTTCTATGTGGTGCTGCAGGGGCTCGTCGAGCGCCCGCAGCGCGGTGTTTCTGCCGGCGCGGCGGCGGAGCCGACCTCATGAAGTACCCCGCCGTTGCCGGCTCGGTCTGCGCGCTGCTGGCCGCTTGCGCAGTCGGCCCGGATTATCATCGGCCGGCATTTGGCGTCCCGGAGGCCTACCGCGATGTGGCGCCCACGCCCGAGACCACGACGCAAGGTGCCGCTTCGGTCGGCGACCGTGGCTGGTGGGAAGTGTACGAAGACATCGACCTTCAGGAGTTGATCAAGGAAGCGCTTCGCCACAACCCGGATGTCCTGACCGCGGTGGCTCGTATCGATGAGGCCCACGCTGATCTCGGCTCGACCCGGCTCAACTATTTCCCACAGCTCTCGGCGGATGCCTCGGTGGCCCGCACCAAGACCTCTCTGTACGCCACACCGGCGGGTGCACCGCGCATCAACAACGCGGCCCAGGTGCGGATCGACGCCTCCTACCAGCTCGACCTGTGGGGACAGCTGCGACGCATGAATGAAGCTGCGCGCGCGAACTTCCTGGGCTCCGAGTACGCCAAGCGGTCGGTCGATGTCACGATCGTCTCGGCAGTGGCGAGCGCCTACTACGAGCTCGTCTCCCTCGACAGCCAGCTCGAGATCACCCGGCGGACGATCATCACGCGTGAGAAGTTTGTCGAGCTCACGCGCGCCCAGCACGAGCGTGGCTATGCGACCGGACTCGATGTCGCGACCGCGGAAGCGCAGCTCGCGACTGCGCGCGCGAATCTCCCGGATCTCGAACGCCAGATCACACAAACCGAGGACCTGATCAGCGTGCTTCTGGGACGCAACCCCGGACCTGTCGTCCGCGCGCATTTCGGCGAAGCGGTTCCCGAGGCACCGCCGCGACCCCCCGCGGGGCTCCCCGCACAGCTGCTCGAGCGGCGGCCGGACATCGCGCAGGCCGAGCAGGGGCTCGTTGCCGCCAATGCCGAGGTGGGGGTGGCAAAGGCCGCGCTCTTCCCCAACATCACGCTCACCGGGTCCGCGGGGTCCTTGTCGGTGCCTCTCGGTCATTTGCTCACCAGCCCGGCCGCCGAGTGGAGCCTGGCGGCAGGCCTGCTACAGCCACTGCTTTCAGTTCAGTCGAATCTGTACCAGGTGCAGGCCGCCGACGCTCGCAAGCGCCAAGCCCTCAGTCAGTACCAGAAGGCGGTGCTGGGGGCACTGCAGGACGTCGCCGATGCCCTGGTTGCATATCAGAAGTACGGCGAGGTGGAGCGGCAGCTGGAGGAAGAAGTAAGGGCGTTGCGCCGTGCGCGCGAGATTGCCGATGCTCGCTACCGCATTGGCTACGCTTCCTATTTCGATGTAATCAATGCCGATCGCGACCTATTCGTCTCCGAACTGGCGCTCGCGCAAACCTACACCAACAGCTGGGACTCACTCGTGCGGCTGTATGCCTCGCTCGGCGGCGGCTGGCAGGAAACCGGCACCCCCCAGGATCCCCAGGGTCAGGCGCCAGGCAATTAGCGCCCTGCCGGGGAGCCGGGGTCCTCCGCATTGTGGAGGACGGAGTCCCCAGCGGGTTCAGTCGCCGCGTTCGCGCCTTCGGGTAGCGGCTGCCCTGGCGGCCGCCTCCTCGCGGTTGCGCTGTGGATGAATGCCGAGCTGGTGCCAGTTGGTCTCGGAAAGCCTCACATTGTAGTACTGCGCAGCCTTCTCGATATTCGCGAAAGCGAGCGCTCGATCGGCCTCGGAGACATCGATGACTTGATCGAAACGTGCCGCCGCGTTGCGTACGTGCAGTGCGTCGGTGAGAGGCTCTTTGCGCTGATTGGGAAACGCAAAGACGCTGTCAGGCAGGTCGCTCCGTGTCGTGAGCCGTCCGTGCTCCTCGTAAGGTTTCCAGGTTGCCAAGATGTGGGACATTCAATCACCCTCCTCATCCTGATCCTTGATCCCGATGCTTAATTCCTGGGCAGGTCGAGCGTCTCCAATGCGAGGGCCAGCAACTGCGGCTCCGTGATGGCGGAAAGATCCACCGTCTTCGTGGCCACGATCCGACTATGGATTTCAGGATGCTTCGCGCGAAGCACGTCGTCGAGATGCGCCGCGGCGTTGCTGTGGCCGGTTCCGTGTCCCAGCAGGACGATGCGACGTGCCGGCGCAAGGGCGGCAGCAATTGCCGAATAGTAGCCGGGCTCCTCGGGTTCGCGCTGGCCGCGCAACTCGCGGTCCTGCCGGTGGCTCAGGTGGTGAAGAAAGTGGTAGGGATCGTATGGGCGCAACGTTCGCGCGGTTTCCGACGCACCCGCGATCGTAAACAGACGTGTTTGATGGTGATCGATGGCCACAACCATATCGAGTGGTGGGGATTCGGCTGCGTGCTCTTCCTCGACCACCTCGACAGTGGCCGGCGTCACGCCCGCACTCTCCAGAAACCTGCGCAGCTGCCCGACCTCCTCTGGCGTCAGCGCCTTGGCATGATGTTGGTGGAATACGTGTCGCTGCTCACCGATCTCCACAAGAAGCCGGCCGTTATGTTCCTGGCGCGCCGTGCCGAGCCTCTCGGTGAGGTGCAAAGCGTCCGACCAGGCGATATTGCTCGAAACCGGGTGCCGGAAAATCGCCTCGAGTGTGCGCCGATCCCGATTCAAGATCCGGTGAGGCGTCGCCAATTGGCCCTCCCGCGTATTCGACTAACTTCCACGGTGCTCCAACACTGCGCGTCATCCACACCACGATCAAGCGACAACCGCTGGCTCGAGCGCGGCAGTAGGACTGAGGCAGTCCGGGCTCGCGATCCTGGAGAGTCAGATGTTGAGTGCGCCTCTTCAGCCTGCTTTTCGTCCCGTCACTCTGTTGAACGCATCGACCAATTCCCAAACATCCAACGAACTTCGATTGACGTGCGTGGCTCCGCGACTCTCGCAGACGCCGAGTCAGCGCCCGTTGGCCGCGTCGAGCTCACTGCGCAGAATCGACGCCCAGCGCGCGATGATCGGCCGCGCCGCGCCCAAGTTCGAGACATTGGTTGTGAGCTGGAAGGTTCCGCTCGATCGCGCCCGCTGGTGGTCGACTACGCGGGCGAGGACCTGACCGGTCTCCGAGTCGAGCAGTTCGGCCACCAGCGTCATCTGACCAGCGTTCGCGGTAAACGTGCTGACACCGGGTGTCTGCGTGTCAGGCGCCGTGATGACCAGATTGACGATGAACGGAGTGACATCGAGAACGTCTTCGCCCGCTTCGGTAACCACGGTATAGCCGCCCCTGGCAAGTTCGGCCGCGGCGGTAGTAGCAAAAGCCTGGGCAAGGGTACTCCTGATCCTCTCAAAATCCGCCGAGCTCAGGCGGTTCGCTCCCCGGCGAGTGGCGTTGGGATTCCAGTCCCTGTGGAAAGCGACCTGCAATGGGGCGAGACGCACGCGTTTGTAGCCCGCAAGCGACGCCTCCGGGAGCACGAACAGCATGTCGACAGATGGGTTACTGCGTCGCACCAGCCCGTCCCATTCGGCCGTTTGCCCCACGGCGAACCCGGGCAT
>Ga0318546_10000060_pt1 | contig 32210 bp, 31 predicted proteins | sample GRESIP169b2f19_FD_203514 | JGI IMG/M metagenome (GOLD analysis project Ga0318546, IMG submission 203514) | Tropical soil microbial communities from Luquillo Experimental Forest, Puerto Rico - GRE.SIPMG.169b2f19 | ecosystem: Environmental > Terrestrial > Soil > Tropical forest > Bulk soil...
AGCAGGGGAGGGAGCTGCGCTCGGCTTCGACGAGAGCCCACTGCGGGAAAGCCGCACGGTGGGATCTCTCGGCGCGCGGGTGGGGGCTGCCGCAGCGCCAGCACCGCTGCCCCTGCCGGACAAGCCATCTGTCGCGGTGCTGCCTTTTACAAACATGAGCGCCGACCCCGAGCAGGAATTCTTTGCCGACGGCATCGCCGAAGACGTCATCACCGCACTGTCGCACTATCCGTCGCTGTTCGTCATCGCCCGCAACTCGTCATTCACCTACAAGGGCCGCACCGTCGACATGAAGGAAATCGGGCGCGAACTCGGCGTGCGATATGTCCTCGAAGGTGGTCTGCGAAAATCGGGCAACCGCATTCGCGTTACCGCGCAATTGGTCGAGGCGGAGACCGGCAATCATATCTGGGCGGAGCGCTACGACCGTGATGTCGCGGACATCTTCACGGTGCAGGACGAGATCACCGAGGCGGTGACGATTACCGTTGCGCCGGCTATTGCCGACGCTGAGCTTCGACGCGCCATACGCAAGCCGCCCGGAACCCTCGACGCGTGGGCCGCCTATCAACGCGGTCTGTGGCATTTGAGCGTGTTCAGTCCGGACGACACCGCTCTCGCGGAGAAGTTCTTTACGCACGCAATCCAGCTCGATCCGACCTTTGCCGGCGGCTACCGGGGGCTCGCCGTAGCGCAATATCGAGCTGCGGTCGTATTTCAGAAACAAGGTCTCTCCGAAGCGCTGAGTTCAATCGGGGCTCTAGCGCGCCGAGCGATCGCGCTCGACGGATCAGACGCGGCATCTCGGTCTTTTCTCAGCTGGGCTTTCCACCTTGAAGGCGACCAAGAACGTGCAATCGTTGAGGCAGAGCGCGCTCTGGCGCTGAGCCCGAACCTGGCCAGTGCGCATCGAAATCTCGGCACAGCGCTGCTCCTCTCGGGACGGCCACGAGAAGGCCTCGCCTTGCTCGAAGCAAGCAACAGGCTTGATCCCCGAGACCAACACGGGTTGCACAATCATTTGAACCGAGTGGCGACAGCGTCTTATTTTTTACGAGAATACGAAGCCGCGGTCGAGGCGGCACAGCGAGCTATTCGCGCATTTCCCGATTTTCCCGGGCCGTACCGCTGGTTGGCTGCCGCGCTCGGCCAGCTTGGTCGCGCTGCCGAAGCAAAAGAAGTGCTCGAAAAGGCCATCTCCGTCTCCCCTGGCGCTTTCGATATGTATGTCCGCAAGGGCGTACCATGGATGCGGCCAGAAGACCACGCGCACATGCTCGAAGGCCTGCGCAAGGCCGGATGGGAGGGCTGACGCGGCTTGCCGTCAACCGAGATCGGAGAGCCGCTGTCGCAGGTACATGCGGACCGGCTCCCGGTCAGGAAGCGGCAGAGTTCCGAGCCGCCCGGCATCGCGCGCGTCGATCGTCGCGATCTTCGCTGGCCGGACAATTGATGGGGCCGGCAGCCCTGCGCTGCCGAGGTCCGAGATGAAGACATCGCCGGGCCAACCGTAATGCTCGGCGCTGGTGATCATCGCCAGCCACAGAAGGCCGTGGGCCGTCTGCAGTTCGCCGGCAGCGACGACCAGAGCGGGCCGGCGCTGGCGAACCGGCCGGTCGGTGTACGGAAAGGGGACCCTAACAATATCCCACGGTTCAAAGATCGCCATAAGCCTGCCGGTCGGCCTCCGACGACCACTCGTCGAAGGTCGCGAACGGATCGTCGACCGGCCTCCGATCACCCTTCGTCAAAATGACCCGGTCACCCTCGATACTGTAGACAAGCTCGTCTCCCGACTTCAGGCGAAGCGCGGTTCGCACGGGTGCGGGGATCGTCGTTTGCGCCTTGCTGGTCAGCTTGCTCGTAATCATCCGGCAACTGTAAGGAATTTCCTTACTGTCGTCAATGCTCGAGCGCTCTTTTCGCGTTTCGATCATATCTCGCCGGACCGCCAGATGCGGTTCCGCATCGGTCTCCATCTCGGTGATGCGGTAAAGTCCCAGCGCGCGCGATGCCTGTGACGCAACGCTGGTTGGCGAGGTTAGCCGGCGGTATGGGCGGCGACGATGATCGCGCGTGGCGGGTCATGCCAGGGGCATTCGACGCGATGAAAGCCAGCTTCACGCAGCGCCGCCAGATGCGGCTCGACGCCGCCGACAAAGCGGTCGCAGTTCAGAAAATAGCCGCCAAGTTTTAGAAGACCATGGATTGCGCGGTAGCACGCATAGATCTTCTTCGGGTCCCCAAGATTATGCAGTGCGATGGCAGAGACGGCGAGGTCGAAGGAGCCGCCGAGCTGCTGCGGCCATGACGGGTCGGTCAGATCGCAAAGAATGTAGCTGACCTGGTCCGTGTGACCGTCGAGGCGCTGCCGGGCTTGGCCGAGCATCGGCGCAGAGTAATCCTGCAATGTGATGTGAGCGGCCGGAAAGGCCTGCAGCACCTCTTCGCTGACCACGCCATAACCGGCGCCGACATCGAGCACCTCGATCCTGGCCTCGGGCGGGAACGGCGCCAACGACAGCATCCGTTTCAGCAGCGGCCGGCGCTCGGGGTCGCGGGCCGCGTCGCGCTTGATCCATTCGGCAACGTAATCGGTGGACTGCCAATCGTGCGGGAACAGCGCGAATTCCTTGGTCTCGGCAGGCATCAGGCAAACCTCGCTCGGAAGCGAATCGGCCGGCCACCCGTGCCAAACTGTGTCGCGATACGAGCTCGGCCGAAGGCCGACGAAACCGGCACTTATTTCTGTTTACCACAGAATTGCTCGACAGCGATCGCGGGATTGGTTTAGCTTCGAGACCATGTTCGCTCTATGTTCTTATGACGCACGCAGGACGGCCGCCCGACTAAGCTCGCGACGACGTCGCGAGCTAGCCCGCCGGAGCCGCCGATGCCGATAGAAGCGCTCTCGGTCCTCACCGTCGCGGCCGCAATTATCGCAATCGCGCTCGCCGCGGCGGTCCTTCTCCGCGTGCGCCGCCTCAATCCCGCCTCTCAGCAGCATGCGCTGGAAGCATCCCTGGCGAGGCTGGAGCAGGGATTGCGCGACGAATTCGCGCGCGGGCGGCAGGAGGGTGCGATCGGCTCTAAACTGGCGCGGGAGGAAACCGCTGCCGACGCCAGAGCGCTGCGCGAGGAAGTCCAGCTCACCCTCAGGCAGATGGGGGAGCAACTCGGCGGCGGGGTGGCCGAGCTGCGTCGCACGGTCGAAGGGCGTCTGGACGCACTGCGGTCGGAGAATGCCGAAAAGCTGGAGCAGATGCGGCTGACCGTCGACGAGAAGCTGCAAGGCACGCTCGAGCAACGGCTCGGCGCTTCCTTCAAGGTCGTCAACGATTCACTGACCAAAGTTTACGAGAGCGTCGGTGAGATGCAGGCCCTCGCCGCCGGTGTCGGGGATTTGAAGCGCATTCTCGGCAATGTCAAAGCGAGAGGCACCTGGGGCGAGGTGGCGCTGGGCAACATCCTCGAGGAGATCCTTTCGGCCGACCAATTCGCCAGAAATGTCGAGGTGCGGCCGCACAGCAATCAGCGGGTCGAGTTCGCGATCAAGCTGCCGGGGGATGGGGAAAATCCAGTGTGGCTGCCGATCGACGCCAAATACCCGACGGAAGATTACGAGCGGCTGCACGAGGCAAGCGGGCGCGGCGACCTCGAAGCGGTGGAGACGGCGCTGCGCGGTATTGAAACGCGTGTGCACAGCGCCGCCAAAGACATTTGCGCCAAGTATGTGGCGCCGCCGCACAGTACCGATTTCGCGGTCATGTTCCTGCCGACCGAGGGGCTCTTCGCGGAGGTCATCCGGCGGCCCGGCCTGGTCGAATGGCTGCAGCGTGAGTGCCGCGTCATGGTGGCCGGTCCGACGACGCTCGTGTCGTTGTTGACCTCGTTGCGGTTGGGTTTCCGCACCCTGGCGATCCAGCAGCGGTCGAGCGAGGTGTGGCGCGTGCTCTCCGCTGTCAAAACCGAATTCGAGAAATTCGGCGGAGTCTTGGACAAAGTGCAAAAGAAGTTGGAAGAGGCGCAGAAGGTGGTCGAGGATGTGGGCATCCGCCGCCGCGCCATGGACCGCAAACTGCGCGATGTCGAGGCCTTGCCGGAGCCGGAGGCCGCTTCACTTCTCGCGTTGGCGTCGCCGCCGCGGCTGGTCGAGGACGCGCGCGAAGCGGCGGAGTGACCCTCACCCGCTTCGCTGCGCTCAGCACCCTCTCCCGCAATGCGGGAGAGAGGGGACCGGCCCGCAAGGGTCGGTGGGTGAGTATGTCACCCCGGCATCGTGATGCGGCGGCTGGCCCAGTCGGGTCGGGGTAGATTGGCGTGGACCGCCGCCGCGGCGGCCACGCGCTCGCGCACCGCGGGCGCGAACGGCACAACCCGGCGCGCCGCGAGGTCGACGTGGAGGTACATCAATTCCTGTGTCGCAGCGCGCTGCCCGCTCTCGAGCATGAACATCTCGTGCCCCAGATGCAGGCGCTTGTCGTCAATGCCGAGGATCTGAGTCGCGATCCGCACCCGGTCGCCGAGCAGCAGCTCGCGCTCGTAGAGATTGTGGGTCTCGACCGCGAAGGTCCCGTAGTTGGTGGTCTCCTTGTACTGTCGGCCGATGCCGATCGCGTCGAACAGCGCATCGGTCGCATAGTCGAACAGCACGGTGTAGTAGGCGAGGTTCATGTGGTTGTTGGCGTCGATCCATTCCGGCAGAACCTCGCCACGATAGCGGTCGAAAGGCGCCGGAAAGCTCATCAGGCCGGGCGCGAAGCGGCTAGGATCGCCACCGGATACGCATAGTAGATCTCATCCCGGTCGAGACGGACCGGGACCCCGAGCCGGCCATCGACTGCTGATGCTTTGAACATTTCGATGATTTTGACGTCGTCACCGGGGTTCGGGAACGACCGGGCGAGCAGGCTCGGCACGTCCCCGCGCAGTTCGTAGAACGTCGCGTCGGGCTCCGGAAGGCCGGCCGCGGCGAAAAGGCCCTTCAGCTCCGTCAACGTCAGACAGCGCGAATGCGACGGGTCGCGCAATTTCTCGAGACGGTTGAACGCCGCCGCCTTTGCCGGATCCTCTGACGCATAATCATCGACGACGACGATGCGCCCGTCGGGGGCGCATACGCGGACCATCTCCCGCAGCACCGCGGCCGGGTCGAGAAAGTGGTGGAACGAGAAGCGGGTGACGACAATCGTGAAGCTGGCATCCTCGCACGGCAGCGAATACACGTCGCCGTGCCGCCAGCCGACATTTGCCAAGCCTTTGTCCGCCGCCAGCTTGCGGGCCCGATCGAGCATTGCCGGGGTCACGTCGATCCCGATCGCCTCGCGGACGTGCGGGGCAAAGGCGCAGACAACGAGGCCAGGGCCGCATGCCACGTCGAGGACGGTATCGTCGGGGGCGGGCCGGGCGGCCTCGACGATCATCCGCAAAGCGTCCTCATCAGTGATCGCTGGGGCGGTACTGAAAACCGTCGCCTGGCGCGTGAACTGGTCGAGGATCAGCCCTTGATGATCGGACTCTGCCATTGCCATGTTGCTTTCTCTCAGAGGGGGCCATTCGGCAGCACTAGCACCTTGCCGTGGCGGCCGCCTTGCTGCGCCCGCGTCAACGCCGCTTTGATCTCCTCGATCGGGTAGAACGCATCGATAGGCGCCTTGAGCACGCCGTCGCGGAGTTTAGCGGCGAGGTCGGCGTAGATTGCACGCACCTGCTCGGGGGTGCGCTTGGCGAGACCGCGGCCGAGATTGAAACCGGTCAGATTGACCCCGCGCATATTGACGGCGGCTCGGCTCATTGTCGGGTCCTGCCCGGACATTGAACCGTAGCTGACCACAACGCCGCCCTCGGCGACACAGTCGCCGATGCGCTTGCAGGCCTCGCCGGAAACCGCGTCTATGCCGAGCCGGATCGGCGCGCCGCGAGTGGCTGCGCGGGCGCGCTCGGCCAGATCCGGACCGTCCTTCAGCATGACATCGGCGCCGAGGTCGCGCAGCTCCGCCGCTACATCGTCGCGGCGCACGACATTGACGGTACGCGCACCCCGCGCTTTGGCCAGAACGATGATGTGCCGTCCGACCGCCGAATTGGCGACGTCCTGGATCACCCAATCTCCCGGTTTGAGGGCGACATGATCTTCGAGCAGCAGCAGCGCGGTCGGCGGGTTGATGCGCAGCATCGCCGCCTGCGCCAGATCCAGCCCACCCGGGATCGGGATCGCCTCCTCGGCCTTGACGCGGCGCCGCTGCGTCCAGTTCTCGCGCTGCATGTTGATGACGAGATCCCCGCGTTTCATGCGCGTGACGCCCGCGCCGACCGCAGCGATCCGCCCCACACATTCCGCACCGGGTGTAGCCGGAAGCGGTGGCCTCAGCCGGTAGCTGCCGCGGCAGAACGAGACGTCGGCGGGGTTAATCGGGAAGGCGAGGACATCGAAAACGATCTCGTCTGGTCCGGGATCGCCGACATCCGGCACCTCGGTGCAATGGGCGACCTCTTCTGGCGCTCCGTAAGCAGTGATCTCGATCTTCTTCATCTCACCAACCTCCATCGATACCGATCGCCTGGCCGGTCACAAAGGCAGCTTCGCCCGAGGCAAGGAACGCGATCATCGCGGCGACCTCGTCGGGGCTACCAAAGCGGCCGACTGGAATGGCCTTTGCCCGCTCGGCAAAGCCGACCTCCAAATCCTCGCCGTATTCCCGGCGGTTGGTGCTGATGGCTCGCGAGGTACGGATTGGGCCGGGGCAGACGGCATTGACGGTGATCCCGAACGGCGCGAGGTCAAAAGCCAATGACTTCGTGAAACCGACGATCGCGGCTTTTGAGGCGGCATAGGTCGCGCGCCGCTTTCCCGGCCGGAAAGCCGCCTTCGACGATACGCTGATGATGCGGCCCCAGCTTGCCTTGCGCATCGCCGGCACGGCAGCGCGCGACATCAGGAAGGCGCCGCGGACATTGACGCCCATCGTCCGATCCCAGGCCTCGACCGGCACATCTTCGATCTCGTTGCGGTCGGCACCCTGCGGCGCCCCGGCATTGTTGACGAGAATATCGAGCCGGCCGTAGCGGCGCAGAACCTCTTCGACCATCCTCGCCGCGTCCGCCTCGACGCTCACATCGCCCAACGTCGAAGAAGCGCTTCCGCCGTTCCTGACGATCTCCTGGACCAAACTCTCGACCCCGCCCCAGGCGCGGTCGAGATCGCCCTCGACATTGTGCTCGTTGGCGACACCGGTCGGCACGACGTCGGAGACGACGACAGTTGCCCCGGTCTTGGCGAGGGCTCGCGCCGTCGAATTGCCGATGCCGATCGGCTTGCCGCACCCGGTAATCAGCGCAACCCGAGCAGAACTCGGCATGGAGCCCCTCCCTCGAACCGACCAGCGTAAGGTCGCTGCCGCAACATCTCACAGAATCGACACATTCGCATCCACCTGTCTCGCTGCTCTGCCGGATCGCGCCCGGCACGATTTTGGGGCTTTCAATGATAAAACGTATGGCGGTCTTGTACCTGCTGCTCGTCGTGCTCGGAGCGGCCGATGCCCGGGCGGATGAAGACGGCAAGGGCGAGCCGCCACCGCGAGTGACGACCCACCACTCGATGACCCTTGGCAACCGTCACATTGAGTACGAGGCGATCGCTGAAACCCTTCCACTGACCGACGCCAAGGGCGAGATCACCGCGACGATCTTTACGGTGAGCTACATCGCCGACGGCGAGGCCGCCGGTGGGCGGCCGGTCAGCTTCGTGTTCAATGGCGGCCCCGGTGCGGCTTCCGTGTTTTTGCATCTTGGCGCGCTGGGCCCGATGATCCTGCAGACGCCGCTAGACGGGGCGGTGCCGACTCCACCCGGGCATCTCATTGACAACGAGGCGACCTGGCTCGATTTTACCGACCTTGTTTTTGTCGACCCGGTCGGCACCGGCTTCAGCCGGGGCAAGGGTAAGGAGGAAAATCCCGACAAGCCGTTCTGGGATGTGCGTGCCGACATCGCTTCGCTCGGCTCGGTCGTACGCCTTTGGCTCACCAGAAACCAGCGTTGGGCTTCACCGGTCTATCTCGTCGGCGAGAGTTATGGCGGGTTTCGAGTAGCCGCGATGCTGCAGAGCCTGCCGCACGATGCCGGCGTCAGCGTAAAAGGGGTGGTATTGGTCTCGCCGGCGCTCGACCTCTTGGCGCTGCATCAAGGCGAGCGCGATCTTCTCGCCGCCGCGTTCATCCTGCCGTCTTATGCCGCGACGGACGCGGCTTACAATCCGGCTCCCGCGAACCGCGATAACTCAACGGTCGAGCGGTTCGCGCTGTCGGATTACCTCGTCGGCCTCGCCGCGCTGAAGGGCCAACTTCCTCCCGGGGAGCCTTTCGTCAACCGGGTCGCCGAAATCACCGGGGTCCCCGAAGACATCGTGCGCCGCTACCGGGGCCGCATTCCGCGCCATGTCTTTGCCCGCGAGATCCGGCGAAACCGGGGCGAGGTCGTAAGTCTCTATGACGGCATGATTGCCCGGCCGGCAGGTCCCGAAGAAGGGGAGGCCGGTGATCCCGTTCTTCAGCCGGCCGTCGCTGCCTACGGAACGGCATTCAACGCCTATTTGGCGGAGGCACTGGGGGTTCACACCGATATGGCTTATCGCGTGTTGCCAAGGGAGATATCGCAGCAATGGAACTGGCAAGGCGAACATCAGCACGGCAGTGGCGATTTGGCGATGTCCTCGCTCGAGGCGGCATTGCTCGAGCACCCGGGGACAAGAGTGCTCATTGTCAACGGGCGGTATGACCTAGTGACGCCCTATCTGGCCTCGCGCTGGCTGGTCGATCAGCTGGAAGTGCCTGCTGAGGTCCGCACTGGAATCCGGCTGCGCGTCTACGACGGCGGGCATATGGTCTACATGCACCCCGGCGCGCGTTCCCATCTCGCCCGCGACGCCGCCGAGCTGTACGGCGCGGCCGGCCCGCCCGCCCTCTCGCCGTAATTCTTAGCTCAGGTCAATCGCGTAGCGCTTGAGCACCTCGAGGGGGACGACTTCCAGCGTCGCGTCATGCGTCGCGGTCAGCCGCACCTTGGGAGCCTTGCCGGCTTCCAACGCCTCCTTCCAGCGCTCCGCGCACAGGCACCAGCAATCGCCCGGTTTGAGGCCCGGAAATCCAAATTCCGGCACCGGTGTCGACAGATCGTTGCCGGCCGCCTTCGAGAACGCGAGAAAATCCGCATCGACCCGGGTGCACACAGTATGCACCCCAAGATCCTCCGGACCCGTGTTGCAGCTGCCGTCGCGATAGAAGCCGGTCAGCGGTTTGGTGCAGCATTCGGCGAGCGGCTCGCCGAGGACGTTGCGCGCTTCGGCCATTGTCATTTCCCCACAGAATTGGATCACGCCGGCGTGCGATTGGCTCGCTCGTCGAGGCGCGCCTCGACCGCGTCCCAGATCTTCGGCGCGATTTCGATGCCGTCGAGCCGTGCAATCTCCTGGATGCCGGTCGGCGAAGTGACATTTATCTCGGTCAGGAAGCCGCCGATCACGTCGATGCCGACAAAAACCAGGCCTTGCGCGCGCAGGGTCGGGCCGATCGCATCGCAAATCTCGCGATCGCGCGTGGTCAGCTCGGTCTTGACCGGGCGCGCGCCGACATGGAGGTTGGCGCGCGCTTCGCCTTCGGGGGGCACGCGCAGCACCGCGCCCTTGGCTTCCCCCTCGACGAGGATGATGCGCTTGTCGCCGCGGCGGATTTCCGGCAGATAGCGCTGGACCATGACCGGCTCGCGCTGGATCGATTCATACATTTCCAGCAGCGCAGTCAGATTCTCGTCGCTCGGCCGCAGCCGGAACACGCCGGCGCCGCCATTGCCGAACAGCGGCTTTACAATGATGTCGCCGTGCTCTTTCCAAAACCCGCGGATCGCGTCGCGGTCGCGGGTCAAGAGGGTCGGCGGCATCAGCTCCTTGAAGCGCAGCACGAACAGCTTTTCGGGTGCATTGCGCACGGCGGCCGGGTCATTAACGACAAGCGGCCCATTATCCGGCAGCAGCTCGAGGAGATGGGTCGCGGTGATATAAGCCATGTCGAAGGGCGGATCCTGGCGCATCAGGATCACATCGACACCCGCCAGGTCGAGCTCTTCGAAATGCCCGAAGCGATGATGGTGGCCGTGGTGCCGGAACACGTCGAGCGGCCGGGCGCGCGCGTAGAGCCGGCCGTCGTGCAATGTCAGCGCCTCCGGCAAATAATGGAACAAGGCATGCCCGCGAGCCTGCGCCTCAAGGGCGAGGGCAAAGGTCGAATCGGCATCGATGTTGATCGTGTCGATCGGATCCATTTGGATTGCGACGGCGAGCGCCATGCCGACCTCCTCCCTGGATCGCGGGCTTCCAGCCCGTATGCGGGCGGGACCCCCGCGCTCCTGTCAGTTTAGCTTTGCCTTCAGCTGCTGCAGCATCGCCGCGGCCTGATGCCGCGCCATGCCGTCCGGCGCGCGCAGCACGAATTGTTCGAGCGCCGCGGCGGCCGCGCGCATGTTGCCGAGCCGTGCGTGCAACATTCCCGCTTCGCGCCACAACTCGGCGAGATCGGGCGCCAGCATCAGCATCGTCTCGACCACGCCGACCCCCCGTTCATGGCGCTCCGCCTGCAACAGACGCGCCTTCAGATTGTTCTGGAGGCGCAGCAGCACGTCGCGGTCCGGTACCGGGGCATAGTATTCCGCCTGCAACTCGCTCTCCTGCCCCGTAGTCGCCTTCAGTAGCTCGCGCAATTCGGCGGCGCCGCATACCTGGCCGCCATGAAACGGGTCGAGGATCAGCCGCTCGGCACCATCCGACAGCCGGATCAGAAAATGCCCAGGGAATGCGAGCCCGACTGTGTCCCAGCCCTGGGCGCGGCCGGCATGCATGTAGAGGATTCCGAGCGCCACCGGCAGGCCCTTCCGCCGGTCGACGACGCGCATCAAATTGGCGTTCTGCAGGTCGTCATAGGTCAGCTCGTCGCCGGAATAACCATATTTGAGCAGGATGATCTCGTTGAGCGCACACGCGCGCGCCGCGGCATCGCCGCCGGTGCCCGCGTGCCGGCCGACATCCCGGGAGAGCACGCGCAGATGCTCGCGATAGCGCGACGGCCCGACCCGAGGGTGCTCGAACGAGGCGAGCGCCAATGCCGCTTCGGCGATCGGCAAGACCTGCTCGCCCGACGCGCCTAGATCGCGCAGAAAGCGTGTGCACGTCTCCGGGTCGTAGTCTGCCGGCGGCTCGCTCATTCCCCTTTATATCAGAGCTTCTGCACTTCGACAGCCGTCGCTGGTGCGGCGGCCGGGGCGTCAGGAGCCTGCGCACGCGGAGCCGAGGCTTGAGCCGGCGTTACCGGTTGGGCGGCGACGGGTTCGCCCGGCCGGATCTCGACATAGGAAACCACCCGCTTGACGCTGGCTACGCTCCTCGCGTCTTCGGTAACGCGATCGAGTTCGGCCTGCGAGCGCGCCGAGCCGATCACGTAGACCGAGCCGTTGACCGTTTCGATCGTGTAATTGACCGAGCGAACCTGACCGTCGAACGTGAGTTTGGATCGGATCTGAGTGGAAATCCACGTGTCTTTGGTGCTCTGCCCGACGCCCTCGCTCGGCGCCACTTCGATCTCGTCGTAAACTACTCGCACCCCCGGGACCTGAGCCGCGGTCTGTTTCGCCTGAGCTTTCAGCTCCGGGTTTGGCGACATGCCGGTCAACAACACGCGCCCCTGATAGACAGTGATATCGAAATCGCGCTGCATCAGCGGGTTCACTTGCAGCCAGGCATTCTGGATACTCGTCTTGGTCCCGACATCGTCAAAGGTTCCGCCGACGCCGCGTTCCTGGTTCGCGGCATAACCCGCACCGCCGGCGGCGCCGAGGCCGCTGACGATCGCCAGCGGGCAGCCGCCCAATGCGATCGGCAGCGCCAGCGTCAGGACTGAACAAAAGATTCGATGTAACCGGCACATGGCCATAAACCCCCCGTTGATGTTTCCCCGGGGTCATTGTCCGACAAACCGATGCCGCTTCCAATTGCGAGAAGGGAGAGGAGGTCAAGCGTCAGCTATCGACCCGCCAAGCGCCCTGCCAATGGCGCGGCAACCCGAGCGGCGCTACCAGCATCAAGTCGAATCGGAGGTCGAGGGGCGCGAGATCGGGCCGCGACAACAGGAAGGCTTCTGCGGCGCGGGCAATCCGTCGCCGCTGCCGCGGCGTGAGTGCGGACGCCGCCGCGTCGATCTTCCCGCGTGACTTCACCTCGATCACTGCGAGCACGCCGCGGCGGCGGGCCAGGATGTCTATCTCTCCGGAAGGGCAGCGCCACCCGCGCGCAACGATGCGCCATCCGCGCAGCCGCAAATGCCAGAGGCAGAGCCATTCCGCCGTTCGCCCCGGCGCTGCGCGCGTTGCCGGCCGCGCGTGACGGCATGTCGCGCCTGCCTCATCCCTTCCCGTTCCGGATAGCCAACGCGCGCCGATAGAGTTCGGCGCGGCGGAGACCGGTCTCGGCAGCAACTTTTGCCGCCGCTTCGCGCACGCCGAGCTTGGCGAGCGCTCTCCGCAGCCGCCCATCGACCTCCGCTTGGTCTGGCTCGCTGCGTGTTGGCGGAGCGACGACGATCACCGCTTCGCCGCGCGGAGGCCCCTCACCGCGGTAGTAATCGGCGAGCTCGGCCAACCCGCCGCGGCGGATCTCCTCGTGGAGTTTGGTCAGCTCGCGCGTAATGGCCGCAGGCCGGTTGCCCAAGGTCACCGCCATATCACGCAGCGCCTCGGCGAGTCGCGGTGTGGTCTCAAAGAATACCAGGCTGGCCTCTACCGAGGCCCAGCGTTCGAGCGCACGCCGCCGCGCCGCCTGCCGCGGCGGCAGGAAGCCGGCGAAGAGGAACGCATCGGGGGGCAGGCCCGAAAGGATCAGCGCGGTCAGCGCCGCAGACGGGCCCGGAACGGCGGTGACCGGCAGATTTTCCGCGATCGCCGCGCGGACCAGCTTGTAGCCGGGATCTGAGATGAGCGGCGTACCGGCGTCCGATACTAGCGCCACTCTCGCGCCCCGGTGCAGCGCCGCCAGAATGGCGGGCCGGACCTCCTCCGCATTGTGGTCATGATAAAGCGCGCGCGGGGTCGAAATGCCATACCGCGCCAGCAGCTTGCTGGTGACCCTGATATCTTCGCAAAAGATGCGGTCGACCCCGCGCAGTACCGCCAGCGCGCGCAACGTGATGTCGGCGAGATTGCCGATGGGGGTCGCGACGAGGTAGAGACCCGGCGCCAATCCCGATTCGGGAACCATTTCTGTCGCGTGCAATGGAGCGGCGGCCGGCTGGCCGCGACCCGAAGGCGTCGTCCGGTCGCGTTTACTCGGATCAGGGCGGCGGTTAGGCTGAAATCTGCCGCTCGCTTTGCTGCCGGAGCTCACTCTTGCCGCATCCGTCGCCTTCGCGGTTCGCCTCACCTTTCACCGCCCTCGCCGTGGCCGCGCTCGCCGGCTGTGGTTCGCCGATGGTACCGGCGCCGCTCTCCACACCGCAACCGCCCTATTACGGCTATGGCCGGTTTCCTCCACCGGTTGCTCATGGCCCTCCGCCGCCCGGCCCCGCCGCGCCCGGGCCTCAGAAGGTGGCGTTGCTTGTGCCGCTGTCTGGCGCCAATGCCGAACTCGGGCAGGCGCTTCTCGACGCGGCCCAGCTGGCGTTGTTCGAATCCGGCGGAGACAGACTGACCCTGGTCCCGCGCGACACGGGCGGGAGTGGCGCGGGAGCGGCCAGTGCCGCCCGCGCCGTGATCGGCGAGGGAATACACTTGATCCTCGGACCGCTGCTCGCATCCGAGGTCGAGGCAGTGAAACCGATCGCGCAGGGAGCGCATATCAACGTCATCGCCTTTTCGACGGTGACCAAGCTCGCTGGCGCCAACGTTTATCTAATGGGCTTCCTGCCGCGGCAGGAGGTGGCGCGCGAGGTCGCCTATGCCCGCCAGCGCGGCCTCGACCGATTTGCTGCGCTCGCTCCGAATTCGCCTTATGGACACCTGATGGCGGACGCGCTGCGAGAGGTCGCATCGGCGAGCGGCGGGACCGTCGCCAAGGTTGAATTCTATGACCAGCGGGCCGGTGATGTCGCAGCACAGGTCCGGCAACTGCTGCCGGGGGGCGTCGAAGAAACCGATGCACCGATGCCGGCGATCCTGCCATCCGCACCCTCGTTTGAAGCGCTGCTGCTGCCGGAAGACGGCGCCAGGCTCAAGCAAATCGCTCGCCAAGTCAGAGGTGCGGCCGGTTCGAACAAACCCTTGCAGCTACTCGGCAGTGGCTTGTGGGACACCCCGGACATCGGCAGCGAACCGGCCCTGGTCGGCGGCTGGTACGCCTCCTCCTCGCCGGAAGCGCGGCAAGATTTCGAGCATCGCTTCGGCGCCACCTATGGCCACAGCCCGCCGCGTCTCGCTTCGCTCGGATATGACGCGGCGACGCTTGCAGCAGTGCTGGCCCGCGAGCCGAGCGCAGAGCCTTTCTCGCGGGAAGCAATCCTCAACCCAAGCGGCTTCACCGGGATCGACGGATTGTTCCGATTCTCCCCCGACGGTCTCGTGCAACGCGGCCTCGCGGTGCTCGAAATCGAGCCGCAAGGGCCAATCGTCGTCAGTCCACCACCGCAGAACCCCCAGGACCTGGGGTATTAGCCAGCTGATTGAGGTTTCCTCCGCGCACTTAACGCAGCAGGACCGCGAGGACGGCATTGAGACGCTGGCGGCCGGCTTGTGTCGCGCCCAGCCGCCCGCCATCGAGGATCAGGAAGCCGCCGTCGATCAGCGGCGCGAGGTTGCGGCCAAGCAGGATCTCGACATCCTGACCGGCGGCATTTTCGAGGCGCGCTCGCGGAATGCCCTCGACGAGGCGCAACCCCATCATCAGCATCTCTTCGATCGCCGTCTCGCGGTCGATCGCGGCGGTCTCCTCGATGCCGGTTCCTGCCGCCTCGACGGCGGCGAGCCACTTCTCGGGCAGCCGATGTTGGCGGGTCGCGAATTTGCCGCCGTTTCGTGTCAGGCGTCCGTGGGCTCCGGGACCGATGCCGGCGTAGTCGTGGTAGCGCCAGTAGGCGAGATTGTGGCGGCATTCGGCCCCAGGCCGGGCGTGGTTGGATATCTCGTAGGGCGGCAGCCCGGCGGCCGCGAGCCGGTCCTGCGTCCGCTCGAACATTATCGCCACGGTCTCCTCCGCGGGCAGGGCCAATTCGCCGCGCCGAGCCAAAGTGGCGAATGCGGTGCCGGGCTCGATCGTCAGCTGATAGAGCGACAAGTGGCCGCTGGCGAAGGTAAGCGCCTCGTCGAGCTCGTCCTGCCACGCTGCAATGCTCTGCCCGGGGCGCGCGTAGATCAGATCGAACGAGAAGCGGGGGAAGGTCTCGCCGGCCAGCTTGATCGCAGCGATCGCCTCGTTCCGGTCGTGGGCCCGGCCCAGGAGCCGCAGCGCCGCCGGGTCGAGCGCCTGCACGCCGAGCGAGAGCCGGTTGACACCGGCCGCGGCAAAGGCCCTGAAGGCGGCGGCCTCAGCGGAATTCGGGTTGGCCTCGAGGGTGACTTCGAGATCGGTCATTACCTCCCAGCGCGAGCGTATCCTTTCGAGCAAGGCCACGACGGTCTCTGGCGGCATCAGCGACGGCGTGCCGCCGCCAAAAAATACCGAGCCAACCTCCCTCCCGGGTACGAGCGCCGCCTGGTGGTCGAGATCGCTCAGCAATGCCCGCGTCCACCGCGCCGCATCGACATTCTCGCGGACGTGGCTGTTGAAATCGCAATACGGACATTTCGACCGGCAGAACGGCCAGTGAATGTAGACGGCGAGCGGGTCAGCGCCCATTGAAGCAGCTGTCGACGAGCTTGGCGAAAGCCCGGGCACGGTGGCTGATTTTGTGCTTCTCCGCCGGGTCCATCTCCCCGAAGGTCTCGGTCCCGCCCAGAGGCACGAACATCGGGTCGTAGCCGAAGCCGCGGTCACCGCGCGGCGGCCAGGTCAGCGTACCGGCCACCTCGCCGCGGAAACGTTCGATACCTCCATCGGGCCAGGCGAGAGCGAGGACGGCAACGAACATCGCGTCGCGGTCCCTGTCGCCGAGTTCTTGCTGGACCCGCTCCATCGCGACACGGAAATCCTTGGCCGGCCCGGCCCAACGGGCCGAGTAGATCCCAGGAGCGCCGCCGAGCGCCGGGACGACGAGACCGGAATCGTCGGACAATGCGGGCATCCCGCTCATTTCCGCCGCGGCTGTTGCTTTCAGCACCGCGTTGGACTCGAAGCTGTCCCCGGTTTCGTCGGGCTCGGGTATGCTGAGCGCGCCTGCGGAGACGGCTTGGATAGAAAACGACGCCAGCAGTTCCGCGATTTCCTCGACCTTGCCCCGGTTGTGGCTGGCAATCAGCAGTCGATCCCCGGTGAACTGGCGGGAGGTCATACGACGCCGAGTCCGAGCGCGGCGCGCTGGTGACGGACCAGCTCGCCAACGCCGGTTCGTGCGAGTCGCAGCATCTCGGTGAAGAGCCCCTCGTCGAACGGGGCGCCTTCGGCGGTCGCCTGGATCTCGACGATCCCGCCTGTCGCGGTGAGCACGAAATTTGCATCGGTCTGCGCCTGCGAGTCCTCGGCGTAGTCGAGATCGAGCACCGGGGTGCCGGCAATGACCCCGCACGAAATTGCCGCGACGCTGTCGCGCAACGGCAGAGCACCGATCAGCGCTGTCGAAACCATCCACTGCAAAGCTTGGTGCAGCGCCACATAGCTGCCGGTGACCGCAGCCGTGCGGGTGCCGCCATCGGCCTGCAACACATCGCAATCGATCTTGATCTGGCGCTCGGCGAGCTGCGTGAGATCGGTGACCGCGCGCAGGCTGCGGCCGATCAGCCGCTGGATCTCCTGCGTGCGCCCGCTCTGACGGCCGCGCGCCGCCTCGCGCTCGGTGCGGCTTGCCGTCGAGCGCGGCAGCATCCCGTATTCGGCGGTGACCCAGCCCTTGCCGGTATTGCGCAGAAACGGCGGCACCCGCTCTTCGACCGAAGCGGTGCACAGCACATGGGTGTCGCCGAACTTGGCGAGGCAGGAGCCCTCGGCGTATTTGGCGACGCCAGCCACCAGAGTGACACGACGCATCATATCGTCGGCGCGTCCCGAAGCTCGCATGCTGCTCTCCGTCGAGATTTGGGCCTACTGGAGTTCGACGTAGCTCACGCTGTGACCCCGGCGAAAGCTCGCCAGCCGCGCCGGCGCAACTCGCAGGCCGGACAGTCGCCGCAGCCATAACCCCAGGGATGACGATGCGCGCGGTCGCCGAGGTAGCAGCTGTGCGTTGCCTCGACGATCAGCTCGACGAGGGCATCGCCGCCGAGAGCATCGGCGAGCGCCCAGGTCGCTGCCTTGCCGCGCCACATCAGCGGGGTATGAATGACGAAACGATGGTCCATCCCCAGCGACAATGCCGCCTGCAGCGCCTTTAGCGTGTCGTCGCGGCAGTCGGGGTATCCCGAATAATCGGTCTCGCACATGCCGCCGACCAGGTGCCGCGTGCCGCGCCGATAGCCGATGGCGGCGGCAAGGGTGAAAAATAGCAAATTGCGCCCGGGCACAAAGGTGTTCGGCAATCCGCTCTGCGCGAAACCGACCGCAGTGTCGCGGGTCAACGCCGTGTCGCTGACCTCACCCAACACGCCGAGATCGATGATGTGGTCGGCGCCGAGCTTGCGGTCCCAGGCCGGGAATTCTCCGCGCAGGCGCGCGATCACCGCGGCGCGGCAATCCAGCTCGATGCGGTGCCGTTGACCGTAATCGAAGCCAATCGTCTCGACGGCGGCGAAGTGCGCCAATGCCCAAGCGAGGCAAGTGGCCGAATCCTGCCCGCCGGAGAACAGGACCAGCGCCTTTTCCGGGCTTGGTTCGATCGGCTCGTGCACGTGCTCGCTCACATGCACGAGATAGCGTGCCGGCGGGTCCGCATCAACGAGCCCTCAGCAGCTAGTGGTACCATCGAAGATCGCGCACCGGCAGCGTCGGCTGTTATAGTCGCCGCATTCGTCGCCTTGGAGGTGCCATGAACGCCAATCCCTACCTGATGCTCGGCGTGCGCCCGTTCATCAATTGCTGCAGCGTGCGCACGATGCATGGCGGGAGCCTGATGCTGCCACAGGTGCGCGAGGCGATGGCCGAGGCGTCACGCCATTTCGTCAATCTCGACGAGCTGATGGAGGCGGCCGGTAGGCGGCTCGCAGAGCTGACCGGGGCGGAATGGGGCATCGTCACCTGCGGCAGTGCCGCGGCGGTGGCGCTCGGCACCGCCGCCTGCGTCGCCGGCAACGACCCGGTCAAGATGCTGCGCCTGCCGTTCACCGAAGGCATGGTCAACCGCGTCATCATCCCAAGTACCCAGCGATTCGCGTATGACCAGGCGGTGCGGATGATCGGCTGCCACCTCGTCGAGATCGATACGCGCGAAGACCTCGACAGGGTGCTCGCGGAGCCGGTCGCGATGGTCGTGCTCCTCGGCAAGCAGGAGCATCTGGGGAGCTTGCGGCTCGAAGAAATCGCGGCGGTCGTGAAGCCGCGCGGCATCCCGATCATGGTCGACGCCGCCTCCGAGCATCTCGAGCGGCCGAGCCCGTGGCTCGTTCGTGGCGCCGATCTCGTCGTCTATAGCGGCGGCAAATTCCTGCGCGGCCCGCAGACCAGCGGGCTCTTGCTCGGCTCCAAACGCCTCGTCCAAGCGGCCTGGGCCAATGCCTCGCCGCACCAGGCGCTCGGCCGCCCGATGAAAGTCTCGAAGGAAGACATCATCGGTGTTCTGACCGCGGTCGAGCACTGGTTTGAGGAGCGCGATCGCGAAGCGGAGCGCCAGAAATGGTTCGACGACCTTGCCGTCATTAGCGATCGGGTGAGCCGCCTGCCCGGCGCCGGAGCCGAAATCATCGAGCCAAGCGGCGTCGATCGGGTGCCGCGGCTGCGCGTCTTCTGGGGGCCGGATTACCGGATCGACGGTCTCGAATTGCGTCAGCGGGTGCTCGAAGGCGAGCCGCGGGTCATGCTCGACGACAACTCGGCGGCCGAAAACTCGATCGCGATCGACCCGTTTCAACTGGAGGCCGGCGAAGCGACGCAGGTCGGGGACGCGATCGCACGGGTACTGCGCGAGGCGCGCAGCCGGAAACCCGCGCCGGCTCCGGCGCCGGTCGCCGAGATCGCAGGGAAGTGGGAATTGCAGGTCGATTTTCTGCACGGCTCGCGGCTGCATCGCCTCAACCTCGAACAGCGCGGCTCGGAGCTGCGCGGCCAACAACAATCGGCCCTGTTCGAGGGGCCAGTTTGCGGGAGCTTCAGCGGCGATGCGGTCAGCTTCTCGTTCGATCAGCGCTACGAGGGCAGCACGATTTCCTATCTGTTCGACGGCACGGTCCGCGATGACAGGATGGCAGGCAGCGTCGCGCTCGGTGCCGCCAGCGACCAGAACCACGGCATCGTCAACCGCAGCCAGTTCGGCCCTGCCCGCTGGCAGGCGAGCCGAGTGACGTGACGTATCTACCCAGCTGAGCGAACTACTTCCCCAGCAGGTGAGAAAGTATTACCCCCCATCGTGCCCGGCTTTCGATGCGAGAGGTATAGCCTCGCTAAGGAGCATCTCCCGGCCGGGCAATTATCAATCGACGCGCCACATTATGTTAAACATTCCCGGCCGGGTCTCAGGACGGTGATTTCCTTCGCGCCGAGGTCGGAACTACATGAAGCCGCGAGCGGGGATCGACAGCGGCCGCGCGGCGACCGGAGAACACGGGCGTTCCGAAGGAGCACTGATTATCGGATCCGAACTAAGCTGACGTTCTGCAAGCCAATCGGCTAGCGACGGTGGCATTCCACCGATCGCCGTATCAATTTCACCCAATAGGTCCTCCCATGCCTCGCGCAGCAGGCGCGCTCCGGGGGAGCGAGCGAGCCCACTCTCGAAAATTGTCGAGTTGTCCAGGGCGAGCGAAAAGAGTTTTCGGTCCGAGATTGACGAGCCTAAACGGTCGACCTGCCGCGAGGTCCCACCCGATACGCCAGTTCCGAGTGAGCTGGTATAACCCACTAAGCTTTACCTTAGCGGAATCAACAAATGCCGGATTACCGGCGATATAGCGTTCCATTTTATTGAGATCTGTTGAAGAATCATTTTTTGAATTTAACTTGACCTCAATAAAGATAAGCCCGCATCGATCATAATCGATCACAATGTCAGGTTCACTTCGCCTAGTCGACGCCTCTCCAATCCTATCGAGAATCGAGATTAGCCTGTCACGGATTTTATAACCCTTGCGCGCCTGTGGGACCGGCACTCCCCAAAACAGAACAGTCGGCGGTTTGACCGGAACACCTAACCACCGCCTTCCAAGGCGCTCGAAGGCGCCCGTTTCATGTAATGCTAGGTAGGAAAAGAGAGTCCACGTCACCGCGTCTTCCGATGTAGAAAATCCAATCTCAACCCGCTTCCGGTTACGTTTTCTCACGTTCAGACTTTGAGCAAGGACCTCCTTCAGATTACAGCGGACTTGCGAGGGTATATTATCGAACGGATTACAATAAATCGTCGTCGGATCTTGCATCGCATTTGAGTATCCAATTTGACATGATTCGCAGCGACGCAGACAATCTGTAAAAGAGTTCGCTCTTTTCCGCGATCCAGCGGTGGGGATTAGCTGTTTACCGCATCTGGAGCAAGGCAGGGCAGGTAGTACACTCAGATTTGATGCTGCCATGGGCGATGATGATTCCTGCTGTTTTTGACGGTGCGATCCCTAAAGGCGTGGAGACGCGCCCCGCTGGCGCTTCCCCAGCACGAGGTTTTTTTTTGATGGCTTACCACAACGCTCATCTTGAGGAGCGCCGCGCTGTCCTGAGGAATAATCTAGTCGGCCCGGCCCGCTATCTTTAGAACCAGCGGGCTTTGTCGACCAGGTTGCGCAGCGGTTGGCCGGCCAGAAAGCGGCGGCAATTGTCGAGGATGATGTCGTAACGCCGCTCGTCGAGATGGGGACCGTAGCCGGCGACATGTGGCGTCAGCAAAACGCCCCGCATTGTCCACAGCGGGTGGTCGGCGGGCAGCGGCTCCTGCTCGAAGACGTCCAGGCCGGCGCCGGCGATCTCGCCGGCATCGAGTGCCGCGGCGAGGTCGTCGAGCCGTGTCGTCAAGCCGCGCCCGATATTGATGAAAAAGGCGGTCTTCTTCATTTCCTGAAACCGCGCGCGGTTCATGAAGCCCTCGGTCTCCGGGGTGTGCGGTACGGTCAGGATCACGAAATCGGCGGTCGGCAACAGCGCGTCGAGCTCGTCGCCGCGGTGCAGCTCGGCCACGCCCGGGGGCTTGTCGCGGCGGCGCTCGTCGACGCCGATCACCCGAATTCCGAATGCAGCGCAAAGCCGAGCGACCTCGCTGCCGATGCCGCCGACCCCGACGACGAGCGCCGTCGCCTCGGGCAGATGCACGACCCCGGTGTTCTGCGGCAGCTTCTTCCATTCGCGGTGCAGCTGCTGCGGGAGGTAGTGGTGCAGGCCGCGCGCGAAGGCGAGCACAAACGCCATCACATGTGTGCCGATATGATCGTTGTAGATCTCGCGGAAGTTGGTGATCTGCAACGGGTGCGCGATCAGCTCCGGATAGTAATAGCCGGCGGGGGGTGCAGCCTGCGGCGCCTGCAGCCAGCGCAGCCGCCGCGCTTCGCGGAGCAGGTCCGGCGGGATCGTGCCGAAGGCGGCGTCGGCATGGCCGATCACTCCCGCCGCATGCGTGTGGTTCTCGGTCACGACGACCTTGAGATCGGGCAGCGCGTCGGCAAGGCGAGCGCCCCACTCGCGGGTCTTTTCGGTTTGCGGCGGCAGCATCACGAATTCGGTCGGCATGTGACATCCTCCCGGGCATTGATCGGCGAAGCCTATCACGGCCGAGGTGGAAAGGCGGAAGGCAACGCGTTAGGGTTCGATAGAACAGTACCGAAGGGCGGACTGATGGCGACGCGCACGACGGGGATCAATCGCAAAAAACTATTGCTGCCGACGACGATGGCGCGGGCCGGCTGGGCGCTCGTCGAGTCGCGCGATGATGTCGAGGGCGTCTCGTTCGTTCCCACCGTGCCGAAGGCCGAGTTGCATCGGCTGTTAGAGGACGTCTCCGGGATCGCGCTCGGCGTGCAGCCGTTCAGCGACCCCGAGCTCGACGCGGCGCCGGCGCTCGAAGTCGTCTCGCGCATCGGCGTCGGTTATGACGCGGTCGACGTGCCGGCGCTGACCCGCCGCAAGATCCCGCTGATGATCGGCGGCACGGCCAATTCGGTCAGCGTCGCCGAGGCCGGCGTGTTCTTGATCATGTCGCTGGCGCGCCGCGGCGCGGCGATGGATGCGCTGGTCAGGGAAGGCCGTTGGCACGACCGCTACAAGGAGATGCCGGTCGATCTCTACGGCAAGACCGTGCTGATCATAGGCTTCGGCAAGATCGGCACGCGCTCGGCCAAGCGCTTGGCCGCGATGGAGATGAACGTCCTGGTCTATGACCCCTATACGTATTCGGCGACGATTCACGGCATGGGCTACGAGCCGGTGCAGGATCTCGACGCCGCGGTCGCGCGGGCCGATTTCATCACGATCCATTGCCCGAAAACGCCGGAGACGACCGGCCTTTTCGACGCCGCGCGGCTCGCGCATATGAAGCGAACCGCCTTTATCGTCAACACCGCCCGCGGCGGCATCATCGACGAGAAGGCGCTCTACGACGCGCTGACGGCGAACCGCATCGCCGGCGCCGCGCTCGATGTCTTCGATCAGGAGCCGACGCCGCAGGACAATCCGCTGCTGACTCTGCCCAATTTCATCGCCGCGCCGCATGTCGCAGGCGTCACGCGCGAGGCGGTCGACCGGATGGGTGTCGCTGCCGTCGAAAACATCCTCAGCGTCCTCGACGGCAATCCAATCCGCGACAACGTCGTCAATAAGGAGGTGCTGGACTGAGGGGTGACGGTTTGCTCTGGCGTCCGGGGCTCAGAGGCCGTCAGGCGGTAATCGCCGATAGGTGCCCGCGGGCGGCGTAGTCGAGAATGCGCTGGTCGCGGGTCATCAGGGTCGCGTTTGCGACTCGCGCCGTGGCGACGATGAGCCGGTCGGCGGGATCGCGGTGAAACGCCTCGGGTAGGGCGTAGCTCTCGATCGCGATTTGCGGACTGAGCGGATCGATGGTCGGACCGGGATCGGCCAGCGCTTCCTCGAGCCACGGGCCGATGGACTTGCCGAGGACAATGCGGCCATGCGAGGCGAGCAATACGACTTCCCAGAGCGAAATTGCTGCGATCCGAAGCGCGCCCACCGCGGTCGCCCGCTCGATAGCGTTGCGTGCCTCCGTTGACAGATCCGAACTGCCGGCGACCAGCCAAAGCCAGACATGCGTATCGAGCAGGAGGACATCTCGATCAGAGTTCTCTTCATCGCCGGTCCATCCCGCGTCTTCGATCGGGTTGATGATGTCGCCGCAGATTTTGATGCTTCCCGCCATTCGCCCGAAGAGATCGATTGCCTCCGCTTCTATCGGGACAAGCTTGGCGACCGGCTTGCCTCGCTTGGTGATGGTGATCGGCTGCCGCCGCTGCGCCACCTCATCCATCAGGCGCAGACAGTTGGCCTTGAAGTCGGCAGCGGCAACGTATCGATTCTTGTCCATAGTTTCTGTCTAGAAGTCATTGCGACCTGACCATATGTGGGCACTCACCCCGTTTCCCTCAACCTCGCGCGCCTCGCCCTGAGCCATCCCAGCTCAGTCTCAATATTGCCATATTGGCGTGCTAAATAACGAACCGTCCGAACAGTTGATCGCGAAGATGTCTGTTTCTTGCGCAGACATGACGCTAAAAGTGCGGATACCGTGGGTCGGATTTGCGTTACTAGGCGGCAGCTTGCCACCTGTATTTTTCCTGTAGAAACAGGAGAGGTCAGACCTCGGTGCGCGCTTGACAGCGGCCTACTTAGCTGGCGGGATCGTCGGTAGTGGGTTGAGCCAAGGAGAACCGGTATGCGCGCGAACCGAGTGAGAGACGCCTGGGCGGCCGGCAGGGCTGTGATCAACGGATGGTGCGGCATTCCGAGCAGCTTCTCGGCCGAATTGATGGCCAATCTGGGCTGGGATTCGCTGGTCGTCGACATGCAGCACGGCGTCGTCGACTACCAGATGATGGTGACGATGTTCCAAGGCATCTCGACGACAGACGCGACGCCGATGGTGCGCGTGCCGTGGAACGACCCGGCGCATATCATGAAGGCGCTCGACGCCGGCGCCTATGGCGTGATCTGCCCGATGGTCAACAGCCGCGCCGAATGCGAGAAGTTTGTCGGCGCCTGCCGCTACGCGCCAGCCGGCTACCGCAGCTCCGGGCCGATCCGCGCGGCGCTCTATGGCGGTGCGGATTACCAGGAAAAGGCCAACGAGACGATCATCGCCTTTGCGATGATCGAGACCGTCGAGGCGATCGACAATCTCGACGAGATCCTGTCGACGCCGGAGCTCGACGCGGTTTATGTCGGTCCGTCGGATCTGTCGATCACGATGGGCCTGCCGCCCGGCCTCGACAAGACCGACGAACGCATGATCGCGAACCTCAAAAAGATTCTCGACGGCTGCCGCCGCCATCGCGTCAAGGCCGGCATCCACACCGGCAGCCCGGCCTACGCGAAGCAGATGATCGAGATGGGCTACAACTTCACGACGATCATGGGCGATGCGGCGCTGCTCCGCATGGCGGCCTCACAGGTGCTGCAGCAGATGCGCGACGGTGCTCCTGCCGCAAGGTCGACCGGACCGTACTAATTAGTCGACATGCTTCGTCGCCTGGCGAAGCATTACGACGAGGCCGCCAAAGGATATCGAGACGGGTGGGACGGAGATCGTCACCGCGAGCCTGTGGACGGGTGATCGTCCACGCCAACGGGGCGGGTGCCTTCAATCGCGAATTTGCTGATGGTTCGTCCGCGAGAAAATTCTCCCGCATCGTAGAGATGTTCCGGGCGGCGGTCCCAAACGATCCAGCCCGCGAGATCGCCTCAACGCTGACGCGCCGGTTCGCAGAGTAATGGCGGCTACTCGTCCCGCTTGCAGGCGAAAACGAGTTCCTGATTCCGTACGAGCATGACAGAGGTATTTCACGGTCAACTGAAGGGCCTATCCGCCGAAGCGGCGTCTCCACCACATCGCGCTGCCAGCAGCCAGAGCGGTGCAAAGGAGGGTAAGAGAGCTAGGTTCCGGGACTGCCGGCGCCGCCGCGCCGAATTGGATTTCGGGAATGTTGAAGCTGCCCAGAGACGTATTAGTGCTGGAAAAGGTCGCGCTGGTAAAAGGCGTAGTGGAAATCAGACCATCGAACACGAATGTCAATGGCAACGGGGTATCGTAGGTTGCGCTTCCAGTGCTTACCGACCCCGCTGATGTAGCAAGCACGTAATTTCCCGAATTCATGTTGACGTTGAAAAAGGCACCGATCGCGTTTATTGGAGATGGAAAGGTAACCGTGACGCTATCACCGCCAAAAAAGAATTGCTGACCGCCAGACTGACTGCCTCCGAGACTTAATCCGCTAAAGCTGTTAAATTGATTTGTAATGATCCCGCCCAGCAATGTACCGCTCGGGCCGGCGGCGAAGGTATAAGTGAGCCCGTCGAAAGTTCCGCCATTGGCGATTGTCTCGCCGGCCACGCCCGTAGAGTAATTCTCGACTGTTAGCGGGATGCCGGCCGCTGCCGCGGTGAACGCCGCAGAACTGGTGAAAGTCATCACGGTCGCCCCCGCTGGCGTGGTCAGGGCTGCGCCCGTTGAGAACGCCAGCGCCACAGCCACGACAATCGCCGCACGCGATTCGATACAGCGCATCGGCTTCCTCCATTACGGAACTTCAAACTCAGAATGACGTCGTATGCTTGTCGTTTTAGTTGCACGCTCGTCACATTTGCCGGTAATAAAGCGAGGATTGTCAATAACTCGTGTTTGGTTAATTTCTGCTGTAGCAGGGATTAGCAACTCGTGTCCGCGCATGTGAAGGAGTTGATGCGTCAAGAAGTTAACGGGACCATTTGGGCAAGATCAACCTTCCGGCCCCAAACGTCAGTTACGCGGCATTCTGCCGCAGCCTACCCAGCGCATCGCGTTTTGGCAGGTGACAAGTCGCGCGCCGGCGAGTGGACCAGCGAGCAGGCCCGTTTTTCCCAGCTCGACTAACGAGTTCGGTCGAGGGGCGGGTTCAGCAACTGCTCAGAAGAGCCGGTCGAGCGTTTCGCGGTGGATCTCGACCGGAAAGCGAGCGCGCAGAGCCCGTGTCAGCTCCTCAGTGAGATCGGCCTGCTGCGCGGCGTCGAGTTCGCGCGACAGCTCGGCCGTGTCGGTCTGCGACGGTTTTTCGGGGCGCTGCACTTCGTCGAGCTGCGCGACCCAGGATCCGCTCGCATCCGAAGCGGTGACCACCTCACCCGGCTTGGCTGAGAACAGTTTGCCAACGAGGACTGCCGGGATGCCAGCCTCTGGGCTGGGACGCCGGTCGAACGGCGGCGAGGTGGTAGTCTTGAGGCCTTTCCCGGCGGCGACGGTCGTCAACCGCGTCTCGGGAGTGACCGCGGCAGCGAGTTCTTTGGCCTCTTTGGCGACAGCCTCGCGCCGCTTGTCGGCCTGCCAGGCCGCGACCGCGTTGTCCTTCACCTCGTCAAGCGGCTTGACCTGCGAAGCAATCACCTTGTCCGTGCGCAGCACGAAAATCCCGCCATCCGCAGTCTCGGTCACCCTGCCCGCCTGACTCTCATTGGTCGCAAAGGCGACCTTCAAGACGTCCTGGGGCGCCACCGGCAGCGCCACCGGTTTGTTCTCGGGATCATGGCCGCCGACATCAACCGCCGCCACCGTGGTTGTCTTCAGTCCGAATTTCGTCGCCGCATCGTCGATCGCGGCGCCGCCCGCCAACGCGTCGTCGACGTTGTTGGCAATCTTGTAGATACGATCGACCGCTTCCTGGCGCGCGAGATCGGCTTCGAGCTGCGGCTTGGCCTGCTCGAAAGACTGCGCGACCGGCGGCTCGATTTTAGTAACCTCAAGGATATGCCAGCCGAGCAGAGTTTTTACCGGCTCGCTCGGCTTGTTCAGCGGCAGCTCGAAAGCGGCGTCGGCGAGCGCCTTCGGCATCTCGTCGCGCTTCAACAGACCGAGATCGATCGTGTCCGGGTTCTGGCCGGCAATCGTCGTCGCGACTTCCCGCCAATCCTTACCAGCGGCCAGCGCCGCTCCGGCTTCTTTCGCCTTGTCTTCCGAAGGCGCCAAGATCTGCTCCACTTCGCGGCGCTCGGGGAGTTGCAGCTCGTCCTGGCGCTGGTCGTACTCCTCTTTCAGCTTCGCTTCCGGAATTTCGATGTCCTTCGCGACATCCGCCGGGCTGAGGCTCGCCACGGTGAAATTACGGTATTCGGGCGCCCGAAACATATCCTGATGCTGGTCGTAGAAAGATTTAAGCTGATCTTCGCTCGGCTGGCCAATATCGGTGACCCCGGCCGCGGGCAGCGAAATGACATCCGCGGTGCGCTTCTCGTTGCGGTATTGGTAGAGCAAATCGACGGTCGGCAACGGCACGACGGCGCCACCCGTCACCGCATGGACAAGGTCGCTGCGCGGGATATCGCGACGCAACAGCGCCACGTATTGATCCTCGGTGAGGTTGTTCGCGGCGAGTACGGCGCCAAACAGGCTGCGATCGAATTGCCCGTTCGATCCCCTGAAGCTTGGATTGCCGGTGATCACGTTCCGGATCACGTCGTCCGAGACGTCGAGCTTGAGCCGTGCCACCTCCTGATCGATCAGGCTGCGGTCGATCAGTTGACGAAGAGTTTGGTCCACCAAACCGAGTTTCTTTGCCTGCTCAAGATCGATCGAGCTGCCGAATCGCACCCTCATCTGGTCTAGCGCCCGGCGCAGCGCGGTCTGCAAATCCTCGGCGCGGATGCTCTGGTCGCCGACCGTCGCGACCGCCGTGTCGGTCCCGCGGTTGCGGAAGATGTCTCCGATCCCCCAGACGCCGAAGGTCAGGATCAGCAGTCCGAACAAAGCCTTGACGATAAAGGATCCCGCTCTGGAGCGGATCGCTTGCAACATGGAGGCAGCTTGCCACTTTCTGTCGGCTCGGCTCGGTTGACCCGTCCGAAAGCCGGTGTGATCGTAGTGACCGGATGATAGAGACCGGCCGGCGGGGTCGCAACATGGCGATGGGGACCAAACTTGTCGCGGGCAATTGGAAGATGAACGGGTTACGCGCAGACGGCGCGGCGCTGGCGCGCGCGCTTGTCGAGCGGACCGCCTCGGCCGGCGGCGAGATCGGCTGCGAACTTCTCGTCTGCCCCCCCGCCACCCTCCTCGAGACGGTGGGCGGCATTCTCGCCGGAAGCGGTATCGCGCTCGGCGGGCAGGATTGCCACTCATCCCCGAAGGGTGCCCATACCGGCGACGTCAGCGCCGAAATGCTGGCCGAACTCGGTTGCAAATACGTCATCCTCGGTCATTCCGAGCGGCGCCAGAATCATCACGAAACCGACGCCGAGATTCGCGACAAGATTGGCGGCGCGTGGCGGGCGGGTCTGGTGGCGATTCTTTGCGTGGGTGAAACACAGGAACAACGTCAGACCGGAAAGGCAGTCGAAATCGTATCGTCGCAGCTCGGCGGATCGATTCCGGCCGCCGCCGTGGCTGGGCTTGTCATCGCCTATGAGCCGGTTTGGGCGATCGGAACGGGACTGACCGCGACCACCGAGGACATCACCGCGATGCATGCCGAAATCCGGCGTCGCACACCAGCCGGCATCCGCATCCTCTATGGCGGGTCGGTGAACCCGAGAAACTGCCCGACCATCCTCACTCTCCCCGAGGTCGACGGCGCTCTGGTTGGCGGCGCCAGCCTCAGTGCGGATGATTTCTGGACAATCGTGCGTAGTTACGCGGCGGAATAGACCAGGGTTCTGGTCAGCCGCATGGCGAGTGAATAGATAACCGCAATGATCATTCTGCTGCTCGCCGTTCATGTTCTCATCGCCGTCGCGCTAGTGGGTGTCGTCTTGTTGCAGAAGAGCGAAGGCGGCGCGCTCGGTATGGGCGGCGGCGGCATGTCGGGGTTTATGACCGGCCGGACGACGGCGAACCTGCTGACCCGGGCTACCGCGATTCTCGCGGCCGCGTTCATGACGACGAGCGCGCTGCTCGTCGTCATGAGTAACCGCGAGCGTGCGCCGCGGTCGATTATCGAGCAAAGCACGCCGGCGGCGCCGGAGGCACCGGCCGTCCCGGCCGCGCCGCAAACCCCGCCAGCGGAGCCGGCGCAGCCGAGCGCGCCGCTGGCGCGCTGACCTTTATCGATCGTCACTACCCTTTACCATGTGACGGGCGCGCCGAATGCTGTAAACTGGAGTTCCATGACGCGGTTCATATTCATCACCGGCGGCGTGGTCTCCTCTCTCGGCAAGGGTCTCTCGGCGGCGGCACTCGGCGCGCTGCTGCAGGCCCGCGGCTTCAGGGTCAGACTGCGGAAGCTCGACCCATACCTCAACGTCGATCCCGGGACGATGAGCCCCTATCAGCACGGGGAGGTCTATGTCACCGATGATGGCGCCGAGACCGATCTCGATCTCGGCCATTACGAGCGTTATGTCGGCGTCGCCGCCCGGCGCAGCGATTCGGTTACCACCGGCCGGATCTATTCGACCGTGATTGCCCGCGAGCGGCGCGGCGAGTACCTCGGCGCAACCGTGCAGGTGATCCCGCACGTCACCGACTCGATCAAGGAGTTCATCCGGGCCGATCTCGATGACGAGGACTTCGTCATCTGCGAGATCGGCGGCACCGTCGGCGATATCGAGAGCCTGCCGTTTCTCGAAGCGATTCGCCAGCTCGGCTACGAGCTCGGACGCGACGGCGTGCTGTTCGTTCATCTGACGCTGGTGCCGTGGATCGCCTCGGCGGGAGAAATCAAGACCAAACCGACGCAACACTCGGTAAAGGAGCTACTGAGCCTCGGGATTCAGCCCGAGATCCTATTGTGCCGCTGCGAGCGGCCGATCCCTCCCGCGGCGCGCAGTAAGATCGCGCTGTTTTGCAATCTGCGCGAGAGCCGGGTAATCCCAGCCCTCGATGTCGACACAATCTATGCCGTCCCGGGCGCCTACCATGCAGAAGGGTTCGATCGGGAGGTCTGCGAGCATTTCGGCATCGATGCTCCCGCGCCCGACCTCGACCGATGGAACGAAATCGTCAGCCGGATTCTGAAGCCGGAGGGGCGGGTGACCATCGCCATTGTCGGCAAGTACACGCATCTCCCGGACAGCTACAAATCCTTGGCCGAGGCGGTGGCTCATGGTGGCATCGCCAACAATGTCGGGGTGGACCTCGACTGGATCGATTCGGAGGTCTTTGAGGCAGAGTCGCAGGCGGTCCGGCAGCTTGAAGGCGTGCACGGAATTCTCGTCCCCGGCGGCTTTGGCGAGCGCGGCTCAGAGGGCAAGATCGCCGCTGCGCGTTTCGCGCGCGAACGCCGGTTGCCTTATTTCGGCATCTGCTTTGGCATGCAGATGGCGGTGATCGAGGCGGCGCGGCATCTCGCCGGCGTGCGCGGCGCCGGCTCCACCGAATTTGGCCCTTGCGACCATCCCGTGGTCGGGCTGATGACCGAATGGATGCGCGGCAACACGCTGGAGCGGCGCGAACCGGACGGAGATCTCGGCGGGACGATGCGGCTCGGCGCCTATGAGGCGGTGCTCGCGCCCGACAGCCGGGTGGCACAGATCTACGGCACGGATCGCATCCGCGAGCGCCACCGCCACCGCTACGAAATCAATATCGGGTACAAGAACACTCTAGAAGCGGCCGGGCTGCGCTTTTCCGGCATATCGCCGGACGGCACGCTGCCGGAAATCATCGAAATTCCCGATCATCCCTGGTTCATCGGCGTGCAATTTCACCCCGAGCTCAAATCCAAACCCTTCGAGCCGCATCCGCTGTTTACTTCCTTCGTGCGCGCTGCGCTCGATCAGTCGCGCCTCGTTTGAAGGCCTCGCGATGACGCAGCCCAGCGCGGTTCCGCGCCACATCACCATCGGCAGGATCACTCTTGGCAACGATTTGCCGCTGGTCTTCATCGTCGGGCCGAACACGCTCGAATCGCGGGCACACGCGCTCGAGATGAGTGCCGCGCTCGCCGAGATCGCGGCCAAGCTGAAGATCGGGCTGTTCTATAAGACCTCGTTCGATAAGGCGAACCGAACCGCGATTGACGGCGCGCGCGGCATCGGGCTTGAGGCGGGGCTGCCGATCCTCGCTGATATTCGCGAACGCACCGGCCTGCCGGTGCTGACCGACATTCACGAGCCGCAGCAATGCGTGCCGGTCGCCGAAGTCGTCGATGTGTTACAGATCCCTGCATTCCTGTGCCGGCAGACGGACCTGCTGCTGGCGGCCGGCGCGACCGGCAAACCCATCAACATCAAGAAGGGCCAGTTTCTCGCGCCGTGGGACATGAAAAACGTCGCCGCCAAGGTCGCCTCGACCGGCAACGAACGGATTCTACTGTGCGAGCGCGGCGCCAGCTTCGGCTATAACACGTTGGTGGTCGACATGCGTGCGCTGCCGATCATGGCGCAGACCGGCTATCCGGTCGTCTTTGATGCGACCCATGCCGTCGCGCAACCGGGCGGTCTGGGCAACCGTTCGGGTGGCGAGCGCCAATTCGCGCCGGTCCTCGCGCGCGCCGCGGCTGCGGTGGGGATCGCTGCGATCTTTATCGAAACCCATCAGGACCCCGACCAGGCTCCCTGCGAAGGCCCGACGATGGTGCCGCTGAAGGCCCTGCCCGAATTGCTCGAAACCTTGATTGCGCTCGATCGGCTCGCCAAGGCGAGCCCCGCTCGCCCGCTCGCGTGAGGGATGCTTCTCGGAAGATGCCATGACCGCGATTGCCGATATTCACGCGCGCGAGATCCTCGACAGCCGCGGCAATCCCACCGTCGAGGTCGATGTCACATTGGGTAGCGGGGCCACCGGTCGGGCAGCCGTGCCCTCCGGCGCGTCGACCGGCGCGCACGAGGCAATCGAAAGGCGTGACGGCGGGCCGCGCTATGGCGGCCACGGTGTGCAGCAAGCGGTGGGCGCCGT
>Ga0318546_10000125_pt1 | contig 25215 bp, 29 predicted proteins | sample GRESIP169b2f19_FD_203514 | JGI IMG/M metagenome (GOLD analysis project Ga0318546, IMG submission 203514) | Tropical soil microbial communities from Luquillo Experimental Forest, Puerto Rico - GRE.SIPMG.169b2f19 | ecosystem: Environmental > Terrestrial > Soil > Tropical forest > Bulk soil...
GAGGGAGACGGCCAGCTGCTCGAGGTAGAGCGGGTTGCCGGCCGCGGTGTCCATGAGCCGGGCCCGGGTGGACGGCGCTAGGCGCTGGTCGGCGGTCAGCGCGTCCAGGAGCGAGGCGGCCGGCTCCTCGTCGAGCGGCGGGAGCTCGATGGATACCGCCCGGTCCGCCTCGGCCGCCCAGGCGGGGCGCTGTTCCAGCAGTTCGGGGCGGGCTAGGCAGACCAGTGCGATCGGCGATTGCCCTGGCTCAAGGGCCAGGGATTCCACCAGGTCGAGGAAGGTCGGCTCGGCCCAGTGCAGGTCCTCGAGGACGACCAGCAACGGCCGGGACCTGGCCAGCACCTCCAGGAAGCGGCGGGCTGCCCAGAAGATCTCGGCCGCGTCGGACCGGCCGTGGTTACCCGGGCCGAGAGCACGGTACAGCCGCTCGGCCACGCCCGCCGCGTCCGCGTCACTACCGAGCACGGCCTTGATCCTCTCCGGCGAGTCGTGGCCGCCCGCCGCCTGGTGCACCAGTTCGCGCAGCGGCCAGAACGTGATGCCCTCACCGTACGGGAGGCAGCGGCCGGTCAGGACGTTCGCCTCGCGGCCGAGACGCTCCGCGCTCTCCTGGACGAGCCGTGTCTTCCCCTGTCCCGCCTCGCCGATCACCGAGACGGTCATCGTCACCCGCTCGCGGGTGGCCCGGGCGTACGCCGCCTGGAGGAAGCGCATTTCCTCGTCGCGGTTCACCAGGGGCGCATCGAGGCGGACGGCCAGCGGGCGCGCGCCAGCGTGCGCGGACCGCAGCAGGAACCGGTCGGGACCGGCGCTGTCGGTTTCGAGCGCGGCCGCGGCGAGCTGCTGGGTCTGCCGGCTGATGAGGATCTGGCCGGGCCCGGCGGCCTCCGCCAGCGTCACGGCGCGCGCCCCGACGTCTCCCGCGAATCCGAGCGGACCCGGGCCTCCCACCAGCGCCTCGCCGGTCGCGAGGCCGAAGCGGCACACCAGGCTCGCGCTCTGGCGGTGCCGCAGGGTGTCGGCTTCGGCGGCGAGCGCGTCCCGCGTGGCCAGGCTCGCCCGCGCCGCCCGCAACGCGTCGTCTTCATGCAGGCTGGCCACGCCGAACACGCCCATCATGCGCTCGCTGTCCCTGCTGGCCAGCTTGCCGCCGTACCGCTCGAGCACCGCGGTCAGGCTCGCGGTGAGGTGCTCGTTCACGACTTCGTGCGCCTCCGGGTCCAGCGCCAGGCCGGAGCCGGACGCCATCTGCAGCGCGACGCAGAGCACGGTCACCGGCCGGCGCGTGAGCGGGGCCCCGGCGGCGCCTGGCCCGGGTGCCGGCGCCCCGCCGGGGGCCGACCCGAAGGAAAGAGCCGCGTCCTGGCGCAGGATCGCCGCCTCGAGCTCGCCCAGCTCCGGGGACGGTTCCAGGCCCAGCTCCTCGGCCAGCGTGCTGCGGAAGTCACGGTAGACCTCCAGCGCGTCGGCCTGCCGCCCGCTCCGGTACAGCGAGAGCATGAGCTGGCCGCGCAGGCGCTCGCGCAGCGGATGCTCGCTGACCAGCCCGCGCAGCTCGGCGGCGAGTTCGCCGGCCGAGCCGAGAGCCAGGCGCGCCTCGGCGCGTTCCTCCAGGCAGGTCAGGTACAGCTCCTCCAGCCTGGTGATCTCGGCCTGCGCGAAGGGCTCATAGCGGAAATCGGCCAGCGGCGGACCGCGCCACAGCGACAACGCCTGGTCCAGTGTCCCGGCCGCCTCCGCCGCGTTCCCGGCCACCACGGCATCACGGCCTTCGGCGATCAGCTGCTCGAACTGCCGGACATCCAGCTCCGCCGGGAAGATCCGTAGCGAGTAGCCCGGCGCCGTGGTGATGAGCCGGCCCGGCGGAAGCACCCGGCGCAGCCGTGAGATCGCCGCCTGGAGGGCGTTGGCCGCGCTGGGCGGGGCGTCCTCGCCCCAGAGGTCGACCAGGAGCTGCTCGCTCGGCACGACCTCGCTGGCGTGCAGCACCAGGTCGGCGAGCACGGCCCGCTGCCGTACGCCGCCGATCGTGATCCGCCGACCGGTGTCCTCGACCTGGAACGGACCGAGGAGCCGCACCTGCATCCTCCGCCCTCCCCAGAGGTGTCAGCGGACTGTCAGCACCCAGCCCTCATTGTCGAACCATGCAGCAAGCAAGGCAATCACAGACAGCCACCGCACCCGCGCTCGCCCCCGACCCGGCCGACCTGGTTGACCGGATCCGGGCCGGGGACGAGTCGGCCTGGCGCGACCTTAGCGATCAGTACGAGCCGCTGCTACGGTGGCTGGCCCGTCAGCACGGGCTGTCGGCCGAAGACGCGGCCGATGTCATCCAGCTCACCTGGCTGCGCTGCCTCGAACACATCGACCAGCTGGCCCACAAGGACCGACTCGGCAGCTGGCTGGCCACGATCTGCCGCCGGGAGTGCATGCGGCTGGCCACCAACGGACGCCGGGAGATTCCGCACAGCGAGCCGGACATGGCACCGCTGATGGCCGACCAGGGCCAGGAGTGGGACCCGTGCGCCGAGGTGCTGCGCGGTGACGAGCGCCGGCGGCTCTACGGCGCGATCATGGCCCTGCCCGAGCGGCAGCGGATGGTGGTCGTCGAGGTGCTGCAGCGTGAGGACCGGAGCTACCTCGACCTCTCCCATCGCCTCGGCCTCCCGGTGGGCAGCATAGGACCGACCCGGCAGCGGGCCTTCACCCGGCTTCGGCGCGATCCCCGGCTCGCCGACCTGTCGTCCGGGACCGGCGACCATGAGCTCCTGAGCGCGTGACCTCCGCCGGGCCCGCCCGGCCCTCACCTTGACTTTGCATGGCAAAGTGAGCTAGCTTTGCAACACAAAGCTAGCGAAGGAGCTGGGATGAACCGGGGAGTCGCCATGCAGGACAGCGCAGACGAGGGAACGGGCATGGACGTCCAGGACGCGGCGGCCATCATGCAGCAGGCCCGTGAGCGGGCCGAGCATGAACTGCGCGTCAGCTACCGGCTGCTGTTCGCCACCTACGGGCTGCTGTACCTCATCGGTTACGGCACGGTTTGGCTGTCGGTGCGCGGGCAGCACCCGTATCACGGGCCGGGCAGCACGGCACTGGTGGTGCTGACCCTGCTCGCCGCGGCGGCCGTGGTCGTCACGGTGGTGGTCGTGGGCCGGGCGTTCAGTGGCGTGGGCGGCTGGTCCGCGCGGCAGCGGCGCGTCGCCCTGCTGTCCTTCGTGACCGCGATCGTGGGGGTGTACCTGCTGGAGGACGCGCTCTTCCGGGCCGGCGCCAGCTGGTCGGTGATCGGCGTGTACGGGGCGGCCGCACCCATGCTGGTCACCGGGATGGCCTACGCCTTCAGCTCCGCCTTCGTGGCGAACTGGTCGGTGTTCGGCCTGGGCATCTGGCTGATCATCGTGGCGGCCACCAGCGCGTTTGCCGGCCCGGTCGGGGTATGGGCTGTGGGCGCGCTGGCCGCGGGCCTGGCGTTCCTGCTGGTGGCGGCCGTCCGGCCGGGACTGCGCCGTTCATGAGCCAGGGCGAACTCGACCCGGTCATCCACGTGCCCGCGCGGCTGCGCATCATGGTCAGCCTGGCCACCCTGCCGGAGGGCGACGACCTGTCCTTCACCAGGCTGCAGGACCTGATCGGACTGACGCCGGGCAACCTGATCACGCACCTGCGCAAGCTGGAGGACGCCGGGTACGTGCGGACCGAGAAGTCTGGCAGCGGCGTCACCGCGCGGACCGGCGTATCGCTCACCCGCGAGGGCCGGGCCGCGCTGGACCGCTACACCGCGGTGCTGCGGCAACTGCTGGACACCGTCGAGCCGGTGTCGCCGCGGCCGGCCAGCGGCTGACTGCGGTCACAGCAGCACCAGGCGGTGCCGCACCGATCCGTATCCGTCGCCGGCCGCCTCGACCAGCAGGCCCAGCGCCCGGGTGGCCGCCTCGCGGTCGACGGGCGCCAGGTGGCCCAGGATCCGTGACAGCTCATCGCGCCGCCACTGGAGCACCCGCGCCACCAGATCCTCCCCGGAGGGCGTGAGTGCGAGCGTCACGACGCCCCGGTGGCGGGGATCACGGCCGCGCGTGACGTGCCCGGAGTTGACCAGCCGGTCCGCGAGCCTGGTCACCGTCGACGCCTCCAGGCCCAGCGCCCGGGCGACGCGCCCGGACCGGGCGCGCCCGAGGTCGGCGAGCACCGCGAGCACCCGGAACTGCGGCAGCGACACCTCCCCGCCCAGCACGTCCAGGCTCCGCAGGGCCACCCCGGCCAGAACCCTGGTGGCCGCCTGCAGCGTCTCCACCATGGCCGCATCGGGCCCGGCCGGCGCATCCCCGGTTGCTGGCTTTGCCATAGGCAACTATTGTAGTTAGCAAGACTTGCCAAGCCTAGAAGTGCCGCTAGGTCCCAGGCAGGGCGCAGTCCCCGGCATCGGCCGCCGCGGTGACGTGCCCGGGTCGCGGAGGCGTAGCGGGATGAAGCGGTTCAGGTACCGGGCCCTGGTCGAATTCGACCAGGGCGCGTCGGGCGGTCCCGGCAGGCAGTACCCCAGCGGAACGCGCGCCCTCATGGTGCACGCCCGGCGCATCGGCGAGCCGTCGGGGCACAAGTACTTCCCGGCCACGATCGTGCTGGACGGCCAGCCGCCGCCCGGTGAGCACGTCGTGGTCCCGATTACCGTGACCGACGACGACGCGCCGTCCTACTTCGCCCCGGGCCAGCCGTTCACGATCTGGGGCGATACCGCCGGCCGCGGCATCATCTCCCGCCGCCTGCTCGCCGACCCGGATCCCGGCTAGCCCGGCGGCGAGCGGGCGGGATTACGACCGGTCCTGGCGGGCCAGGCGCGGCTCGCCGCTGACCGTCTCCGCCGGCGTCGTCGCGCGGCCCACGATGAGCGGGCTCACGAAGGACGGGGCCTTCGGCAGCGTGCCGCGGCCATGCAGGCTCATGGCGCCTCGATTCGTCGTCCTCCGGTTTCTCGCGAAGGTAACGACACAGTCCGCTCGGCCACATGAGGCAGTTGCCCCATCTTCGCGGTTCCGGCCGGGCCGGCCGGCCTCGGAGTTGCGCGCGGCGAGGACAGCGAGATGCTGGTGGAGTCGGGAGGGCAGCATGTCGTTCGTCATCACCACGGCAGACCGTGCGTCGTTCGGGCGGTGCCGTCGGCAGTGGGATTTCGGCGCGGGGACGCGCCAGAATCTCCAGGCGCGGCAGCCGCCTGCGGCTGCGGACCTGGACCGGGCGCTGCGCGATGCGCTGGCCGTCTACTACTACCCGGGGATGTGGGACTGGGATCGCGGCGTGCGGCTCCCCCTGGTGATCCAGGGGCTGGAGCGAGCCCTGGCCCGGCAGCGGGAGCGCTGCGGCGATGCCGCGGACGCCGGCCGCTGGCACGAGCCGCTCGAAGCAGGCCGGGAGCTGCTGGCCCGGTACTTCGAGTGGGCGCCCACGGTGGACCGGTTCGCGCCGGTGCTGGCCGAGGCGGCCTACGAGGTGACGGTGCTCGACCCCGAGCGGTCCTCGGCTGGCCTGGTCACCGCGGCCGGTGAGGCCGTCCGGTACCGCGGTCGCGTCGACCTGATGGCGGTCGATCGTCACGATGCCTACTGGATAGTGCGGCATCGCCTGGTGGACGGAAACTGGGCGCCCACCGAGCAGCTTGTCGCCGACGAGGAGGCCCTCACGGCGTGCTGGGCCTGGGAGCAGTTCTACCTCGGGATGGCCATCACCGGGACCGTCTGGAACGAGATGCGCCGCCCGTCGCCGTCATCCCCGCCGCCCGCCCGGCCGCGGCCGGCCCCGCGGCGCTGGCTCCGGCTGCGGGCCCGCCCGGCCGGCCCGCAGCCCGTCGTGCGCGAGCACGAGCCGAGCGGCGGAGGCCGGTCGATTCCTCAGCACCGGCGCATGTACGCCCAGGCCAGGCGCCCGCGCTGGGTCGATCCGGTCGAGCAGCACGTCACCGGCGAGTTCCGGCGCACCTGGGTGCGCCGCAGCCCGGCCGACGTCGCGCAGGCCGGACGTCAGCTCGGCGCTGACGTGGCCGAGATGACCAGGCGGAACCCCAGCATCGCTCCCAATCCTTCCGACCAGCACTGCCCGGTCTGCCCGTACCTCGATCCCTGCCTGACCCTGTCCGCCGGAAAGGACGCCGGCCCGGTCCTGTCGTCGGGTTACCGCAAGCGGCCGCCCGAAAGCCTGCAAGAAGGGCGCCTGGGCGGCGGCGCCTGGAGCACGGGCCGTGGTGCCGCCCCTCCCAGGTTCCGCCGCGGCCAGGGTCTCTAGCCGGCGGTGCCGCCCCCCGGCGCCGTGCTCAGCGCCAGTTCCGCGATCTTCTGGGCGATGGCGGGTGCCTGGTCCTCCTGCGGGAAGTGCTTGCCGGGCACGACGTGCAGGCGGGGCAGGCCCGCGGCGGCCCGTGCCTTCTCGCCGTAGACGGCCAGCGTCATCGTCGGGTCGTCGGCGGCCCAGACGCCCTGCACCGGGTAGCGGACGTTGCGCACGGCGGCGCGGTAGCGGGCCTGCTTGCCGGGCGTGCGCTCGCTGCTGCGCATGACCCGCAGGAAGGCGCGTCCCCGGTCGGATCCCTTGATGAGCGTGAGGTAGGCGTCGAGTTCGGCCCGGGACACCGCGGCCGGGTCGCCGATGCCCTGCAACCGCATCAGGAAGCGGAAGGCCGGCGGGTTCAGGGATCTCATCCACGCCTCGCCGATGCCGCGGTGGCGGAACGGTTCCATGGTCCAGGGTGACTTGAAGTCGGTCACGTCGACGGTGGTGTTGAGCATGGTCAGCGAGGCGACCCGGCCGGGCACCGCGGCCGCGAGCTCGAAGCCGACCGGGCCGCCGATGTCGTGCACAACCAGGTGGAAGCCGGCCAGGCCGAGTTCGTCCACGGCGGCCAGGCAGAACTTCCCCAGGCCGGTCCAGCTGTAGTCGTAGCCGGGCGGGCGCTCGGCCAGGCCGAAGCCCGGCAGGTCGAACGCCACGCCGCGCAGCCCGCGGGCGGCCAGTTCGGCCAGCACCTTCCGGTACAGGAACGAGGTGCCGATCATGCCGTGCAGGCACAGCACCGCGGGCCCGGTGCCCTGCTCGCGCACGAAGCTGCGCACTCCGGCGGCTTCGAAGTAACGCCCGGCTCGCCGGTGGGTGTCGAGAACCTCGGCCCGGCGGCCGGGGCGGGCTGACCCGGCGGCGTCGTGGCCGCGGGCAGCGTGCTGAAGCTTGGACATGGTTGCCTTCCTGCTGGTCGCGTCGGGGGTTCCGGCTACGGCAACGGGGTAGGGACAGCCGTTTTTTTCCGGTAGCCGGCCCGCCGTCGCGGACGGTCAAGTCCCTGGCACCCTCGGTCAAACGGCGGCGGTCACCAGCGGCCCGGGACGGCCGCTGCGGGGCCGGTAAGGTGAACCGAGGTGATCGGCGTGGACCTAGCCTTCGCTACCGGTCAGGTGGACCCGCCCGACCGGCTGGCCGCCTGGCGCGAGCTCGTGAACCGGGTATTCCTGCCGCTGGCCATCACCCCACTGGCCGGCCGGGGCCGCTCCGGTGCGTTCGAGGCCTCGGTCACCGGCCGCGGCCTGGGCGGGGTGCAGGTCTGGCTGATCGAGGCCAGCCCGATGTCGGCCGTGCGGGCCCGGCCGCACATCGAGGCGTCGGGCGACGATTACCTGCTCGCCCTGCACGTCCGGGGGTCCGCGCACGGTGCCCAGGACGGCCGTGAGGTGGCCCTCGGGCCGGGCGACTTCGCGCTGTTCGATAGCGGCCGCCCCTATGCGATCTCGTTCACCGGCCCCGGCGTGTTCCGGCACGTGGTCTTCCAGGTGCCCCGGGCCAGCCTCGACGCCCGCGGCGCCACCGGCGCCGTGACGGCGCGGCGCGTTCCGGCGGCCAGCCGCGCCGGGCGGCTGGTCTCCCCGTACCTGCGGACGCTAGCCCGGCCCGCGCCATCCGAGCCCGACGTGCTGCGGGGCGGGCCGCTGAGGGAGCTTGCGGAGCCGTACCCGGGCTATCCTCTGGGCGAGGCCTTCATCGACGCCGGGCTCGACCTCGCGGTCGGCGCACTGCGGACCGTGGCCGGATACGCCGGCCGGCGCCGGGGATCGGCGGGTCGCGAGCTCAGGGACTATGCCCTCGCGCACCTGGGCGATCCGGGGCTGTCGCCCGAGGCCGTCGCGCTGGCGTGCTACGTCTCGGTCCGCCAGCTGCACCGGGTGTTCGCCCGTGAAGGCCTCACGTTCGGCCGGTGGGTCCGCGAGCAAAGGCTGCGCCGGTGCCGGGACGATCTCGCCGACCCCGCGCTGCGGAATCCCCAGCGGGCAGCGATCTCGGCGGCGGACAGATGGCTCAGCGCGGCGCACTTCACCCGGGCCTTCCGGGCCAGGTACGGGGACACGCCCGCCAGCCGCCGCGCCCAGCCGGCCCGGCGGATCCCGGCCCGCTAGCTAGCCGGGCAGGGCCTGCCGGTTCAGCGGGGCGGTCAGTCCGGGATAGGCGGTCGCGGCGGGCAGGGACAGCTCGAACACCGAGCCCTGTCCCACCATGCTGCGCACCTCGACCGAACCGCCATGGGCCTCCGCGATCGCCTTCACCACGGCCAGGCCCAGACCGAACCCGCCAGTGTCCCGGCTGCGCCCCTTCCCCACCCGGGTGAACCGGTCGAAGATGTGCCCGATGTCGGTCGCCGGGATGCCGGAGCCCCAGTCCCGGACGACGAGGACCACCTGCTCACCGGACCGCCGGGCGCTCAGCTCGATCCGCCCGTCCGGCTCGGTGTGATCGACGGCGTTCTCGATGAGCGCGTCCAGGGCCAGGGTCAGGCGGTCCCGGTCGGCCTGCACCGGCGTCTCGGTGAGGGAGCCGAGCGACCACCGCCGGGGGGTCTGGCTCCACCGGTGCAGGGTCTCCATCATGAGCTCCGGGGTGTCCACGGGGACCGGGCGCAGGAAGTCCGGGCTGTCGGTCGAGGCCAGGAGCACCAGCCGGTTCGACAGCCGGCGCATCCGGAGCAGCTCGTCGACGGCCACGCGGGCGTCCTTGGCGATGGCCTGGTCGGTGGCGGCGTGCGTGATGAGCTCGGCGTGGCCGAGGGCGATGGTGATGGGCGTGCCCAGCTCATGGGAGACGTCCTGGAGGAACTGGCGCTGCTGGCCCAGCAGCACCAGGTTGTGCTCGGAGACGCGCTTGATCTCCTCCATGGCCGTCTGGCGCCGGTGTGCGTGCCACGCCATCACCATGAACATCGCGGCCAGCAGCGGGACCTCCGCCAGGTAGTCCGCGTCCTGCTTCCCTCGCAGGACCTGCCAGCCGATCAGGCCGCCGGTGGCCAGGGTCACGACCGCCACCGTGAGGACGGTAGAGCCGAGATGCCACAGCCGGAAACCGTAGACCGCGGTCAGGCTGATCCAGATGATGAGGAACGGGACAGTCTGCCAGGCGGGGATGAGGCGCATGGCGATCAGGTTCAGCAAGATGAAGCCGGCCCAGGCGATGTCCAGCCGGTACGTCCGGCCGAACTGGTAGACCCGGTCGGCCAGCAGCCGTGCCGGGCCCCCGGCGTCCTGGGCCGCGGCCCCTGCTGCCGCAGGTTCAGCAGACGATTGCATCGATGTTCCAACTCCCTGGTCCAGCGGCTACCGAATCCTACGGCTCCAGGGTGGGCCGCTGGCAAGCCGGCGCTGGTCAGGCGGCGTCGTGGAAGACCAGGCCCAGGGTAAACCGCTGGCCGGAGCGGACTACGGAGACCCCGTGCCGGACCGGCGCGGCCGACCAGCCGCGGCTGGACTTCACGGGCCGGTCGCGAGTGGTGAACACCAGCCCGTGCCCGGCCGGGATGAGCGTGGCGGTGCCGCGTGACTGGGCCCTGGGCCGCTGCTCGAGCAGCAGGAACTCACCCCCGGTGTGGTCCACGCCGGGGTCGCTCAGGTTGATCACCACCTGCAGCGGGAACACCAGGTCGCCGTACAGGTCGCGGTGCAGCGCGTTCCAGTCGCCCGACCCGTACTTCAGCAGGATCGCCGTGGACTTGGCCTGCCCGGCCGCGTGGCACATCTCGAGCCACTCGTCGAGGGTGTCCGGCCACGGGGCCGGCCGGCCCAGCTTGCCGTACCAGTCGCGGGCGACGGGGAGCAGGCGCGGGTAGAGCGCCCGCTTCAGCTCCTCGACGGGCTCGGGGAGGGGCGGCGCGAAGTACTTGTACTCGCCCGCGCCGAAACGGTACCGCTCCATATTCACAACGGACCGGAAGCGCCCGCCGTGGTCGTAGAGGCCGGCCAGGGCGCCGCACTCGGCCGGAGTCAGCAGCCGCGGGGTCAGCGCGCACCCGAGCTCGCTGACCTCCGCGGCGATGTGCGCCCAGTCGGCGCCGTCGACGCGGTCTTTCCAGGTGCTGGCGGTAAGGGCCGGGGTCATGCTGCCTCCAGGTTGAGCAGGAGCTGCTTGGCGGCCGGGCCGCCCCGGTAGTTGCCGAGGTCACCGCCGGACTTGATGACCCGGTGACAAGGCAGCACAACCGGCAGGGGGTTGGTCGCGCACGCCGTGCCCACGGCCCGGAACGCCCGTGGACTGCCCACGGCGGCTGCGACCGTGGCGTAACTGGCCGTGGTCCCGTAGCCGATACCGGGCAGGTGGCCGAGCACCTTGCGGCGGAAACCCGTGGCCAGCCGGTAGTCCAGCGGCAGGTCAAAGACGTGGCGCTGGCCGGCGAAGTACTCGTCGATCTCGCGCGCGGCCGGGTCCAGCCGCCGGGGCGCGTTCAGGATCCGCGGGCTGACCCGCGCGGCGAGGGCCTGCAGGACCTGGTCGTGACCCTCGATGGGGTAGGCGACCCGGACCAGGCCCGCCTCGGTCGCGGCCAGCAGCAGCGTGCCGACCGGCGTGTCGAGCGTGCGGTAGGCCACGTCAAGCACGCCGTCGGCGTCGGCGCGCGCGGCCAGGCGGTCACGCAGGACCGCCAGTTCCTCCTCGGTAACGGCGGGCAGGGCCTGGAGCAGGTCCGGTTCGTGGTTCATAATCATGAGTTCTCTCCGTCTGGTAGCGCGGCGCCCGGATAGGTCTTCCGCAGCCGGGCGATGCCGTCCGCGGCCGCCCGGCGGGCGGCGTCGGTACTGCCGCCGGTTATGGCCGCGACATCCTGATAGGGCAGCCCGGCCAGGTAGTGGTAGGCGATGGCCTCCCGCTGCCGGCGCGGGAGCGCGGCCAGCGCGTCGGCGAGCTCGGTGTCCCTCCCGTCCGCCTGCCCTGCCGGCGGCGGCTCGGGCACGTCGGCCACCGGGACCGCGCGCCGCGCCGCCGCCCGGGTGACGTCGATCGCCTTGCGGTGCGCGATCGTCACCAGCCAGGCCTCGACGTTGGCGTCGGCGGGCAGCCGCGGGTACGCCTTGAGCGCGGCCAGGAACGTCTCCGACCACGCGTCATCCGCGTCGGCGGGCCCGAGGACGGCCCGGCACACCCGCAGCACCGTCGCGCCGTGCTCGGCCACGACGACCTCGAAGGGCGGCCTGGGAGTCACGTGAGGTAGACGCCTCGGGCCCGCCAGACGTGAGGTGCTCACTGGGCTCACTAGAACAGCCTCGCGGATGCCCCCTCCAGATCGAGCAGGAATTTCTTACGGGCCAGCCCGCCGGCGTAGCCGGTGAGCCTGCCGTCCCGGCCGACCACGCGGTGGCAGGGCACGACCACGCTCAGCGGGTTACGCCCGACGGCCGCGCCGACGTCCTTGGGCGTGGCCGGCCCGCCGATCTCTCGGGCCACGTCGCCGTAGGTGACGGTGTGCCCGTAGGGGATGGCCGCGATCAGGTCCCAGACCCGTGCCTGGAACGCGTCGCCCCGGGGCTCGACGGGCAGGTCGAAGCGGGTCCGGTCGCCCGCGAAGTACCCGGCGAGCTGGGCCTTGGCGTCCTCGAATCCGGTGTCGGCGCGCGGGCCGAAGCTGGCCGGGTCCGGCTTGTACCAGTGATGCGGGAAGTACACGCCGGTCAGCCGGCCGTCCTCGGCGACCAGGGTCAGCTCGCCCAGCGGCGAGTCGACGGTCGTGTGGCTGGCGGTCATCTCGGTCCTCCTCGTTCGGTCTGCTGTCAGGTAAACGCTGAGGACCGGCGGAACGTGAGGTCAGCGCCGGGCCTGGTCCGCGGCGGCGGCGATGAACCCGGTGATGCGCGCGTTGACCGGGTCGGTCTGCTCGAGGCTCGGGCCGTGCCGGGAGCCGGTGACCACCTCGGCCTGGGCGTCCGGCATGAGGCTGGCCCGGGCCCGGGCCTCCCGCGGGCTGATCAGGGCGCTGCGCCTGCCGGTGAGCAACAGCGCCGGCACCCGGATCCGGCGCAGCTCGTCGTCGGTGAGCACGCCGGGGAACTTGGGTTCCATGCGGTAGGTCCGTGTCCCGGCCCACATGAGCGCGATGATCTCGTGCTCGGCCAGGGTCGGCTCGTCGAGCCAGCTGGCCAGGTACCGTCGCAGCGCGCGCGGGGCCAGGGCGGCCAGGCCGCGGACGGAGAACCACCACCAGAAGCGGGCGTCCAGCGGCGCCAGCCCGGCCGGGTCGAGCAGCGTGATGCTGGCCACCCGGCCCGGGGCACGCAGCGCCTGGTTGAGCGCGATCCACCCGCCGTACGAGGCGCCGACCAGGTGGGCGCGGTCGATGCCGAGCCCGGCCAGCACCTCGTCCAGCCAGGCCGCGCTGGCCTCGGGGCTGGCGATCGGCGCGCGGGCCACGCTGCGGTTCGGGTCGCCGGGGGTGTCGATGGCGAACACCGGGTGCTCCCGGCCGAGGGCGGCCACGTTCGGATACCACATCGAGCCGTTGAAGCCCGCGCCGTGCAGCAGCACGACCGGCTCCCCGTCGGCCGGACCGTACCTGTGGACGTGGGTGGTGGTGACCTTGGTCCCGACGTCGAGCTCTTCCCAGGGTCGCGGCCACAGCGTGAACGCGCGGTCGTAGGCGACCAGGAATTTCGCTCGAGCCTCGTCGCTGACGAACCCTCCGGCCTCGCCCTTGGCTGCCTGCATCCTTCCTCCCGTTCTGGCTGGCCCCGTTTATGATACAAGCGTATCACAACGCGGGTCGCGGGCGGCGCGGCGGATACGGTGGACGGATGCCCCGGCAGGTGGATCATGAGGAGCGGCGACGGCACATCGCCGCGGCGCTGGTGCGTACCGCCGCCGCCCGCGGCCTGCACGCCGCCGGGATGCGGGAGGTGGCCGCCGAGGCCGGGGTGTCGGTCCGCCTGATCCAGTACTACTTCGGCACCAAGGAAGAGCTGCTGCTGTTCACGATGCGGCAGTTGGCCGAGCAGATGGGCGAGCGTGCCCTGGCCCGGATCCGGGCGCTCGGCAGCCCGCCGACCCCGCGCAGCGTCATCAGCGCCATCCTGACCGAGGCGCTGCCCACCGACGAGGAAAGCCGCGTCTTCAACATCGTTTACCTGTCCTACTTCGCTCTCTCGCTGACCGACCCGACGCTGGGCATCCAGCCGCTGCTCCAGGCCTCCGGCGCGATCGAAAAGGTCATCTCTGATCAGCTGGCCGCGGCCCAGCAGGCCGGCCAGACGCCGGCCGGCCTAGACCCCCGCGCCGAGGCCACCACCCTGCTGGCCATGTCCGCCGGCCTCGGCACCAGCGTGCTGGGCCGCCAGCGCAGCACCGACGACGCGCTGGGCGTCATCGGCTACCAGCTCGACCGGCTGCTGCCCCCGGAGAAATCCTGAGCGACCTCGGCCGGCCCGGCCGGATCCCGGAACCGGGTGTCCGAAACGTTCAAGACGTCGGGCCGGCAGGCGCGGTAGACCAGGATCATGAGCAAGCCACGTTTCGATGACGCCCGCCAATTCCTCTACGCCGAAGGACGGCTGCTGGAGCGCCGGATCTTCGGCGTGCTCTTCGAGCAGGCCGACGCCGATGGGGCGCTGGACGCGCTGCGCGGCTACCGCAACCCCGACGGCGGCTTCGGCCACGGGCTCGAGCCGGACAAGCGGGTGCCCGACAGCCAGCCGCTCGACGTCGAGGTCGCCTTCCACGCCATGGACGCGCTCGGCCGGCCCGACCGCGGCCTGGCCTGGGGCGCGTGCCAGTTCCTGGCGGGGCTCGGCCCGGGCGTCGGCTGCCTGACCGAGGCGTACCGCGATTACCCGCGGGCCCCGCACTGGGCGGACTTCGCGCTGCCCCCCGACCTCAACCCGACCGCAGGCATCGTGGCCATGCTCTGGAAGTGGGGCATCGACCACCCCTGGCGGGAGGCCGCGACGACGTTCTGCTGGGAGCAGATCGACTCCGGGTGGCCGGCCGACGCGCACGGCTTCGGGGAGATGCTGTCGTTCCTGGCCTGGACCGGCGACCGCGAGCGCGCGGACGCGGTCGCCGCGGCCATCCGGGCGGACGCCGGTGCCACGCTGGGCGGGCTCCGCATGTTCCGGGCCGACCCCTCGGTACCCGGCTACGGGGTCACGCCGCTGCACTTCGCGCCGACGCCGGACAGCGCCTGGATCGGCCTGTTCGAGCCCTCGGTCATCGACGCGCACCTTGACGACCTCGCCGCCGCCCAGCGCGACGACGGCGGCTGGCCGATCAGCTGGGAGACGATCGGGCCCGCCGCCACCAGCGACTGCCGGGGCGCCGAGACGCTCCGGGCGCTGCGCACGCTGCGCTCGTTCGGCCGTCTCCCGTGACCTGGCCTGCGCCGCCGGGAGGCTAGCGCGCGGGTGCCGGAACTAATCGCGGCGCCGTAGACAACAATGAGTCGCGTGCACATCCTGCGAGACGGCGCGGCGGTCACCGACCCGCTCGCGCCCTACGCGGAGGTTGACCGGACCCGCGGCCCGGGCCCGTGCTGGGTGATGGCCCACGTGGTGGGCGGGCTCGACGGCTCGGCGGCGATCAGGGGCCGGGTCGGCGAGCTGTCGACCGCGCCCGACGCGAGGCTGTTCAGCCTGATGCGCGCGCTCGCCGACGTCGTGCTGGTCGGCGCCGAGACCGTGCGCGCGGAGGGCTACGGCGCCGTCCGCCTCCCCCGTGAGCGGATCGAGGCGCGGGAAGCGGACGGGCGGCCGGGAACGCCTCCGCTGGCCGTGGTCACGCGTTCCCTGGAGCTCGACTGGTCGGCCAGGGCTTTCACCGACGCGCCGCCGTGGAGCCGGACGCTGGTGATCACCTGCGCGGCGGCCGATCCCGGGCGGCTGGAGCGCGCCCGGCAGACGGCAGACGTGATCCTGGCCGGCGACGACCGGGTCGATCCGGAGCTGGCCATGCGGCGGCTGTCCGAGCTGGGGCACCGGGTCGTGCTGTGCGAGGGCGGCCCGACCTGGCTGGGCGAGGTCGTGGCGGCCGGCCTGCTCGACGAGCTCTGCTATACCGTCTCCCCGATGATGGGCGGCGACCCGTTGCCGGTGTCGATCACCCCGGCCGGCGCGCCGCTGGCTCGCTTCGCGCTGTGTCACGTCCTGCGCGACGATGACACGCTGTTCCTCCGCTACGAGCGGGGCCGCGATGGCCGGTGACCCCTTCAACGCCGTGGTGTCGTCGCAGGACGCCGGGCTGATCGTCGTCACCACGGCCGAGGCCGGCGAGCAGGCGGGCTGCCTGGTCAGCTTCCACACGCAGTCCAGCATCGGACCGCACCGGTACTGCGTCTGGCTGTCCAAGGCGAACCACACCTACCGGGTGGCGCTGCGTTCCAGTCACCTGGCCATCCACTTCCTGGCCTCGACCGACCTCCGGCTGGCGGAGCTCTTCGGAACCCAGACCGGCGACCATGTCGACAAGTTCGCCGGCCTGCGGGTGAGCCCGGGGCCGGGCGAAGCGCCGGTCCTGGCCGATTGCGGGCACTGGCTGGTGGCCCGGCGGACCGCGCTGCTGGACGAAGGCGGTGATCACGTGTGCGTGGTCACCGAGCCGGTCGAGGCGCACGGCAGCGGGCCGTTCGAACCGCTCCGGACGTCCCAGGTCGCCCACATCGTGCCGGGACACCGTCCCTGGGAACGGCACGATCCGCCCACCGAGCGGGCCACGCGGTAGCAGGTCAGCCCGGGCGGGGCCGGGCCGGGCCGCCCCCGGCCGGCGCCGGGCGGTAGCCTCGTAGGGCAGCCAGGCGCCGCCGGGCCGGCACGGGCGAAGGAGTGGTCGACATGGGTCTCTTCCAGCGGGCGCACGACATCGTCGCGGCCAAGACCAACAAGGCACTCGACGCGGCCGAGAAGCCCGACGAGATGCTGGATTACTCCTACGACCAGATGCTGGACCAGATCACCCATGTCCGCCAGGCGCTGGTGACCATCACCGCGTCGCGCAAGCGGCTTGAGCTGCAAGAGCAGCAGCTCCAGCACTCGATGGACCACCTGCAGGACCAGGCCCAGGCGGCGCTGGCCCAGGGCAAGGAGGACCTGGCCCGGGAGGCGTTGTCCCGCAAGGCCGCCGCTCAGCAGCAGGTCAACGAGATGGAGCCGCAGCGCCAGCAGCTCGCCGAGCAGGAAGAGAAGCTCGAGCAGACCCTCGCCGCGCTGCAGAAGCGGGTCAACGAGTTCCGGACCAAGAAGGAAGTGCTCAAGGCGCAGTACAGCGCGGCGGAGGCGCAGAGCGCCGTGAACGCGGACGTCGCGGGGATCTCCTCGACCTACGGCGACGCGGGCGCGGCGCTGCAGCGGGCCCAGGACAAGATCGCCAACATGCAGGCCCGCGCCGACGCCACGGACGAGCTGCTGCAGTCCGGGGTGCTCGAAGACGTCGGCGGCGACACCGACGACATCCAGAAGGAGCTCGACGAGGCCGGCTCGGCCGCGGAGGTGGACAAGGAACTGGCCGCGCTCAAGGCCCAGATCGGCGCGGGCAGCTCGCCTCCCGAAATCACCAGCGGCTGAGCGGGCTCCCGGCCCGCACCGCCCGGGCGCGGGCACGCGCTAGCTATGACACTTACGTCCTACCAGGCGCTACTGGCCGCGGGCCAGCCCCATGATGTGGGCGATGGCTTCGTCTCCCGACAGGGCGGAGCGCCGTAGCGCATCCAGTTCGCGGCGGTAGGGCTCAACGTTGGCCGTCTCAATCCGCTGGTCGGGCAACTCGGCTACCGCTATGGCCTGCTCTCCGTCGTCGCGTTCGTCGTAGAGGATGAACGGGTACGGGGGCGTGGTGCGCCAGTCGGCGCCCAGGGGGATAACCCTCACCGTCACATTGCGCAGGGTGGCCAGGCTCGCAACGCGGTCCAGCTGCGGCACCAGCATGTCAGTCGGTCCGGTGCACCAGCGGAGCCCGGCCTCGGTGACAATGAATTCCAGCCGGTGCGATGGGTCGTGCAGGATGGCTTGCCGTTCTAGTCGCTTGAGCGCGGCAGCGGCCGGATCGGGGTTCCCGGCCATGGCGAGCACGCGGCGGGCGTACTCGCCGGTTTGCAGTAGGCCCGGAACGAAGTCCGGTTGAAAATTGGCGATGAAACGCGACGCCCGTTCGAGCGTGCCGATACTTTGCTGGAATCCGGATGCGCCTGCCTCCGCGCGCCATGGTCCGAGCGGCTGGGTCTCGGTAACCGCCTGCTCAGCCATCCACTGCAAGCGGCTGCGGTCATCCCCGCCGGCATGAATGGCATCCGCCCATGCCGTTACCTCAGGCAGGCTAATCGGCGCCTCCCCGGCCTCTTTGCGGGAGACTGCCGACTGACTGACGCCGAGGGCCTTAGCGACCGTCCGGCCGCTGACCCCGTTGAGCTCCCTCAGCCGTTTGAGCTCGGCGCCGAGAGCGGCACGCCGAGCGCGGCGGGGCTGAGGGAGCTTGGGAGTCATGTGACGGACGTGACCATCCTGGCCGAGGCCAGGTATTCATTGATATGGACTGAGTGCTTGTACGCGGCCGCCCACAGCTTGCGGCACAACGCGAGATCGGGCTCAGTGGCCAGGTGCGCTCCGGTGAGTGCGCCCCTGGGATCGTACTGCAGCAGGACGGCGCGCTCGTCTTCGGTGCCCTGGTCAAAGAACCAGAAGTCGCTGACGACATCCAGGTCTTGCCTGGCTCGCTCGCTGCCGCCGCCGCGGACGACGATGCGGATTTGCTCGCCTGCCGCAGCTGACTCGATGTATCCCGCCATCTGGTAGCGGCAGTACTCAGACAGCGGGTGATCAACGATGCGCACGCGCATCCGCTCCCGCCCGGCGAGCACGTTTGCGGCGACTTCCCGCAGGTACTCGCTGGTGCGGACGGACCGCTCGGGCCGCGCCCGGCCCTGGCGCCACGCCTGGATGCGCTCGGCTTCGCTGCTGGCGTTGTAGGCGGGAAGCGTCTCCAGGCGGAGCGCGCTGTACCGGAAGCTGTGGAAGCACTCATCCAGGATGTCGCCGCTCACCGCTGCCCGGATGCCCAGGCGCGCAGCAGCGCGGTCGGGACAAAGAGAATCCCCTCGTGAGCGGGGATCTCGCCGGCCGCCCGCAGGTCGTCCCCGGCGGGCAGGGTTCCCTGTATTCCGGTCAGCTCCGGGTCGTCGGTCTCCCACAGCGCGGGGCAGCTCCGGTCCTCGCAATCGCTGATCTTCCTTGTGATCCGGGCCATGAGTTCCTCCCTGAATGATGCGTGATGATGCGTGTTCATCCATAGTGATGACTCCATGGCCGACGGTCAAGCCGTTCTCCACGCCTGCTGGCCAGATTATTATGCGCTGTTACCCGAGGTGTTGACAAGTGATGTGATTCGATTCACGATGATGCGCAGGACATCAGGAAGGAGCCCCGTACATGGCATCACTCATAGAAGACGGCTCGGACGAGCTGATGGAGGACCTGGGCGAGTTGATCGCTGCGGGCCTCGTCGCGGTCACCGGGACGTGGCCGGACCTGCGCTACGTGGTCACGCCGGAAGGCGAGCAAGCGCTAGCGGAGCATGAGGGCCGCGTCCGCGCGGAAGCGCGCGAGCTGGCCGAACGCAGGCACGTAGCGCAGTGGCTAGGCATCATGACGGAAGCGGGGTAACGCAGTGCCTTACGTGCTCTTCCGCAATGAGGGCGTCGTCGTGGCTCTTGACGAGGAAGGCCCGCAGCTCATCATCACTCAGTACAACGCGGAAGAAGAGACCGACGACATCATTGCGCTGGTGCCGTTGCCGCCAACGGGGATAGAGATTCTTGACTGGTCCGTGGGGAAGCGGCCCCAGTCGGAAACCCCTGCTCCTGAGGTGGCCAACTGGGCTAGGCGCTCGTCTAGCTCGCGTGGGGCTAACGTGTCACAGCATCCCGCTTACCGTCAGCCTGCGTGAGCCGTTGCGCCACGCCAGCGGGCCAGGGCGTCATGGGAATACGATCCACTGGCGGCCGGGAAAGACCGGGGAGATCCAGACCGCCCCGCTGCACGGCGCCATGGCGGCCGCCACGATACGGCGACCGCGGGTGCCGGGCAGGGTAACCTCCGCCCGGGCCGCCGCCGGGCAGGCCTGCGCGCACGGCTCGCTGGCCTGCGGGCCGAACGGATTGTCCCCGTACTCCAGCTCGAAGGCGGCGAACGAGCCCGGTCGCAGCGCCACCCGGTGCGGCGCGACCGGCGGGAACAGGTAGGTACCGGAGGTGGCGTGGTGCACCGTGGCGGGCAGCCGGCGGCCAGCGCGGGAGAGCAGGCGCAGCCCCGCGTAGCCCAGCAGGCGGCAGCTGGCCCGGGAGACGTTGCGCAGCGTGAACAGGACGCCCACGTGTCCCAGCCCGGCCCCGGTCCCGCGGGCGGCGACCTGCACCTCATCCTGGCGGCACTGCGGCCAGGACGCGCTCGCGGGCGGCGCGGTCGGCAGGACGCGCATCGCGCTGGTCACCCCGGTCAGGTCCGGGCGCCCGGCCCGGCCGCAGATCCTGGCCGACGCCACCTGGGCCGTGAACAGGCCGGCCCGCTGGTACGCGTGGCGGATGGTGAGCCCTCGGGGGCGGCCCGTGCATCCCTGGCTGGCCGACCCGGCCGAATCGTCCCCGAACCTGATCGTCACGCTGGCCAGGCGCAGCCACGGCGCCGAGCCGGTTCCGGCGGCGGCCTGGGCCGTGAGCGCGACGACGTCCCCCGCGAACGGCACCTGCTCGCTGGTCGTCAGGTAGATCACGGCACCCGTCGCAGCCGCGGAGGCCGCTGCGGCGCTGGCTGAGGCGGTGCCGGACGAGGCGGTGCCGGACGAGGCGGCGCCGGACGGGGCGGTGCCGGACGGGGCGGTGCCGGACGGGGCCGGGCTGGCGGCCGGCCCGGGCGCCGGTGACGACGGCCCGGCTGCCGTCGGGTGGGCGGTTCCGCAACCGGCCAGGATGCCGCCCGCGACAACAGCCAGGATGATCGCCCGCCCGTGGTTCATGGCCGGCCCCCTTGTACCTCAACGCCTGACTCTCAGACGCCAGGGCGCCGCAGATGGTTGGACCGGGGCGGAGGCCCGCGGCGTTTCCGTTCCGGGCCTCGTCGTGATCTCATAGCGGGGTGAAACGACCCCTGCTGAACAGGCGGATGGCCGGGATGGGCTCGACGATCTTCTCGGAGATGTCGGCGCTCGCGGCCGCGACCGGCTCTGTCAACCTGGGCCAGGGCTTCCCGGACACCGACGGGCCGCGCGAGGTCGCCGAAGCGGCCGCCGCCGCGATCCTGGGCGGGCGTGGCAACCAGTACCCGCCCGGCAACGGCATCCCCGAGCTGTGCCAGGCCATCGCCGAGCACCAGCGGCGGTTCTACGGCCTGGACTTCGACCCGGGCAGCGAGGTGCTGGTCACCGCGGGCGCCACCGAGGGGATTGCGGCCGCGCTGCTGGCGCTGGTCGAGCCGGGGGACGAGGTCATCGCGTTCGAGCCGTATTACGACTCCTACGCCGCGTGCGTGGCCCTGGCCGGGGGCGTCCGGGTCCCGGTGACCCTGCGGCCGCCAGCCTTCCGGCCCGACCTGGATGCGCTGCGCGCCGCGATCACGCCGCGGACGCGGCTGATCCTGCTGAACTCGCCGCACAATCCGACCGGCTCGGTGTTCACCCGCGCCGAGCTCGCCGCGATCGCGGAGCTGGCCCGCGAGCGCGACCTGCTCGTGGTCGCGGACGAGGTCTACGAGCACATGGTGTACGTCGGCGAGCACGTGCCGATCGGCTCGCTGCCCGGGATGGCCGAGCGTACGGTGTCGATCAGCTCGGCCGGCAAGACGTTCTCGTTCACCGGCTGGAAGATCGGCTGGGTGACGGCCACGGCCGAGCTGGTGGCGGCCGTCCGCGCGGTCAAGCAGTTCCTCACCTTCGTCAGCGGCGGCCCGTTCCAGTACGCGATCGCGCAGGGGCTGCGGATGCCCGACGCCTACTTCACCGCAATCGGCGCGGACCTGCGGGTCAAGCGCGACCTGCTCTGCGCCGGCCTGGCGGACGCGGGCTTCGCGGTGTACCCCCCGGAGGGCACGTACTTCGTGACCACCGACATCAGGCCGCTCAGCGACGCCGACGGCGTGCAGTTCTGCCGGGACCTGCCCCGGCAGGCCGGCGTGGTCGCGATCCCCAGCGCCGTGCTCTACGACGACCCCGAGGCCGGGCGGACGCAGGTACGGTTCGCGTTCTGCAAGCGCCCCGAGATGCTGCAGGACGCGCTCGCCCGCATCGAGAAATGGGCACAGCGCGGGTAAGCCCATGCGGGTGATCGTGGTGGGCTCGGGAGTCGTCGGGGCCAGCTGCGCTTACACCGCCAGCCGCCTGGGGGCCGAGATCGTGCTGGCGGACGCCGCCTTGCCCGGCCAGGCCACGGCGGCGGGCGCGGGGATCGTGTGCCCGTGGGCGTCGGCCCTGGTCGGCGACCCGGCCTGGTACGCCCTGGCCGACCATGGGCCCGTACGCGGGAGCGGTCGCCGCCCGGGCCGTGCTGGGCGAACCGCCCGGCTTCGACCTCGCGCCGTTCAATCCGCTGCGCGATATTCCGCCACGATCCGCGGCGGGGTGAGCCTCAGCGTGCCAGCAGGTCCAGTTCGCCGGAGTCGATGCGCGCGATCACGGCGCGCGGTGAGCTGTCGTTCTGCGGGATGCCCGCGTGCAGGTAGCCGGCCGTGACCTGGCCGCTCACGGCGTAGGCGGTGCTGCCCGGCAGCCAGAGCGCGGCCTGCGCGGACCTGAGCGTGACGCTGACCCGCTGCGGCGCCACGGCGAACGTGGCGCCCAGGTGGCCCGAGGTGATCGTGGCGGCCAGCGACGGGCAGCGCAGGCCCGTCGCGCTGACGTCGACGCTGCTGGCGGTGATCTGCAGCGGCCCGGCCAGGCCGGAGATGACGACGTGGCCGGCGGGCTCGCGCAGCGCGACCGCGGTGCGCCACGGCACGACCAGCGTCCAGTCCGCGGTGCACGGGCTCGCCGCGGCGCACCGGTAGGACAGGCGGAGCGTGCGCGCGCCGACCTGAACCCTGGCCACGGGGGAGTGCCCGGTCCAGTTCAGCGGCCCGGACAGCGTCACCCGCCCGGTGGCCGCGCCGATGATGGTCAGCTGTCCCGGCACGGCCTGCAGGTCGACCGTGGCAACGGGCCCGGCCGTGACCAGGACCCTGCCTGTCTTCCCGGCCGCGACCGGGCTGCTGCCGCCGCGGGCCGCCGCGCTCAGCGCGGCCATGACCGCGACGGACGCGGCCACCCCGGCCAGCAGGGCCGCGCCGCGCCACGCCAGCCGGCGTGAGCCCGGCGCGGGGGCGCCCCGGGCCGCCGACGCGGGATGCGGGTTCATCCGTACTGAACTGCCCGGCCGCGACCGGATCATGCGCGCCGGCCCGGCCGCCCGCCCGGCCAGGCCCCGCTTCTCCCCCCGTGGTCTCCTGGCGGCGGGCACCAGTGTGGCCGCCAGGCGGCGGCGGTTGCCGCCGCCTGGCCTGGCCATAGCGGCGATCGTCGGTAGCGGTCGCCGGTGGCCGCTAAAGTTCCGGCATGATCTCTGAAGAAGCCGTGGCGCAGGTGGCCACCCTGATGCCGCAGCCGGAACGTTCTGTCGTAGCCGTCGGGCCGCCGGCGCCGGGCGAGGGGACGTGGGCCGGGGCGCCCAGCGCGGCCCTCGGCGACGGGGAGATCTACCTGGCGTACCGCCTGCGCCGCCCGGAAGGGCAGGGCCGGGGCTACGCGGTTGTGGTGGCGCGCTCGGCTGACGGAGTGCACTTCGAGACCCTGCTCACGATCCGCCGGGAGGAACTGGGCGCGGAGTCCCTGGAGCGCCCGGCGCTCGTGATGACCCCGGACGGGGACTGGCGGTTGTACCTGAGCTGCGCCACGCCGGGCACCAAGCACTGGCGGGTGGAGGTGCTCCAGGCCGGTGATCCGGGTGCCTTCGACGCCCGGCGCAGCCGGGTCGTGCTGCCCGGCGACGCCCGCACCGCGGTCAAGGACCCGGTCATCGTCCGCGACGGGGGCGTGTGGCACCTATGGGCGTCGCTGCACCCGCTGGACGATCCCGACCAGACCGACCGGATGGCGACCGGCTACGCGCGCAGCTCGGACGGCCTGGCCTGGACCTGGCAGGGCACCGCGCTCAGCCCACGGCCGGGTGAGTGGGACTCGCGCGGCGCGCGGGTCACCGCCGTCCGGCTTGCCCCCGGCAGCGTGGTCGCGTACTACGACGGGCGGGCCAGCGCGGCAGAGAACTTCGAGGAGCGGACCGGCATCGCGACCGGCATGGGGCCCGCGTCGCTGACCGCCCACGGCCCGATCGCCCAGTCACCGTACGACGGCGGGGGCCTGCGCTACCTGTGCATCCTGGGCCTGGCCGACTCCCGCGAGCGCTACTACTACGAGATGACCCGCGCGGACGGGTCGCACGAGCTGCGCACCGAGCTGCGCTGAGCCGGGCGGGGCGGGCGGCCACTGTGTCGGCCGCGCCGGGAGGGGCCGCGGTCAGAACTCGCGGGGCTGGCCGTTGCGGGCCTGGCGCTGCCCGGCGGGCCTGGCCCCCACCAGTCCGCCGGAGTCGCCGCGCGGCTGCAGCCAGTTGCCGAAGTCCTCGCCGGTGATGACCTCAAGGAGCCTGATGTCCGCCTCGAACCGGGGCAGCAGCGCCTGACGCTGCTCCCAGGTCAGCGGCTGCCGGGGCCGGCTGTCTCGCTGCAGGACCCGTTCCAGCGAGCCGGTCAGGGTGGTCGCGCCCGGCAGGACGTTGCTCACGGCGCTGCTGGCGCGCAGTGCCTTGGCCACGGTCCGGTGCCGGAGCGAGAGCTGCGGGTGGGCCGTGACGTTCTCCCTGGGCACCTCGGCGAGCACGCCCTGCGGCACGCCGAGGAAGGCGCAGATCTGGTCCAGGACCAGGCCGGGGGACTCGATCAGGGCGTGGTAGCGGAAGACCAGGACCTGATCCCGCGGGAACACCGTGTAGAGATGCTCGAGCTGATCCCCGTAGCGCCCGAGCGACGTGTAGCGCCAGAAGTCCGCCCAGCCGGCCTCGATCCTGCGCTGCTCCTCGGCACAGGCCAGGACGAAGTCATCGACCGGGTCCAGGCCCGCGGACCACAGGTGGGCCCAGTTCGAATGCGCCCGCTCCACCGGATCGCGCAAGATCACGATCAGCCTGGCGCTCGGTATCAGCGCCCGGATCCGGCGTTGCGCGTCCCGGTTGTAGAGGTAGAACGGCGTCGACTCGCCGCGCAGGATCCCGGCCGGTGCCGCGGCGAACAGCGCCTCATAGTCGTCCCGCTGCCACACGTGCTCGCGGTAGGTCTGCACGTCGCCCGGGCCGCCCCGGGCCGGCGGCGGGCCGTCGGTGAGGAAGAACTTGGGCTCCTTGACCGCCGACATGTAGAGCGCGGGATGCCGGGCCAGCGCGGCGTGCACGGCGGTGGTGCCCGCCTTCGGCGCACCAGCAATGAAGAAGTCGGGCAGGGCCATGGCTTCTCCTGGGGATTGCGCCCGAACCGGGCGGGAAAAAAACTACTATACCCATTCTGTTAGTAGGTATAGCGCCTGTGGGCTATCCATACCCAGCCCACGACGTTCGATGCACGACCGAGACCGGTCGCGGCGGCGGGCCGCGACAGCGTCCAGCCTCCTGTCGGCCCGGCCGGCCGGGCTATTCGATGCCCTGCTCCAGCGCGTACCGCACGAGCTGCGCCTTGTTGTGCAACTGCAGCTTGATCAGGGTGTTCTGGACGTGATTCTGGACGGTCCTCGGCGAGAGCACGAGCAGCGCCGCGATCTCCGGATACGTCATCCCCTTGGCCACCAGGCGCAGCACCTCGGTCTCCCGCTCGGTGAGCCGCGGCTGGCCCGGGCTGGCCGGCCGCCCCGCCCCGGCCGTCCCGCCGGCCCCGCGGCCGGCCAGCCCGGGCC
>Ga0318546_10000126_pt1 | contig 24923 bp, 25 predicted proteins | sample GRESIP169b2f19_FD_203514 | JGI IMG/M metagenome (GOLD analysis project Ga0318546, IMG submission 203514) | Tropical soil microbial communities from Luquillo Experimental Forest, Puerto Rico - GRE.SIPMG.169b2f19 | ecosystem: Environmental > Terrestrial > Soil > Tropical forest > Bulk soil...
CGAGGTCTTGATCGAGAAGGGCAGGGCGGTTGGCGTCGTGCTCGAGGACGGACGCCTCGTGCGCGCCGGCGCGGTCGCCGCCAACGTCAATCCCAAGCTGCTTTATACCGCGATGATCCCCCCGAGCACGCTCGATCCGGCCTTTCTTCGACGCATGCAGGGATGGCGCTGCGCCTCCGGCACGTTTCGGATCAACGTCGCGCTCTCGGAGCTGCCGAGCTTCACGGCGCTGCCCGGACGCGATTGCGGCGACCATCACACCGCCGGGATCATTCTCGCCCCGAGCCTCGGCTATATGGATCGCGCCTATTGCGACGCGCGAATGCTCGGATGGAGTCGCGAGCCCATCATCGAAATGGTGATCCCGTCGACCTTGGACGACACGCTGGCCCCGGCGGGGGGCCACGTCGCCAGCCTGTTCTGCCAGCACGTGGCGCCGCAGTTGCCGGCAGGGCGGTCATGGAACGATTATCGCGAGACGGTGGCGGATCTGATGATCGAAACGGTCGATCGCTATGCACCGGGGTTCAAAGCAAGCATCGTCGGCCGCCAAGCCTTGAGCCCACTCGACCTGGAGCAGGTGTTCGGGCTGACCGGCGGAGACATTTTCCACGGCGCAATGGCGCTCGATCAGCTGTTCTGGGCCCGCCCCGCCATCGGCTATGCCGACTATCGGGGCCCGCTGAACGGACTCTATCACTGCGGATCGGGCGCTCATCCGGGCGGCGGCGTCACCGGCGCTCCCGGTCACAATGCCGCGCGCGCGATCATCGCCGATCGGCGCTGGCGGTTTTGACTTTCGCGCTAATCCTCGGCGACGAAACCGGATGCCTTCACGATCGGAGCCCAGCGCGCCAGATCCGCCTTCACCGTGGCGGCGAACTGCGCCGGCGTCTGGAACGCGGTCGTGTTGCCCACCTTGGCCAGGTTCTCGATCATGTTTGAGGATTTCGCGGCTTCGGCGATGGCCGCGCCCAGCGCTTCGACGATATCCGTGGGCGTCTTCGCCGGCACGAACACGCCGAGCCACGATTCCACCACCACGTTGTAGCCGGCCTCGGTCATGGTCGGGACGTCGGGCAGGAACGACGAGCGCCGCGAACCCGTCACCGCCAGAATTCGCAACGTTCCCGATTTGGCGAGGGGCAGGCTTTCGCTGATCGGGTTGACGCTCGCCGGCACGTGACCGCCGAGCAGATCCTGCAGCGCCGGCGCGCCGCCGCGATAATGCACGGGGGTCATGGCGACGCCGGCCGCGTTGGCCAGCATCATGCCGACGAAATGCGGCGTGCCGCCGGCCGCCGTGGTCGCGTACGAGGCCTTGCCAGGATTGGCTTTGCACCATTGCGCGAACTCGGCCAAGGTCTTCACGCTCTCCGGCACCGCCGGGCCCACGTTGTAGGTCAGCATCGACTTTGCCGCCGGCGAGACCGCGGTGAAGTCCCGCAACGGGTCGTAGCTCAGCGAGCGGAAGCTGTGCGGGTAGACCGTGATCGGAAAGTCCGGCGTGAACAGCATCACGCTGCCGTCCGGCTCCGCGTTCTTCACGTATTCGACCGCGATGCGCGCCGCGGCGCCGGGCTTGTTTTCAACCAGCACCGTGGGCGCGTAGGGGCCGCGCAGCCCGTCCGCGAGGATGCGGGCGATGACGTCGGTGCCGCCGCCCGCCGGAAAGCCGACGATCACGTGGGCCGGTTTCTTGATCGCCTGCGCGAGTGCGCGCGGGACGAAGCTCAAGCCGGGAGAAAGCAGCCCCGCGGTCGAGGCGGCGAGCAGGTGGCGACGCGTCAGCATGGTGGGTTTTCCTCGTTGCGGCGGCCGACTACATGGCTCGAACTTACGTACCTCGCCCCTTGCAGTCGAGCGCACGGATCGCTTCGACATCCTCAACCGTCATTCGCTTGCCGGAAGCATGGCGCGCAGCCGATCGGCCGATGCCGACAATTCCGCGAGCGCGGCCTGACGCGCCTTCGCCGTGAATCGTCCGATCAGGCCCGAGATCGCGAGCGCGCCTCGAAACTCGCCGGCGAGGTCGAAGACGGGGACTGCGACGGCGGCGACCTGCGGGTCGCGCTCGCCCAGCGATACGTCATAACCGCGTTGCTGCACCGCCTTTGCCTTCGGGCCTTTGGCATCGGAGAAGGCGAGCAGCACATGGGCGCTGGCGCCGGCGTTGAGCGGCAACTCGGCGCCCTCATCGAGGTGGTGACGCGCCGATTGCGGCGAATTGTGCCGAAACAGGCACACGCGCGACGCCCCCTCGCGGATATAGAACGAGGCAGTCTCGCCGGTGGCCTCGACCAGTCGGCGCAGCTCGGGCCTGATCGCCTCGCCGAGATTGAATCCAGCCCGGTAGATCGATCCCAATCGCCACAGCGCCGGGCCGAGGCGGAACGCGCCGCGCTCCTCGCGAATGAGATAGCCGAGCCGCTCCAGCGAGCCGGCGAGGCGCAGGATCGTGCTCTTGTAGAAGCCCGTTGCCAACGCGATCTCGCCGAGCGTCATCGTGGGCTTGTCGGCATGGAACGCGTTGAGCACGGCGAGCGCGCGTTCGACCGCCTCGACCTTGTCCTTGCTCATTCGTTCTCCCCCGCGTTCGCGGTTGCCCGACGCGGAATTCATACTAGAACGGAGTTGCGCTGTACAGAATGCTGTGCTAGACAGAAAGCTATTCTGCCAGACAGAATATAGCGGGAGCGCAGGGAATGACCGGACTTCTCGCGGGGACGCGGGTGCTCGATCTGACCAACGTGCTCGCCGGCCCGTTCTGCTGCTATCAGCTGGCGCAGCTCGGCGCCGAGGTGATCAAGGTCGAGGTCCCGGGCGCGGGCGACCTCGCGCGCCAACTCGGCGCCGATCCCGAGCTCAATCGCCGCGGCATGGGGGCGTCGTTCCTGGCGCAGAACGCCGGAAAGCGCTCGATCACCCTCAATTTGAAATCACCCAAGGGTCGCGACGCGTTCTCGCGGCTGGTCGCCACCGCCGCCGTCGTGGTCGAAAATTTTCGTCCCGGCGTGATGGCGCGGCTCGGGCTCGGCTACGCCGCGCTCAAAGCCGTCAAGGACGACATCATCTACTGCGCGATCTCCGGCTTCGGCCAGGACGGACCGCTGAGGTTCAATCCCGCCTACGATCAGATCATCCAGGGGCTGTGCGGGGTGATGAGCGTCACCGGCGACGCGCAATCGGCGCCATTGCGGGTCGGCTATCCGGTCGCCGATACGATGGGCGGCATGACCGCCGCGTTCGCTATTGCCGCGGCGCTCGTGCGACGCGAGCGGACGGGGGAGGGGGAATGCATCGACGTCTCCATGCTTGAAGCGTCCCTCGTGGCCATGGGCTGGGTGGTTTCGAATTGGCTGATCGCGGGCGTGAGACCCGAGCCCATGGGCAACGAGAACATGACGGCGAGCCCCTCGGGCACTTTCCGGACCGGCAAGGGGCTGCTGAACATCGCCGCCAACAAGCAGGAACAGTTCGAGACCTTGTGCCGTTTGATCGGCCGCGGCGAGCTCATCGCCGATCCGCGCTTCGCTGGCCGCGAGGATCGCAAGCGGCGCCGTTTCGAATTGAAGGCTGAGATCGAACAGGCGCTCGCGGCGCGATCGGCGCAGGAATGGTCGGCGCCCCTCAACAAGAACGGCGTCCCCGCGGGCGAAGTCCTCGACGTGCCCTCCGTGCTCGCACATCCGCAGGTCGTCGAGCGCGGACTGCTCAAGAGCTTCGACTGCGTTCCTGCCGTCGACCATTCGGTGGAGGTCGTGCGATCAGGCTTTCGGCTCGCGAGCGGCGATCCCGAGCCGGCATCGCCGCCGCCGGCGCTCGGCGCCGATACTGATCATCTGCTGGCCGAACTTGGATTTTCCAAGCGCGAGATCGACGCGCTCGCGCGCGAAGGTGCCATATGAGCAGCAACGTTCCCGCGACCCACGGCAGCATGACCCCGCAGGATTGGTGGTCGACGTCGATCATCGACATGAAGCCGGGGATGATCCGCTATCGCGGCTACGCGGTCGAGGACTTGATCGGCCGCGTCAGCTTCGCCGAGATGGTCTATCTCATGACGCGCGGCGAGCGTCCCGATCCCGCGGCCGCCAAGTTGCTCGAAGCCGCGCTGGTGGCGGCGGTGGACCACGGCCCGCAGGCGCCGTCGATCGCGGCGGCCAGAATGGCGATCACCTGCGGGGTCGGCATCAACAATGCCATGGCCTCGGCCATCAATATGCTCGGCGACGTGCATGGCGGAGCGGGCGAGCAATGCGTCACGCTTTATAATGCCATCGCCGCGCGCATGGGCGGCGGCCCAGTCAGCGAGGCGCGACTGGCGCAAGCCGTCAGCGCTGAAGTCAACGCGCTGGCCGAAGCGGGCACGCGGCACGTTCCCGGCTTCGGGCACCGCTTTCATCCGCGTGATCCGCGTGCGCCGCGCCTGCTCGAGCTGGTCGACGCCGCCGCCGCCGGCGGTGCGGTGAGCGGACGCTTCGCCGCCATCGGCCGCGCGATCGAGGCGCAGCTTGCGGCCGAGAAAGGGCGAACCGTCCCGATGAATATCGATGGCGCGACCGGCGTCATCTTCGCGGAGCTCGGCTTTGCGCCAGCCCTGTGCCGGGGATTGTTCGTATTGTCGCGCTCGGTCGGCGCATTGGCCCATGCGTTCGAGGAGATGCAGTCGGGCGAGCGCAACAAAGGACCAATCCCCCGCCATCTCATTTGGACCTATACTGGCCCGCCTGCGCGCAAGCTTGCCGGGGCATAGCGGCTCGACTTCGACCACGTCTCCTGCTTTCGTAACCCGTGGGAGCAAGGCGCCGGAGAGCGTCGATCAAGCATCTCTAGGAAAGGAAACGCCATGCCGACCCGCCGTGATCTTCTGCGTAGCGCTGCGCTCGTTCCTGCCGCCGTCTTGCCGCTCTCGCTCGCGACCATCGACGCGGCGCTCGCCCAGGCGGTCGATCTGCTCAAGCTGTTCGTTCCGGCGGCGCCCGGCGGCGGGTGGGATCAGACGGCGCGCACCATCGAGCAGGTGTTGCGCGCAACCGGCGCCGTGAAGGGCGTGCAGATCACCAATGTGGGAGGCGCGGGCGGCGCGGTCGGACTTCCGCAGTTCTTGAATCAATGGAAGGGGCAAGGCAACGCGCTCATGGTGGCGGGCATGGTGATGGTCGGCGCGATCATCGCCAACAAGAGCCCGGTCAAGCTCGCGCAGGCAACCCCGATCGCCCGCCTGACCGGCGAATTTCTGGCGCTGGTCGTTCCGGCAGCGTCGCCGTTCAAGACCGCGAAGGACTTTGCGGCCGCGCTCAAAGCCGATCCCGCCAAGGTTCCCGTTGCCGGCGGCTCGGCCGGCGGCTCCGACCACATCCTCATCGGCATGATCGCCAAGGCGCTCGGCGTCGCGCCCACGAAGGTCAGCTACGTCGCTTTCGCCGGCGGCGGGCCGGCGACCGCGGCGCTGCTCGGCAACCAGGTGGCGGCCGGCATCTCGGGCTATGGCGAGTTCGCAGAGCAGGTGAAAGCCGGAAAGCTGCGCGTGATCGCCATATCGTCGGATAAACGGCAGGAAGACATCGCGGCGCCGACGCTCAAAGAGGAAGGCATCGACGTGGAGTTGTTCAACTGGCGAGGCGTGTTCGCGCCTCCCGGCGTCAACGACGCGCAACGCAAGGCGATGATCGCGCTGATGGAGAAGATGACGGCAACGCCGCAATGGGCCGAGGCCTGCAAGACCCGCGACTGGACGCAAATCACGCTTCTCGGCGACGATTATAAAGCCTTCCTCGACGTTGAGACGGCGCGGATCGAAGGCATCCTCAAAGAGCTCGGGCTTGCATGACATGACCAGCGGCTCCCAGGAAGAGGAGGCCGCGCGGGCGCGGCCCGCCATCGGCGAAACGATCATCGGCGCCGGCGTGCTCGTGCTGGCGATCGTCATGTTTTGGCAGGCGATGTTGATCCCGGTATCGCCCCTCTACGCCAAGGTCGGGCCGACCGTCGTTCCGCTGATGACGGCGGCTGCTTTGGGATTGCTCGGCGTCCTCCTTCTCATCGATGCCTGGCAAGGCGGCTGGCAACCCGAGGAGGAGAAAACCGTCAAGCCGGACCGAGCAGCGCTGCTGTGGATCATTGCCGGGCTCGTGCTCAACGTTGCCTTGATCGGCCCGGCGGGATTCACCATCGCGTCGATCATCCTGTTCGTCTGCGTGGCGCGCGGCTTCGGCTCCAAAGCGATCGTGCGCGATGCCTTGATCGGCGCGGCTTTCGCCCTCATCGCCTATTTCGGCTTCGCCACCACGCTCGGCATCAATATCGGTTCCGGCTGGCTCGAGAGCACGATCGAACGCGTGATCGGCGTGGAGGGCGGTTGACATGGATGCCTTCTCGCAACTTCTCAACGGCTTTGCGGTCGCGCTCACCCCGATGAATCTCCTGTGGTGCCTCCTCGGCACCACGCTGGGCACCGCGATCGGCGTCCTTCCCGGCCTCGGCCCGGCGCTGACGATCGCGCTGCTCTTGCCGATCACCTTCAAGGTCGAGCCGACCGCGGCATTCATTCTTTTCGCCGGCATCTACTATGGCGCCATGTATGGCGGCTCGACCACGTCGATTCTGCTCAACACGCCGGGCGAGAGCGCCACCATCGTCACTGCGCTCGAGGGTCACAAGATGGCGCGCAACGGCCGCGCCGGCGCGGCGCTCGCGACCGCGGCCATCGGCTCGTTCGTTGCCGGCACGATCGGCACCCTCGGCATCACCTTTCTCGCGCCCGTGGTGGTGGATTGGGCGCTCAGGTTCGGACCGGCCGACTATTTCTCGCTCATGGTGTTCGCGTTCGTGACGGTGTCGGCCGTGCTGGGCTCCTCGGCGGTGAGGGGACTGGCGACGCTGTTCTTCGGCATCTGGTTGGGTTTGATCGGCGTCGATCTGCAGACTGGCCAGGCGCGTTTTACCTTCGGTCTTCCGGAACTGCTCGACGGCATCAATGTCGTCGTGGTGGCGGTGGGCCTGTTCGCGGTCGGGGAGACGCTCTACGTCGCCTCGCGCTACCGTTTCGGCAAGGACGAGATCATCCCGCTCTCGGGCTCGCTCTGGATGACGCTCGAGGAATGGAAGCGGTCGTGGAAACCATGGCTGCGCGGCGCCGCCATTGGTTTTCCCATCGGTGCAATGCCCGCGGGCGGCGCCGAGATCCCGACCTTTCTGAGCTACTATGCCGAGAAGAAGTTCTCCTCGAAACCCCAGGAGTTCGGCAAAGGCGCGATCGAAGGCGTTGCCGGTCCGGAGGCCGCCAACAACGCCTCGGCCGCGGGCGTCCTGGTGCCGATGCTCACGCTCGGTCTGCCGACATCGGCGACCGCCGCGATCATGCTTTCGGCGTTCCAGAGCTACGGCATCAATCCGGGGCCGCTGCTGCTGCAGTCGCAGCCGCAGCTGGTCTGGGGCCTGATTGCGTCCTTGTTCATCGGCAACGTGATGCTGCTCGTGCTCAACCTGCCGCTGATCGCGATCTGGGTGAAGCTCCTGCAAATCCCCGCACCGCTGCTCTATGCCGGCATTCTCGTGTTCGCCACCATCGGCACCTATGGGATCACCCAGTCTCCGGTCGACCTGATCCTGCTCTATCTCATCGGCGGTATCGGCTACCTGATGCGCCGGTACGACTTCCCGGCCGCGCCCGTCATCATCGGGATGATTCTGGGGCCGCTGGCGGAGCAGAACTTCAGGCAGGCCATGACGATCTCGGCCGGCGACTGGACGGTGTTCTTCACGCGCCCGCTGTCGGCGACGATCCTGGCGCTGGCGGCGCTCGCTTTGTTCGGGCCCAAGCTCTATCAGCTCGCCATGCGGCCCAAGCCCGATCACGTCCCGGGCGATGCGTAACTAATAAAGCGGTTGTGTCGAACCTCGCCGCGATCACGGTGCGCGTGCGACCCGTTCAATTGCGACTCGAGGCGAGCAATTTTGGACCGCCCTTCCTCGCCATGGTCTCGGGCATCAGCAGCGCGGCCAGCACGAGTCCTGCGCCGCCGATGCAGGCAAGGCCCAGGAACGCGACGCTGCTGCCGAGCCGGTCGCTCATCCATCCGGCCAGCGTCGTACTCAGCGAAGCCCCGATCCCAATTCCGCTGCCCACGATCCCCTGCGCGAGATTGAAGCGGCCGGTGCCGCGCGTGATGTCGGCAATAGTGAGCGGAACCAGCACGCCGAACACAGCGGCGCAGATGCCGTCGAGCAGTTGAACCGCCACCAGCAGGCGCGGGTCGACCACGACCATGAACAACAGGCCGCGAATGGGTAACGCGGCGAGGCCGATGAGCAGGATCGGCCGGCGTCCCCAGCGCTGCGCCCAACGCCCGACCGAGGGCGAGAAGGCCGCGACGACGAGCTGCGGCACCACGATAGCGGCTGCAACCAATGTCGTCGCCCACGCGCTCGAGCGCATGGTGACGATGCTCGCCATCAACGGAAGCATGGCTGCGTTCGCAAGCTGGAAGACGGTCACGCACGCCGCAAAGGTCAAGAGCGGCCGATTGGTCATGAGGGTCGCAAAGGCCGCCGCTTCACTCGGCCCTTGCACCGATCCGCCGTGGGCGCGAACGGGATCGATCTCGTCCGACCGGATCTGAGAGAGCGCGATCAGCGTGGGAAAGATCAAGGCGGCGGTGACCAGGAATACCGCCTGGTTCGACCAGAAATACCCGACCGCACCCATGCCCGCCGCGGCGAGACCATTGCCGATGGCGGCGAAGCGGGCGTTGCGGCCGAAACGTTCCCCGCTGGCGGCATAACCGACGAGCCCGAGACTGATTGCGGCGAGCGCCGGGCTCACCACCGAGCTGCCGGCGGCGTGCAGAATTTGCGCCCCAAGAACAGCGGGAAACATCGGCCACAGTGCGATGATCAGCGCGCTCGCGCTGATCGCGATCATCGCCAGCGCGGCGACCGCGCGCTCCGACCGCGCGGCATCGACGATGGCCCCGCCCGGCATTTGCAACGCCAGCCCGGCAAGCCCTCGCGCGGTGAGCACGAGACCGATGTCGACCTGCGTCCATCCCTGCGCCGTGAGATAGACGGAGACGAATGGCCCAAATCCCGTCTGCACGTCGGCGACGCAGAACGCGAACCAATCGAGGCCGCGCCGGCTGCGGCGCGAGGCGGCGATCGGTGGCTCAGGGGGCAGCGTCCGCTTCGGGGCGGGTTTGTCGTCTTCGACCCGGCGTCGCTTGGAGTGACCGGTATCGCGGGGTGCCGGTGCGCTGGACAGGATTACCTCTCCGGTGCTGCAACCTCGCTCGAGGGCATGGCTCGCTCGGCGCCCGGTGCGCCGACCACCACCACTGGCTCGCCGCGCTTATATTCCGGCGCCAGCCGCACCTGGTTGCGGGTGAGGTCCAAGGTGATCGACCCGGGCTTTCCTGCCGGGGCGAAATTCAGCGCGCGCCAATCGACGGCGATCTTGCGCGTACCGATGCCGAGAAACCCGCCGAAGTCGATGATGGCCGCGTGAACCTGGCCGTCGCGGCTCACGATGATGTCCACGATCCGTCCCATGTCCTCGTCGGCGCTGCTGCGAACGCTCTTGCCGAGGATGGTGGAGACCTCCTGGTCGTCGAGTACCGTCGCCGGCGTGCCGGGAGAAGGATTGGGCGGTGCGGCGGCCGGTGGCGCCGGCGCCGTCGATGGTGGGTTCTCCGGCCTGACTTGCCCCGTCGGCGGCGGCGACGGCTGCGGCGTTTGCGCGACCTGCCTCGGTTGAGCGGGTCGCGCTGCTCCCTCCGCCAGGCCGTCGCTATGGACACCGCCCGTCGCGATCAGCGCGATCGCGACGACAGCGGGAAATACCGGACCGATACGCATCGGTGCTCTCCCCCGTGCACGCCAACCCGCTACGTCAACGCGACTTCGGCGCTTCGGTTCCGTGCCCGTCATGCAAGCCAGGCGGAGAGGGTCGGCGGCGATGATTTCCTGCAAGCGAGAGGACAGGGCGAACGAGCGGGTTTATGCCTCCGCTCCTTAATGAGATTCCTATATCGTTGCCCCAGCTTTCCCCTCGAAAACATATGGCAGAACAGGCAAATCTTCCGCGAGACGCCTTATCGCTCGGTCATGAGATCCCCCGACGGGAGAATTCAGATGAAGCAAATGCTCTCGAACGCGGCGTTCGGTCTTTCCGCAATGGCTTTGAAGGCATGGGCGGCAGTAACAAATATCTGTCGGATGGTGCTGGCCGAACAGACGAAGCCCTATCAGCCTGAACTCCATTACATGCGTGGTCCCGGTCCAAAATGGCGTGAGAAGCACGCCTGCCAGCAAGATTCGCCCGCGCGGTAGCGCCGATTGCGAACTTCGATAACTTGGGCCGAGAGCGTTGCGGCGAGCGGCCGCGCGGCAAGCTGCAATCAACTTTTCAAACCGGCCCATAAATCTCGGCGCTTTTCCTTGTAGGGGGCAGTCGGGCATCCTTGCTCAGGGTCGACCGCAGCTTCAAAGGCTTGCCGCAATCGTGGATCGTCGATCCGTGCGATGTGTCTTTTGAGAATAGTTGCGCGCCTCGGATCATCTAGCGCGATGATCATCTCGCAGACTTCGCCGCTTGTCCGGCGAAAGAAGCTCGGCGCCGATGGCCGCCACTGGTGCCCGAGTGCATCGATTTCATCGGCGATGGCAAATGCAGCCGCTTCGTCTTTCGGATCGCGGGTGATGGCAAAACGCAGAAGGAGCAGGAGCCATTCGCGAATTCGGCCGGCCCGCCAATCCTGCGAACCGAATTGCTGCATCTGATCTCATGCCACCTTGGAGATCGGCTTTAATTCGCAGCGCCGCGCCGCAACGGCCGAGCCTCGTTCATACACGGTGCCGGCCTCGATCCGAAAGCCGTGGCTTTCCAGCACGGTGCGAAGCGGTCGACCGATGGCAGGCTGCAGCGGGTCGAGCCAGACGATCAGCACGCCCGTGCGACTCAGGAAGTCCGCCACCCAATCGAGGGTCGTCTCGATCGCATTGATCGAACGTTGCCGTCCATCGAGGAGAACCACCTCGTATTGTCCGGCTGGGAGGCCGCAGTTCGACGTAGTCGTGGCGCGAGCGTAACCCAGACGATGCAGATCGATCACGGCCTCGGCGCTGTTGGCGCCGGTCACGATGATTCTTGTGAGTTTCGAGCAATGCGCCAGTGCGATAATCGGCTCGACATTGCGTTTGCCTGCTGCTGTGATTCGGATCGGGCTCATGACTGACACCATTGCGATTGACTAGGCGGCGTGTGCGAGCGGAGCATGCAGGCCGGCGGTCGAGCGATTCTGGTCGCGGGGCTGCGCACTCATGTCGAGCTCGAGAATGCCGGGCACCATGATGACGGCCTGTGGCCGGTTGCCGTTCTCGAACATCGCGAATTTCACTGCTTCGGCGCGGTCCACGAACAAGCCACCGCAAAGGCCAGTTTGATCCTGGACGACCCAGTTGCCGCGGCTGTTCTTGCCGATGCGGAACAAGGACTTCGCACGGCCCGCAGAGGGAGGTTCACCTTTATCCACGACACGTCTCCTTTCGAGCATAGCATTGCGTCACCGCCGCCAATGTGCTGGGCAACGCATATGAATTCGAGAGGGACGCCTGCGGATCCTCATAAGTGCGGTATAAATGTCGCAGAAAGCCGCCGCTGGTCACGAGGCTCCGAACCAATAGGCAATGTCATAGGACAGCGCACCGAGGACACAAACCGCGAGCGCACTCCATAGAATTCCCAGCAGCAGCACGGTATTCGCCCGCTCGATAAATCGCTTGTCGACTAGATGAGACACGATAGGGTGAATGGTCATTGAAGTTTCTCCTTCGTTATTGCTCTTGGGGATCCTCTCCGGGCTCCCGCGTGTTTGCGGCCGATCACCAAGCCGCACCGGATCATTCGGTCCGTATCATCAATGTGCTCATGAGGGCATATGGATTCGAGGGGGAATCCGGCCCGTTCTCATAAGAGCGATATAAAGATCGCGGATGGGCCGTTTCATTGAAGGGTTCGCGGCGAGTCGGAATTTGCCGATGATATTGAACCGCGCGACTAATCACTCTTCTGTTCTCGAGGGTGAAGCCTGATCGGCACGTTGGCGCCTTTGGCCGGATGTCCTCCGAGTCTGAGCTTTTCCAAACAGTCCTGCAGGGTGGTCGCGTCTTTCAGCTCGCATGGATCCGAAATCGCTTCGACTTGCGAGCCTTGGACAAGAGCTGTCCAGAGCGGAACGGCAACGAGCCCCGCGCATACCAGCGCGATCGCAGCCAGGATTACAATTCCCGCGGAGATGGCGACGGGCTGCCGCCTTTGGCCATTGTTTCGTCGTGATCGCAGGTCGACGGAGTTCGTCATTGTCACTGCTTCCCGAGTTCTCTAGCTCAAGCGAAGTTGTCGCAGCAAATGGCGTACGCCTGTGTGGGACGAACCCGCGGCACGGATTTTGGCCGTGCTTCACCCGCAGTGAGACTGCGACACTGCGCTTCGACCAATGCGCTCAGGATCGCCAGCGGCAGACTTTCGTGGCTGGCTTCGGCCATGTCGTCGAGCTCGGCGGGAAGCCCGAGGCGTTTTGAAATGGAGCAATGCCACTCGTCGTCCTCGCGGATGAGGCGGCGAAGCTTCCATTGCGGCAGTTCCAACTCGAGCAGCGCAAGGGGCGCGCCGGATTCGATCAAACGAATGATTCTTGCCGTCGCGGCCCGATGCCGGGACTGCACGCGCGGGCATGCTCGCGCAATCAGGTCGGCCATCAGTGCGGGCGTGATCGCGTGGGCGCGATGAAGCTCTCGTTGCAGCTCGCGCAGGTGCTCCTCGTGGTTTGGATCGAATGTCATGGCACCCGTCCGGCGCGAATCGCATTTTGCAAGACGTGCGACCGCAGCCAATGAATGGACAAAACACCATAAAAAAGCGAGACGAGGAAAAAGCTGGCGTTATAGGGATTTCATAAGAAGGGAGTACCGCCAATCTTTATAGGATTCCTATACCGCTGCCCGCGCATCCCTCTCGAATTCCTATGCGATGAGTGACAGGTAATGGCGGCTGAACAGCGCACGTGTCTGCGGGTGCTTGACGTTAAGTCGAGATCGTGACTCGCCGGCACCCATCTGCTGCACGCGCCGAATCGTCCATCACTCGGAGCATCCACATGCTGGACATCGTCATGCTCGCCATCGCGCTCGTCTTCTTCGCGCTGTCGGTCGGCTACACCGTCGCCTGCGATCGGCTCTGAGGAGGCTTGCCATGATCTTCGACTATTCGCTCGCCGGCCTCGTGACCGTGGCGCTGATGGTCTACCTCGTCTACGCGCTGCTCAAGCCCGAGCGGCTCTGAAAGGGGCGCGACCATGTCCGTCATCGGTTGGATTCAAATCCTGCTCTATTGCGCCATCGTCGCCGCGCTGGTGGTTCCGCTCGGCGCCTACATGACGCGCGTGTTCAACGGCGAGCGCACGTTCCTTTCGCCGGTGCTGCGGCCGGTCGAAGCGGCGCTTTATAGGATCGGCGGCGTCGAGGAGCGGCGCGAGCAGCACTGGGTCACCTACACGGTGTCCATGCTGTTCTTCCACGTCGGCGGATTTTTGATTCTCTACGCCCTGATGCGACTGCAAGCGACGCTGCCGTTCAATCCGGCCGAGCAGTCCGCGGTGGCGCAGGACCTCTCGTTCAACACAGCGGTGAGCTTCATCACCAACACCAACTGGCAGAACTACGGCGGCGAAAGCACGCTGTCCTATCTCGTGCAGATGCTGGGCCTGACACATCAGAACTTCCTTTCGGCGGCGACCGGCATCGTGCTGGCGGTGGCGCTGATCCGCGGCTTCGCGCGCGCCTCCATGCGCACCATCGGCAATTTCTGGGTCGATATCACGCGCTGCACGCTCTACATCCTGCTACCGATCTGCATCGTCTACGCGCTGTTCCTCGTCTGGCAGGGCATTCCGCAAACGCTCGGCCCCTATGTCGAGGCGGCCACGCTCGAAGGCGCCAAGCAGACCATCGCCGTGGGGCCGGTGGCCTCGCAGATCGCGATCAAGATGCTCGGCACCAACGGCGGCGGCTTCTTCAACGCCAATGCCTCGCATCCGTTCGAGAACCCGACCGCGCTGTCGAACTACGTGCAGATGATCTCGATCTTCGCGATCGGCGCCGCGCTCACCAACGTGTTCGGCCGCATGGTCGGCAATCAGCGCCAGGGCTGGGCCATCCTCGCGGTGATGGGCGTGCTGTTCATCGCCGGCGTCATCGTCTGCTACTGGGCCGAAGCCCATGGCAACGACGCCTTCACGGCGATGGGGCTCACCGGGGGCAATATGGAGGGCAAGGAGGTGCGCTTCGGCATCGTCGCGTCCTCGCTGTTTGCGGTGATCACGACCGCCGCCTCATGCGGCGCCGTCAACGCCATGCACGACTCCTTCACCGCGCTCGGCGGCATGATCCCGCTGATCAACATCCAACTCGGCGAGATCATCGTCGGCGGCGTGGGCGCCGGCATGTACGGCATGCTGCTGTTCGTCATCATCGCGATCTTCGTCGCCGGCCTGATGGTCGGCCGCACGCCCGAATACGTCGGCAAAAAGATCGAGGCCAAGGAGGTGAAGATGGCGATGCTCGCCATCCTGATCCTGCCGCTGATGTATCTCGGCTGGACCGCGGTCGCCACCGTCGTTCCTGTCGCAGTTGCCGCAACCAACAATCCGGGGCCGCACGGCTTCACCGAGATCCTGTACGCCTACACCTCGCAGACCGGCAACAACGGATCGGCGTTCGCGGGGCTGAGCGGAAACATCCTCTTCTACAACCTCACCGGCGCCGTCGCGATGCTGGTCGGCCGGTTCTGGATGATCATCCCGGCCATGGCCATCGCCGGCTCGCTCGCGGAAAAGAAGTCGATCCCGCCGTCGGCCGGCACCTTCCCGACCACCGGCGGCCTGTTCGTCGGTCTTGTGGTGGGCGTGATCGTGATCATCGGCGGCTTGACCTTCTTCCCCGCGCTCGCGCTCGGTCCCATCGTCGAGCATTTCGCGATGGCCGCGGGCACGTTGTTCGCATCGAATTGATCCGGAGCAGGGTCCATGGAAACCTCCAATATCCGCAAGCGCATGCCGGTCTCGGCACTGTTCGATTCCAAGATCGTGGTGCCGGCGATCGGCTCCGCCTTCGTCAAGCTCAATCCGGTGAGCCTGATGAAGAATCCGGTCATGTTCGTGCTCGAGGTCGTCACGGCGCTGACCACCGTCATCTTGATCCGCGACCTCGTCACCGGCGGCGAGCATATCGGATTCGAATTCCAGATCGTGCTGTGGCTGTGGTTCACGGTGCTGTTCGCCAACTTCGCAGAGGCCGTGGCCGAGGGCCGCGGCAAGGCGCAGGCGGCGTCGCTGCGACGGCAGCGCACGGAGACGCAAGCCAAGCTGCTGACCGGGCCTGACCGAAGCAACTACAAGCGCGTCCCCAGCACCGGCTTGAAGGTGGGCGACGTGGTTCTGGTCGAGGCCGGCGACACCATTCCCTCGGATGGCGAGGTGATCGAAGGCATCGCGTCGGTGAACGAGGCGGCGATCACCGGCGAGTCGGCGCCGGTCATCCGTGAGTCCGGCGGCGACCGCTCAGCCGTCACTGGCGGCACCCAGGTGCTGTCCGACTGGATCAAGGTGCGTATTACGGCGGCGCTCGGGTCGACTTTTCTCGACCGCATGATCAAGCTGGTGGAAGGGGCGGAGCGGCAGAAGACGCCGAACGAGATCGCCCTCGATATTCTGCTCGTCGGCCTCACCATCATCTTCGTGTTCGCGACGGTCACCATCCCAAGTTACGCGACCTATGCCGGCGGCGTCATTTCGGTGGTGATTCTGGTGGCACTGTTCGTGACCTTGATCCCGACCACGATCGGCGCGCTCCTCTCGGCCATCGGCATTGCCGGTATGGATCGCCTGGTGCGTTTCAACGTGCTGGCGATGTCGGGCCGCGCGGTCGAGGCGGCAGGCGACGTCGATACGCTCCTGCTCGACAAGACCGGCACCATCACGCTCGGCAACCGCCAAGCCACCGAGTTCAAGCCGCTACGCGGCATCAGCGAGCAGGAGCTGGCGGATGCCGCGCAGCTCGCCTCGCTCGCTGACGAGACCCCGGAGGGGCGGTCCATCGTCGTGCTCGCCAAGGAGAAATACGGCATCCGCGGCCGCGACCTTGCCGAGCTGCGGGCCAACTTCATCCCGTTCACCGCCCAGAGCCGCATGAGCGGCGTCGAGGTGGGCGGTTCCTGGGTACGCAAGGGCGCGGTCGACGCGATCCTGAACTATCTCAACGCGCCGACGACTGCGATTACCTCGGCTGGGACGGTCCGATCGCTGCAACCGGTGATCAGCGCCGATGCCGTGCGCGAAGTGCAAGCGATTGCCGACACGATCGCCAAGTCCGGCGGCACCCCGCTCGCCGTTGCGAAGGATGGCCGGCTGCTGGGTATCGTTCACCTCAAGGACATCGTCAAAGGCGGCATTCGCGAGCGCTTCGCCGAATTGCGCCGCATGGGCATCCGCACCGTCATGATCACTGGCGACAACCCCATGACCGCGGCGGCGATCGCCGCCGAGGCGGGGGTCGACGATTTCCTCGCGCAGGCCACGCCCGAGGACAAGCTCAAGCTCATCCGCGCTGAACAGGCCAAGGGCAAGCTCGTCGCCATGTGCGGCGACGGCACCAACGATGCCCCGGCGCTCGCCCAGGCCGACGTCGGCGTCGCCATGAATACCGGCACGCAGGCCGCGCGCGAGGCCGGCAACATGGTCGATCTCGACTCCAATCCGACCAAGCTGATCGAGGTGGTGGAGATCGGCAAACAGCTGCTGATGACGCGAGGATCCCTCACCACCTTCTCGATCGCCAACGACGTGGCGAAGTATTTCGCCATCATCCCCGCGATGTTCGTCGCGTTCTATCCGCAGCTGCAGGCGCTCAATATCATGAACCTGGCCACCCCGCAGAGCGCGATTCTCTCGGCGATCATCTTCAACGCACTGATCATCATCGCGCTGATCCCGCTCGCGCTCAAAGGCGTGCGTTACCGTCCGATCGGCGCCGGCCCGCTGCTGCGGCGCAACCTGCTGATCTACGGCGTCGGCGGCGTCATCATTCCATTCATTGGCATCAAGGCGATCGACCTCGTGGTCACCGCCTTGCACCTCGCCTGAGGAGGAAATCCATGTTGAAGGAAATCCGTCCCGCAATCGTGTTGGTCGTCGCGCTGACCATCATCACCGGTCTCGTCTACCCGCTCGTGATGACGGGCATTGCGGGCGCTGTTTTCCCCTATCAGGCGCAAGGGAGCCTGATCGAGCAGGACGGCAAGGTCGTCGGATCGGCGCTGATCGGGCAGCAGTTCACCAGCGACAAATATTTCCATGGCCGGCCGTCGGCGACCGTTGCTCCCGACCCGAACGATTCGAGCAAGACCGTGCCTGCGCCCTACAACGCGGCCAATTCCGGCGGCTCGAACCTGGGTCCGACCAACAAGGCGCTGATCGAACGCGTGCAAGGAGACGTCGACAAGCTCAAGCAGGAGAACCCTTCGGCCGCGGTCCCCATCGATCTGGTCACGACCTCGGGCGGCGGACTCGATCCGCACATCTCTCCCGAAGCGGCCTTTTTCCAGGTGCCTCGGGTTGCGAAAGCGCGCAATCTGTCCGAAGATCGCGTGCGGCAGATCGTCGAGCAGCATATCGAGGGGCGCACCCTCGGCCTCCTTGGCGAGCCGCGGGTGAACGTGCTGGCGCTCAACTTGGCGCTCGATGGCGCGGCGGTCCGGTAAGGTGAGCTGGCCTTACATGGCAGAGAACTTGAGCCTTGATGGCGGAGCAGCGGAGCCACTCTGACCAGCGACCCTCGCCGGAGGCCCTACTCGAGGCCGCCCGGCGGGAAGAACGCCGATCCGGCCGGCTCAAGATCTTCGTCGGCGCCGCGCCCGGCGTCGGCAAAACCTACGAAATGCTGCAGCAGGCGCGCGCCAGGAAGCAGGACGGCTACGATATCGTCGTCGGCGTCGTCGAAACTCACGGGCGCAAGGAAACGCAGGCCCTGCTCGAGGGGCTCGAGGTCGTTCCCCGCAAGCGGCTCGAATACAGGGGACAGTCGCTCGAGGAGATGGATCTCGACGCCGTCATCGCCCGGCACCCGCAGATCGTCTTGGTCGACGAGCTCGCCCACACCAACGTGCCCGGCAGCCGCCATCCCAAGCGTTACCTCGACGTCGAAGAGCTGCTCAGACACGGAATCGACGTTTACACCACCGTCAACATCCAGCACATCGAGAGCCTCAACGACGTGGTCGCGCAGATCACGCATGTGCGCGTGCGCGAGACCGTGCCGGATTCGGTCTTCGATCGCGCCGACGCCATCGAGCTCGTCGATCTCACCCCCGACGATCTGATCGAGCGCCTGAAAGAGGGCAAGGTCTACGTGCCCAAGCAGGCCGAGCGTGCGCTCGAGCATTACTTCTCTCCCGGCAACCTGACGGCGCTGCGCGAGCTCGCGCTACGGCGAACGGCGGAGCGCGTGGACGAGCAGCTGCTCACGCATATGCAGGCCCATGCGATTCCCGGGCCTTGGGCCGCGGGCGAGCGCATCCTGGTCTGCATCAGCGAGGACCCGCGGGCGGCCGGCCTCGTGCGCTATGCCAAGCGCCTGGCGGACCGGCTGCACGCCCCCTTCACCGCGCTGTGCGTGGAGACGCGGCGCAGCCTGCAGTGGAGCGAGGTCGAGCGCGACCGCGTCGCCGATACCTTGCGGCTGGCCGAGGCGCTGGGCGGCGAGGCGATCACCGTTCCGGGCGGCGACCGCGGCATCGCCGATGACGTGATCAGCTTCGCCCACGCCAACAACGTCACGCAGATCATCGTCGGCAAGTCGACGCGGTCGCGATGGTTTGAGATCCTGCACGGCTCCGTGGTGCATGACTTGGTGCGGCGTTCCGGCAATATCAGCGTTCATGTCATCGCGGGGGAACAGCTCGCGCGCGATCCGATCCCCAAGAAAACCGTACGCCCGGCCGAGGACGCCACCCCTTTCGATCCGCGGCCCTATGGGGTCGCGCTGGCGGCGGTGGCCGTTGCGCTGGGCGTCGGCGAGTTGATCGAGCCTTTCCTTGGAATCGAAAACGTCGATCTCGTCTTTTTGACCGCCGTGGTGGCGGTAGCCGTACGTTACGGGCTTTGGCCCTCGCTGCTCGCGACCGTCGCTTCCTCGCTCTGCTACAATTTCTTCTTTCTGCCCCCGATCTATACCTTCACGATCACCGATCCGACCAACGTCGCTGCCTTCGTTTTCTTCACCATCGTCGCGGTCGTGGTGTCGCATTTTGCCGCGCGCGGTCGAACCCGAACCGTGGCCGCGCATGAACGCGTGCGCGCGGTGGAGCTGCTCTACGCATTCAGCCGCAAGCTCGCCGGCGTCGGTACGCTCGACGATGTGCTGTGGGCGACGGCCTATCAGACCGCGCTCATGCTCAAAGTCAGGGTCGTGCTGCTGCTGCCCGAGAACGGCTCGATCGCGGTCAAGGCCGGCTATCCCCCGGAGGATACGCTGGACGACGCCGATATCGCGGCCGCCAAGTGGGCGTGGGAGAACGATCGCTCGGCCGGGCGCGGCTCCGACACGCTTCCTGGCGCCAAGCGCTTGTTTCTGCCCATGCGAACGGGGCGCGGCGCCATCGGCGTCATCGGCATCGACAGCGACAAGCCCGGCCCGCTGCTCACCCCCGATCAGCGCCGTCTGCTCGACGCCTTGATCGATCAGTCCGCGCTCGCGATCGAACGCGTCTATCTGGTCGAGGATGTCGATCGCGCCAAGCGCACGATCGAAACGGACCGGTTGCGATCCGCGCTGCTCACGTCGATCTCGCACGATCTCAGGACCCCGCTGGCGGCCGTGCTGGCGGCGGCCGGGACGTTGCGCGACCTCGCGACGGCGCTCACCGACGCCGAAAAAGCCGACCTGCTCGCAACCGTCATCGACGAATCGGAGCGACTCAATCGCTTCATTGCCAATCTGCTCGACATGACGAAGCTGGAGGCGGGTGCCATCGTGCCGAATGCCGCGCCGCATGATCTCGACGAGATCGTCGGCAGCGCGCTGCGCCGCGCCGGCAAGATTCTCGCCCGCCATCGCGTCGAATTGGACCTGGCGCCGGCCCTGCCCATGGTGGCGGTCGATCCTGTGCTGTTCGAGCAGGCGCTGTTCAATTTGCTGGACAATGCCGCCAAGTATTCCCCCGCGGGCACCACCATCCGCGTCCCCAGCTGGCGCGAGCAGGACGCGGTCTGCTTGCAGGTGCTGGATGAAGGCGAGGGCATTCCGTCCGCGGAGCTGGAGCACATCTTCGACAAGTTCTATCGGGTGGAGAAGGGGGATCAGGTGCGCGCCGGCACCGGGCTCGGGCTCGCAATCTCCCGCGGTTTCATCGAAGCCATGCATGGGACGATCAGCGCGGCGAATCGCAGCGATCGCAGCGGCGCCGTGTTCGCGATCAGGCTGCCGATTCCGCCCGCGGCCGAGCGATTGGACACCGCGGCATGAGCGCCGCCCCACTCAAAATCCTGGTGGTCGACGACGAGCCGCCGATCCGCAAGCTGCTGCGCATGGGGCTGAGCACGCAGGGCTATGAAATCCTGGAAGCGCCGAACGGCAAGGCCTCGCTCGAGCTGTTGGCGCAGAAGCCCAATCTGGTCATTCTCGATCTCGGGCTTCCCGACATGCAGGGGCTCGAACTGCTGCGCATGATACGCGCCCGCAACGAGGGTGTGCCGATCGTGGTGCTGTCCAGCCGGGGCGACGAGGTCAGCAAGGTCCAAGCACTCGACCTCGGCGCCGACGACTACGTCACCAAGCCATTCGGCATGGACGAGCTTCTCGCCCGCATGCGCGCGGCTCTGCGCCACCAGCTCCAGGTGCACGGCGAGCGGCCGGTCTTCCGGACCGGCGATCTCGCGGTCGATTTGGTGCGGCGTATCGTGAAGGTGGGCGACAAGGAGGTGAAGCTCTCCCCCAAGGAGTACGAGCTTTTGCGCGTGCTGGTGCAGCACGCCGGCAAGGTGCTCACCCACAAGTTCCTGCTCGGCGAATTGTGGGATGACCTCACCGACGCGCAGTACCTGCGGGTCTATGTGCGGCAGCTCAGGCAGAAGATCGAAACCGATCCTGAGCGCCCGCATTATATTCTGACGGAGACCGGCATCGGCTACCGCCTGCGGGCGCCGGACTAGAAAAACCGATCGCGGCCCATATTTGCTTCGAGTGGGTCAACCACCGCGACGCTTGCGTCGCCGAACGGAACGCCGATGAACATCACGGACTTTCTCTCGCCCCAACACGCGATCGTCGACCTGCGGGCCGCAGACAAAGCTCAGCTGTTGCGTGAGCTTGCGCGCCGCGCCGCCACGGCGCTGGGGTTGCCCGCCGATCAGGTGTCGGACGCGCTCCTGAAGCGGGAAGCATTGGGATCGACCGGAACCGGCGGCGGCATTGCCATCCCGCACGCACGCTTGGCGGGCGTGGCCAAGCCGTTCGGGATGCTGGTCAGCCTCGCCAAGGCGATTGACTTCGACGCAATCGACGGCCGGCTGGTCGACATCGTATGCCTGCTGCTACTGCCGACAAATTCGCAGGGCGAGCAACTCAATGCGCTGGCGTGCGCGGCGCGGATATTGCGCGACGCGGACGCGCTTCGAAGCATCCGCCGCGCGGGCGATGACGCTGCGCTCTACCGCGCGGCCGCAGGCGAGGCCGCGAAGCCGAAGCCGGCTTAACGATCCAGGATATACGCCCCGGATCGCGGAGCGTGTCGAGCGCGATCGGAGTGCGTGCCATGTCTCGAGCGCAAGGCACGGGACTGGTCAGGCGGCCGGAAAGCGCGTTTACTTCAAAGCGTGCCTACGCAGGTTGGTTGAGGCAATCCGCGCAGGCGTGACGGCGTTCGCAAGCCGTGTGCCGGCGCGGGCAGGAGGTGTATCATGAGCACCACCACGGCGCGTCGGCCGCGTGCTCCTGCTGCATCCGCGGCTACGCCAGGAATTTTGCCGGTGACATGATGCCCCGGTCCATTGCACAGCGTCGGCATGGGTCAGCGGGTGCGCGGCGCAAGCGCCAGCCGCAGCTGCCGGCTACTGCGACGTCCGAAGACAAGATCGACGAAAGCCTGGAAGAGAGCTTTCCCGCCAGTGATCCGCCGAGCTGGACGCTCCTCACTCGCATCGGCTCGCCGCGGCGAAAACCTCGAACTTTGGACGATCCCGAGACCTAAAACGCGTTCTAGATCGAGCCGCAGTGCACTCGACGCCCTGGTCGGCTCGTTCGCAATCAGAACAGGCGGAGCATCCCCAAGAGCCATTCCTCACCCTTGTCCCAAATAGGAGATTCGCCATGACCACCCGCAAGCTCGACAAAAAGCAGTGGCGCACGTTCTTCGATCGCGTCTCCACCACGCTCGAAGGCAAAGAGGCCGAAATCGAGATCGCTTCGCTGCGCCTTGGCGATCAGGTCGAAGCGGAGTGGCTACCTCTGCTCGGCATTGCCTACGATCCCAACGACGACCTCGTCGAGGTGGCGCTCGAGGGATTGGATCATCTGATTCTCAAGCCGCGCGACATCTATGTGGAGGATGCACCCGGGGGATTGGTGGCGCTCGAAATCGTCGACGCGGACGACGTCAAGCAAATCGTGAAGCTTCGCGATCCGTTGATGCTGCCGGCCCCATCGCAGATGAGGTAGCGCGTTCGGGCGAGCCCTTACCGCTGCGCTCGAGCACCCGGAGGCCCAGCATGTCGCGAGCATCCATCGTCTTCGCCGCCGTCCTGGCCGTGACTGCGACCGCGAGGGAGGAGGCTGCCGCGGAGCTTCTGTCGTCGCGGCCGATCACCGTCGTTATTCCGTTCACCCCGGGGGCAAGCTCCGACACGCTGCAGCGCATCGTCGACAGGAAGGTCACCGAGAACACCGGTCAGACGCTCGTCGTCGAGTCACGCCCGGGCGGCAGCGGCGTCATCGCCGCGACGGTGGTCAAGCAGGCGCCGCCCGATGGCCATACTCTGCTCCAGGCGAATGCCGGCACCCACGCGACCAACGCCTCCCTTTACCCGACGCTGCCCTACGACCCGATCAAGGATTTCCGGCCGATCACGCTGATGTGGAGCTTTCCCCAGTTGCTTGCGGTCCCGTTCGACAGCCCCGTGAAGTCGGCCGCCGACCTTGTCGCACTCGCCAAAGCGAAGCCAGGGGGCTTGAGCTTCGCCTCCCAGGGCACCGGCTCCGGCGGACATCTGCTCGGCGAGATGTTCAAGTTGAGGACCGGAGCAAACATGGTACACGTTCCCTATCGTGGTGCCGCTCCCGCCGCGACCGATCTCACCGCCGGCCGGGTCGACTTCTTCTTCGTCTCTTATTCGTCGTTGCTGCCGTTTCTGCAGGGCGGCAAGGTGCGCGCCATCGCGGTGACGTCGGCTAAACGCCTGCCGGTGCTGCCGGATGCCCCAACGATGACGGAATCCGGCTTTGCCGGGATCGCGCTCGACGTCTGGTTCGGTCTCGTCGCACCGGCCGGCACGCCCGATGCCGTCATCGGCAAGCTCAATTCGGCGTTCGTGCAGGCGATGCGGGATCCGCAGATCGTGAGGCAAATGACCGATCAGGGCGCCGAGGCGGCCGCCACCACGCCGGCGGAATTCGCGACCTTCATCGCGTCCGAAACCGAGCGCTTCGGCAAGGTAGTGCGAGCGGTTGGCGCGAAGGCTGAATGACACCGCGTTCGCAGCGAAGGCCGGTGGCCGGCGCTCGGTGATGCGGCGCGGCGCACTCCGCAGGCGCCGCGCGCTCGGGCCCTAAAAGGTTGCCGGCAGGAAATAGTTGATGACCGCGAGCACCACCAGAAGGACGAGCCCGGTTCCGAGGCTAAAGCCGATGAGCTTCTTCTCGACCGGCAACAGCGGCTCGGGCGCGGCCCGTTGAAGTTCGGTGCGGATATCGGTTTGCGACATGGATATGCTCCTCGCAACGATCAGCCGGCCAGCGGCGGCTTGATGCCGCTGAAAAACAGCCAGGAAATTATGAGGCCGACCCAGATCACGAAGCCGAACAGGCTGACGGCGTAGACGGCGGCGAGCTTGCCGATGCCCTCCTGCCACAGCTTCTTGAAGTTGGACAGAACGCCGATCGAGAAGAACGTCAGGATGAAAAAGATCACCCTGAACGTGTTGGCTTCGCCGATCGCGGCGGGGACTTTGGAGGCGACATCCGCCGGAGTACCGAGCGCAAGGTAGAGACCGACCATGAAGGTCACCACGAAGCCGAGGATGAACTTCGGGAAGCGCTGCCAGATTTCGGCGATTCTCGCCTTGTCCGACGTGACGTCGATATGGTTGGTCCAGATGTAGCCGAGAACGAAGGCCCAGATGCCGATGAAAACGTCGATGAACACTTTCACCGTAGCGGTGGTGCCGAGGATCCATCCCGGTTGATACGTCACGCCCTCCGCCGCCGACTTCGCCAAGATCAACGATTCGGTGATGCCGCCGCCGGCGACCGCCGCGCCGTCGGTCTTGACGGCAAGTCCGATCCAGGCGCCGGCGACCAGCGGCTCCTGCCACAGGAACGTCTGCGCCAGGAACGGCAGGATCAATACTTCGACCACCGCGAAGACGACGACCAGCGAGGAGACCAGCACCGGTACGATCGGGCGGGCACGGATGGCGGCGCCGGTGGCGATCGCCGCCGACACGCCGCAGATCGAGATGCCCGACGCCAGCGGCGCCGCCCATTCGCGGTTGAAGCCGAACCATTTGCGGGCGATGAAATACACCACCGCCCAGTAGATGAGGTAAGCCTCGATGATCGCGGCGACGCCGCGCAACAGCAGCGAGGTCGCAAGATTGAGT
>Ga0318546_10000130_pt1 | contig 24622 bp, 20 predicted proteins | sample GRESIP169b2f19_FD_203514 | JGI IMG/M metagenome (GOLD analysis project Ga0318546, IMG submission 203514) | Tropical soil microbial communities from Luquillo Experimental Forest, Puerto Rico - GRE.SIPMG.169b2f19 | ecosystem: Environmental > Terrestrial > Soil > Tropical forest > Bulk soil...
TGATCGACGAGAGCTACAACGCGAGCCCGGCGGCAATGAGGGCAGCGTTTGCGGTACTCGCCGCGATTCCGCTCGCCACCGGGGCGAGGCGGGTGGCGGTGCTTGGGGACATGTTGGAGCTCGGCGAGGCAACGGAACGCCTTCACAGGGAACTTGCGGCGCCACTCGCCGCAGCAGGGGTCGATCGCGTCTTCCTCGTCGGGAGTGCTGTCTCGGCGCTGTACGACGCTCTGCCGGAATCAAAACGTGGCGGATTGTGGCGTACCGCCGATGACGTTATCGATGAGCTACTTCGCTTCCTGCGGGCCGGTGATGTCCTGACGGTCAAAGGCTCCCGCGGGATCGGGCTCAGCCCCATCGTCGAGCGGCTGCGCGCGGAGTCGGTACGGCGAGAGACATGATTGCATGCTTTATCCGTTGCTTTTCCCTTTTGCGGATCAGTTTCAGGCCTTCAACCTGTTCCGTTATATCACCTTCCGATCAGGCGGAGCCGCTGTGACCGCGCTGCTTATCAGCTTTTTGCTCGGCCCGCATATCATCGCCTGGCTGCGGTCCAAACAGGTCAATGGCCAGCCGATCCGCCCCGACGGGCCGGACGGACATGTGACCCGCAAGAGAGGAACGCCAACCATGGGCGGGTTCCTGATACTGCTTGCGCTGACGATTTCGACGCTGCTGTGGGCGGATCTGACGAACGCATATGTGTGGATCGTGCTGCTAGTCACCGTCGGATTCGGTCTGATCGGCTTTTTTGATGACTATCAAAAGCTTCACCGCAATTCGCATTACGGGCTTCGCGGTTCAACCAAACTCGGCCTGGAAATTCTGCTCAGCGCCCTCGCGTGCATCGCAATAACCTATGTCACGCCATCCGGGCTAGCTAATGCGCTTGCCGTGCCCTTTTTCAAGAACCTGCTTTTCGAGCTCGGCTGGTATTTTGTGCCTTTCGGTGTCTTTGTGGTCATCGGCGCCTCGAACGCGGTCAACCTGACGGACGGGCTCGATGGGCTCGCGATAGTTCCCTCGATGATTGCGGCCGGTTGCTTTGCATTTATAGCCTATCTCGTCGGCAATTCCATCTTTGCCAACTATTTGCAGATCCATCATGTCGCCGGCGCCGGCGAGCTCACCGTCTTCTGCGGTGCAATGGTCGGGGCGAGCCTCGGTTTCTTATGGTTCAACGCCCCGCCGGCAATGGTCTTCATGGGTGATACGGGATCGCTGTCGATCGGTGCCGCCCTCGGGACGATCAGCGTGGTTACGAAGCACGAGCTCGTGCTCGCAATCGTCGGCGGCTTATTTGTGCTTGAGGCGGTCTCTGTCATCGTTCAGGTCGCGAGCTTTAAGATGACCGGACGTCGCGTCTTCCGCATGGCACCGCTCCACCATCACTTCGAACAAAAAGGCTGGGAGGAGCCCACAATCGTCATCCGTTTTTGGATTATCGCTTGGATTCTAGCGATCGCGGGGCTCGCCACGCTGAAATTGCGGTGAATGTGCCATGAGTCTCGGCAACTATGGAAAAGTAGCAACTGCTTATAATGAGTTACGGTGCATATTGGGTTCGGAAAGCTCTATCACACCACCAAAATATTCCATGGGCGAAGTTGTCGTTGCGCTCGATTGCAAACTCGGCGCGATGCACCGCGAGGATCGATACGGATGAGGTTTGCGCGCATCGACCAGAGCCCGGTGGCGCGCTGGTGGTGGACTGTCGACCGTTGGAACCTTGCCGCGCTCTGCATGCTCATCGGGTTTGGCGTGGTCTTAAGCCTGGCGGCAAGTCCGCCGGTTGCCGAGCGGATCGGCTATGATGGGCTGCACTTCGTCCGCCGCCACCTCGCCTTGCTCCCATTAGCCGTGGGCGTGATGTTTGTTGCCTCGCTGCAGCCTCCGCGGACGATCCGTCGCATCGCCGTGATCGGTTTTGCGATCGCGCTGGTGCTGCTCTCTCTGACATTCGTCATTGGCGCGGAGATCAAAGGCGCGAGACGGTGGATCAATCTGACTGGATTGTCGGTGCAGCCGTCCGAATTCGTCAAACCGACCTTCGCTGTGGTCGCCGCATGGCTGTTCTCCGAGCAGAAGTTGCGCCCGGATTTCCCCGGCAATCTTATCTCTATCGCGCTATTTTTCACTGTCGCCGGCATGCTGATCAAGCAGCCCGATATCGGTATGGCGGCTGTCGTCGCCATCGTGTGGTTTGCGCAATTCTACATGGCCGGGCTGAGGCTCTATTGGGTCGTGGTGGGTGCTCTCGCCGGGGTTGGGGGACTGGTGGGTGCGTATCTCAATTTGCCTCACGTCAAGGTCCGGATCGATCACTTTCTCGACCCGACTGCCGGCGACAGCTATCAGGTGAACCGCTCGATCGAGGCCTTTGCCAATGGCGGATTGTGGGGTCGCGGTCCGGGCGAGGGCCAAGTGAAGGACGTCCTCCCGGACGCGCACGCCGATTTTGTCTTCGCTGTCGCTGGCGAAGAGTTCGGTCTCATCGTCTGCCTTGCCCTCGTTGGGCTATTCGCCTTCATTGTGCTACGTGGATTGTCCAGGTTGTTGCAGGAAGGGAGCTTGTTCGTGCTCCTTGCCGCGACCGGCTTGCTGATCCAGTTCGGGCTTCAGGCGGCGATAAACATGGCATCGAGCCTGCACTTGATTCCGACCAAAGGGATGACGCTGCCTTTTCTTTCGTATGGCGGATCCTCGCTGCTCGCACTTGGACTCGGCATGGGAATGATGCTGGCACTGACCCGTCGACGACTCGCGGGAAACGTTCTGTGAGCGGATCTTTCGTGCTCGCTGCGGGCGGGACCGGCGGGCATTTGTTTCCAGCGGAGGCGGTGGCGAGCGAACTACTGGGCCAAGGGAAGATAGTCCATTTCGCTAGCGACGAGCGAACCGACGCGATTGCCAGACGTCTCACTGGCGTCGAAACTCATCGCGTGCGTGCCGGGCGGTTTGGCGATGGGCCGGGTCGGACCGTCCAGGCGCTTGGCGCGCTAACACTTGGCGCCATACAGGCACACCAGCTGTTACGTCGACTGGCTCCGACTGTCGTCATCGGCTTTGGTGGTTACCCTTCGGTCCCGACGATGCTCGCGGCCGTCTCTCTCGGGTTACCAACCCTCGTTCACGAGCAGAACGCCGTGCTCGGCCGCGCCAACCGGCTGTTGGCGCCGCGCGCACGGGTGATCGCCACCAGTTTTCCCACAACGGCAGGTCTGCGCCTTGCCGACAGCGTCCGTGCCGTCCATACCGGAAATCCCGTGCGGCAGGCCATCGTGGCGGTTGGCGATGTAGGCTACAAGGTACCCGGACCTGGCTGGCCGATCGAGCTGCTGATCATGGGCGGCAGTCAGGGGGCGCGCATCTTGAGCGAGGTTGTGCCGTCGGCTCTGGAAGCGTTGCCGGAGGGGTTGCGCAAGGTGTTGCGGGTCAGCCAGCAGGTACGCCCGGAGGATCTCGCTCCGGTAGCGGAGATTTATCAGAGAGCAGGGATAACCGCCGACCTCAATTCCTTTTTCGACGATATGCCAATGAGGCTGCCACGGGCCCATCTGGTGATCTGTCGTGCCGGTGCCTCAAGCATAGCCGAAATCGCGACAATCGGCCGCCCGGCGGTGTTGATCCCGTATCCGCATGCGACTGACGATCATCAAACCGCGAACGCCCGGGCCTTCGCCGAGTCCGGCGGTGGTTGGGTCATCCCGCAATCGAGCTTTTCTCCCAGTACCCTCGCCCCTTATCTCGATCGCTTGCTCGCTGACGGAGGAGCGTTGTCAGCGGCGGCGCAGCGTGCCGTTGCCTTTGGGCGGCGCGATGCTACCCGACGTCTGGCGCGACTGGCGCTCGATCTCCTAACCGCCGCCAAGCATCCTTTCGGGTTTCAGGGGCGTGCAGCATGAGAGCACTTCCCCGAACGATCGGTCCTTTGCATTTCGTTGGCGTCGGCGGGATCGGTATGAGCGGAATCGCTGAGGTATTGCACAATCTCGGCTATAGGATTCAGGGCAGCGATATTGCGAATGGCGCCAATGTACGGCGGCTCGTTGACCTCGGGATCCCGGTAGCAATAGGGCATGACGCCGGAAATTTAGGTGCAGCGGAAGTCGTAGTAACTTCTTCGGCGGTGAAATCCGACAATCCGGAGGTCGTAGCGGCACGGATTCGCCGTCTCCCGGTGGTACGTCGAGCCGAAATGCTCGCCGAGTTGATGCGTCTCAAATGGTCGCTAGCGATCGCCGGGACCCATGGCAAGACGACAACGACTTCGATGATAGGTACGCTGCTCGAGATGGCACAGCTCGACCCGACTGTTATCAACGGCGGCATTATCAACGCCTACGGCACCAACACTCGTCTGGGAGCAGGCGACTGGATGGTCGTCGAGGCCGACGAGAGCGACGGCACTTTTACACGGCTGCCGGCAACGATCGCGATCGTCACCAACATCGATCCCGAACATCTCGATTTCTACGGCAGCTTCAATGCGCTGCGCCAAGCGTTTGAGACTTTCGTCGGCAACATTCCGTTCTATGGCTTTGCTGCGTTGTGCATCGATCACCCCGTCGTGCAGGGGATGATCCCTAGGCTGTCGGACCGCCGTGTGCTGACCTACGGCTTCAGCCCGCAGGCCGATATCCGGGCCGTCGACGTCCGGCTCGGACGCGACGGCGCTCGATTTGACGCCATCGTCGCCGACGCATTATCGGATCGAGGGCGAACGATCACTGACTTGTTCCTGCCGATGTTCGGGCAACACAATGTGCAGAATTCGCTCGCGGCCGTCGCCATCGCCGAGGCGATGGGGCTCGGCGATGAAGCGTTACGGGTCGCACTGGGCAGCTTCCGGGGAGTCAAGCGGCGCTTTACCAAGACCGGCGAATGGAATGGCGTGACCGTGATCGACGACTACGGGCATCACCCGGTCGAGATAGCAGCCGTGCTGAAGGCAGCGCGCGCGATTATCGAGGGCAAGGTGATCGCCGTCGTTCAACCACATCGCTTTACCCGTGTCTCGCATCTCTTCGACGGGTTCTGTACCTGCTTCAACGACGCCGACATCGTCTTGGTCGCGGATGTTTATGCCGCCGGGGAACCGCCGATCCAAGGGGTCAATCGGGAGGCGCTCGTCGCCGGTCTGGCCGAGCGCGGCCATCGCAACGTCCGCCCCCTAGATAGTCCGCGGAATCTTGCCCCGCTCATTCGGGAGCTGGCGAGGCCGGGCGATATAATCGTGTGCCTGGGGGCGGGCTCGATCACCAACTGGGCGAATAGGCTGCCGGAGGAACTGACTGGCCTGCCATCCCCAAGTCACCTTACGTGACCGAACGACGCGAAGACGCGATGTCAGGCAAGCTTCCTCCGGTCCGCGGCAAGCTGACCGCGAATGCGCCGATCGGCAGGCAGACCTGGTTTGGCGTCGGCGGTCAGGCGGAAGTCATGTTCAGACCTGCAGACGGGCAGGACCTCGCCGCCTTTCTCGCGGCGCTGCCTGTGGAAATTCCGGTGACAGTAATTGGGGTCGGCTCGAATTTGCTGGTGCGCGACGGTGGTGTCCCCGGGGTCACTATCCGCCTCGGCCGGGGCTTTGCAAATATTGTCATTGCGCACGGGGAGGTTCGTGTCGGCGCGGGCGCACTCGACCGTATTGTCGCCCTCACCGCCGCCGAAGCAGGGCTCGGCGGGCTAGAATTCCTGTCCGGCATCCCCGGAACCATTGGCGGAAGTTTGCGGATGAACGCGGGTGCCTATGGCGCGGAGATCAAGCAGGTGCTCGTTTCAGCGACGGCACTCGACCGCAGCGGATACAATCATACGATCGACAGCGCTTCGATGAAGCTTACGTATCGTCATTGCGGCGTCGACCCTGGATGGATTTTTCTCGAAGCTCAACTGCGCGGCGTCGCCTGCGATCGTGCGGAAATCGCCAAACGACTGAAGGCGATTCGTGAAATGCGCGAAACCACTCAGCCGGTGCGCGCCCGCACCTCAGGCTCAACCTTCGCAAACCCGCCTGGTGAGGCGGCATGGCGCCTGATCGATGCCGCCGGGTGCCGTGGTCTGATAAAAGGCGGCGCGATGGTCTCGCAGAAGCATGCCAACTTCCTGATTAATACCGGAGGCGCCACAGCAGCTGATATCGAGTGTCTCGGCGAGGAGGTGCGACGCCGTGTCTACGAGACGATCGGCATCGTGCTCGAGTGGGAAATTCACCGTATAGGCTTGCCGGCTCCAGATTCCGAGACAGTCGCGCAAATGGGCCGGGGCGTCACATCTACCACCCCCAAGCCGTTCGGGTCCGCCCCTTGCTATTCGCGGCAAGAGGGTTGGGGTGATGGGCATAGGATTGTCTAACCACAGCGTGGGCGACGTGACAAAAACCGTGGCTGTCCTGATGGGAGGGTGGTCACCGGAACGTGAGGTTTCACTGTCGAGTGGTTACGAGTGCGCCAAGGCGCTAGCGGATCGCTACAAGGTGAGGGTGATCGATGTAGGGCGTGACGTATCAGAGTTGTTGCGCGCACTTGATCCTCGTCCAGACGTGATCTTCAACGCCTTACACGGGATCGGCGGCGAAGACGGTACGATCCAAGGCGTCTTAGAGATGCTCGGCGTTCCCTACACCCACTCGGGTGTTCTCGCGTCGGCGTTGGCGATGCACAAGCCAACTGCAAAGGCGATCTTTCGCAGTGCGGGCTTGCCCATCGTCGAAGGTGTGGTCACACGCCCCGAGCAACTTGCCCTACACCACCCAATGCCGGCCCCATTCGTCGTCAAACCGACCAACCAGGGTTCAAGCGTCGGAGTTCGTATCGTGCGGATCAGCGACAATTCTTGGCGCGAGGAGGTGAACGATTGGTGCTTCGGCGACGAGGTGATGGTCGAGCGTTTTGTTCCCGGGCGCGAGCTTACCGTCGCAGTTATGGGGGATCGCGCTCTTGGGGTTTGCGAGATCGTCCCGCGTGGCAGTTTTTATGATTACACGTCAAAATATTCGGCGGGCGGGTCCGATCATCTGACACCTGCGCCGATCCCTGCTGAAGCGTATGAGCGGGCGCTTGACATCGCTTTGCGAGCCCATCGAACGCTCGGATGTCGTGGCGTAAGTCGGGCCGATTTGCGGTATGACGATACTGTGGCCCAGCCGGGTGAGCTCTACCTACTGGAAGTGAACACCCAGCCCGGAATGACGCCTACTTCCCTTGTCCCTGACATTGCCCGTCATGTTGGCGTCACCTTCAACGATCTGGTTGCGTGGATCGTCGAGAACGCGGCATGCGGGGGATGACTGGAGCAACAACTCGGCGACCGCGCCGCCAGGCTGCGCGCCGCCTCTATCGGATCGGAGTGTGGGTCGGTATCTCCCTACTGCTTCTGGGGGGCGTTTACGGCGCAGTTCAGCTGAACCGCTCGCTGCTTGGGCAGTCGTTACTTCAGAGTGCCACCGACAGGATAATACAGGGTACTGCGCTGCTCGGGTTGACCGTTGCCGACATTACGGTTGAAGGACGCGAGACCACCGATCGAGAGACAATCCTGACGGCGCTGGCCGCCGGACTTGGCACCCCTATTCTCGCAGTGAGCCCGATGCGCGTCAAGGAACAGCTCGAAGCCTTGCCCTGGGTGCGCACCGCAGTGATCGAGCGGCGCCTGCCGAGCACACTCTATATACGTCTGGTTGAACGCAAGCCATTGGCGCTTTGGCAGCACGGTGGCAAACTAGAGCTGCTCGATCGTGACGGCAGTGTCATTCCGGTGACCCGGCTGGAGCGATTCGCCAAGCTGCCATTAGTTGTTGGCGAGGGCGCTGCGAGCCACGCAGCAGAGCTTCTGGAGATGCTTGCAAGCGATCCTGACCTCGCGTCGCGGGTTACTGCGGCGATCCGCGTCGGCGACCGTCGCTGGAACTTGCGTATCGATAATGCCACCGACGTACTGCTCCCGGCGGACGAGACGGCAAGCGCGTGGTCGCAGCTCGCACGACTGGAGCGATCGAGCGCCATCTTGAAACGTGAGGTTCTGACCATTGATCTGCGTCTCTCGGATCGACTGGTTCTGCGGGTGACTCCGGAGTCCCCGAAGGAGCCGGCGATATCGAAAAAAGTACACTCACCGGCGAAGAACACATGACCGCCCTGAATGAAGCCGCGTCGGACGCCGAAGATCGGATAATGGCCGCGACTGTAGCACACGATGGAAAGACAAAGCCGCGCCGATCGCCAATGCGTCCACGGGGGAGCCTGATCACTGCTCTCGATATTGGCACCACGAAAATTTGCTGCTTCATCGCGCGGATCGGAGCAGATAAACCTCGGGTGCTGGGCATCGGCCATCAGATCTCTCGCGGGGTGCGCAACGGGACGATCGTCGATCTCGAAGCGGCAGGCGCCTCCATCGTCAATGCGGTGCATGCCGCTGAGGAAATGGCGGGCGAGACGATCCAACGAGTTGTGACAAATCTGTCCGGCGGATTCTTTGCTTCACGCATTGTCAAGGCCGAGATCGGGATTGCCGGACGAGAGATCACAGATACGGAGGTGCATCGCGTGCTTGAGCACGGCTACATGATAGGAGAGCCGAGTGATCAGCACGTCGTCCACTCGGTGCCTGTTGGGTTCTCGATCGACGGAAGTCGTGGCATCCGCGACCCGCGCGGGATGTTTGGCGAGCGCCTCGGCGTCAACATGCACGTCGTGACCGCGAGCGCGGCCAGCGTGCGCAATCACGGCTCGGCAATCGGGCGCTCGCATCTCGACGTTGACGCTCTCGTCGTCAGCCCCTATGCGGCAGGGCTCTCTTGCCTTGTCGAGGACGAGATCTCACTCGGTGTGACAGTCATTGACATGGGCGGGGGAACGACAACGATCGGGGTATTTTTCGATGGCAATTTGATCCATGCCGACTATGTGCCGATCGGTGGCTGCCACGTAACCAATGACATTGCCCGCGGGCTCTCGACTCCGGTGGCGCACGCTGAACGCATGAAGGCGCTCTTCGGCAGCGCCATATCCTCGAGCACCGATGAGCGAGAGACGATCGCTGTCCCCCAAGTCGGCGAAGAGGACGAGGGTCATGTCAATCACGTGCCGAAATCTTTGCTCGTCGGGATCATTGCGCCACGCATAGAAGAAACCTTCGAGTTGGTGCGCAATCGTCTCGAGGCCAGCGGGTTCGACAAAGTCGCAGGCCGGCGCGTTGTGCTGACCGGAGGGGCTTGTCAGCTGCATGGAGTGCGCGAGTTTGCTGGACTGATCCTCGACAAACAGATCCGAATCGGCCGGCCGCAACGGGTCACGGGCTTGGCCGAGGCGACCGGCGGCCCGTCGTTTTCGGCGACCGTCGGGCTCCTGCATTTTGCATCATCGGAGCGGGCCGAGGTGGCGCGCGCCGGACGCAGGCCTCTGCGAGCGCCGAGCTGGCCGTTTGGTCGCTTGGGCCACTGGCTGCGAGAGAATTTTTGAGGCAAATTCGAACTTGTCGTCGCCCGACCATAGTAAGGCGGCGAGGGGGGAGCCCGGACCGGACCGGGTATCGTGGAGCTGAATCTCAGCGGAGGGGACCGCATGATCAATCTGAGCATCCCGAAGGACGAGCACGAAATGAAACCCCGCATCACTGTTGTCGGTGTGGGGGGCGCCGGGGGAAACGCCGTTAACAACATGATTCGATCGAATTTGGTAGGGTGCGACTTTGTTGCCTGTAACACCGATGCGCAAGCGCTTCAGCAATCCACCGCGTCGCGCAAGATCCAACTTGGGATAGGCGTCACTCGAGGCCTCGGCGCCGGTTCACGGCCTGATGTTGGTCGTGCGGCCGCTGAGGAGGCCCTCGACGAGATCCTCGAGGCGATGCAGGGTTCCAACATGGTGTTTATCACCGCCGGAATGGGTGGCGGCACCGGAACGGGTGGCGCGCCGGTGATCGCGCGCATCGCGCGTGAGTCGGGGATCTTGACTGTCGGCGTGGTGACCAAACCCTTTCACTTCGAGGGCAGCCATCGTATGCACATCGCCGAGCTCGGCATCGAGGAACTGCAAAAATTCGTCGATACGCTGATTATCATTCCCAATCAGAACTTGTTCCGGGTGGCGAATGAAAGGACCACTTTTGCTGACGCCTTCAAGATGGCGGATGACGTCCTTCATTCCGGCGTGCGCGGCGTCACCGACCTGATGGTCATGCCCGGATTAATCAATCTGGACTTCGCCGACATTCGAACCGTGATGGCCGAAATGGGGAAGGCGATGATGGGCACCGGCGAGGCCGAGGGTGAGCGTCGAGCAATCGACGCCGCCGAGGCGGCGATCTCGAACCCGCTGCTCGAGGATGTGTCTATGAAGGGCGCGAAGGGCGTCTTAATCAACATCACTGGCGGCCTAGACATGACATTGTTTGAGGTCGATGAGGCGGCGAATCGCATCCGCGAGGAAGTCGACCAGGACGCCAACATCATTTTCGGATCGACCTTCGATGAGCGGCTGTCGGGCAAGATGCGCATCTCAGTCGTGGCGACTGGCATTGACGCGGAAGCGGTCTCTCAGGTCCGGCCAATGATCAGCCTGGTCAGCAGCCGCGATGCCGTGCCGGCCGCGGCTTTGGGGGAAGCTAGCGCAGGAGTCTACACCGCGCCCCTGCTCACCCAGAATGCAGCGCAGTCGCCGATCGATGGTGGACGGGAAGCGCTGCGCAGCGAGCCGTTGCGTGTGGAGCACGACGGCGAACCACTGCCGCAGGTGGCAGAGGCAGCCGAGAACGCGGCTATTCGCGGTGGCTCCTTCACTGTTCCGAAGCCCGTCGACGCTGGACTCACTCGCCAGGTTCCGTTGACCCAACCTGCGGTTCCGTCAGCTCCTGCGGTCAAGGAACCCACGCCGAAGCCGAAGGGGCGAGTGCCCAGTCTTATTGAACGAGTGACCGGAGTGGGTCGCGCACGCACCCCGGCGCCGGAACTGGCACCTCGTTCGCCTGCCCAACCGGCAAAGCAGGTTGCCCAACCGCGGCTCACCCCGCTCGAGCCGGACGACCGACCGAGCTTGAGCAAGGAAGAAGATCTGCTCGACATCCCCGCCTTCCTTCGCCGTCAAGCAAACTAAACCGGCATCACGCTGCCTCAGAATGGCCCAACGTTCGGTAGGGTTGTGAGCCGTGAAACCATGGAGAGTACCGCAGCCGGCTAAATCCAAAGGCGACTTGTTGCTAACACGTAACAATCCGCAATAAAGAGTGATTTGAGACGGCATGGAGGCGCCGGTTAATTTTATGGAATAGGGGATTGATTTCGAGAAGCCTGTCGCATGTTGGGGGATATGACGACAGCGTCGCAAAGGACGCTGAAAACACGAATTGGTTGCCGTGGGGTCGGGCTCCATTCGGGTCAAAAAGTAACAATGACGCTACTACCGGCCGCACCGGATACCGGAATCGTATTCCGCCGTATCGATGCCGGGGCGGAGATTCGGGCGAATTGGGTCAACGCCATAGAATCGCCGCGCTGCACAGTGCTGTCAAACGGCGAAGGAATCACCATTGGCACGGTCGAGCACGTGATGGCTGCCCTGGCCGGTGCCGAGGTCGACAACGCCGTCGTCGAACTGGACGGTCCAGAAGTGCCGATCATGGACGGCAGTTCGGCGCCCTTCTTATTCCTGATCGAGTGTGCCGGGCTCGTCGAGCAGGATGCGGCACGGCGCGCGATAAAAGTTCTCAAACCGGTGGGCGTTACCAACCAGGGTGCAACGGCCGCGCTGTTGCCTGATCACGGCTTTTGGATGAGCTTCGAGATCAATTTCGCTAACCCGCTGATTAGCCAACAAGACATTTGTGTGGCGTTCGATGCCGCGACGTTCAAAACGGAACTCAGCCGAGCGCGCACCTTTGGCCTTATTGACGAAGTAGAACGTTTGCGGGCAGCTGGCTTCGGCCGCGGCGGGTCGCTCGACAACGTCGTCGTGGTCAGCGGCGATCATATATTAAACGCTGGCGGCCTTCGCTATGCCGACGAGTTCGTTCGCCACAAACTGCTCGACGCGGTCGGTGATCTCTACCTTGCCGGCGGCCCCATCATCGGACGATTCCGTGGCGTGTGCTCCGGTCATGCGCATACGAGGCATTTGCTCGCGGCCCTTTTTGCCGATAGCGAGGCTTGGTGCTACACCAACCTGGGCCGAGCCACCGATTTTGGCAAGCTCGATGGATCAGGCGAAATCCACCTCTCCGAGGTATAATTTGGACCTTCGCTTATCTCCATTGCACACGATCCGTGCTATAAGAAGAGCCTGACTCTCGTTGCCCGGCTTGCCGATGCGCCCGTTTCCTCTACGTTGGTGGTTCGGAATGGCCGCCTTGATGACTGTTCTCGCCGCCTGCGGTGGCTCAAAGAAGGACGTCTATGTCGAAAAACCGGTCGACGATCTTTACAATAAAGCCATGGACGAGATGGTCGAAGAACGCTTTGCTGCGGCGGCGAAGACTTTTGACGAAGTCGAAAGCCAGCATCCGTACTCCGTTTGGGCCACGAAAGGCCAAATTATGGCAGCCTATGCGGAGTACGAAGCAGGAAATTATGGCGAGGCGGTCATCGCCGCTGATCGGTTCATCCAGCTGCATCCGGGTCACCGCGACGTTGCTTATGCCTATTATTTGAAAGCGATCTCCTATTATGTCCAAATCACGGATGTCGGCCGCGACCAGAAGATTACAGAACAGGCCTTGAAAGCGCTCGACGATGTTGTGCGCCGATTTCCAGATAGTAAATATGCACGCGATGCGAAACTAAAACTTGATTTTACTCGCGACCATTTGGCAGGAAAGGAAATGGAAATAGGGCGTTACTATATAAAACGTGGTCAATACCTGGCCGCAATGAATAGATTCAAACGTGTTGTCGACAATTATCAGACGACGACGCATGTCCCGGAGGCGCTGGAGCGCCTTGTCGAATGCGACTTGGCCCTCGGTCTCAATGATGAGGCGAAAGCTAATGCGGCGGTCCTTGGCTACAACTTTCCAGGAAGCGAGTGGTATGAGGATAGCTACGCCCTTGTCACCGGGACCAGCAACCCTGGCCCACCGAAGGGAGGTTGGTTCGCCCGCAACCTCGGGAGTCTCTTCTGATCTGGTCGGTTCAGTCGGTTCCCGAAACATGAAAAATTGTTAATTTCGGAGAGACGGTCGGCGAGGGTATTCAGCGCGCCCCTGAGTGCCTTCGATCCCTTCGCGCACCCCTCTTTGCTGCGACTGGGATCAGTATCTGCAACGAGCATTTGGAGCGTTTGAGGATGCTGCTGCGGCTTCTGGCGGTCTTGTTTTTCGTACTTTCGACCGACTCGGCTGGTGCCGCCGACAAACCTTCCGCAGTCACCGGACTCTATCTGACGACCCGATATCCCGCGCTGACCGTGCGGGCCGGCGAGACCACGACGATCGATCTTTCGCTGCGCAACTTCAATCTGCCGCCGCAACAGCTGGCGCTGTCGGTGCCACAGCTGGCGAGCGGGTGGAAAGCAACGGTTCTTGGCGGAGGTCAGCCGATCGAGTCGGCGATCGTGGCACCGGATAGCGAGGAGAAGCTACAGCTCCGTCTGGAACCCCCGTCTGGCACCGGACCCGGCAATTATTCATTCCTGGTCGAGGCGCAGGGCGGCGGAAGCACATTGAAACTCCCGATAACCGTTACCATCGGGCAGGAGCTGCCGGCCAAGCTCAAGCTCACCACGAACTTCCCAGCGTTGCGCGGCACCGCTACCACCTCGTTCAAGTTCAAGGTCACTGTCGCCAACGACAGCGGGCGCGACGCCACGATCAATTTCAGCGCCGACGCGCCCAAGAACTTCCAAGTCACCTTTACCGAGGCCTACGGCACCCAGCAGCTCACTAGCATCCCGATCGAGGCCGGCAAGTCGAAGGATATCGAAGCGTCCATTGCGTTGCCGCGCGATACCCCAGCCGGCGAATACAAACTCGCGCTGCACGCCAAGAGCGAGGCCGCATCTGCGGATCTAGATCTGACCATTACCATCATCGGCCAAGCGCGTTTGGCGCTCGCCGGCGAAGGCGGCCGTCTCAGTGGCGAGGCCTATGCCGGCCAGGATAGCCAATTGACGGTCGTCGCAAAGAACGACGGCAGCGAAGCAGCACGGGATGTCGAATTCAGCGCGACAGCGCCGGAGGGCTGGAAGACGAGCTTCGATCCCAAAGAATTGCCCGAGCTCGGTGCCGGAAAATCGCAGTCGATCAAGGTTACGTTGACGCCGGCTGCCCGCGCGATTGCCGGGGATTACCAGACGACAATCCGCGCCGGCTCTGCGGGAGGACTTTCCGAATCCGCCAATTTCCGCATCACCGTCCTGACCTCGACCGTGTGGGGCGCCGTGGGCATTGGCGTTATTGCCGCTGCTCTCCTCGTTGTTGTCTTCGCGGTCGCGCGGTTTGGCCGACGCTAGCAAGGGCACGATGGCTGACGAAGTCGCAATCCGCGCCGATGGGCTGACCAAGCGCTACGCCGCGACTCTCGCGGTTGATCACATCGACCTTGAGGTTCAGTCGGGCGAGATCGTCGGTATCCTCGGACCGAACGGATCGGGTAAGACGACAACCATCCTGATGCTGTTGGGTTTAACCGAGCCAACCGAAGGGCGTGCCGAGGTCGCTGGTTTCGATCCGTTGCGTGAGCCGCTCGAGGTCAAGCGCCGGGTCGGCTATCTGCCCGATTCAGTCGGCTTCTACGACAGTCTCTCGGCGCATGACAATCTTGCCTATACCGGGCGGCTGGCTGGATTGTCGCGCCGCGAGATCGATGAGCGGTTCGCCGAGGCGATGGAGAGGGTCGGGCTCCCCGATGTCAGTCGGGAGCGGGTCGGGACGTTCTCTCGCGGTATGCGCCAGCGGCTCGGCCTCGCCGAGATTCTAATGAAACGGCCGGGTATCGCGATACTCGACGAGCCGACTGCGACTTTGGATCCACATTCGACCCAGGAATTTTTGAGCTTGATACGGGCGCTGAAGAACGACGGGACCTCTGTTCTGCTGTCGTCGCATCATCTCGATCAGGTGCAAAGCGTGTGCGACCGGGTGGCGCTGTTCAATCAAGGTCGCATCGCGCTGTCGGGCAGCGTGACCGACCTGGCGCAGCGCGTGCTCGGCGGCGGCCATGTGATCGACGTCGAGGTTCGCGGCGTCGGCGTTCGCGATCGCCTCGCCGAAATGCCGGGCGTGGTCCGGGTGCAGGTGATGGGGCCGCAACTTTATCGGGTTGATTGCGAGCGCGATCTTCGGCCCGAGATCTCCCGCCTCCTCGCTCCCTCATCCGAGCTGACCGGCATCCGCTTTGCCGAGCCCAGCCTCAACGAGGTCTACACGCGCTACTTCGACGAGGTCCGCCATGCGGCGTAGCGGCTCGCCCTTTACCGGAGCGGGGATCGTCCTCGCCAAAGAGGCGGCGGACCAGCTAAGCGGAATTCGCACGGTTGTGATCGAGGCGCTGGTTTTCCTGATAGCGCTCGTTCTAGCGTGGTTTTCCACAACGGCAATCCGCGAATCGATAGGACAAAGCCCGTTTCTGTTTCTTCGTTTGCTGACGATGGCACCGGACCCAATCCCGTTTTCATTTATCGATACGGTTGGGTTGGTGACGCCGATCATCGCTATCGCGTTGGGTTTCGATGCGGTCAACGCAGAGTTCAATCAGCGAACCTTGAGCCGGATCCTGGCACAGCCGATCTATCGGGACGCCCTGCTACTCGGAAAATTTCTCGCGCGACTGCTCGCGTTGGCCATTGCGCTGTTTTCTCTGTGGTTGCTCGTGCTAGGTGTGGGCTTCCTGCGTCTCGGGCTGCCGCCGAGCGGCGAAGAGCTGGTCCGGATGTTGGGCTTTCTCGTCGCGACCATCGCGTACGGGGGCGTATGGCTTGCGGTCGCGTTCTTGTTTTCAATCCTGTTTCGAGCGCCTGCCACAGCAGCGCTCGCGGCGCTGGGCCTCTGGCTCGTCTTCTCGTTCTTCTGGTCGTTAGTCATCAAACCGCTCGCGGCGACCCTGATCGCTGGGCCGCCGGAGGACATCTTCGGTCCCAACCTGGCCTATATTCAGACCTCTCAGGCGCTCGATCGGATCTCGCCCAACACGCTTTACGCCGAGATCGCGCTGGCCCTGCTGCAGCCGGCGACACGTACGCTCGGTCCGGTGTTTATTAGCCAGCTCCGCGGCGCGCTGCTCGGCGCGCCGTTGCCAGCCGCGCAGAGCTTCATCCTGGTCTGGCCGCAACTCACCGGGCTGATCGCCGCGATGATCCTGATCTTCGCAGCTGCCTACGTCGTCTTCCAGCGCCAGGAAATCCGCGCGTGACTACGGTTGACCAGCAGAAGATCCGACGCACCCGAACGGGACTCATCGTTCACGATCCGGCATTGGCCCAGCCGGGTTACACGCTCTTTGCGCCGATGTACGGCGACGGGACGGTATACCTCGTCGGCATGGACGGGAGCGTGGTCCACACTTGGCATATGCCATATCGGCCTGGTCTCTACGGCCACCTACTTGACGACGGCCATCTCTTTTATGGCGGTAAGGTCATGGAGGACCTCGAACGGTTCGAGGCGTGGCCCCGCTTCAAGGCTGGAGTGCTCGAGGCCGACTGGAACGGACGGGTGCTGTGGGAGGTTCGGCACAGCGACCACCATCACGACGCCCGTCGGCTTCGCAACGGCAATGTGCTGCTATTGTGCCTGCGACCGCTGCCCGACGAAATTGCCGGGCGCGTCCGCGGTGGACTGCACGGCAGCGAAGCAGGAGGCACGATCTACGCCGATTATCTGGTCGAAATGACCACGAGTGGCGAGGTTGTATGGGAGTGGAGGAGCTGGGAGCACCTCGAGCCCGAGACTTGTCCGATCACGCCGCAGGACCATCGCGCAGAGTGGACGCACGGCAATACGGTGGCTGAGACGGCCGAGGGTCATATCGTGGCCAGCTTTCGCAACATCTCGACCGTGGTGATGATCGAGCGGGCAACCGGCAAGATACTCTGGCGGCTCGGCTCCCCACCGCTAGCGCAGCAGCATGACCCGCGGCCGCTGCCGAATGGCAACATCCTAATCTTCGACAACGGCACGCACCGCGCCGACAATCCCGCCACGTTCTCGCGCGTGATCGAGGTCGATCCGCACACGGATGCGATCGTCTGGGAGTACGCCGATCAGTCGCTCTTCGAGTTTTTCAGCCCGTACATCTCAGGTGCGCAACGGCTCACGAACGGCAACACGCTGATCTGTGAAGGCTGTCCCGGGCGCATTTTCGAGGTTACTCCCGGGCGCGAGGTCGTCTGGGAGTATGTCAGCCCGCACTTCTTCCAGGAGCCCGGACGCGCCGGGCTCAACAACTGGGTCTTCCGCGCCTTTCGCTATACGCCGGAAGAAATCAAAGCTGCGCGCTCTGCGTGACGAGGAGAGGCGGCCCAATCAGACCACGCTGTCGCTGATGCCGTTGCCGGGGCGTTGATCTCCGAGGTGATCAGCGCATAGTGGAAGAGAGATTGCGGCTAGAGGATCTTCGACATGCTCCCGACACCCGGCTTCCATCACCTACATCTGAACTCCGTCGATCCCAATCGTGCGATCGACTTCTACCTCCGCCAGTTCCCGAGCACGGCGAAGGGCAGCTGGGGTGGCCTTCCGGCACTCGAGTCGCCAAATAACGTCCTCGTGCTGTTCACCGAGGTGGATGCACCGCCGCCGACCGAGCCGCAGAGCGCCATCTGGCACTTCGGCTGGCATGTCACCGACGCCCGTCGGAGCCTGGAGACCTACAAAGAGCGGCCGGAGGTCGAGCTGCTGCCCCTCTACACGACCGACGAAGGCTGCTCGGTGCTGATCAGCAGCGACACCTGGCCCAACATCGGGAACGTCCTGGGGTTGACCAAAACGCAGATCGCCGAGGCCAAGGCCAAAGGTGTCGGACCGGCCGGAGGTGGCGGGTTCTCTTATATGCGAGGGCCCGACAACACCCTCGTCGAATATGCCGGAAACCATCTCGCCGAGCGCTTCAACCACGTTCACCTCTATCAGGAGGACCCGATCGCCGCGCTCCGCTGGTATCAGGAGCATCTCAACGCGCCGATGCGGCCTGGCTATGCGCCGACGTCGGCCGACGGTGGCCTTACCCGCGGGCTAGACCGCACCTGGCCGGCGCTCAATCGGGAAGGGATGTTTCGCACGCCGCGCGCCGGTGTCGAGTTCGGCGACGTGTCGATGATGTGGTACGCCAATCAAGGACAACGACCGTTAGTCAGCTCCCTCGGGCAGCTGCAGGATCACATCGCGCTGAGCGTCTCCGATCTCGACGCGTGGATCGACAAGCTGCGGAGCGAGGGCGTCAAATTTCTCGAAGAGCCCTACCCGCTGGGCGACACCCGCGCCGTGATGATCGAAGGTCCGAGCCGCGAAGCCCTCGAACTGGTGGAGGTGAAGTAGGCCGAGGTCCTCGCCGCCGCCCCTCAATTGAGGGGGCGGCCGTGGCGAGCGATGAATTCGGGAAAAGCCTCCTCGGCCTTGGCGCCTCGGACGACATGCGTCGTGAAGTGCCGCTCCTCGGCCCATTGCTCCTCCAGGTTCTGCGTCATCTGCTTCATCAGCAGCGTCTTGATGCCCATCACCGCCGCGCGGTTGTTGCCGGCGATCGTGCGCGCGAGCTCCATGGTCTTCGCGCGCAACTGGTCGCGCGGCACGAGGTGGTTCAAGAGACCGATGCGATAGGCTTCCTCGGGTTCGACGACCCGTGCCGTGAACAGCAGTTCCTTGGCGATCGGCCAGCCGACCTGATTGGGGAGCGTCCAGGTGCTGTTGATCCGCCCATAAGCCGCTGCGAGAAAGCGAAAGCGGCTATCCTCGCAACCGACGCGCATGTCGAGTGAGGAGGCGAGCACCGCCGCACCGCCATAGGCCAGCCCATTGATCATGCCGATCGTCGGCTTCGCGGAGGCGGCAATTTCATAGTTGCCGCGGCGCGGAGGGCGGTGCGCATCCAACTCCTCCTGCGAGTAGCGGCGGTCGTCCTCGCGCTGCTCGTGGATGTCGCCTCCAGCCGAGAACGCACGGGTTCCCGCACCCGTGATGACGATGCAGCCGATCGCGTCGTCGGCATCCATTTGCTTGACCGCATCGCGCAGCTCGCCGGCGAGCTTGCGGTTCATCGCGTTGAGCTTGTCCGGACGGTTGAGCGTCAGGATCCCGACGCCGTCTTCCCTTTCCTCCAGGATGTGCTCGTAAGTCATCCTTCCCTCCAATCTTAAGCGAAGCCGAACTCGCGCTCGGCGAGCGAGAGGCTCTCGTCGACGACGGTGACGATCTGATCGATCTCGTCTTTGCTGACCACCAGCGGCGGGCAGAGCTGGAGCGCCATGAAGACCCGCGTCAAGAGGCCGCGCTCTTCCATCAGCTCCAACAGGCGGCGGATGTAGGGATGGCCAGCCGCGCCCGGGCCGAAGCCGAACGGCTCCTTGGTCGCCTTGTCCTTGACCAGCTCAACGGCGCACATCAGGCCAAGCCCGCGCACATCGCCGACCGTCGGATGCGGGCGCAGCTCTTGCAAGAGGCCAAGGAGGTACTCGCCTTGGCGCGCGCTGCGCTGTGGCAACTCCTCGCGGTGCAGGATCTCAATATTCTTTAGGGCCGCGGCGCAAGACACCGCTTGGCCGCCAAAGGTCAACAGGTGGGCGAGCGCCACATCCTGCTTCTTGAATTCGTCGAACAGCGCCTTGCCCACCGCCACCGCGGCGATCGGGGCGTAGCCCGACGACAGCCCCTTGGCCATCGTCATCAGATCCGGCACGACGCCGAACTGCTCGGTCGCGAACATCGTGCCGGTTCGCCCAAAACCGTTGATCACCTCATCCATGACGAGCAGCACGCCATGCTTGTCGCAAATCTCCCGGACCCGTTGCCAGTAGCGCGGCGAGGGGACATGGTTTGAATTGGATACCGAGATCGGCTCGCCGATCACCGCGGCCACCGTATCAGGTCCCTGTGCCAGGATCTCTTGCTCGATCGCCTCCGCACAGAGTAGATCGCCGGCCTCGCCATCGACCCCGAAATCGTTGCGGTAGCGGTTGGGCGACGGCACGAAGCTGACCCCGTACATGAACGGGCCGAAGAATTTCTCGTTACGCGAGGAGGTGATGCTCATCGCCCCAAAGGTCGCACCGTGATAGCCGCCGCGTCGGGCGATGATCTTGTAGCGCTTGGGGAAGCCGCGCATCGCCTGCACCTGCTTGGCGATCTTCATGGCACTTTCGATCGCTTCCGAGCCGCCCGAGCAAAAGAAGAACCGGTCGAGATTACCGGGTGTCAAACCGGCAAGTACGTCGCCGAGCTGCACCGCCGCAAGGTTGGTGTAGCTCGCGGCTGAAACATAGGCGAGCTGCTGCGCCTGCTTGGCCATCGCCTCGCCGATTTCAGCCCGGCCGTGGCCCACATTGACAACGTAGAGCCCCGAGAGCCCGTCGAGATAGGAGCGGCCCTGCGCATCGAACAACCGGCAGCCCTCGCCGCGGACCATGACCCTGAGCCCGTCACGCTCGGCGAGGTCGAGCCAGCGCGCGCTGTGGATCCAGACATGGTCCAGCGCCTGCCGTTCGACCGGCGAAAATTCGCGTGCCATCGTCGCGTCGTCGTTCATGGCGGCCAAGCCTTGTTGTTGCCGAACGAGATCGTCTAGCATGCCACAAGAATGATGAAAGGACACCGACATGCCGAGCTTTGACCACCACGGCGCGCACATTTACTACGAGGAGTTCGGCCAGGGCTTCCCGATTCTGACCTTTGCGCCGGCTGGCTTGGCGTCGACGATCGCCGTCTGGAGTCAGCCCTCGGCGCCGATCAATCCCACCACCGAGTGGGCGGCGAACTATCGCGTGATCGCGATGGACCAGCGTAATGCCGGCGGCCAATCGCGCGCCTCGATAACCGCGCAGGACAGCTGGGATAGCTACACCGCCGACCACATGGCGTTGCTCGACCACCTGCGCATCGATCGCTGCCATCTGTACGGTCAGTGCATCGGCGGCTCGTTCATCCTGAACCTGATCAAGGCGCAGCCCGAGCGCGTCCAATCCGCCGTGCTGGCGCAGCCGATCGGCCGCGTCGGCGCGATGGCGCCGGGCCGGCCGGCCCGCTTCAACGAGTGGGCCGAGGGGCTCAAAGGCCACCCCGAGGCCACCCAGCCGGTGCTCGACGCGTTCTGCCGCAATCTCTACGCACCCGGCTTTGTCTATTGCGTCGACCGTGCTTTCGTATCGAAGGTCCAAACGCCGTGCCTCGTACTGGCGGGCAACGACGATGCGCACCCCTACCCGATTTCCGAGGAACTCTCGAAGCTGATCCCAAACTGCGAGTTCATCCCAGAGTGGAAGACCGGAGCGGCACTGACCTCGGCGAAGGCCCGCATCGCGGCGTTCCTGGCGAAGCACACACCGTTGCGGGCATAGCCCGACCCGACCCTGCACCCGGCGGGCAATCGCCGGGGTGAAAACAACGAAAATCGCGATGAAACCCCGAACAACACACGCTCCGCCGCCCACAAAGGATAGTTAAATCAATCAGTTAGTCCGGAATTTGCGGTGCGCGAAAACAACGGAATCTGCACACGTGATCAACGGAAATTGCACAGCCCTGAGGGAGCGAAAAACAACGAAAAATGGGGCTGTCGACGCAGTGACGTGGGGTGTCACATGGAAGGCGATCCAGACACCCCGGCGGGTGCCGTGCGGATCGCGCGCCAGACTTTTTCGGGGGTCGCCGGCATGTCGAGATGGGTGATGCGGAGCGGGTTTCGAGTTCTTGTTGCCTAACACGCCCGAGAGGGCGATCCTTAAGCTGCAGAAATCGGAGAAGGTTCAGGGAGGCGAATCATGGCGGTCGCATGGCGAGTCAAGGCTACCGAATTAGCGAATTGTAATTGCAACTACGGATGTCCCTGCCAGTTCAACGCCTTGCCGACGCACGGCGATTGCCGGGCGGCGGTCGGCTACCAGATCGAGGAAGGGAATTTCGGGAGTGTGAAACTCGACGGATTGCGGGCCGTGCTGATGGCGAGCTTCCCGGGAGCAATCCATCAGGGAAACGGCACCATGCAGCTCATCATCGACGAGCGCGCCGATCCGAGCCAGCGCGACGCGCTCATAAAAATTCTAAGCGGCCAGGAAACCGACGATATGGCCACTTTCTGGTGGGTAATTGGGGCGATGTCCCCGAACAAGCTGGAGCCGCTGTTCCGGCCGATCGAATTCGATGCCAATGTCGAGACGCGGCGCGGGCATTTCCGGGTGCCCGGCATCCTTGAGACGGTCGGCGAACCGATCCGCAACCCGGTGACCGGATCGGAGCACCGTGCGCGCATCGACCTGCCGCACGGCTTCGAATACCGCATCGCCGAGGCGGCCAGCGCCACGACCCGGGCTACCGCGGCGATTGGGCTCCCCGGCCTGGAAAAAACCCATAGCCACTTTGCTCACATGCATGTGAGCAACAAGGGCGTCCTCGACTAGCCTCGGGCGCGCGGTGGCAGCCAGTTCTGTCGGGAGGAGGCCTCCTTAGCGTCTCTGCCCGGCGCGAATCGCGCGCCAGACTTTTTCGGGGGTCGCCGGCATGTCGATATGCGTGACGCCGAGCGGGCTGAGCGCGTCGACGACGGCGTTCATGATCGCGGCGAGCGCCCCGACATTGCCGGCTTCGCCCGCACCCTTGACCCCCAACGGGTTGGTCTTGGTCGGCACCGGGTTCTCGTCCATCTCGAACGAGCAAACCTCGTCGGCGCGCGGCAGACCGTAATCCATCAGCGAGCCGGAGAGCAGCTGGCCTGAATGCCGGTCGTAGACGAGCTGTTCGGTAAAGGCCTGGCCGATGCCCTGGGCGAGACCGCCATGGATCTGGCCTTCGAGTGTGAGCTTGTTGATGACGGTGCCGACATCGTCGACGACGACATAGCGCACCACTTGGCTGGCACCGGTCTCGGGATCGATCTCGACCTCGCAGACATGGCAGCCATTGGGAAAGTTCGGGATCTCGGGCGAGAAGCTCGCAACTTCGTAGAGCCCGGTCTCGAGCCCCTCCGGCAGCCGCGATGGCACATAGGCGGCCCCCGCCATCTCCTTTAACGGGAGCTCGCGATCGGTGCCGACCACGCGGAATGTCGCGTCCGCGAATTCGATGTCGTCCTCGGCCGCCTCGAGCGCATGCGCTGCGATCTTCTTCGCCTTGGCGATGATCTTGTCGGCCGCCATCGTCGCCGCACTGCCGCCGAGCACGGCGGTCCGCGAGGCATAGGTGCCGCCACCGTCGGGCGCCAGATCGGTGTCGGAATGCGCCACCCGAATGTCGGCCGGGTCGAGACCCAGCTGATGGCTCAGCAGGATCTTGTACATCGTCTCGTGACCCTGGCCGTGCGAGATCGAGCCCGGGATCACGGTCACCGTACCGCTCGGATCGAGCCGCACCATGACCGTCTCGCCCTGCGCCGGCGAGGTCTGTTCGATGATGTTGGCAAAGCCGATGCCCCTCAGCCGCCCGCGCCCGCTTGCCTCTACGCGGCGGCGTTCGAACCCCGCGTAATCCGCCATCGCCAGCGCCCGTTCGAGGTTCTGGCCGAACTCGCCGCAATCGAGCGTATAGACGAGACCGGTCTTGAACGGCATCGCACTCGCCGGCACCGTATTGCGGCGGCGCAATTCGGCGCGGTCGATTCGCATTTCACGCGCCGCGTTATCGATCAGCCGCTCGACGATGTAGGACGCCTCGGGCCGTCCCGAGCCGCGATAAGGGCCGATGCTCGTCGTGTTGGTGAATACGGCCGAGACCTCGACGTAGATGGCGGGTGTCGTATAGGTGCCGGCGAGACCGCCCAGATGCATCGTCGGCGAGATGATGCCGCCCGGTGCGAGATAGGCGCCGATGTTCGAGACGTTGCGCGCACGCAGCGCGAGAAAATGCCCGCCGCGGTCGAGCGCCAGCTCGGCTTCGCTGACATGGTCGCGGTCGTGGTCGTCGCTCAGCATGCCCTCGCCGCGCTCGGCGATCCATTTGACCGGCCGCCCGATCTTGCGCGAGGCCCACAATGTCAGCGCGTACTCGGGATAGTGCCCGCCCTTCATGCCGAAGCTGCCGCCGACCTCGCTGGCGACGATCCGGAGTTGCGTCTCCGGGATGTGGAAGATGCGGCGCGCCAGGTCGGCGCGGGCGGTGTGCGGACGCTGGGTCCCGACGTAAAGCGTGAAGCGTCCGAGCCGATCGTCCCAGTCGCCGATGACGCCGCGCGGCTCCATCGTGGCGGCGGTGACGCGGTTGAAGACGAGCTTGAGTCGGGTGACGTGATGGGCCTGGGCGAAGGCTGCCTCGACCGCGCACTTGTCTCCGAGCGAGAAGAAGAAGCACTCGTTGTCCGGGCATTCCGGCCAGAGCTTCGGTGCCTCGGGTGACAGCGCCTCTTCCGTCGCGGTGACCGAGGGCAGCGGCTCGTAATCGACCGCAATCCGCTCCGCCGCGTCCTTCGCCAGATCGAGGCTCTCGGCGACGACAAAGGCGATGGGGTCGCCGACCAGCATGACCCGGTCCCTGGCGAGCGCCGGGCGCGACGGCA
>Ga0318546_10000136_pt1 | contig 24097 bp, 19 predicted proteins | sample GRESIP169b2f19_FD_203514 | JGI IMG/M metagenome (GOLD analysis project Ga0318546, IMG submission 203514) | Tropical soil microbial communities from Luquillo Experimental Forest, Puerto Rico - GRE.SIPMG.169b2f19 | ecosystem: Environmental > Terrestrial > Soil > Tropical forest > Bulk soil...
GAAGACGCTCGCCTACCAGCGCGGCGTGGTCGAGTCGCTGAACGGCAGTACATCGATCGTGGTCAAAGCGGCGGACGGCACGATCTGGACCTGGCAGCTGGTCAGTAACACGGTCGTCCGCGAGGCTACCGGCAAGGTCAGCGAGTCCGCCCTGGCCGACGGCGCCGACGTCTGGGTCGGCGGGCCGGTGATCAACGGCAGCAAGGACGCCCGGCTGATCTTCATCCGGCCACCCGGTGGCACTTCCTGACCAGCGCCCGCAGGGCTGCGCCAGGCGGGGCCGGGCTGCCACCCGGCCCCGCCGCCCGCCACCCGCCGCCGACTGGGGAGCCGGTAGCGTGGGCAGCCGCCGTTCGGCATGATCGGCGGCGAAGGGCCCGGCCTCAGCCGCAGAATGGGCGCTGGTGATGACTGACAACGACCGGATCCCGCAGGTGCTCGTCGTCGACGACGAGCCGAACATCCGTGAGCTGGTCCAGGTCGCGCTGAAGTTCCACGGTTGCACGGTCACCACCGCCGCCACCGGCACCGATGCGCTCCGGCAGGCCGAGGCGGCCCATCCGGACCTGATCGTGCTCGATGTGGTGCTGCCCGACCTGGACGGATTCGAGGTGTGCCGGCGGCTGCGGGCCACGGGCAACGAAGTGCCGGTCATCTTCCTGACCGCCCGGGACACCTCCTCAGACACCGTTACCGGGCTGGCCATCGGCGGCGACGACTACGTCACCAAGCCGTTCTCGGTGGAGGCTCTGGTCGCGCGGGTCCGGGCGGTGCTGCGGCGGGCGGCCAGGCCCGGCAGCAGCGAGCCCGGCCGCGGCGAGTCCATCCTGCGAGCCGGCGACCTGGAGCTGGATGAAGCCCGCTGGACCGTCCACCGCGCCGGGGTCCCGGTGGAGCTGTCCCCCACCGAATTTCGGCTGCTCGCCTACCTGCTCCGGCATCAGGGGCGGGTGCTGTCCCGCGGCCAGCTGCTGGAGAGCGTGTGGGGCTGGGACTACGCCGGCCAGTCCCAGATCGTGGAAACCTACATCAGCTACCTGCGCCGCAAGCTCGACCCGCTCGGCCCGCCGCTGATCCACACCCAGCGCGGGGTGGGCTACACCCTGCGGGCCGGCGGTCCGGGCGGATGAGCGGGTCCGGGCGGCTGTCGCTGCGCGCCCGTCTGCTGGTCCTGCTCATCGCCGTGACCGCCGCCTTCCTGCTGATCATGGGTGCGGTCACCACCGCGGTCCTGGATCGCCAGGTGAGCAGCCAGTTCGACACCGATCTGGTGGCCGCGGCCAGCCGCAGCCCGCAGGCGCTGGCCGGCAACAGCGGCGGCTATCTGGCGGCCGTGCTCTCCCGGCGGACCGGGCAGATCGCGCTGCTCACGCCGGGCGGCCAGGGCCAGCAGTTCCAGCAGATGCTGTCCCAGCTGACCCGCGCTCAGTTCATCCGGGATTTCACGCACCAGCCGTTCTCGCTGACCCTCCCCGACGGCACCCGGCTGCGGGCGGTGGAGCGGCTGGCCCCCGCCCGCCAGCTCGGCGCCAGCCTGGTCGGGCCGGGCCTGGTGCTGGTGGTGGTGGCCCGGCCGGTCAGCTCGCTGAACAGCCAGGTGCGCGGGGTGGTGACAGCGGAGCTGATCACCGGCGGGGTACTGATCCTGCTGCTGGCCCTCGGCGGCCGCTGGCTGATCGGCCGCGGGCTGGCGCCACTCGGCGGCATGGCCAGCACTGCCAACCAGATCACCAGCCAGGGCGATCTGACCGCCCGGATGCCGGAAGCGGACGAGCACACCGAGGTAGGGCGGCTGGGCGGGGCCATCAATACCATGCTCGACCGGATCCAGTTCGCGTTCGGCGCCCGGCTGCAGTCGGAGCAGAAGGTGCGCCAGTTCGCCGCCGACGCCTCGCACGAGCTACGGACCCCGCTGACCACCATCCGTGGCTACGCCGAGCTTTACCGGCAGGGTGCGCTCGGGCCGGACCAGTTGCCCGACGCCATGCGCCGGATCGAGCAGGAATCGCAGCGGATGAGCACCCTGGTGGCGGAACTGCTGGAACTGGCCCGGCTGGACCGCCCAACGTCACTGGATCTGGCCGAGACGGATCTGTCGGCGGTGGTCCGGGACGCCGCCGCCGACGCCCAGGCAGTCGAGCCGGAACGGCCGGTGCAGGCGGACGCACCGCCCGGGCTGATCGCCGTGGTGGACGAGTCGCGGATCCGGCAGGTGCTGGCCAATCTGCTGGCCAACGTGCGCGAGCACACACCGGCCCGGACCCCGGTGGCAGTCCGGCTGGCCCCAGTCCGCGGCGGGGTGGTGCTGGAAGTGGCCGACGCCGGCCCGGGCATGCCGGCCGGCGACGCGGCCCGCGCCTTCGACCGCTTCTACCGGGGCGAGCGGCCGGACCCGGCCGGGCTGAACGGATCCGGCGGCGGAGGCAGCGGGCTGGGGCTCGCCATCGTGCAGGCGATCGCCGTGGCCCACGGCGGCCAGGCCACCCTGGAATCCTGGCCCGGGAAGGGCACACTGGTCCGGGTCTGGCTGCCGGGCACCGCCCGCTGACCCGGGCCCGATCAGGCCTCGCCCGGCTCGCCGGTGGGGTCGGGCAGGTGCTCGAACAGGTAGAAGACGCCGAGCAGGCCGAAGATGACCAGCCCGGCGATGGCTGACCAAAACGCCGCGATCAGGGTGCCCGCCACGTAAACGGCCCCACCCAGCGTCCACCCGAGCGCCGATCGCCGCAGCGCACCCTGCGGCACCGACCCCCCCAGCGCGGGTGCGTGGGTGACCACGTACACCCACATCGCCGCGAAGCCGGCCGAGATCGCGATCATGACCAGGCCATAGGTCACTGTGGCCGCGGTCCCCCCGTTGCCGCGCAGGTGCTCGGCAACCAGCTGGGTCGGGAACGGAATCGCCACGACACCCATCAGCAGCAGCAGGTTGAGCACCAGCAGCGGCCGGTCCACCCGGGAGACGTGCGCCATGATCGTGTGGTGGTTCATCCACATGATCCCGATCGTCAGGAAGCTCACGACGTAGGCAACGTAGTGCGGCCAGTTATGCAGCAGCACCCCGGCGGTGAGCACGCGGGCGCCGATGCCCAGCAGGCCGAACACCAGCACCGTGATCGCCACCGCGAACACCCCGTCGCTGAACGCCTCTGCCCGGCGGCTGTCCATGCGGTTACCCGCTGGGGGCCGGTGCGCCGGTCCCCGGCTTGCCGTCCGCCGCCACCGAGCGGGCCAGCAGCAGGGCCACGTCGACGACTTCCAGCGACTCGGCTGCCTCCCCCGCGGCCTTCTTAGCGCTGACCGCGTCGCCGAGCATGACCAGGCAGTATGGGCAGGCGGTGGATATGGTGTCCGGGCCGGTACCCAGCGCCTCGTCGATCCGCTCGATGTTGATCCGCTTGCCGATCCGCTCTTCCATCCACATCCGTGCCCCGCCGGCCCCGCAGCAGAAACCGCGTTCCCGGCACCGGTGCATCTCCTGGGCCTGCACCCCTGGCACCCGGTCCATGATCTCCCGGGGTGGCGAGTACAGCTTGTTGTGCCGGCCAAGGAAGCACGGATCGTGGTAGGTGATCCTCTCCTCGACCGGCGTGACCGGGGTCAGCTTGCCCTCGGCCACCAGCTTCGACAGCAGCTGGGTGTGGTGTATGACCTGGTAGTTCCCGCCTAGCTGGGGATACTCGTTGGCCAGTGCGTTGAAGCAGTGCGGGCAGCTGGCGACGACGGTGCGCGGCGCTGCCTCGTTGAGCGTCTCGATGTTCTGCTGGGCGAGCATGGAGAACACGAATTCGTTCCCGATCCGGCGCGCCGGGTCCCCGGTGCAGGTCTCAGCCGGCCCGAGCACGGCGAACGTAACGCCGGCGGTGTGCAGCAGCGTCGCGATCGCCTTGGTGGTCTTGCGGGCCCGGTCCTCCAGCGCACCCGCGCAGCCGACCCAGAACAGGTATTCCACATCGCCGGGCAGCTTGCCGTCCGCCACCGTGACCTCGAAGTCCAGTTCCCTGATCCACTCCGCCCGGCGTGCTTCGCCCATGCCCCACGGGTCGCCCTTGTTCTCCAGGTTCTTCAGCATCCCGGCGGCCTCCACCGGGAACGCCGACTCGATCAGCACCTGGTGCCGGCGCAGGTCCGAGATGTGGTCGAGGTGCTCGATGTCCACCGGGCATTCGGCCACGCAGGCGCCGCAGTTGGTGCACGACCAGAGCACATCCGGGTCGATCACGCCGTGCGCGGCGGCGTCCCCCACCAGCGGCCTGGCGGCCTCCGCCCGGACCGTGTCCGGCAGTGCCGCCCGGGCCTCGTCACTGGCGGCCAGCAGGTAGGGGGCCTTGGCCAGCGCATGATCACGCAGATCGAGAATGACCATCTTGGGTGAGAGGGGCTTGCCCGTTGCCCAGGCGGGGCACTGCGACTGGCACCGGCCGCACTCGGTGCAGGTGGCCATGTCGAGCAGGCCCTTCCAGGTGAAGTCCTCGATCTTGCCACGGCCGAAGATGTCGGTGTCCGGGTCGGCCTCTTCGAAGTCGAGCACCTTGCCGCCGGAACGCATCGGCTGCAGCGCGCCGAGCCCGTCCGGCCGGCGCGAGAACAGCACGTTGACCGGGGCCAGGAAGATGTGCAGGTGCTTGGAGTAGGTGACGAACACCAGGAACGCCATGATCAGCGTGATCTGGGCCAGCAGCGCGGCGGTCTCAATGGCGCTGTTGGCCGCGGTGCCCAGCGGGGCCAGCCAGTCCGCGACGGTCTGCGACGCGAACGCGCCGCTGGCGTACGGGAAGTCGCCGGTGTTGATCTGCGCGCCCCGGTAGAGCAGCAGGGTGGCGATGACCAGGAAGATCCCGAACAGGATGAGCCAGGCCGCACCGGTGTGGGAGCCCGCGAACCGGGAGTCACGGCCCCGGCGCTTCGGGTCCGCGCGCAGCCGGATGACCGCGAAGGTGATGAGCCCGGCGAGCACCGCGACTGCGAACAGGTCCTCGATGAACCCGATGAACGCCCAGTGGCCGATCACCGGGATGGCGAACGTCTTGCTGAACAGGTCGCCATAGGCCTCCAGGATGGTCAGCAGCAGCACGGTGAAGCCCCAGAAGGTGGCGGCGTGCGCGGCGCCCGGCACCGACCAGCGGAGCAGTTTGCGCTGGCCGAGCACCTCAGTAGCCTCGATAGTGACGTCGCCGCCGGGCCGTGCACGGACGGCGGCCACCCGTTCCGGGGCAGGCTGGGCCGTCCGGCCCACCCGGTACAGCCACCCCGCCCGCCGCCCGGCCAGGGCCAGGGCGGCGACCGTGACCACGACTCCGACGATGATGCGCAGGGCCACGCCGACCTCCTCGGAAATGTTCCGTGCCAGCGTACGCCGCAGCCCGGTGCCCGCCCCAGCGGCTGGCTGGATCATGGCCGCCCGCCACCCGGCCGGACGGGAATACCATGGCCAGAGGCAAAGTTGAGCGAGGTAGACTCAAGTCAGTTGCCTGGAAATGCCTCCGATGGCAGACTTGCGTCGGCAACGCTCAACTTCCGCATCACGACTCACTCAAGGGACAACAACATGGCACGTGCGGTAGGGATCGACCTGGGGACGACCAACTCCGTCGTCGCCGTCCTTGAAGGCGGCGAGCCGACGGTCATCGCCAACGCCGAAGGCTCACGGACCACACCGTCTGTGGTCGCCTTCGCCAAGAACGGCGAGGTGCTGGTCGGCGAGGTCGCCAAGCGGCAGGCGGTCACCAACGTCGACCGCACGATCCGCTCGGTCAAGCGCCAGATGGGCACCGACTGGAACGTCAAGATCGACGACAAGAAGTTCACCGCGCAGCAGATCAGCGCCTTCATCCTGCAGAAGCTCAAGCGGGATGCCGAGGCCTACCTGGGTGAGAACATCACCGACGCGGTGATCACCGTTCCCGCCTACTTCAGCGACGCGCAGCGGCAGGCGACCAAGGAGGCCGGCCAGATCGCCGGGCTGAACGTGCTGCGCATCATCAACGAGCCCACCTCCGCGGCGCTGGCCTACCACCTGGAGAAGGAGAACGAGGCCACCATCCTCGTCTTCGACCTCGGCGGCGGCACCTTCGACGTGTCCCTGCTGGAGGTTGGCGAGGGCGTGGTCGAGGTCAAGGCCACCAGCGGCGACAACCACCTCGGTGGGGACGACTGGGACCAGCGGATCGTGGACTGGCTGGTCCAGGACTTCAAGAACAACTACGGCATCGACCTGTCCAAGGACAAGATGGCGCTGCAGCGGCTGCGCGAGTCCGCGGAGAAGGCCAAGATCGAGCTGTCCGGCTCGGCCGAGACACAGGTCAACCTGCCCTACATCACCCACTCCGAGCAGGGCCCGCTGCACCTGGACGCCAAGCTCACCCGGGCCGAGTTCCAGCGGATGACCTCCGACCTGCTCGACCGTTGCAAGGCACCGTTCAAGCAGGTGATCAAGGACGCCACTGTCAGCCTGTCCGACATTCACCACGTGGTGCTGGTTGGCGGCTCGACCCGGATGCCCGCCGTGGTGGACCTGGTCAAGGAACTGACCGGCGGCAAGGAGCCGAACAAGGGCGTCAACCCCGACGAAGTCGTCGCGGTCGGTGCCTGCCTGCAGGCCGGTGTGCTCAAGGGCGAGGTCAAGGACGTGCTGCTGCTGGACGTGACACCGCTGTCGCTGGGCATCGAGACCAAGGGCGGCATCTTCACCAAGCTGATCGAGCGGAACACGACCATCCCGACCAAGCGCTCGGAGATCTTCACCACCGCGGACGACAACCAGCCGTCGGTGCAGATCCAGGTGTTCCAGGGCGAGCGGGAGATCGCGGCCTACAACAAGAAGCTGGGCATGTTCGAGCTGGCCGGCATCGCGCCGGCGCCACGCGGGATGCCCCAGATCGAGGTCGCCTTCGACATCGACGCCAATGGCATCGTCAACGTCTCGGCCAAGGACCTGGGCACGGGCAAGGAGCAGTCGGTGCAGATCACCGGCGGATCCGCGCTTGGCAAGGACGACATCCAGCGGATGGTGGACGAGGCGGAGAAGTACGCCGAGGAGGACGCCCGGCGGCGGGAGGAGGCCGAGACCCGCAACCGCGCGGACACCCTGGCCTACTCCACCGAGAAGTTCATCGCCGAGAACGCCGACAAGATCCCCAGCGACATCAAGGCCGAGGTCGAGGCGGCGATCGCTGACCTGAAGAAGGCCCTGGAGGGGACCGACATCGACGCGATCAAGGAGGCCACCGAGAAGGCCGCCCAGGTCAGCCAGAAGATGGGCACCGCCATCTACGCGCAGTCACAGGCCAGCGCGGCCAGCAGCGAGGCAGACGGCTCAGCTGACGACAGCCCCGCCGACGAGGACGTGGTGGACGCCGAGATCGTCGACGAGGACCGGCCGAGCGAAGAGGGTGGCGCCGCCTGATGAGCTCACCGGAGGAGACCAACACGGGCCCGGTGATCCGTGATCTCAGGCGGATCGACCCGGTAACCGGGCGGGTCCGCGGCCCTGGCCAGACCGGAGCTGGCCAGGGCGGTGCCGGCCAGTCCGGTGCCGCCCCGGCCGGTGCCGCGGCGACCGGGCCGGCTGAGCCCCAGGAGGCCGGTAAGCCCCGGCCAGGCAGGCACGCCGTGTCCAGGCCGGGCGGGCAGCCCGGTACCGGGACCGCCGCACCGGGCGAGCCCGGTGAGCCGGGCGGAGCGGCTGCGGCCACCGGCCCAGCCGGCCAGCAGGCCGGCGTCACCGGCCGGGACAGCTCAGCCGGGCCGGCCGGCGCTGGCCGGGTCGCCGACGAACTCGCCGAGCGGACCGCTGACCTGCAGCGGGTGACGGCGGAGTACGCCAACTACCGCAAGCGGGTCGATCGGGACCGGGTCGCCGTCCGGGAGCAGGCGCTGGCCAACGTGCTGGCCGGGCTGCTGCCCGTGCTGGATGACATCGGCCGCGCCCGGGAGCACGGCGAACTGGTCGGCGGCTTCAAGTCGGTGGCCGAATCGCTGGAAGCGGCCGTGGCCAAGCTTGGGCTGGACAGTTTCGGCGAGGCCGGTGAGCCGTTCGACCCCAAGGTCCACGAAGCACTGCTGCATTCCTATGCCGACGACGTCACCGAGCCGACCTGCGTCCAGATCCTGCAGCCGGGTTACCGGGTGGGTGACCGGATCCTGCGCCCGGCCCGGGTGGCCGTGGCCGAGCCTGGTGGCCTGCCGGAGCCCAGCGATGCGGACGACCCGGACAGCCAGGCCAGTGACCAGGGCGCCGACGCCGCCGGCGGCCGGGCGCGTGATGCGGCAGCTGACGACGACTGACGCCCGGAGATGCCGGTGAGCACCAAGGACTTCCTCGAGAAGGACTATTACAAGACCCTGGGCGTGGCCAAGGGCGCCAGCGCGGATGAGATCAAGAAGGCGTACCGCAAGCTCGCCCGCAAATACCACCCGGACGCCAACAAGGGTGACCCGAAGGCCGAGGCGAAGTTCAAGGAGATCTCCGAGGCCTACAACACCCTGTCCGATGAGAAGCGGCGCAAGGAGTACGACGACGCCCGCTCACTGTTCGGTGGTGGCGGCTTGCGTTCGCCTGGCCAGGGCGGCGGGTTCGGCGGGTTCGACCTCGGCGACCTGTTCGGCGGCGGGGGCGACCCGGGGACAGGCAGTGGCCGCCTCGGCGACCTGCTGGGCGGGATGTTCGGCGGCGGCCGGGGCGCCAGCACCCAGCAGCGGCCACGGCGCGGCGCGGATGTGGAGACCGAGACTTCGCTCGCGTTCAGCGACGCGATCGAAGGCGCGACCGTGACCCTGCGGCTGGCCAGCGAGCGGCCCTGCCCGACCTGCCACGGCACCGGTGCCAAGGCGGGCACGGTGCCGCGGGTCTGCCCGTCCTGCCAGGGCACTGGCCAGTCCAGCCGGAACCTCGGGAGTTTCGCGTTCTCCGAGCCGTGCCGCGAGTGCCGTGGCCGCGGCCTGGTGGTCGACGACCCGTGCCCGGACTGCTCGGGCAGTGGCCGGGCGATGGGCACCCGGTCGATCCAGGCCCGGATCCCGGCGGGCGTTGCCGACGGGCAGCGGATCAAGCTGAAGGGCAAGGGCGCCCCTGGCGAGCGTGGCGGCCCGGCCGGCGACCTGTATGTGCGGGTGCACGTCAGCCCCCATCCGGTATTTGGGCGCAGCGCCAACAACCTGACCGTGACCGTGCCCGTCACCTTTCCGGAGGCGGCGCTGGGCGCTGAGATCAAGGTGCCCTCGCATCGTGGTGCGCCGGTCAGCGTCCGCATCCCCCCGGGGACACCGAACGGGCGGGTGTTCCGGGTCCGCGGCAAGGGGGTCCGGCGGCCGGATGGCACAAACGGGGACCTGCTGGTCACCGTGTCCGTCCAGGTGCCGAACACACTGAACTCGCCCGCCCGGGACGCGCTGGGCGCCTTCCGGGAGGCGACCGCCGGTGAGGACCCACGGGAAGACCTGCTGCGCCGGGCCAGGCAGGCGTGATGAGCACCAGCGCGGCCGGCCGTCCCGCTGGCGAACCGGAGGTGACCCGATGAGCAGCCCCTTCGAGATGAGCGATGACACCCCGGTGTATGTGATCTCGGTGGCCGCCCAGCTTTCCGGCATGCACCCGCAGACCCTGCGCTCCTACGACCGGCAGGGGCTGGTGTCGCCGGGCCGGTCAGCCGGGCAGGGCCGCCGCTACTCCCTGCGCGACATCCTGCTGCTGCGTGAGATCCAGCGGCTGTCGCAGGAAGAGGGCGTCAACCTCTCCGGTATCAAGCGGATTCTGGAGCTGGAAGGGCAGATTGAGCAGTACCGCGCGCTCGCCGCCCAGCTGTCCGCGGAACTGGGGCAGGTCCGGACCGAGCTGGAATCCACCCGGGCGGTGGCGGCGCGGCTGGCCGCGCTGCTGCGGGCCCGCGGGACCAGCACCGCGCTGGTGCCGGTGCGGGCCCGGGGCAACGCCGCCGGGCCACCAGCAGGCGGGTCAGAGCCGCCCACCGACGGGCCGCGGCAGAACCTGCCGGCGGCCGACGCCGGCTGAGCCCGGCATTCTCCACCCGAAAGCCAGGAACTACCTGATGGATAACAAGTTCACCCGCAAGAGCCAGGAGGCGCTGTCCGGCGCAGTCAGGCGCGCCACCGCCGACGGCAACCCGCACGTCGAGCCGCTGCACCTGCTCGCCGCCCTGCTGGAGCTGAGTGGCGGCACCGCGGCGCCGCTGCTGCGGGCGGTCGGCGCCGACCCGGCGGCCGTGCTGGCCGACACCGGCGACCGGCTGGCGAAACTGTCCACCGTATCCGGTGCCACCGTCAGCGCACCGGACACGTCCCGGCCGCTGCTGGCCGCGATCACCACCGCGGGCAAGCGGGCCGCCGAACTCGGCGACGAGTACATCTCAACCGAGCACCTGCTGGTCGGCCTTGCAGCGGACGGCGGCGCGGCAGCCGATGTGCTGCGCAAGGCCGGGGCGAAGCCGGACACGCTGCTGGCCGCGTTCGAGCAGATCCGCGGCCACGCCCGGGTCACCTCAGAAGACCCGGAGGCGACCTTCCAGGCGCTGGAGAAATACAGCATCGACCTCACCCAGCAGGCCCGGGACGGCGAGCTCGACCCGGTGATCGGGCGGGACGCCGAGATCCGGCGGGTCATCCAGGTGCTGTCCCGGCGGACAAAGAACAACCCCGTGCTGATCGGTGAGCCGGGGGTCGGCAAGACCGCCGTGGTGGAGGGCCTCGCCCAGCGGATCGTGGCCGGCGACGTGCCCGAGTCCCTGCGTGGCAAGCTGCTGGTCGCCCTCGACCTGGCGGCGATGGTGGCCGGCGCGAAGTACCGGGGCGAGTTCGAGGAACGGCTCAAGGCCGTGCTGAACGAGATCAGGGAGAGCGAGGGCCAGGTCATCACGTTCATCGACGAGCTGCATACGGTGGTGGGTGCCGGGGCGGCCGAGGGCGCGATGGACGCCGGCAACATGCTCAAGCCCATGCTTGCCCGCGGCGAGCTGCGGATGGTCGGTGCGACCACCCTGGATGAGTACCGGGAGCGGATCGAGAAAGACCCGGCGCTGGAGCGCCGCTTCCAGCAGGTGTTCGTGGGTGAGCCGTCGGTCGAGGACACGATCGCCATCCTGCGTGGCCTGAAGGGCCGGTATGAGGCCCACCACAAGGTCCAGATCTCCGACGCGGCGCTGGTAGCCGCGGCGGCCCTGTCCGACCGGTACATCACCGGCCGGTTCCTGCCTGACAAGGCCATCGACCTGGTGGACGAGGCGGCCTCCCGGCTGCGGATGGAAATCGACTCCCGGCCGGTCGAGATCGACGAGCTGCAGCGCAGCGTGGACCGGATGAAGATGGAGGAGATGGCGCTGGCACGGGAGGCCGACCCGGCCAGCAAGGAGCGGCTGGAACGGCTGCGCGCCGACCTCGCCGACCGGCAGGAGCAGCTCACCGCGCTGGTTGCCCGCTGGGACCGGGAGAAGGCCAGCCTGAACAAGGTGGGCGAGCTGAAGCAGCGGCTCGACGACCTGCGCGGGCAGGCCGAGCGGGCCCAGCGCGACGCCGACTTCGAGACCGCGTCCCGGATCATGTACGGGCAGATTCCCGCGCTGGAGGCCGAACTGGCCGCCGCCGCAGCCGACGCCGGCGAGGACTCCGGTACGGCTGCGGCGGCTGGGACCGCCGCGGGACATCGGGCCGGGCAAGCCGCCGGTTCCGGGGCCGGGCCGGAGAGCGCGCCCATGGTCAAGGAGGAGGTCGGCCCCGACGACGTCGCCGATGTGGTGGCGTCCTGGACCGGTATCCCGGCCGGGCGGCTGCTGGAGGGCGAGACCGGGAAGCTGCTGCGGATGGAAGCCGAGCTCGGCCGGCGGCTGATCGGGCAGACCCGGGCTGTGCAGGCGGTCGCGGACGCGGTGCGCAGGGCGCGGGCCGGCATCGCCGACCCGGAGCGGCCCACCGGCTCATTCCTCTTCCTCGGGCCCACGGGGGTCGGCAAGACCGAGCTGGCCAAGACGCTCGCCGAGTTCCTGTTCGACGACGAGCGGGCCATCGTCCGCATCGACATGAGCGAGTACGGCGAGAAGCATTCGGTGGCACGGCTGGTTGGCGCCCCGCCCGGCTACATCGGGTACGAGGAGGGCGGCCAGCTGACCGAGGCGGTCCGGCGCCGGCCCTACTGCGTGGTGCTGCTGGACGAGGTGGAAAAGGCGCATCCGGAGGTCTTCGACGTCCTGCTGCAGGTGCTCGACGACGGCCGGCTCACCGATGGCCAGGGCCGGACCGTGGACTTCCGTAACACCATCCTGATCCTCACCTCGAACATCGGATCGGTGTTCATTGCCGATCCCGCGCTCTCCGAGCAGGCCAAGCGGGATGCCGTGCTCAATGTGGTGCGCGCGACCTTCAAGCCGGAGTTCCTCAACCGGCTCGATGACGTGATCGTCTTCGACGCGCTCACTACCGAGGAGCTCACCCAGATCGTCGACCTGCAGGTGGCCCGGCTGGCCGGGCGGCTCGCTGACCGCCGGCTGGCCCTCACCGTCACCCCGGCGGCCCGGGAGTGGCTGGCCGTCACCGGTTTCGACCCGGTGTATGGTGCCCGGCCGCTGCGCCGGCTGGTCCAGTCCGCGATCGGCGATCAGCTGGCGCGGGCGCTGCTGTCGGGTGAGATCACCGACGGGGACCAGGTCACAGTGGATCTGGACGCGGCGGCCGACGCGCTGGTGGTCCGGCGTGGTAACCCGGTGGCTGATTCGGTGCCCGGTCCGGGTGGCAGCACGTCGAGCAGCCGGTCATAGCTGTCCTCGGCCAGACCGAGGTCATTGCGGATCCGGAAGCGGAGGCTGAGCAGCAGCCTGAGCTCGGCCCGGTCCCTGGCGGGCAGCTCCAGCACGCTGTCCATTTCCGCCAGCGAGCCGGTGCCCGGCTCCTCCGAGCCGGCCTCGCCGGCCCGGGCGACGGGTCCCGGTTGCCCGCCGAGGTAGAGTTCGATCCCAGCGTTCGTCCAGGCCAGCGCGTTGATCAGATCTGAGCGCTCGACCATCAGCTCTGCCAGCAGGTCACACATGCGCGGATCGCGCGGCGGCTCGGCGGCGAGCTGCTGAACCAGCTCCTCGGCCTCGGCCACCTGCCCCATCATGAACAGCGCCTGCGCAAGCGGCGCCCGCGGATCGACCGAGGAGTGGCCGCCGTCGGCCAGCGCCTGCCGGAAATCCCGGGCAGCAGCGGTGGGCTCACCAGCGATCAGCCACTGCTCGCCCGCCCGCATGAAGGCTTCCGCGCGGGTCATGGCCACGGTCTGGGTGCTGGAGGTGGCGAGCATGGTCATCCGCTCGGCGGCGGCCCGATGATCACCGGTGTAGGCGGCATCGAACTCGATCTGGTCGAAGGCTTCGCGGCTGAGCGCACTCACGTAACTGACCGTACCCAGCCGGACGCGGAGACCAACGCCGCGCGCGGGACCGGTCCGCAGGCACCTGGGCTGCCGGCCAGATTACCGCGGCCACCGCCGCCGGCCGCCCACCGGCACCGGACCCCGGCCACCACCCGGCGGGCCCCAGGGCAGCCCCTAATGGCGGGCCCTTTCCAGCGCGTCCCAGAACCCCCGCCGCAGCGCGTGCCGCACCTCGTCGTGCAGCAGCGAGTCGATCGGCAGCGCCGAATCCTGCAGCAGCCTGGCCTCCAGATCCGAGGGCATCCGCGGCTTGCGCGTGAGCACTGCCTCCAGCCAGAGCTGCGGTGCTTCCCGTGCCACCGCCTGCCCGAACCCGAATCCCTCGCGATGCGCGGCCTGGACGGCATCGGCCATTGAGACCGCTGGCGGCAGCGGCACCTGGGGCTGCGGCGGGCCCGGCTGCGGCCCGCCCCCGGGCTGGCCTGCCGCCGGGAGCTGCTGCGTCCCCGGCACCGCCCGCTGCTGGCCCGGCTGCGCGGCCAGATCCGGACCGCGGCTGGCGTACCCAGCGGGATAGCCGGGCTGGCCCGGCGGCATACCCGGCTGGCCGGCCGGACCCGGCTGCGACGGGCCGGGCGGGCTGGTCAGCCCGGCAGCCTGGCCGGGCTGCTGGCCCGGAAGCGCAGTGACCGGCTGGGGCAGCGAGGCAGGTGGCTGCGGGCTCTGCTGGGCCGGGCTGGCTGTCCCCGGCCCAGCGGCCGCGCGAGGCGGGACAACCTGGCCGGACAGCGGGCCGGAATGCTGGACGGGCATGGTCTGACCGGGCCCGGCGGCAGGCTGGGCACCCGGCACCGCCGTCATTCCCGGCTGCAGCCCGGGCCCGGCCGGCTGCCCGGACGGCAGCACCTGCCGGCCGGGCTCCGGGCCGCTGGCCGGCCCGGCGGGCTGGGGGGATGGCAGTGGGCCGGGCTGCCCGTTAGCTATCGGCTGGGCCGATCGCTGGTACTCGGCGATGACCGGTGCCGTGTAGATCTCGGCCGCGGGCTGTGCACCAGCCGGGACGGCCTGCTGCCCGAGCTGGCTCACCTGCCCGTGGCCATTGGTCTGGGCACGACCTGGGGAGCCGGCTGCTGGGTGCTGCTCGTCGTCCCGGACCGGCTCGGCGCCGGCCACGAAGTCCACATACGGCCGCAGGTGCGCTTCGGTCAGTTCGACGATGTCGTCGCACTCCTGGCGCAGAGCGCGGGAGATGGTCCACTTCCCGTCCACCGCGATGTGGGCCAAGATGACCCGTACGCCCAGATCCTGGACCTCGGCGATAACCTGCGCTAGCTCCTCCTCGGCGCTGACCACCAGCGCGTCAGCAATGGCGCCGTTGCGGGCGAGGGTGATCAGGTCGCGGTGAACCTCACTCTCCACGCCTTCCCGGCGGCCAGGGCGCATCCGGCCGAGCCGGAGCTTCACCCCAGGGAGATCGGCCAGGGTCTCATGCTCGGGCGAGCGGCGGCCTTCCACCGTCGCCTCGTACCAGTAGCAGCGGAGCAGCGGCAGCCCGGAGCGGTCCCGTGCCACCGCGCCGAGGAACTGGAGCAGGGAAGGGTAGTTCCAGGAGACCGACTCCCGGTGCCGGGTCCCGTGCACCGCCATCGCGCCGTCGGCCAGCACATAGCCAGCGTCCACGAACAGCGCGCACCGATCCACCGCTACTCCGTCCTTCCGTCGAAGCCAGACGTTACCAGCGCTCAGCCGTGCCCGTGATGGACTGTGCGGAGATCGGCGGCACCCGGCACCGAGGTCAGCCGTGGGCGTAAGACTCGCCAGCACGCACGGCCACCCGGCAAGATAGCCAGATATGCGGCTGCTCGTGCTCGGGGGGACCCGGTTTCTCGGGCGTGCCATCGTGGACGAGGCAGTCGGCCGTGGCTACGACGTCACGACCTTCTCCCGGGGAGTGAGCGGCCATCCCCGGCCGGGTGCCGAGTCGCTCCAGGGCGACCGCACCAGCGAGACGGACCTGCACCTGCTGGCGGGCCGGGACTGGGACGGGGTTATCGACACCTCCGTCATCGCCCCGGCCCACGTAGGCGCCTCCGCCCGGCTGCTCGCCGATCATGTCGGGCACTACACCTATGTCTCCAGCATTTCCGTATACCAGGAGCGGCCGCAGGAGCTGACCACCGAGGAGTCGCCGGTGCTGGACTGCCCGCCGGACGCGGTGGGAACCATGCAGACGCTCGGGTACGGGGAGCTCAAGGCGGGCTCGGAACGGGCCGTCCAGCAGGCGATGCCCGGCAGCAGCCTGATCGCCCGGCCAGGCCTGATCGTCGGGCCGCACGAGAACATCGGCCGGCTTCCCTGGTGGCTGGCCCGGATCGCCCGCGGCGGGCCGGTGCTGGCGCCCGGGTCGCCCGGCAGCAAGCTGCGGATGACCGACGCTCGCGATCTGGCTGCCTGGCTGATCGATAACACCCGGCGCGGCATACCCGGCGTGATGAACGTGCCAGGGCCGGACGACACAACGTTCGGTGACCTGCTGACCGTCTGCATCCAGGTGACCGCACCCCAGCGGGGCGATGGCGTGGAACTGCGGTGGGTAGCCGACCAGGTGCTGCTGGCCGCGGGGGTGTCTCCCTGGATGGAACTGCCGATGTGGGCGCCCGACCTGCCCGAGTTCGCCGGCATCTGGCAGGTCTCCGGCGACCGGGCGGTCCGGACCGGCATGCGCTACCGCCCACTGCTGGACACCGCGCACGACACCTGGCACTGGCAACTGCAGGACGCGGCCCAGCGGGACCGGCCCGTCTCCGGGTTCGACCGGATGCCCGAGATCGGCCTGGATCCCGCTCGCGAGCAGGAGATCCTGGCCGCACTCTGACCGGCCAGCGAGACCCCCGCCTGACGACAGTGCCCGGTGCCCGTTCCCGAGCGCCTTCCGCCGGCCCTGGACCGGACAGTAGGCTCGCGGCTCGTGAGTGACCGGGACGAACTGCTGTACGTGATCAAGGACAAGGCCGTGCTGCACGGTGACTTCGTGCTGTCCTCCGGCCAGCGGGCGGCCTGGTACATCGACCTGCGCCGGGTGCTGCTCAGCGGGCAGTCCGCGCCACTGGCCGGCCGGGTCATGCTGGCGGTCACCGCCGACCTGGACTATGACGCGGTCGGCGGTCTCACCCTGGGGGCCGACCCGCTGGCCGCGGCGATGATGCACGCGGCGGCGGCGCAGGGCCGGGTGCTGGACGCTTTCGTGGTCCGCAAGGAGGGGAAGGCCCACGGCCTGCAGCGCCGCATCGAGGGGCCCGAGGTGTCAGGCCGCCGGGTACTGGCAGTGGAGGACACATCGACTACCGGCAACTCGGTGCTCAGCGCCGTGGACGCGCTGCAGGAGGCAGGTGCGGTGGTGGCCGGGGTCGCGGTCATCGTGGAGCGGGGCGCCCGCGGCCGGGTCACCGAGCGCGGGCTGCCGTTCCGCGCCGCCTACGACATGGGCGACCTGGGGCTGGGCTGAGTCTCTGGCTGCTCATACCCGGGCCGCTGTTCATAGCCAGCTGGTGGCCCGTACCCGGGCCGCTGCTCATAGCCAGCCGGTGGCCCGTACCCAGGCCGCTGCTCATAGCCAGCCGGTGGCCCGTACCCAGGCCGCTGCTCATAGCCAGCCGGTGGCCCGTACCCAGGCCGCTGCTCATAGGCAGCCGGCTGCTCATGCCCGGCCGACCTGCGCGGCTCAGCGGGAGTGGCATGATCCCGTCCCTGCCGCCGGAACTCGTGCAGCCGGTAGGCGATGAACGCGGCGATGGCCAGGATCACCACGACCGCGATCCCGTAGCCCGCCACCTTGATCCCTTTCGCCACGCCCGTCCACGCGTCACCGAGCGCGTAGCCGATGAGGGCGATGACGGTCACCCAGATCGCGGTGCCAATCAGGCTGAGCACGCCAAACAGCAGGGCCGGCACCTCGATGATCCCGGCTGCGATGGATACGAAGGTGCGCACGACCGGCAGTGCCCGGCCTACCGGAATCGCCCAGATGCCCCGGCCAGCCACGAACCGCTCGGCCCGGTCCACATCCGCCTGGCTGACCAGTACGTACTTGCCGAACCTGTGGACGAGCGGGCGGCCACCAGCCCGTCCTACGCCATACGCGACGAACGAGCCGATCAGCTCGGCCACGGTTCCCACCACTATGACGCCGAGGATGCTGAGATGCCCCTGATAGGCCAGCACGCCGGCGAAGCCGAAGGTGACCTCGGAGGGAATGGGAATGCAGCACGCCTCCAGGAACCCGAACAGGAAGATGGCGGCGTAGCCCCAGTGGATGAGAAAGCTCTCCATAGCTCCCTGTTGTACCGCATCCGAGCCGGTGCCATGACCGCTGCCGCCGGAGCTTAGGCGCACCTTTACCAGTCCGGCTGAGATAATGGGAGGACAACGCGACCCAGGAGCCGACCGCCATGCCAATCGCCACCCCAGAGATCTACGCCCAGATGCTCGACCATGCCAAGGCGGAGGGTTTCGCCTACCCGGCGATCAATGTGACGTCGAGCCAGACTCTCAACGCTGCCCTCCGAGGGTTCGCCGATGCCGGGAGTGACGGGATCGTGCAGGTCTCTACCGGCGGCGCCGAGTACCTGTCCGGTTCGGCGGTCAAGGACATGGTCACCGGCTCCATCGCTTTCGCGCACTTTGCCCGGAGTGTGGCGGTGAAGTACCCGATCAACATCGCGCTGCACACCGATCACTGCCCGCAGAACAAGCTGGACGGCTTCATGCGCCCGCTCGTCGCCCTGTCCAAGCAGCGCGTTGCCCGCGGCGAGGAACCACTGTTCCAGTCGCACATGTGGGACGGCTCTGCGGTGCCGCTGGCCGAGAACCTGGCCATCGCGCAGGAACTGCTTGACGAGTGCGCGGCAGCACACACGGTCATGGAGATGGAGATAGGTGTGGTCGGTGGCGAGGAGGACGGCATCGTCGGGGCGATCAACGAGAAGCTTTACAGCACCCCCGAGGACGCCCTGGCCACGGCCGAGGCGGTCGGGCTCGGCGAGCGCGGCCGCTACCTCCTGGCCGCCACGTTCGGCAACGTGCACGGTGTCTACAAGCCCGGGCATGTCACGCTGCGCCCGGGCGTGCTGAAGGAGATCCAGGACGTGGTCGGGGCGAAATACGGCAAGGACAAGCCGTTCGACCTGGTCTTCCACGGCGGCTCAGGCTCGGCACTGTCGGAGATCCGGGAAGCGATCTCCTACGGGGCAGTGAAGATGAATGTGGACACTGATACCCAGTACGCGTTCACCCGCCCGATCGCGGCCCATATGTTCACGCATTACGACGGGGTGCTGAAGATCGATGGTGAGGTGGGCGACAAGAAGGCCTACGACCCGCGGTCGTACGGCAAGCAGGGCGAGGCCGGGATGGCCGCCCGCGTCGTTCTGGCCTGCGAAGACCTCATGTCCGCGGGCAAGCACCTGACCTGAACCGAGTCCCCGCCGGCCTGTTCGCGGACTGCGCCGGCGGTGCGCGGACGGGTCACATCCCGGGCCGGGCCCGGGTCGGGCAGGATGACGGTATGGAACACCGGGATCTGCTGGCCGGGCCGCCGGCCACCCACTTGCCCGCGGACCCAGCGGCGGCGGAACTGGCCACCGGCATCGCCCCCGAAGCTGTGGCCGCCGCGCACCCAGCCTGCCTGGCCGCCTGGGCGGCGCTGGCCGAAGCCGCGCTGGCCCGGGGCGAAACGGTCACCGGCTACGCGTTCGCCCGCACTGGCTACCATCGCGGGCTCGATCAGCTGCGCCGGGCCGGGTGGCACGGCCACGGGCCCGTGCCCTGGGAACACGAGCCGAACCGCGGCTTCCTGCGGTCACTGCACGCGCTCGGCCAGGCCGCCGCGGCCCTGGGCGAGACCGGCGAGGCTGACCGCTGCCGTGAGTTCCTCCGTGACGCCAGCCCCACCGCCGCCAGCGAACTCGGCACCTGGTAAACGGCTGTCCCGCCATGACCGCCCGTACTGGCGGCGCGGCCGCCGCACAGGTGGAGTAACCTCGGACTCCGCGCAGCGGAGGCCGGGAAGGGGCTGGTCAGATGCCGGCCATTGTGCTGGTGGGCGCCCAGTGGGGTGACGAGGGCAAGGGCAAGGCGACCGATCTGCTCGGGGATCGCGTCGAATACGTGGTCAGGTACCAGGGCGGCAACAACGCCGGCCACACGGTGGTCATCGGCGACGAGACCTACGCCCTGCACCTGCTGCCGTCAGGCGTGCTGTCCCCGCAGGTCACACCCGTCATCGGTAATGGCGTGGTGATCGACCCGGAAATACTGATCGCCGAGATCGATGGCCTCGCCCAGCGCGGCGTGTCCTGTGACCGGCTGCTGATCTCCGCCAACGCGCACCTGATCATGCCCCACCACCGGGCGCTGGACAAGGTGACCGAACGCTACCTCGGCGATGCGCGGATCGGCACCACCGGGCGCGGCATCGGCCCCACCTACGGCGACAAGGTCGCCCGCACCGGGATCCGGGTGCAGGACCTGTTCGACCCAGGCATCCTGGCGCAGAAGCTGGACCTGGTGCTGCGCGAGAAGAACCAGGTGCTTACCAAGGTCTACAACCGCCGCGGCATCGACGCGGCCGCCGTCACCCAGGCATACCTGGGGTACGGGGAGCGGATCAGGCCCTACCTCGCCGACACCGCCCTGGTCCTGAACCGGGCGCTGGACGAAGACCGGACGGTCCTGCTGGAGGGGGCCCAGGCCACCATGCTCGACGTGGATCACGGCAGCTACCCGTTCGTCACCTCCTCCTCACCTACCGCTGGCGGTGCCTGCGCTGGCTCGGGCATCGGGCCGACCCGGATCAGCAAGGTGGTCGGCATCATCAAGGCCTACACGACCCGGGTCGGCGCCGGGCCGTTCCCCACCGAGGAGCCGGGCGAGCCGGGCGGCTGGCTCCGGCAGGCCGGCCGGGAGTTCGGGGTGACAACTGGCCGGCCACGCCGCACCGGCTGGTTCGACGCGGTCATCGCCCGCTACGCGACCAGGGTGAACGGGATCACCGACTACTTCCTGACCAAGCTCGATGTCCTGTCCGGCCTGGACCGGATTCCCCTCTGCGTGGCTTACGAGGTCGACGGGAGCAGGCAGGACGAGCTCCCGATGACGCAGACCGAGTTCCACCATGCGACCCCCATCTACCAGTATTTCGACGGCTGGCGGGAGGACCTGTCGGGGGCACGGGACTTCGCGGGCCTGCCGCGCAACGCCCAGGCCTACGTGCGCGCCGTGGAAGCGGCCGCCGGTGCCCCGGTGGCCGCGATCGGCACCGGCCCCCGGCGCGACCAGACGCTCCAGCTTCGCCCGCTGTTCTGACCCGCGCAGTCAGCGGGCACTCAGGAAGCGCAGCACGGCCAGTACCCGCCGGTCCCCGTCGCTGTCATCGGGATGCAGGCCAAGCTTGCCGAAGATGCTGTTGATGTGCTTGGCCACGGCGCTGTCGCTGACCACCAGCGCCGTGGCGATGGCACTGTTGGACCGGCCCTCGGCCATCAAGGCGAGCACGTCGCGTTCCCGCGGCGTCAGTTGCGCCAGCGGGTCACTGCGCTGGCGGACCAGTAGCTGGGCGACCACTTCCGGGTCCAAGGCGGTGCCACCGGCCGCGACCCGGCGTAGCGCATCGAGGAACTCGGCGACGTCGGCCACCCGGTCTTTCAGCAGGTAGCCCACCCCGCTGGTGTGCGCCGACAGCAGGTCAGCCGCGTACCGTTCCTCGACGTACTGGGACAGCACCAGCACCGCAACGGCGGGCCACTCCTGCCGGATCACCAGTGCCGCCCGCAGGCCCTCGTCGGTGTGGGACGGCGGCATCCGGACGTCCACGATCACCACGTCGGGCTGCTGCTCGGCCACCGCGGCCAGCAGCCCGTCGGCGTCACCGGCGGCCGCGGCGACCTCGATCCCTGCTCCCTCCAGCAGCCGGGTGAGCCCGGCCCGCAGCAGCACCGAATCCTCGGCGATCACTGTCCGCACGGCAGCTCCACCACGACCTCGGTCGGCCCGCCCACGGGGCTGCTCAGCGAGAATGTGCCATCAACTGATCCGGCCCGGCGGGCCAGCCCGGCCAGGCCGGTGCCCCGGGCCGGGTCGGCGCCGCCCACCCCGTCATCGGTCACCGAAACCCGCAGCAGGTCACCCGACCGCTCGACCGTGACCGCAGCGCGGGAAGCCTGAGCATGCCTGCTCACGTTCGCCAGGGCTTCGGAGACGACGAAATATGCGACCGCCTCCACCGTCGGGCTGGGCCGCTCCCGGACGTCAACCCGCAGCCGGACGGGGAACGGCGCCCGGGCAGCCACACCGGACAGGGCCGCGTCGAGGCCCCGGTCTTCCAGGATGGCCGGGTGGAGGCCGCGCACGAGCTCCCGCAACTCGGCCAGGGCCGCCTTGGCTTCTTCATGTGCGTCCCCGATGACCTGCCTGGCTTCGTCCGGGACGTCGGTGAGGCTGGTCCGGGCGATGCCGAGATTCATGGCCAGCGAGACCAGCCGCTGCTGGGCACCATCGTGCAGATCCCGCTCGATCCGGCGGCGTTCCGTGTCGGCCGCGTCCACCACGCCGGCCCGGCTCTGGGTGAGCGCCTCGACCCGGCGGGCCAGGCCGGACGCCCGGTCCGGCCCGAGCAGCGCCGCCGCAGCCGCCGTGTCCAGGTGGGCGGCGCCGGCCAGCAGCCAGGGCACGGCGAGTAGCAGCAGGAACCCGGCTGCGGTCAGGCCTGCCAGTGCCCACAGATGCGCCAGCGCAATGGTCCTCGCCAGATAGACGGATACACCCGCCAGCATCGGACCCGCCACGGCGGCGGCGAACCCGAGCAAACCAGTGAGCCCGGCCGCGGGCGCGGCCAGCAGGTGATAGCAGAGCTGCCGCCCGATCGCCGCCCACCGGGCTGGCGCCACCACCCGCCGGGCGAACGCCCGCATGGCCGCGGCCGACCGGACCGAGGCACCGAACTCCCGCCAGGCCAGCCGCTCCCCGGCCGGCCTGGCCGGGATGTCCAGGCCGGCCAGCGAGCGTAGCCGCCACCGGTGCATCGCGGTGAGCCTGCCCGTCGCCACGGCCACGACCAGCACGCCGAACAGCAGGCCGGCGAACAGCACACTGCCCTTGTCCAGTCCCCAGGTGCCCGGTATCCCGCTGCGATGGATCACCACCGCCGCCAGCGACCCGGACACCACCACGAGCACCGGGCCAGCCGCGTACATCGGCAGGCTGGCCAGCAGCACTCCCGCATGCCGGGCCAGCCGGGCCGGGCGCCATGGGCGGTCCGCCCACCGGTGTGGGCGGCGGCCGGCGGCGGCATTCGGGAGCACGTCACCAACCCTAGACACGCAGGCCAGGCCGGTGCCATCTCGCTGGCTGGAGGCCTGGCGGTGCAGCAGGCACCACCCGAAGCCGGGCCGGGCCGCCACGGCCGGGCCGCTCCAAGCGGAAAGCCCGAAGCCCCTGTGTGCGGCGATCGGCAGGCACGCCCGGCCGCTGGATGCCGGCCGGCGCCGGCCACGACGGGTAGGCTCGCCGCGTGCGAGTGCTGCTGCTTGGGTCCGGTGGCCGCGAGCATGCGCTGGCCCGCGCCCTGGCCGCGGACCCGGAGGTCACCGACCTGCACGCGGCACCGGGCAACCCCGGCATCTTCCGGCTGGCGACCGGGCACCCGGCCGATCTGGCTGACCTGGCCGCGGTCACCGCCCTGGCCACCCGCCTCGCCGCTGACCTGGTCGTCGTCGGCCCGGAGGCACCACTCGTGGCTGGCCTGGCCGACCTGCTCCGCGACCAGCGGATCGCCTGCTTCGGGCCCAGCCGGGCGGCAGCCATGCTGGAGGGGTCGAAGTCCTTCGCCAAACAGGTGATGGCCGCGGCCGGCATCCCCACTGCCGCTGCCCGGACCTGCCGGACCGAGCACGAGGTGCGGTCCGCGCTGGCCGCGTTCGGGCCTCCCTACGTGGTGAAGGCGGACGGGCTCGCGGCCGGCAAGGGGGTCATTGTCACCGCCGATCACCAGGCCGCGCTCGCTCACGCGCGTGCTCACGGCACGGTGGTCGTCGAGGAATACCTGGACGGCCCGGAAGTGTCGCTGTTCGCGCTGGCCGATGGCAGTGCCGCGGTGCCGCTGCTGCCCGCCCAGGACTTCAAGCGGGCAGGCGACGGCGACACCGGCCCGAACACCGGCGGGATGGGAGCTTACGTACCGCTGCCCTGGGCGCCGCCGGGGCTGGCCGATGAGGTGCTGGCCACGGTGATCCAGCCTGCGCTGGCTGAACTGGCGCGGCGCGGCACGCCGTACCGGGGTCTGCTGTACGCCGGGCTCAGCCTGACTGCGGCAGGCGTGCGGGTGGTGGAGTTCAACGCGCGCTTCGGCGATCCGGAGACCCAGGTGGTGCTGGACCGGCTGGCCAGCCCGCTGGCCGGGCTGCTGGCCGCGGCCGCGGCCGGCTCGCTATCCGGGGCAGGCCCACTGCGGTGGTCGCCAGGCGCCGCGGTGACGGTGGTGCTCGCTGCCGAGGGCTATCCGGCCGCGCCCGCCCGCGGTGATCCCATCACCGGCATTGACGATGCCGAACGACTGGCAGGGGCCTATGTCCTGCATGCGGGCACCGCCACCACCGCGGCCGGGGAACTGGTGTCGGCCGGCGGCCGGGTGCTTAACGTGGTCGGATCCGGCCCTGACCTGCCGTCTGCGCGCGACAGTGCCTACCG
>Ga0318546_10000139_pt1 | contig 23707 bp, 49 predicted proteins | sample GRESIP169b2f19_FD_203514 | JGI IMG/M metagenome (GOLD analysis project Ga0318546, IMG submission 203514) | Tropical soil microbial communities from Luquillo Experimental Forest, Puerto Rico - GRE.SIPMG.169b2f19 | ecosystem: Environmental > Terrestrial > Soil > Tropical forest > Bulk soil...
ACAGTTAGCCGCGCTAACGGTCGGGTTGACAGGTCGCCCCCTCCCCTGGTAGGCTTCCTGAAGCTTCAGGAAGCCTACCAGGGGAGGGGGCGACCTGTCAACCCGACCGTTAGCGCGGCTAACTGTCCACCTATTGCGACCGTTCGCACCGCTAACTATGCCATTGTTGCGCATTCATCGTGCCATTATCGTGCGGGCATTCACCTGTTTACGCGCATAAACATACCCGACACGCCCAATTTAATGCGCGTGCCGGGTAGTTTCCCGGGCTAACTACTCCGGTTTAGAGCCAACCGCGCACGGCCCCTAAGACCACCGCGACCTCGACTGCTGCTTGTTGCTCGCCTGCCGCTTGGCCACGTTCCGCCGGGAGAATATCGACTCCTTCTCGGCCGCCCGCGCCCGGCGCTGCAGGTCGGCCATCTTCTTGTCGCTGATCGTGTTCGGCACCTTCGGCTTGCCCATCGTGATCACACTTTCCATTCCTTGCGGCCCGAGCCCTCGCAATGCCTGGCCCGTACCGCCAGCGCCGCGGCCTACTTTTCGGCTTTGGCGCGCTGGAACTCGAGGCGCCCCTTGCGCACGATCTTGCCGTTGCTGCGCTGCGGGCCGCCCTTGCGTCCCTGCCTGCCGACCGCTTCGCGCTTGCTGCGCCCTGTCGCTGGGTCCTTCTTAGCTCCCCATCCCATCGTCTTACCCTCCTATTCTGGCGCCGTCTGGCGCTTCTCCGTACTGCTTGCCACGCTTGCACGATCCGTCACACGGGCACGGCACGGGCTGATACGCATCCCGGTAGCCCGCCAGGTACATGACCGGGTAGGCGGGGAATGGTGGCATCGGGCCGAGCGGTGCGCCCGGTGGGCAGCTCGAGGCCAGCACGGAATCGCTAGCGCCATCGTCTAGCCCCTGCTGGTAGGTTGGACTGTTCTCCCGCGTCATGGCCGAACTAAGACCTCCCGCGGCCGCGCCCGGCGCGTCTGGCCTGCCGGAACAGGCTTTCTGCCGGGTCGCCTGCGGCAAGCCGCTCGGCATCCTTGCCGCTCATGCGCCCGCCTCGGCGGGCCGTTCTCTTGAGCTGCTTGTACTTGGCTGCGTCGGCCCTGGTGCGCTTGGTGGACTCACCCGGCGCGGGCTCGCGCCTGAATAGTGGCACGGTTCCTCCTGTCAGATTGTGTCGTCGGGCTCGTCATCTTCCCTCTTTCCTCCTGCCAGCACTCGGCGCATGCCTGCGCGGAATGCCAGCGCTTTGCGCTCGTACTCCCCTATATCGGTGAGGCTCGGCCGTGCCGGCGTTGGCACGGGCTGTGTTTCGTCGGGCAGATCGGGCACGGTTGGGTCGGGCTCGGTTACGGCCGACCAGGCAGGCTCGGCGCCCTGGCCGTCGTCGTCGCCGCGGCGCTGGCGTAGTTTCTCGAGCGCGGGCTCGAGCAGATCGAGCAGATCGAATAGCTCGGCATGCCAGCCGTAGTGCGTCTCGGATGACTTGAGATCGGGGCACGGGATCCCGCACTCGGAGCAGATATACCAGCGGTCGTGAAGCTTGATCGTGATGCGGCGCCAGCCGAGCTGGTCGTGTTTCAGGTTGTAGCGTCCCTGCGCCAGCTCGCGCATGCGGCGCTTGTGCCAGTAGTACAGCGCCAGCCAGACGATCAGCGCCAGCGCGCACGGCGCGACGATCGCCACTAACGGCGCAACGTCATGCCCGAGCTGTTGTCCGATGCTGATAGCGGCCGCTATGACGATGACGCCCGCGATAGCGGCCGCGATGGGCACTAAGACTCCTTGCGGTTACGCCTCTGCGGAGTGCGCGGCCGCGTGCCGGTGATGGCTTCGGCTATGTAGGTGCCCATGACTTCGGGCTCACGCTGGTGCCACATCCGCAGCACGCTAGCGACCACGGCCAGGCTTAGCCGGTTGCCTGGCGCGTCACCAAACACGACTAGCGTTTGTTCGTCTAGTTCGTCTTGCTCTGTCTGCTCATCTGGGGCCAGCACAGGTGCTCCCTAACCTGTCGGGTTGGGCGGCCGCCCCGCCCGAGCTGGGAGCCACGGAGCGGGGCGGGGGGAGACACCGCACCGCCAGCACGTGAACACTCGAGCCGGGCGGCCGCACGCCCGTGGGGGACGGGCGATACTGTCAGTTTAACGGCATGGTGCTGGCGCGCCTAGGCGCCGCGCAGGTCACGGGTTACTACCTGCGCGGGCCGCTCCCAAAGCTGGCCAGCACGCCCGGGAGCACGGCCGACAGGTCCACGCTGGTCCCGTCGAATGGCAAGTCATGGGCGTACTGGTGTGCGATCACGTCATGCAGCGCGGGCACGTCGGCTAGGCCGTCCCACTCGGCCAGCCAGACCGTGTACCCGGGTGGGTCGGACGGCAGAGCGCTAAGGCTCATATACGGCCAGCAGAGAAAGCCTTGCCGTCGCAGCTCGGCGCCGAACGCCTCGAGCCAGGCCGTCTCTGCCACGCTCTCTACGTCGGCCACGATAGCCCGCCAGGTCTGCGGATGATGCGCCGTCCAGCCGAGTGCCACGGCCGCGGCCGCGGCCGACTGCGCGTGCCTTACCGGGTCAGTCTCCCCGAACGCTACCCATATGGGGAGCTGCGCCAGGCGGCCGCCGCCGCTGGCATGGTTCCACTCGGCAGCGGACCACACGTGCGGCGTGTTGCCGCCGATGTACCCGGCCACTGCGCCACACCCGGGATACGGGCTCGAGGGTGGCACGGATGCGTCGAACATGCGCACGAGGCTGGTCACGGTTTCCTCCCGGTCTAGAACGTCATTTGCGCCGCGGGTGCCCACGTCCACGTTGGCGCCACAGTGTAGTTGAGAGTGATAGAGCCGCCTGCGGCCAGGTAAAAGGCACCCGAAGTCATGCCCGTTGGTATGCCGTTAATGGTCACGCCTGAGACTGTGCCGCCTGTGACGAACACTTGCGCGTTGGGGCCGTAGTTCTGCTGAATGGTACCCGACGCGGGCACGGCGGGATTAGACCCCGGATTGACGGTGCTGTTGCTGCCCGGCGCCCCCGGGAATGCTTGTGCCAAGTTGACATCTGCCGCGATCGGGCCGAAGAACGAAAACTCGGCATTGTTAAGGTTGGACGGGCTGAGGTTCGATCCGTTGATGTTGCCCATACACATTTGTATGCCACGGGCCACGCCATCGGAAAAAATCACGTAAGGGGCTATGGTCCCGATCGGAAACTGCGGAGTATTGTTAAACTCTACCTTCATGTAGATTTGCCCCTCGAACCAGCGTGACTCTGCGTTGTTTGCCCCGGTCGTGTTGATGACGCTGAGGGCGGCAACGTTGCCGGTCGGCGGTAGCACGGTGGCCGTGGTCTGGCACATGTTGCCGCGCAGGATGAGCTGTGACCCGCCCATGTTTACGCCGTCGATGACGATGCCTTGCTGATTCTGATTGCAAAACATGTCGATGTCAAAGTAGTTGTATTCGTGGCTGTGATCCGAGCCGGGGATGGCCGTGGTCTGGTACATCTGTGTCGTGTTGTTGAGCAGCTCCACCCAAAAGCGCCATTTCTCACACCAGAAGATATCTTGAGCGAACCTGATGCCCCGAGCGCCGGTCGTGTCGAAGTTGGCCACCCGTACGCCGGAAATGTCGCCGCCCCATCCGTCGCCGCAGTCAAGGCCGACTGCGGCGCCGGTCGTGTTGGTGCCGTCTATGACGAGGTTGTGAATGTAGCCGACCGTCTGTTGTGCCGCCTGGTTGTACTGCGCGCCGTACCCCGATGTCCTGTGGTAATAGATGACGATTGTCCCGGCGCCCTTGCCCTGAATGATCGTGGACGGGCCGAGCCCGCGCAGACAGACCGGGTTGCCGCCCGTGGTGCCCGCCGTGGTCTGCGCTGGCGGCACTAGAGCCTTGAGCCCGGATGGTGGCTTGACCGTAAACGTGCCCGCAGCCAGGAGCACCTCGCCGCCGTTGGCCACCAAGCCGCTAGCCCACGTGTTGCTGATGTTGGCCTGGTCGGTCACGCCCGTAGCGTCTCCGCTTGGAAACACGACCGCCACGGCCGACGTGCTACCGGCCACCCATGCCGGCGTGCCCGAAACGAGCGTGAGCACTTGGCCGTTAGCGCCAGCTCCTAGCCGCGTGGCCGCGCCCGCCAGGCCGCCGACGATGATGTCACCCGGCTGGCTCATCGGGTTGCTAAAGCCCGACGTGGCGTTGGCCCAGACCGGCAGCCCGCCGACCGTCGTTAGCACCTGGTTAGGGCCGCCGATGCCGAGCCGTACCGGGGTGCCGCCCGGGTTGCTGGTTATCAGGTCGCCCGTGGTCGTCATCGGGTTAGTGAAGCCCGCGGCGCTGTTCTGCCACGAGGGAAGCCCGGCGCTCACGGTGAGCACTTGCCCGGCCGTGCCGATCGCCAGCCGTACCGGGGTGCCGCCCGGGTTGCTTGCGATCAGGTCGCCCGTGGTCGTCATCGGGTTAGCGAAGCCCGCGGCGCTGTTCTGCCATGCGACCGAGCCGTCTGCTTGCACGGTGAGCACCTGCGCGGCCGTGCCGATCGGTACGCGCTGGAATACGGCATCAGGCAGCCACGGCGCCCACGCTGGCGATGCCTGCAGCAAGAAGAGCGGCGGGTCATGCGGGTCACGCTCTACGCCCGTGGGCATGATCTTGCCGCCGACGATGCGCGGGGGAGCCTCGGTCACGCTGGCCGCCTCTCGGGCTGCTCGAGCACGGGCCAGCGCTCACGATCTACGGTATTGAGTACAGCACTACGGCGCTAGCCTCCTGTCTTACGCCGGTCACGGTGAGCCCGCCGTTAATGGTTAGGTTGAGCGAGTCACCCGACAGTGCGGGGAGCCCGTTGTAGGTGATTGGGCACGTGCCCGAGTCCTGCTGGCTGGTGGCCGCAAGTGACAGTTCCACGACGGCCAGGGGGAGCGGCGCCGTGGCCAGTTGTACGATCGCCGCGAATAGCGGCGTGGCCGCGGTGTAGGTCGTGTCAGACACGACCGTGTAGGACAGGAACACGGTCCATATGCGGGCCGCCTGCGGGAAGGTGAAGAAGTTACCGCCCCCGGCTACGCCGCGGCGTAGCGCTTGCGCCGCTACACAGTTGGGCACGGCTGGCGGGGTGCCCGGGTAGCCGAGTGCGCCTGCCAGGTCGCCTGAGCCTGAGCGGGATGCGGCCGCGCCAGCGTGGCCGACGTGCCGCTGATCGGGCCGTGGCGTGGTCATAGTGCGCTCAGCGTGCGCTTAGTGCCGCGAGCCATAAACCATCCTGTTGTGTTGAAGATCGCCCCGCCTAGGGTCCGGATAAACCATAGGACTGTTAGCTGATCACCTGGCCGTACCTGCTGGCCGCCCAATCCGATGTTGTCATAGCCGCCCTGGCTGGTCTGTGCGAGCAAATGCAACCGGGTGCCGCCACTGGCAAGCCACACTTGGGCCACGACCGGGGGGGGCGGCGTGGTGGTGACGCCGGTTTGCTGCGCCTCGATCTGCTGCACGACCAGAGGCTGTGCCCCGTACAGAAAATTGATCTGCACTTGTACCAGGTCTACAGACCAGACCTCGCCGGCAGCGGTCGGCCCGGCGCTGGCCTGAATAACCGAGCTGGCGCCAGCGCCGACATTGAAGCCCGTTTGCCCGGTCGCGTGCAGCTCGGTGTCTACGTGCCGCCAGTAGTGGTGCTGCGGGGTGGGGTCGGCGCGGCGCGGCCGCTGGCCGACTGCACGCACGCTCCCCGCGGCCAGGTGGAGCCCGGCTGGCCACCTAGCCACGGGCCAGCCTCGAGACCGCCCACGTGCCCGCCAGCGCCACGCCCGTGCCCGCCAGCGCCGCGGCGCCGATGATGGCTGCGCCCATGACGGCCACCAGGAGAAGCGCCACGACCATAGGCGCGTAGCCTTGCGCGCCCGTGGCCGCGGCGCCGACCGTGGCGGCCGCCGAGCCCGCCGCAGCGCCGACTAGGCGCCGGTAAACGATCGGGGCGCCTGGCGGGCCGTAGCCGACGATCGGGGTAACGAGCGTGCCGTCTGTCGAGTCGAGCGCGCTCACCATCTGGTTAGAGCCGAGCACGATGCCGATGTGGCCGCTCGTGCCCGAGCCGACGAAGCACACCAGGTCGCCACGTGCCGGGCTCGAGACCGTCACGGCGCCCGGCCAGCTCGCATACGACTCCACCACGGGACCGTGTGAGCCCGGGGGGAAGCCCGGCGCTCCCCACTTGCCGCCCGGCAACGCCATGCCTAGATCGTGGCCGAGCACGTAAGAGACAAAGCTCGAGCAATCCCAGTCACCCGGGCGGGCCGCGGGGCCGCCATAGATGTACCCGGCGCCGACGTATCGCAGCGCGTCAGAAGCTACCTGATCGCCTGTGACCACTGCGGCGCCGCCCGGTAGTCGCACGGGCTCACGTCCACAACGGGACGAAAGTAAACGCAGTCGCGGCCATGCTTGACATGGTGAGGCTCACGGGCAGCGTCGTGCCCACGGCCGCAAACTGGCCCCATCGCTGAGTCGCAGGGGTCACGACCGCTTGCGGGGTGGCGTTGACGTTGTTTGCCTGCCGGATCAGGCTCGGCTGCGTCGTGGTCAGATTGCAGAGAATCGCTGCGAACACGACCGTGCCCGCGGCTACGGGCTGCGGGGTGGTGAGCGCCAAGGCCTTCCATCCGGTAGTGCCTGCCAGCGCCGCGCTCTGGTCTGAGGAGCCGCTTAGCAGAGCGCCACCCGCAGAGTACAGGCCGACGAGCGCTGTTCCTCCCGCGTTGGCACCCACCACGGCCACCCCATACCACAGGTTAGTGATCGTGGTCTGGGCCCGGACATTGAGCCGGCTCAAGTACAGGTTGCCCGCGACGGCCGCGCCTGCGGCGCCCTGAGTGGCCGGATCGGAGTCGGCGCCCAAGAACCCGTCATCACCTGGCAACCACTGCTGCGAGGTGGTGCCGCCCGTGCCGCCCTGCGCCACGGGCAACGGTGGCAGCACGTTGCCAATCGTGGGCACCCAATAGGTAGTCGTCACGGCTGCTCACATCAGGTATTCGGGAAGCCAGCGCGACTCTACCTCGACGCCGCGTATCTCCCACTGGACGGCGCCCGTGATGCCCGCGGCCACGATGACGAGCCGGTCACGCGGGGCGAGTATCTCTTGGCTAGACCAGGTGACGTTGCCCGGCGCCGACAGCGAGCCGAGCTGCGTACCCGTGGCGCCGTTCTTAAACAGGCTGACCGTGCCCGCGGTGAATCCCCAGGCCGACCAGCGCCGCAAGTCCCACCAATAGGGATCGTGCGGGCCGAGCAGGTCGGGCTGATCAAGCGTGGCCGCGCCAGCCGTGAGGGTGAGCGCGCCGATCGGGCCGATTGGATGGCACGACTCCCACGGCACGCGAGGGTTCACCCCGGCGTGCGCGGCGTGCTCGGCCTGGTCGGTAAACCTGCCAAGCTTGAGCACCAGCTCAGCCAGCGCGCCGGTAAGTTCCCCGTGCCCGCCGACCGCGGGCTCAAGCTCTGCGAGCTTGTTTCTCTCATTCACTGACATTGAGCGCGCCCGTGATGCGGCCGCCGCTCACCCGGTCGATACCGACCAGGAGCAAGAAGCAGCCCGCGGCTATGACCAGGATGCCCAACCATCGCTCACCCGTGTCGGGCGGCACCTCGAGCTGCTCGGCATACGGCGCCTGCCCGTTGGCAGACTGGCCGGTCGGCTGCTCGGTTACTTGTTCGGTACTCACGTAGTCTCCTGCCCGTCAAGGGGTGACGGGCGAGGCGCCGGGGCACGTCAGCCCCGCCCGTCACGGGAGGGTAAAACAGGCAGCATGGCTGCTGCCAGCCACGCTACCAGCGCCGTTACTCACCCGCTACGCTGACGACGTGACCACGGATAACGGCACGGAGCTGCCCGCATATGCCCATACTGACCGTGAATTGCTCGAGGCTATTTACGTGCGGCTGAGCGTGCTCGAGGGTGAAATGAACAGGCTGCTAACGGCGTGGTCGGCTGGCGGGCTGCGCGGGCTGCGCGCCGCAGCCAAGAACGGATCTGGAGGGTTGCCCGATGGCAGAGGATGAGAGCACCAGCACGGCCGCCGAGCCGACCAGCTCGGGCGAGCCGAACACGGCCGAGCGGCTAACGGCTGTGGAGCATGCCGTGGACCGTGTCGAGCAGCTCGTGAGCCAGCTCGTGCCGACCAGCCACGCGGCCGCGCAGGAGCGGACAGAGCAGAGGCTAGACCGTGGCTCGAGCGTGGCCGAGCAAGTGCGAGCCGAGCTGGCCAGAGCCCGGGAGGATGATGCTGCGGCCGCGGCCGCCGACAGTGAGCGCGACGAACGGCGCCAGGTCCAAACACGCCTCGCACGCCTCGAGGAACGGCCGCCAGCGCCGCCGCGGCTAGCCCGCACGCGGCTACTCGGGTGGGGCGATGGCCGATGAAAACGCGTGACCCGTTTCAGCTCGGCCGCCAGGTGCTAGACGATACGCCCTGGTATCTCGGTGACGGCCGCGCAGACAACAGGCGCGGCACAGAGCGAAGCCTAGGCTTCTGCAATCCCTACGGCTATGAGGACGACAGCACTACCGTCATGGGCGGCACCCGTGACCCGGCCGCCGAGCCCTACGCGTGGCAGTGCCGCAACTTTGCGCAGGGCCGCTACTGGATGACGTGTGCCAACGGGCACCGCGGCCGCATGACGCTCTGCCACGGCCACGCATTCATGATCCAACATCATCACTCCCGGTCTAAGAACGGGCTCTGCCCGCGGTGCGCCTGGCCGCCGCGGGCACGCGAATTGGACGAGCGCGCCACGCGCATCATGCGCGATATGGCACACCCGGGCTGCTGGCCAGACGAGCGGCGCCGCCTCAACAGTGCGCTTGAGGACGTGCGGGCCGAGCTGGACGAGCTGAGACAGCGAGGCATCATCACCAGCGGGGCGCCGCTGCGCCTCGAGGAAGTGAGCTAAGGCATGGATGACGCAGAAGCACGGGCCGTCCTGCGACAGGGCGGGGAGCAGCCACCAGCCCGGGGCAAGCTCGGCGCCGATTGGATGGAGCGCGCAGCCGAGCTGGCCGCCAGCGCCACGGGGCAGAACGGTGCCGAGCCCGGCGAGCCCGGCGACGATTACGACCAGGGCGTAAGCGCCGCCGACTTTGATGAGGTGAGCGTGGCCGACGAGCCGCCGAGCAGCCCGGCCGCGGGCCAGGTCGAGCAGCCGCCGCGGCGCCCGAGCCGCGGCCGCGGCCGCGGCCGCCGATCGCTGGCCGATCGTGTGCGCGCCGCGAGCAGCTCGGGCAAGGGCAAGGCCAAGCCCAAGCATCACCCGCGGGTGAGAGTGGACGGGCTTATCTCCCGCGGCTGGGAGTTCCTAGGGTCGGCCGCGATGCGGGTTGACCCGCCGTTGGGCCGGTGCCTGGCCATGCAAGCGCCAGTTGCCGGCCTGGTGCTTGAGGACGTGGTTAAAGGCACGTTCGTGGACCGCGGGCTACAGCCAATCGCCAGGGCAGAGGACAAGGCCGAGAAGGTCGCCTCTATCGTGTTGCCGCCTCTGATCGTTGCCGGGCTCGAAATGGCCCAACGGCTGCCCGAGCCGCAACGCAAGGCACGCGAGGCTATCTTGTGGCCGCTCCTGGTAGAGAGTCTCGTGCTCGGTGAGCGGGTAGCGGGCTCCTACGCTGACGAGGTAATCGCACGGGCCGAGCGTGACGGGCCAGCACGTGAGCGCGCCACGCGGGTAGCGTCGGCTATCTTCGCGGTCCCTATGGAGCAGCCCGCTACCTCTGAGCGGGAAACGGCTGGAGTATGAGCGTGTCGGCCGCCGAGCCACGCACGCGCACACGCCAGGTCGTCTGGCTGGATTGGCCAGATTATCTGCGGTGGATGAATGGCAAGTTGCTGGCCGTGCCTAACGCGTGGGGCCAGCGCGTGCAGCTCGGGCCACGCCTCGAGCCCGGTCACCATATGGCCGTGATCGGGCCAACGGGCTGCGCCAAGACGACACACTCGGTAGGGATGCTCGGGGAGTGCCGCCGATGGGTGCTGGCGCTTGACCCTAAAGGCATAGACGAGACGCTCGAGGCATCGGGATATGAGCGCGTGCGTGAGCTGCCGCAGCGTGGGCTGAGCGCGCTCACGGCCAAGGACCAGGCAGCCTGGCGCCGCATCCATAAAGGCATCGAAGAAGGCCGCCCGGCGCGGGTGATCGTGGGCGGGGGCGCCCGTAGCGATAACGAGGATGCCGAGCTGCGGCGCCTCATGCGCGAGGCCATCGTCTACTCAAGGCACGTCGGCGGGTGGACGCTCTACGTCGACGAGTTCGAGCTTCTGTCGAGCCAGCGCATGATGCAGCTCGGTTCCATGATTGAGCGCATGCTCATCACTGCCCGCCGCGACCGCACATCGGTGGTAACCAGCTTCCAAGCGCCAGCATGGGTGAGCAAGCACAGCACGAGACAGGCACGCAAGGCCGTCATCTACCCGCAGAGCGCGAACATGGTTAAGGGAGTAGCCGACGAAATGTGCTGGGACTGGCGCGAGCTGGCCGCCATCCTTGACGAGCTGCCCGAGTTCTACACGGTGACAATCGCCCGCCAGCGCAACGAGCCCGCAGTCATCACCAAAGCGCCCAAGCTGCCCGAGATCAGGAGGCGTGCCGCGTGACCGCATGGCAGCTCATCACCCACTGGTGGCTGCATCATGACCTGTTCTATGCAACCCACTTCCCTACCCTGGCCAGCTTCCGTGCCTTCAACCATCGGCACTTCGGCATTGACTGGTCGTGCGTCAACCTGCGCGATTGGGTCAATCTGCACGGCTAGGCGGCACGCAGGCGGCCGCGCCTGCGCCTGGCGGCCGCCGACATAACCCGATCGCTGTCGCGGCGGTCGTACTCGGCCACGGCTAGAAGCCTGTCTCCTCGCGGCTGGCCGCGGCGCCGCTGCTGCCCGCCATGCGCTGTGCCCGTTGCTGCCCGGTTTCTCTGCGGCGCCGCGCCGCGGGGGGCTGGCGCCGTGCGCCAGCGTGGACCTCTAGGTTTGGGTTCTCCCGGGGCTGCCCGACCTTGCGCTCTAGGGCCGCATCCTCTTGCGCGCCGCGGCGCTGGCGTTGCTGGCCGAGCTGCGCTATCCCTTTGGAGCCCTTGCCGGCCGTTTGGGCACCCTTGCCCGCGGCCATCACGGCTGCGCCTGCGGGCTCGGCGCCCGGCACCAGGAGCAGCGCGCCGCCGACCCCTTCAGCTACCTTGCCGACCGGCGCGGCCGCTCTCATACCCGCGGCCGCGGCCAGGACGACGAGCCCGGCCATGCCCACGGCGCCGCCCGCCAGGAGCACGCCAGCGCCGATGAACGCCCGCGCATTGCTGCGAGTAAACAGGCAACCCGGACCCAGCGAGCCAACCAGGGGCAGTGAGAGCGGGTTAGCGACGAGGCAGTCTGTCTGCTGCCCGGCCACGGCCGCCATAGTCACGGCGCTAGGTGACCCGGGCACGTTGCTGTCGGGCGTCGTCTTGCCCGACAGGTAGGCGCGGTAAGAGCCATTGGTGAACGTGACCCACGGGCTAAACCCACCCGCCGCTTTCCACTTGGCCACGGCCATGCGCGCATTCGTCGCAGGATCGAACGCGTTACCGGGGAACGGGTTGCCAAGTATCTGCCAGAGCCCGCTAGCGCCGCTCGGGTTGCGTGCGTCACTGTTGCCGCCCGACTCTGCCTCTGCGATCGCCGCGGCCGTGGCCGCCTCGTCTCGAGGGCCGCCAGCGTTTATCCAGAGTCCCTCGAGCTGCGCATAGGAGTAGTCGGTCACTGCACCTGGCCGTGAGGGTTCGGCGCCGTGGCGGGCACGCCTGGCGGGTTCGATTGAATCTTGCCGCTCGAGCTGCTCGAGCACGGGCCGCCCTTGCCCGCTACCGGGAAGATGGAGCCTTGCGGCACGCAGCCGTTACTGTCCAGCGCGCCCGTGAACGGATGCAGCGGGGAGAACCACTCACGCAAGGTGATGTTGTAGCCCTTCACGAGTATCCATCCCCATGAGCCGAGCCCGTAGCCGGTGAAACCCAGGATGATGCCGAGCGGCAGCATTACGCACACTCACGGTCGTATGCCTTGCGTGCCCGGTCGGCCAGCTCGAGCAGCTCGGCGGCCGCGGCCGCGCATGCCTTCTGCGCCGTGAGCGCCGCCCGCATGCGCATCATTTTGAGCGTGTCAGGGTTGGTGAAACGACGCTCTGCCCATGCGAGCACGGGAACGGCTACCAGCATGGCGGCCAGCCAGACAGTCTGCCGGGCTGCTTCCTCGCGGGCCGCGGCCGCGGCGCCGTGCTCCTGGTCGTCACGCACGATAGCTCTCAGTTGGCTGTTCACTGCTGCTCAAGCCCGAGTTGATCGCGTGCCGGTACTTGAGCACCATGCCGGCCAGTGCGAGCCCGCCGCCGAACGCAGGCCATAGCGAGCCGTCCAGCAGGGAAAGAAACACGATCCAGCCGAGTGCCTCAGCGTTGGTCAGATTGACCCACTTACTTATGGTCGGCGCCCTGGCGGCCGCGTTCAGCTCGGCCGTCTGCGGGCTGCTCATGTTGCTGCCTACAAGCTGGTAAACCATTTCGGCGGACACTGCGACCGTGAGCATGCGCCCGGTGCCGCCCAGGTCGGCCAGTGCCACGGTTACCCCTCGAGGTTAGCTAGCCGCTCGTGCAGCCAGTTGAGCACGTCACGGAGCCACGGCGCCACGCCCACGTCAGGAATGAACGGCGGCGCCGTAGGCGCCGGGCTTGTCGAGCTGATCGCCTCGAGCTGCTCGGGCTCGGCCGCGGCCGCCTCTTCGGCTACCTGCTGCGGGTCGGCATCGGGCTCGGGCACGGGCGTAGCCGTCTCGGGCTCGGGCGTGGCCGTCTCGGGCTCGGCGGCCGCGGCGCCAGGAGCCGCCGTGCCGGGCTCGGCGGGCTGCCCGCCCTCTGCTACCGGCCCGGTGCCCGGGAGCCCGGCGCTGTCGGTGTCCGTGGCTGGCGTGGCGGGCTCTGCAAAGCCTGCTTCCTCGGTCACTGTTCCTCCTAAGCGGTGCCTGCGGGCACGACCGACGGATAGGTCACGTTGGCCGATGCGGGCACGGTGGCGCCGTCCGTCGTGACGAGCGGGTGAAGCGTTCCGTAGAGCACGCTATCGCCCATGTAGATGACCTGAAACGCTGGCGCCGTCATCGGCGTACCCGCCGTGCCCGCGGGATGATATTCGGGCTCGGCGCCGTAGTCCTCGCGGTGTATCCGGTCGCGCAAGATGCTCACGTGCGCACGCCCCTGTCGGCCACGTTCGGGCGGCGCCCGGCGTGAATGTTGAGCCGTCCGATCATGCCCGCGGACGGCTGGCGGGCAGTGTGGCAGCGTGCGGGGTCGGTTGGGTCTTCGCCCAGCTCGTCAGGTGGCAGCCCGGGAATCAGTACCATCGTCGGCCCGGGTGGCTGCGGCCGCAGGAACACGCGCGGCAACGGATACCAGTTGGCCGCGGCGCTCTCGGTGTCGCGCACATGCAACGGTGGCGGGTTGCCTGCGCCTGCTGCCTTCCACCCGCCATCACCAAAGTCTCGCGTGAGCACGGCGCCTCCTAAGTTGGGTTGTTGGCCGCGCCGCTGGTGACGGTCTGCCCGGCGCCTGCGATCGGCGGCACTGGCGCCGACTGCTGCGATTGTGCCAGCGCGTACTGTTCGGCGCCCGTGCCGTCTACCCGCACATAGTTGTATTCGACGGCTTGCCCTGGCCCGGTGGTGAACACTGCTTGAGCGTTCGCAGGGTCGGCGGGGTAGAGCCCCGGCGTGGCGCTCATGGCGTCCGTGCCGCTCTGCTTGCTGGACTCTTTGAGCTTCTCCGTGGTCGTGGTCGGGGGCGCCGGTGGCTTGGGCTTGTGGTGCGGCTTGGGCTTGGGCTTGGGCTTGCGCTTGTGCCTGCCCTTACCCCGGTCGTCTGCGTCGTGGTCGTCGCGCTTGCGGTCGTGGTCGCTGCGCCCGCGCCTGGCCATCAGTGGCGCCTCTTCGGCTTGGGCTTCGGCTTGGGCTTCGGCTTGGGCTTCGGCTTCGGCTTGGGATGCGGGCCGCCCTGGTGCTGGACGAGCCACTCCTTAAAGGTCGAGCTGCTCGAGGACTTCCCCGCGGGCTGCCCGGTGCCCGAGCCCGTGCCGCTCGGGCTGGCCGAGCTGGCGCGGCGGGTGAAGTAGAGATAGCCGCCGACCACAACCACGGCGCCGACCGCCCACAACCAGACCGGCTGCCCGGCAATTTCCTTCTTCACCTGAAGTTCACCCGCCCGCGTTCGGTGAGTAGAACCGCGGGAACCACGGCACCTGGCCTGGCCGCCTGGTGGCCGCGTTCGGGTTGGCCAGCCTAGCGGAGTGCGCCTGGTAGGTGCCGCGGCCGTCCTCGGCGGGCACGGGCAGGAGCGTTGTGCGCCCTGGCTGCTGCGGGGAGTAGACGCGTGGCGCCGCGGCGCCGCCCGGCCGCTCGGCGGCAAAGCGCTGGTAATACTGATTCGGGTAGATCGCGTCTGGCGCGTCCGAGCTGCGCGCCGTGCCTTGCATGGCGCCAGCAGTGTAATGGCCTTCCACGTTCCGGGCCCGTGCATCGATCGGTATGCCACGCGTGCCCGGCCGCCCGACCACGGCGTACTTGTACGACTGTGCGCCGCCGCTGGCCATGCGGTTGAAGTGCGGCGCGAATGCCGTAATGCCCCGGGCGGGGTCGGGCGGCACGCCCGGTATCGAGTAGCGGACCTCGGGCATGGCAGCTCCTAGAGCACGCGGCCGAGCAGCGCGGCCAGGAGCAACCCGGCCGTGACGCCTAGCGCGATGTTGAGAATCGTCTTAGGGTCCACGGGTCACCCCTTGCCGGCCAGCAACCGTGACTCGGTTGTGCCGAACGAGAGCACGCCCTTAGTCGTGGTCGGATGCGCCCACAGGTCCGCGACGATGAGCCCGGCAACCACCATCGTTGCCAGTGCGAATGCTCGAGCCATTACAGCCTGCCTCCTGATCCCTCTCCGGCCGCGGCGCCGCTCTCGCCTGCAGTGGCTGCGGCCGCTTTCCCTTGCGCTGCTTCTGCCTGGCTGATCTGCCCGCCGAGCCCGGCCGGTAGCACGTTAAGGAACGCGGCCACGTCCAGGCCGACGAGCCCGGCCAGCACGAGCGACTCCGCTTTGGGCACCCATTCGCTCACCAGCGCGCCCGCCAGAAACAGGCCCGTCACTCCCAGGAACACGCCCGGGGCGGGGAGCCTATGCTCCTGGTGGACGATGCGCCAGCCGACGATGCCGACCGCGGCCAGGTACGCGGCCAGGATGCCCGACTTCATCGCGCCTAAAGCTTGCCCTTGCCGCTGACGCCGATGCCCAGGAAATGCTGAGCAGCCCAGTAGAGCCCGGCGCCGACGACGATACCCGCCAGTGTGATGCGCATACCTACTCCCTAACTAGTTACCGCGGCAACGACCACCAGATGTAAATGAGAGCTGCCAGTGCGAACGTGCCCACAGAGAGCACGCCCGTCGTTTTGGCGTCCAGCCTGCCCGAGCTGCCCACGCTCGTGCCGAACCCGGCCGCGGCCGCGGTCCGCGGTCCCTGCGGGGATGCGTTCGCGTTCGTGCCCGCCGTGCCCGGGAACGCGGCGCCCAAGCCCATATCGAGCGACAGTCCCATAACGGCTCCTAAGCCTCTGGCAGCCCGCGCACCAGCGCGCCACTCGGCACGATCTGACCGACCAGCGCGTTAAGCGTCATCGGCGCCGATGTGGCCTGCCCCCACGGAAACCCGCCGACCTCAATTTGGGTGCCCGGGTTGGTGGACGGATACGTCTCGCCCGTGTCCAACAGGCCAAGCGCACGCTGGCTCATGCTCGTCTTGTAAGAGAACGCCATCGTGCCGAGCGGCCGCGTGGAGTTGGCCGCGCCCGTGTTGGTCGTCGCTGAGGTGGAGGTGGCCGCCGAGCCGACCAGCGAGCCGACGCCGGTAGCGATGGCCAAGTCTTCTTGAAGCGTGACGAACAGGGAATCGATGAGCGGCACGCCGTCAATCAGAATCTTCGGGCGCGACGGCCAGCCAAAGTTGGTTGTGGTGTTCGTCTCCACCCTGGCGCCGGTCGAGTCGCGCAGGTCGAGAATGATCGTAGACAGGTAGCCGCCCAGCCGGGGAAGCTGGACGAGCTGCGACGCCTGCGAGGCGATCGGCGGGTTACACGGCTGGTAAATCCACTGCATCGTTGTGCCGATGCCAGGGGGATCAACGCTCACATTCGGCAACCAGTAGAAATCAGAGTCCACGACCACCTGTGACACGCTCGGGCTGGCCGAGTAGGTCGAGCCCGGGATGAGCACGCTCTGAGTGTTGGTGTTGATCTGCAACACGGGGAGCAGCGCCGCGTTCGCTCCGCTGATCGTGCCGTAGCCCATCGCAAACTCAAACGCGAGATACGAGCTGAACTGGAATCCACCTTGCGCGCCGACGCCTGCGGGCACGTGCATGGCCTGAAACGCGGGGGAGTTCTGCGGGCTGGCTATGTCGGACATGATGCCGAATTGCTGCCCGTAGAGCGGCACCAGGTAGAAGATGTGATAACCCGGGCCGCTCAACAGCTGGGTGCCGAACGCGTCTTTGAGCTGCACGAGCTGCCCATAGTTCCACGGCGCATCGGCGCTGGCCGCTCCTACCACGGTGCTCGTTCCATCCAGTGCCGTGACAAGCACCCGGTAGCCCTGATTCCAACCCGGGCTCGAGACCATCGGATTAGCAACGAACGCCGGGTTGGCCAGCGAGCCCGGCGTGGCAACGTACATGGCACGCCTGCCCGATGGTGCGTGACGGATGAACGGGCCGCCCGCAGGCTCGGCCGTGGTCTGCGGCTGCGGCCTGCCCGCAACCGTGCCGGTAACTGCCATCGGTGCTCCTTGTCAGACTACCTCGAGCACGACCTCGGCGGCCACGCCCGTTGACTCGTTCGCGCTGGTGGCCAGGTGCTTTGCCGCCCAAATGTGGGCCATGCGGATCACGGGATGAAGGAGCACGACGGTAACGATTACCAGCTCCATAGTGCGCCGCGTTGGCATGCGTCCTCCCGGCCAGGGCAGGGGTGCTGGCGCCGCCGAGCAACGCTAAGGCTGGCCCGTCTTTTTGTGCTCGGCGGGCCAGCCTTGCTGCGAGCATAGCGCAGCAACACACGACACACTATGTACGTGGCCTACCAGCGCGACCCGGTTAGTGAGCTGTTCGACGGCGCCGCACGCTCACTGCTGGCCCGCGCCTACGCCCGCCCCGGCAAGTGGGTTGGCTCGAGGATCGCTGACCCTAGCCCGCGGCACCGCGCCTGGCTGGCCGAGCACGGCATAGAACCATTCGCCCGTGACGACGTGGGCTCGGGCATGGCCAAGACGCGCTGGGCGCGGGGGATGGTCCGCGCGCTCTACTACCAGCACAAGTGGTGGAGCGCCACGGGCGGGGGATTCCGCGCAGATAAACGCGCCACGTACCGGCAGACTGGCGCGCTGATCGTGGAGATAGGCAACGTCACCGTGGCCCGCGGGGTGATTCCCCGCGGCCGCGCCGTGCGGGTGATGCTCGCCCCTGGCGGCCAGGTCAAGAGCCGCGCCGTGGCACGCACGGCCGACCGTGAGACATGGGCCAACCAGGGGCCGGCATGGGCCGACCCGGGCAAACGTGACTGGTAACGGCCACGGGGAGCGCCTCGCAGGCCTCGAGGGCAGGCGGCCGCGGCCGCGGCAGTAGGCGCCCGGGACCGGGTGAGCTAGTCTCGCAGTCTGCGCCATGCTCGCACGGCGCGCAGGGGAGGCAGGGACCACGACCGCCGAACCCTGCTACAAGGTGCTACTTCCCGGTCCCGGGCTGGTGGGTCAACCCGCTACCAGACTGCCCGGGTACGCCCGCAACATGCAAGCGCCGCGGTAGCGGGCTGCGAGCTGGCAATGGCTGGTACTGCGGGCAGGCGCCGCAGTAGCACACGCGCAGGCAATACCCGCCCGGCGCCGTCCTCGAGCACGACCGGCCCGGGTGCGCATCCTGGCATCCTGGCATGACCCCTCCTTGGTTGACACAAGAGCCGTTATCGGCGCTTGGGGGGTGTGACGTCGAGCATGAACTTCCCGCAACGCGGGCAAAGCTGAGCATTCACGGGCCAGCCGCCGCCGATACCGACCAGCACGCGGCAAGCTCTGCATATCCACTGCTGACAGCTCATGTGCCGATAATCCCGATTCTGTTAGGTCTTCCCTGGCCCGACGCACGAGGCGACACAGCGCCGCCCAGGATGTCGCTGTCAGGACGATGAACGGTCCACCGGCCGCGGTGAAGTCGAGCGCGTAGCGCCCGTCTTCTTGCCGCGTGACCGTGAGCCCGCCGATCTGCTCTTGCCCGATCGTGACGGCCACGGCACATCCTCTCTCATCAGCTCGGGTATCTGCGGCACGTCCTCGGGCAATTCGCCCGTGCATGCGTCGTGGGTTGTGCGCGGGCCGCGGCCGCGGCGCTGGCCGCTCATGGCTCGGTCACTTCTTCCCAGTCCTCAAGTATGACTATTCGGCGCCGGTAGACGTGGCCGCCGAATCGGCGCGCCGCGGGCAGCCATTCCGCCAGTGGGTAGATTCGCTCTACAAGGGGATCGTTGCAACGGATGTGCATGCCGCCTCCCGACATCAACTCGGCATACTCGGTAACAGGTTCGCCGGTCATGCGGCCGCCCGGTAACCGCGGCAGGCGCATCGGCGGCGCAAGAGCCCTACCCGCTTAGAACAGGTGCCGCCGATGCCCGCATGCCAGCCGTGGACGTGCCCGCATTGGCAATCGGGCTGGAGCACCTCGAGCATGAACAGTAGCGCCAAGGCAACGTCGCCAGTCATGCGGCCGCCCGGCACGTCCAGCAACGACGGGCAGCGCCGTGCTGCTTGCGCTTGCGTTCCTCGCCACGAGTGCCACGCTCGAGCGCGCCGACGTGCCAGCCGATGCCATGCAGCGCGCACCAGCGCATGATCGCAGCATCGGCATAGGTGGAGCGGTGCGACTCGAGCCGAGCCAAGAGCCCGGCATCGCTAGCCCAGCCCGTGTAATGGCGGGCATGGTTGCGCCCGGTCGTGCCGAGCGGCTTGGCCAGGTGGAGCGTGTATATCCAGCCAACCTCGCCGGTCATAGCACGGCCGCCAGGAGCAGCGTGACCAGGAGCGCGAGCAGCCACCATGCCACGATAGACAGCAAGCACCCGTTGACGAGCCCGAACAGAAAGCCCCTAGGCATCGGTCAGGCCAGGGTCGGCGGGCTTGAGCGTGACGATCAGGCCGAGTCTGTCTCTCCGCGCCCGGTCGATCAGCATAGCCACGATCTTATTTTCGCTTATCCCCGATGACGTGGAAGTCTGCGCCAGCCAGGATGCCTGCTGTTCGGTCAGTCTGAGCGTTTTAATGGTTGCCATGCATGCCAGCGTAATGCTTGCACCGTGATGGCACAAGGATTAGGGTTAGGGGTGTCAGCAAGAACCACGGCATAAGGGAGCCACGGTGAAGCAAAGCGAAATGACCCGAGCCGAGGCGGCAGCCCTGCGCGCCGCAGCCGACGCCGACGTGAGCATGCTCTCACGCAAGACCAGGCACGAGCTGGTCGCCATCGAGCGCAGCGAGGCGGCCGCGCACAACATCGAACACCTGTTCGGCGGGCCGAGCACGAAAGACGAGCTTATCCACGCAATCTGTGAGTTCCGTTTCCCCATCGACCGGCAGAACGAGGCCACGCACGTGCTCGGCCACAACCCGGGCGAGCGGTGGACCGCTTGCGAGTGGTGCTGCTGCCAGGCCACCCGCACCCAGCGGTCAGAGCACGGTGCTTACGACGTGCTCGTACTGTGCGGCCGCGGCCCCGGGCACGATGGAGACCACGGGGACTGGTTCTGATGACCGGCACGGAGCACGGCCAGGAGCTTTGCCTCCTGGTCGTGCTTGACGTGACCGGCGACGGTCGGCGCCCGGGTGACATAGCCCGCGAGGTTAAGCACGCGCTCGAGACCGGACATCCGAAGTATCTCGACCGCGTCGTGTACGTGGACGACATTCCAGCGGGCACGCGCATCCTGGCGCCGCCCGAGACCAACGGGAGGGCATAACCATGCAACGGACCGTCATGCGGCACCTGGTAGACGAGCGTGAGCCGATCACCACGACCGACATAGACCAGGCCATCAGGGACGGCGCCGAAATGCTCGAGGCGTTCAGTGAGCACGGCGCCAGCGCCGTTGACCCGGCAGAGGCAGAGAACGTGCTTAGGCGCTTGCATGTGATCGTGCTGGACGCCTACGGCTGCGAGGCGGCCAACGATGACTAAGCGGTGGTCTGAGACCCAGCATGCCGCGGCCGCGTACCTGCGCGGCCACGGCTGGCCCTACGCCGAAGCGGTCGGCAACGGCCGCCAGGGCGTAGACGTGACCGGCACGCCCGGCCTGTCCATTGAGGTTAAGAGCCTCACCGATGACAGGCGCCCGGCCGCCATGCTCAAGCAGGCCATGAGGCGTGCCGGGCTGGCGCTAGTGATCTACCGGCCGCCGAACTATGGGCCAGCCACGATTGACGAGTGGCCATGCATCCTGCGGCTAGAGGACGTGGTAAAGCTCCTGGCGGCCGCGGGCTATGGTGACGGGCCGAGCGTGGCACAGCTACGTGAGCAGCTCGAGGGGAGCGGGTGACGATGCGCTACTCCGTACCGATCCAAAAGGCTACGCGCACCACATGGCGCGTGTCTGTGACCGAGATAGCCCAAGCCCTAGGCATCCCGAACAACGAGGCCGGTTGGTTCACCATCGAAAGCGCCGACGATGACGGCGACTCAGCACCGCTAGGCGGCGAGGTAGACGTGGTGCGGTGGGTGCCGCACCCGGCGCGCACCTACCAGCACGAACTAGCCAAGCCACCCGCAGGTGAGGGGAGCGTGTGACCATTGGCCGAGCATTTTCCGGGCTGCCATCCCGAGCACGCCGAGTCGACAGTGACCTACGGCACGGCGCCGCTCGTGGGCAGCATGATCCTCGAGGAAGAGCACGGCGCCGCGCCTGGTGGGCTCGGCGCCCGGGTGGCCGATGCCGACCCGTGGGGGATATCACCCGCGGGGGAGTGGACCGATCGCCTCCTGGCCGAGCTACGCGAAGCGCCGACCGACCTTGACGCGCTCGAGGAACCCGCCCACGTTGCCCAGATCAAGCAGCTTGCCGCCGACGTGGCCGCCTACATGAGCGCGCAGAATACGAGCGTGGCCATGTACCTGCTCGAGCTGGCCGACCGCGGCCACGCCTACCTAGCTGCACTGAGGGAGCACCTGTGACCAAGAAGACGCGGCGCATCCGGGCCAAAGGGCCGCGGCGCATCCTGCCCAAAGGACAACGGCCTGTGTATGGCGGCCGTGCGGGCATCCTCGGCAATGAGGATGACTGCGGCTGTCGGACGTGCCGCAGGCTGCGCGCACGCGACGCCGAGCGGCGCCAGGAAGGCAAGGGCATCTATGAAGGAAACTAGCCCCCGGCTGCTCGACCTGTTCTCCGGCGCGGGCGGCGCGGCCATGGGCTATCATCGCGCCGGGTTCGACGTGGTGGGCGTGGACAACCGGCCGCAGCCCCGGTACCCGTTCCCGTTCGTGCAGGCCGACGCGATGACGTTCCCCCTCGCCGGGTGGGACGCCATCCACGCCAGCCCACCCTGCCAGGACCACATGCGCGGGCGTAACCACGCCGAGCGCGGCACCGGCTGGCTGCTCGCCGCCACCCGGGACCGGCTCGAAGATCAACAGGCGCCATGGGTGATCGAAAACGTGGCGGGGGCAAACATGCGGGTGGACTTCCTGCTGTGTGGCTGCCTGTTCGGCCTCCCTAACCTGCGCCGTACTCGGTGGTTTGAAACCTCCTGGCATGGGTTCGAACTCCGGCCGCCCTGCCGGCACCTGGATCAGGCCATCGGGGTGACAGGGACCGCGCCGGGCACGCGCGGACAGAGGATAGATGGCCATTGGCCGACACATTCGCAGGCCAGGCGTGCAATGGGCATCGACTGGATGCGCTGGGACGAACTGACCCAGGCGATCCCGCCCGCGTACACCGAGCACATCGGCGCGCAGCTCATGGAGCATCTTGGTAGGAGGGAGCACCTATGACCGAGCAGCCCGCGGCGCCGCTCACGCCGCTACGCATGGCACGCAACGCGGCCCGCACCTACCTGGCACGACTGAGGGAGCATCTGTGATCTTTCAATGGTGGTTGTGTGAGTGCGGCGACGAGCCCGCCGCGCATGATGATGGGTTTGGCTGCACGGTTGACGGGTGCCCATGCCTGGCACAGTGGGAGCTGCCCGCCTACGTCTAGCCTCGAGACCGATCGGCGGCCGCCTACCTGACTCGGGCGGCCGCCGATCGCTGTTAGAGTCCGGGCATGCGCCCGACATGGGGACTCATCTACTGGCCGATCTTCATAGCCGCTACGGTGGCCGCGTTCGCCGGTCCCGAGCTGGCCGCGCTGTTCACCAACCCGCGCAACACGCTGAGCGATTTTTCGTGGTATGAGCTGGGCGTTAGCGGCCGTTACGACCCTCGCACCTGGGTGTGGTGGGTGTCCCTGATCGGCGCCGTAGCCATCATGGTGACCCTGGTCGGGCACATCTGGTTCAGGACACCGAACTAAGAAGCCGGCCCGAACCGCTTGCCGCGGCGCCCACGGGCCGGCTAGAAATGGGCTTGACCAATCGCGCGGCCAGTTTAGCGGATACGGCCGACAAAGTACCCGCTTAGTTTCGGCCGTGCCGTGCCTTGGGAGCGCCCGGTTGAACAAGCGCAGGCTACGCGGTGCGATACGCCGTCAGGCCGCGCTGCCTTCCGAGGACATCACGCCCGCAGACTTCGCCCGGCTAGAGGCGCAGGCTCGGCGGCAGCTCGACCGTTCACGGCAACGGATCGAGGATGGCGACACAGGATCCAAGCCCCCCGCGCGGCGCAAGCCCGGCCGCGGCCAAGGATGGCAGAAAGCTCGCTAGACCGGCCCGGGGCCTGGCGAGAGGCAGTCGGCCAGGCCCATACGGTGATAAGGTGCCGCAGACTCCCGCCGCGCATGATCGGCGTGCTCCCCGTTAGATGGGTCAGCACCGACATGCCGAAGGTGCCCGCGGCCCGCGCAGTGTGCGGGGACGCCGGGCGGGCACACGCGGTCTGCGGTGGAGTGCGGCTCGTGCAGCACCCGGATAGCCGATCACCGGCCTACGTTATCCACAGAGGGAAGGCACGCAGCGAGGGCGCCCGGGTGACGTGTGCGCCGAGAGCGTAGCGGCCCTGGCGGTCACCAGCGGCCGACCTCGAGCCCGACCGCGCTCCGCGCGCTCGAGCCCGGCCGCTACGCGAGCAGACCGCGACCAACGGTTTAATGGGGGAACTATGCCCAAAAGTATCCCGAGTAATATCGGCCATTATCCCGGGCAATATCGGCCACTAACAGGGCAATATCAGGGCAATATCGGCCACTAACAGGGCAATATCAGGCCAATATCGGCCACTAACACGACCATAAACACGCCATTAACCTTTAGCCGTGCTAATGGTAGTAGTTAGCCGTGCTAACGGTCGATAATGGCCCCTCACACCGGGCTTGACACCGCCCCCCCGCCCTGCTAGACTTTCGGAAGCTTCCGAAAGTCTAGCAGGGCGGGGGGGCGGTGTCAAGCCCGGTGTGAGGGGCCATTATCGAC